>Ga0099830_10001231_pt1 | contig 12741 bp, 16 predicted proteins | sample CZO8metaG_4_FD_79337 | JGI IMG/M metagenome (GOLD analysis project Ga0099830, IMG submission 79337) | Vadose zone soil microbial communities from the Eel River Critical Zone Observatory, Northern California, USA - CZOApr15con2H3.8 metaG | ecosystem: Environmental > Terrestrial > Soil > Vadose...
CTCACCCTCCCTCCCCTCGCCGCCGTCTACATGAAGTGGACACCGAAATCCTGAGGAAGTTCATCAAACAGCAGACATGCCCCAACAAGTACAAAACCAGGCAGAAGTCCCTCAAGCGACGGCTGGACCGCACAGGGAGAGGATCTTCCTTTTCGATCCGAAGCTCCTCAATTGGTCCGGCATCGCCTTCGCTGTCCTGCAAAGCGCCTGCACCGCCGTCATCGCCATCAGCGGCGCGCGCGTCGCCATTGGCCTAAGCGCACTGGTTGCCGCCGCAGGCATCCATGCACCCGCCCACGGCTTTCATCAAGACGCCATCCGCATCCCCATGATGACTCTGGCCTTCCTGGGAGCCGTTCTTAATCTTTATGTGATAGGAAAAGTGCGACGCTTGCGCAGCCGCCCCGCGTCACAGTGGCGTCAGCAACCCGTGATGAAGAAAAGACTCAATTCCGAGCGTTTTCAAGTCACTCTCTCCATCCTGACCTTGCTTCTCCTCGCTGCTGAATGGATCACTCACCCGCTGGTTCACCGTGTCCCTTAATGCGAGGCCGGAATAGGTTTCTTTATTCTTTCTTGGGATCCTTCTCGGAACTCTCCAACTCTTTCTCCAGCCGCTCATGCAATCTCTTGCTGTACCCCACCGGCAATTCAAACGTCCTGTCGTCCGCCGTCAAAACCAAAATGTTCCGCGTCGAATCCAGTATCGCCGAGCAAATTTCGCAGTGTTCCAGGTGGCGCTCGATATCCTCCCGCAGCTCGGCATCAATAGTCTTGTCGATGTATTCGGAGATGTGCTCCCACACGTGTTTGCAGTCAAGTTTCATCATGCTCTCCCGAAGAACCACCTGCGTGAAGGGGCCGTTGTTCTCAGGAAAGGAACCAGCCGCTTTTGCAGCAGGATTCGCGCGCGGTGCAGCCGCACTTTCACAACGTTGGCGTTAATCCCTAGCGCCTGCGCCGTTTCCTCCACGTTCAGCTCTTCCAGGTCTCTTAGTGTGAAAACTTGCCGGTAAATGTCGGGGAGCTCCGCGACCGCGCCCCTCAACGCTTCTCGAATTTCTTTTCGTTCCAAAGCTTCCAATGGAATTTCGCGCCAGTCCGTCAGTGGCGCGGGAGTGTAGTCCCCTTCATGCCCCTCAGCTTCTTCTTCAATCGATTCCTCCGCGGCAGTCTTTGCCTTCCGCAGCCGTTTCCGCCCTTCATTGATCGCAATCGTCGTCAACCAAGTGCTGAACTTAGCGTCACCCCGAAATGATTTGAGGTGGCGGTAAGCATTGATCATTGCTTCCTGCGCCCCATCCTCGGCGTCTGCTTCGTTCCTCACAATCGAGAACAACGTCAGGTAAACCATCCGCTCATACGGCCGAATCAACTCATGAAACAGTTCTTTCTCGCCACCGAGTATCCGCGCGATCAGTCCCGCCTCATTTGTCTCCGTCATTCGCATATCAAACTGTGGCCGCCCTCTTCAACCTTGTGCTGAGTGTAGTCGAACCAAGGCGGGACATTTTTTGCTTCCCACACTTTCTCTTTTAGAACTTCTCCAGTCTCGCCACGCCAAAAATCGCGTGAAATCTTTCGCAGTAAATCGCCACCGCCTGATACTGATTCAAGTCCGCCGTCGCTGGCAAATCATAATTCTGATCGCCCTGATTCCCTTTCAGCGAACCAAGCTCCACGCCATCGAGGTCGCCTTTCACGATTTCCTGCCCAAGTGCCTTGTCCTCCCCACGCACCAGCAGCACGTGCACGTCCGGCCCATTCGAAGTCGTGAAATCCGAAAGCCGCAAATATTGCTTGCCATCGGAGGACTTATAAATCGTCGCCCGCCCGCTCGTCGCGTGAACCTTCCCTTCCAGCCTGCCCGTATACAGCGCCTCCGGCTCCGCGCTCAACGCGGCTGGCGCTGCCTCATTCACCTTCTGATTGATGAACAGTTTCTCCGGCCGGAACGCCCACCATGCCGCCGCCAGCACTGGAATCCCAATCGCCGCCAGAATCCTTTTTTTCCGTGACACCCACGAACCTGTATTTGTATTCATCGTTTTTTCTCCGAAGAATCAGACCGGGCAGGTCCAGCCCGCCCGGTCTCCTCTTCTTTCGATTCCTTAGAACTTCTCCAGCGGCGCCGCGCCAAAGTTTGCGTTGAACCGCTCGCAATAGATCGATACCGTCCGGAATTTCGTCAGGTCCGTTCCCGCAGGAATTTCATAATTCTGGTCGCCTTCATTCCCCTTCAGTTTTCCCAGCTCCAGCTTTTCCGTGTTGTCTTTCAGGAAGTTGGCGTCATCCATGGCATCGGTCGTCGCCACCAAAATCACGTGTACATCCGGCCCGTTCGAAGTCTTGAATTTGGTCAGCCGCAGCACCAGCTTTCCGTCCGCCTCCTGATAGATCGTCGCCCGGCCTTCCGTCTTGTGCACTTTCCCGTGGAACTTGCCCGTGACTAGAGTCTTCGCCTTGCCCTCGTGCATCATTTTGTCGTCCTGCATCTTGTCCTGCTTCACGTCGTCTTGCTTCATCGGCTCCTGCGCGTATACCGATGGCTGAAGCGAGAAAGCCGCTGCGAGCGCCGCAAGTGCTAATCCTGTCTTGATCGTCCGAACCATTCGAATCTCTCCTCTATATGGAATCTCCGGGGAGCCCTTTGAGACTCATCCCCGTTCGCCTCATACGAGTCCACAATTCTGCAAAGGTTACCGCCGAGTGCCAACTTCCTTGGCCATGCTCCGAGATGCCGCCTGGCCACGTCCAATCTCTCCGCTCCACCCTCCCTCCCCTCGCCGCCGTTTTCCTGAAATGGGTTCCCGCAAAAGCGTAATTTCTCCGTGTCACCTCGTATCCTCCCGTTGCATCCAAAAACCAATTAGCGCAAAGTAGAGCCGTTTACGACTCCTTGGCCGGGTCCTCGGCTCATTTCAGTAGTGGATGGTCCTGAAATTTCTTGGAGGCGGACTGTGACTTCCTTTTACCTCAACGGAAAATCTGTATCAGTCGACGATGATCTTTCCACACCCCTGCTCTGGGTCATCCGCGATTCCCTTGGTCTGACTGGAACGAAATTCGGCTGCGGCATGGCCCTCTGCGGAGCCTGCACCGTGCATCTCGACGGCAAGGCCATCCGCTCTTGCGTTTCTCCGCTTTCGCGCGCCGCGGGAAAGCGCGTCACCACGATCGAAGGTCTTTCGAACGACCTCTCTCACCCGCTGCAGCGCGCCTGGATCGAAGTCGACGTCCCGCAATGCGGCTACTGCCAGTCCGGGCAAATCATGAGCGCCGCCATCCTGCTGAAAGAAAATTCCAAGCCAACCGACAAAGACATCGACGAAGCCATGTCCGGCAACATCTGCCGCTGCGGAACCTACCCGCGCATCCGCCGCGCTATTCACCGCGCCGCCGAAATGGCCGCGGAAAAGAGGTCGTCATGAGCCGCTTTGAGGAACACATCGAGACCACCCCGGAGTTATCCGCCGCTGAGCATTCGAATGTCACCTCCGCAAAATCGTCGCGCATCGCGCGCCGCGATTTTCTGAAAACCACTGCAACGATTGGCGGTGGCTTGTGGATCTCTGCCTACGTGCCCGAGCTGGCCGCGCACCCTGATTCGAAAGCTCCGGCAAGCGCCACTGTCTTCGCGCCCAACGCCTTCCTTCGAATCGCGCCCGACGACACTGTCACCGTCATCTCCAATCACTCCGAAATGGGCCAGGGCATCTACACCAGCCTGCCCATGCTCCTCAATGAAGAGCTCGAAGCGGACTGGTCCAAAATCAAAGTCGAAGCCGCTCCTGTCGACCCCGTGTACAACCACACGCTGTACGGTGTTCAAATGACTGGCGGCAGCAGCACCACGCCATCCGAATGGGAACGTTTCCGCAAAATGGGTGCGATGGCGCGCATCATGCTCGTGGATGCTGCTGCGCAGAAATGGGGCGTCCCCGCTTCCGAATGCCGCGTCGAAAAAGGCGTGGTGATTCACTCCGCCTCCGGAAAGAAAGCTACGTACGGCTCTCTCGCCGACGCCGCTTCGCAATTGAAACCACCTGCAAACGTTCCGCTGAAAGATCCAAAGCAATTCACCCTGATTGGAAAGCCTGTACGCCGCTTGGACACTCCTTCCAAAGTCGACGGCACCGCTCAGTTCGGCCTTGACGTTCGTTTGCCGGGCATGGTGTTTGCCCTCGTCGCACGGCCACCGGTGTTTGGCGGCAAAGTCGTAAGTTTCGACGCCGCCGAAGCCCTCAAAATTCCCGGAGTTCGCGCCGTCGAACAAATTCCATCCGGTGTTGCCATCGTCGCGGATCGCTTTTGGCCCGCAAAACTCGCCCGCGAAAAAGTAAAAATCACCTGGGACGACGGCGAAAACGCAAAACTCTCGACCTCACAAATGCTCGCCGATTTCTCCAAGCAGTCGGCGACTCCCGGAAACATCGCAAAAAAAACCGGTGACCCCGCCGCCGCTTTGGCAGGCGCCGCAAAAACCATCACCGCCGAATACGACGTCCCCTACCTCGCCCACGCCATGATGGAGCCGCTCAATTGCGTTGTCGACCTCCGCTCCGACACTTGCGAAATCTGGACCGGCACGCAATTCGAAACCGTCGATCGCGCCAACGCCGCCAAAACCGCCGGGCTTCCCCCGGAAAAGGTCAAAATCAACACCACGCTGCTCGGCGGCGGCTTCGGCCGTCGCGCCAACCCGGCATCCGACTTCGTCATTGAGGCCGTCAACGTCGCCAAAATCGCCAAGGCCCCCGTCAAAGTCGTCTGGTCGCGCGAGGACGATCTCGCCGGCGGCTGGTACCGCCCCATGTGGCACGACCGTTTCGCCGCGGGACTCGACGCGCAGGGCAACCCCGTCGCCTGGACGCACACCATCGTCGGCCAATCCATCATGCAAGGGACGTCATTCGAACAGTTCACCATCAAGGATGGAGTCGACAGCACCTCGGTCGAAGGCGCCGCCGATTTGCTCTACGGCATACCGAATCTGCAAGTGGACTTGCATTCTCCCAAAATCGGCGTGCCCGTGCAGTGGTGGCGCTCCGTCGGCCATTCGCACACCGGATTTTCCGTCGAAAGCTTCTTCGACGAAGTGGCGCACGCCGGCGGAAAAGATCCGTACGAGCTGCGCCGCAAACTCCTCGCCAGCCAGCCGCGCATGCTCGCCGTTCTGCAGCTCGTCGCGGAAAAAGCGGGATGGGGTAAACCGCTGCCGGCCGGCCGCGGACGCGGCATCGCCACGCATTTTTCTTTCGACAGCTACGTCGCCCAGGTCATCGAAGCTTCGGTGGAAAAAGACGGCACCGTGCGCGTCCATCGCGTTGTTTGCGCCGTGGATTGCGGCCGCACCGTCAATCCGGACATCGTCAAGGCGCAGATGGAAGGCGGCATCGTTTTCGGCCTCACTGCCGCGCTCAAAACGGAAATCACGCTCGAAAACGGCCGCGTGCAACAAACCAATTTCCACGACTATCAAATGCTGCGAATGTTTGAGTCGCCGCAAATTGAAGTTCACATCGTTCCAAGCGAGCAGAATCCAACGGGCGTTGGCGAACCCAGCGTTCCTCCCGTTGCGCCTGCGCTTACGAACGCGATTTTTGCGGCCACCGGCAAGCGCATCCGTCGGTTGCCGATTCGCGCGAGCGATCTTGCCGGCGGAAGCGAGGCCAAATCATGACCGCAAGAAAAGCAAATCACCGGCGCTCATTCTATTTCTGGCTCTCCGCGGTTTGCGGCCTTTCCTTGCTCGCGATCGCCGCGCTGCACGCTGCACCGCGAACTCCGAAACCGGACGCGAACGCTTCCCGCGAAGCATTTTTGCAAATCTACAAAGTGTTTACTTCTCCGCGCTGCCAGAACTGTCACCCCGCCGGAGACTCGCCTCTGCAAAGCGACGACAGCCACGTCCATTTGCAATATGTGAAGCGCGGCAAAGATGGTCACGGCGTCTACGGCATGCGCTGCGACACCTGCCACCAGTCCGCGAATCTGCCCGGGGCAAACATGCCGCCGGGAAATCCGAAGTGGTCGCTCCCCGCGCCGGAACACAAAATGGTTTTCGTGGGCCGCACGCCGGCCGCGATGTGCCGCCAGCTCAAAGATCCCAAGCAGACCGGCGGCCGCTCGCTCGCGCAATTGCTCGAACATGTTTCCTCGGACGATCTGGTCGGCTGGGGCTGGGACCCCGGCACGGGGCGAGCTCTTCCACCGCTCTCCCGCGCGGACACCGTCGCGCAAATGAAAATCTGGATCGACGGCGGAGCCGCCTGCCCACAATAGTTTTCGACTCTGCCTGGTGACGTAATGTGCCAGCTCCGGGGCCTTCGCCCCATCCTGTCCTTTCGCCCCGTTACATTTCAAAGCACCGCGCCGCCGTTCCTCCCGGCCACTCGGTTGTGCCGCGGTATGATGAAGAAGCGCGGGGAATTCTAATGGCTCGGAACTTTGCAGTCCGGCTTTCGTGTTCCAAGGGGGACAGCGACACCTGGGTGACGCTTTCCAACCGCGAAGAATCCCTCGAACAAGTCTTTGAACAAGGCTGGGACTTCAAGTGCCGCGAGCATGGCGAGCAGCACGGCATGCCCAGAGAAGTCATCGAAATCGCTCCCCTCGATGCCCCGGCAGCACAGACCGGGCGTTCCATTTCTCGCATAACGGTTAGCCCCACCAAAAAGGTTTTGCGTTCCAGCCCCCGCCTGGCGCTGCGCATTCCCGTCGTGGTCTACGGATTCGAGGGCAAGAGCGGCGCGTTCCACGAAGACACCGAAACGATCATGGTCAATGCCAGCGGCGCGCTGGTCATCCTGAAGGCCAAACTCCAAGTCGGCGATATGGTTTTTGTCATCCACAAAGCCAGCCGCGCGGAGCAGGAAGTTCGCGTCGTCTACGTGGACCGCTACTCTGACAACGAGTCGAGAATCGGGATCACGTTCAAGACGCCGGTTCCGGACTTTTGGAAACGCACGCGTAAGAAGCCGCGCGTCGCGAAGTCCCTTCGCGTGACCGTGAAAGGCATCGACGCCAAAGGCAATCCTTTCGCGCAAAGCGCGTACACCGTGGACCTGTGCAAGGATGGAGCGCGCCTCGACGGCGTAGGATTCCTCACCAAGCCCGGCGATACCATCGAAGTCCGTCGCCGCTGGCGCAAAGCGCGCTTCAAGGTTGTCTGGATCGGGCAAATCGGCACCTCGGAATCGAATCACGTCGGCGTCTTCGGATTGCAGAGCGACAAAGACATCTGGCACATTGAGCTTCCCGACGGCGAGTCACCTCCGGAGAAGAGAAAGCCTCCCAAGAAATAATTGCCCTTTGACAGCTGTGGTCGCTGAACGCCTCCACCGGCTCAGCTATGGTTGTACCGGAACGCCGCGCATGGGATGACCGATCACCACCAATCCCAAGGTGCCGCGCCGGATATGCACCTCCGTCTGGATCAGCCCGTTGGGCGGCTTGGACTTCGCCGGCAGCTCCATCTCGATCTCCGACCCTAGTTGGGTGGGCTCCCACTTGTATACCACGTTGTAGCGATACAGCCGGTCCGGTGGAGGGCCTTGCCCTGCGGGCGTGACGGAGACGATCTGCTGTTGCGCAATCGGCACGCCCCAACTATCGTGCCCCGCTTCCAGTCCAGGCAGCGCGTTCCCTCTGTCGGTGAGGTTCGCGATCATGAACGACTTCGACCCAAGAAGTTGTCGGTTCTCGAGATTGTCTGCCTCGATGCTGATGTATCCGAGGCGGCGGAGTTCGCGGTAGACCGTTGCATCACTCGGGTACACATAGCCGCTGTGCCGCACATAGAACCGGAACCATTTCTGGTAGTCCGCGTTGAAGCGAAGCAGGCTCTCGACGGCGGAACTCTCCGGCTCCGTCGCCGCAGCGTTCTCGGCCGGCTGCTGCGCAGACCGATTGCAGCCAGTGATGAGAAGGACTAGCAACAGGAAACCCATCATCCTGCAGAACTGCCTGCGAAGCGTGATGCGCGTATGCAATTCGTTCCTCCAACGCAGCAGCTTACGACAATTCTCCGCGGAGTCCAGTAGCTTTGCTTGTTCGGGTGCGCGCCAGGCAAATTTCGCGGGTTGACAGTGATACGGGGGCGGGACACACTTCCAGCGTCGGGACACTCCCTCCTCTGCCCCCAACGTAACTGGATTCGCGTCCACTTTTCACCAGGGGAAATGAGATTGAGCAAGACAGCCATTCAAGCGATTTTTCTATTGTGCTTCTGTTTTCTTCCGATTCCTGCGCTTGCGCAATGTACAGACCAGCCGTGCCAAAATTTGCAGAACATACTCGATGCAGCTGTAACTGACTTCAGACCGTACGGCGCAGACAAGACAGGTGGTCCCGAACTCTCCATCAATGGAGTGAAATTCGTTTGTCAAATGCGGGCTTGGGCAAACAACGTTTCGATGTACATGTGTTACGCCCAAGTCTCGCAACAAGACGCCCAGAGCGCGTACAGCAGCATTCTCGACGCTCTAAAGCGTCTCAAGCCGGCGTGGCGCTTCCAGGTTAGCTCTCCGGATGGCGACCATTTTGTGCGCGCGGGGCCCCCGGACTGTGAAAATCCGCCGAACGATGGGCCATATATCGGCGGCTGCCCCCTCCAGTTGCAAACCGTGAAGCAAAAAGATGGAACAGTGAGGTTGCACTTTTGGATGAATTCGCTCTCTTCGCCTTACCTGGTAAAACGTCCCCCTGCGCCAAAGATTATCCCAAAGACTGTCCCGCATGCTTCCGCCAACGATTGCGATGACTTCTGCCTGAACTTCAAGATGGCGTTTACGGCGCGCCTGAATTCTTTCGCCGATATCCGTACGGCCAAAACGAACGGCGAGATAGCAGATACCATCGTAAAACTGGAAGGGGCGAAGGAATGCATGATCAAGAAAGCCGCAAGGCCCCCTTCCAATGACGTGGGAATGCAGTTCGTCTGCTATTGGCCGGAAACTTCCGGCCCAGCCGCCGAAACAAGATTCCGCGATCTGATCTCTCGAATCCAGGGCTTGCTGCCCTCCGATTGGACAACGCACCAGGAAAATGAATCGTATGAAGGTACCGGCGCCACAATCACCAAATGGTATGCCCTCGAACCAGGCGGCAAACATGACGTCCGAATCTATGTCTCTGGCGACGCCGTAGGGCTCCATATCACGACGTGGAATTAACAAAGTGCACCGCGACGATTCACAGCAATTTAACGGGGCAAATTGTTTGTCTTGTTCTTGTCGGCAAAAATGATAGGCTTCGGCGTGGGCCACGGAACTCGCTTTCGCACGCTGGCAGAAACGTCCCTCCTGGTGGTGCTGGCCGGATTGGCTGGCGGCGCAGTTCGTGCGCAGGTCCCACCGGCTCCTCCTCAGCAGCCGCCTGATGCGCCTTTGCAGGAAGAAGCCACGAAGAATCCGGTGGCGCCTTGCGTTGAGCCGCCTCCGATGGTGCGCCTGGAAGACTACAACGGGCCGTTGAAGAAGGTCGTGGGCACCTTTGCCCGGCCGTTGGAACGCAAGTCGGTGCACCCCGCGCACTACAAGCCCGGCGCGAAATTGTGCACTCTTACGCTGAAAGGTAAATTCGTCCTGTTCGTCCAGGATTCGTTTGATCCCGTGACGTTTCTCGCCACCGGTTTCAACGCCGGGCTGGATCAGGCCGCAGACTCGGACCCCAGCTATGGACAGGGGGCAGAAGGATATGGCCGGCGCTTTGGCGCCGAATTCGCCGGTCAGGCCTCGTCTCGATTCTTTAAAGACTTTGCGTATCCCTGGATCTTTTCGGAGGACCCGCGCTACTACCGCCTCGCCCAGGGCAGCGCCAGGAAGCGCTTCCTCCATGCCTTGGAGCACGCGGTCGTGGCTCACCGCGACAATGGCACACGCATGTTCAATATTTCGGAATGGCTGGGGACCACCAGCGCCGTCGTGCTTAGCAACACGTATCAGCCCGACAACGAACGCGGCTTTGCCAACACAGCGCAGCGGGTGGGCTTGAGCGTCCTTCAAGACGTAGGTTTCGACGTGCTCCGTGAATTCTGGCCGGAGATTTCTCGCACGTTCAAGCTGCCCTTCCGCGGTGAATCCGATCCGGCGAACCACGACTCGAATCCTGCCACAAAGTAAGTTCTCGCGGCCACCGTAGGGTATTATACATCGTGCCCTTCGCGGATTCCTGCTTCCTCTCTCCGGTCGGGCGGGTGCCGAGTTCCAAAATGGGAATTGTTGGTATACACCCGGCAGTTTTCGTAAGAGTGGCAAATACAGGACTTATGGGCTACGGAAAATGAAAGAGTGCGGAAGTTTTTGAAAACAAAGGACGAAATTTGCGGCGAATCCTCTGCAAAGAGTGAAAAATGCGATCAAAGAGAGTGGCGGGAGAAGAATCCTTCGACTCCCGATGGTCGCTCAGGATGCGCATCCTTTGTCGGATGCGCATAACACCCCCTCCCCTATGTTTTTTGTAAGAATGTGATTCGATGACGGTTAAAGTTGTTTGTTTTGATAGACTTTTGTAAGTGTTGATTCTAAAAACGTTACGGCGCGAATGGGATCCGCGAGGGGGTGTGCAAGCAGTTGGCAGTGACGTGATAACAGTTCGAGGCTGTGTGGCGGCAAACACACGGGGGAATAGCACAAAAGTATACTACTTGTCAATTACTTTTTTGTTAGCATTCGAATGGAATCGTAAATCGCTGAAGCTTTTGAAGGTTAGAGGCAAATTCCCCATCCTTGCGTGAACAAAGACGCAAGGATCGGGCACCCGCTGTCCGAAACAACAGAAGTTTACTTCTTCGTTTAGCTAGCCCTTTAGTACAGTATCTCGACCATATCTGTCTCTCTATCATTTGCCCATGTTCCATAGACATGCTCGCGCCCCTTTGAGAACCGCCTGTTTCCTTGGACTCCTTAGCCTGACCCTCATCGCAAACTCCTGTAGCCATACCAAAGCATCCCCTCCGCCGATTTCGATGGACGTCGTCATGAAAACCATTCGTGACTACGGCCTCGGCCACCCGGGACTGCTCTCCCCTGGCAGCTCCGCAGAACCAGACGAGGCCGACAACTTATACCGCGTCCACATCAGCAACCTGCTAGTTCAGGAAGATTTCGCCCAACTCGAAAAAATTGCGCAGCAGAACCGCGTAGAAAAGGGTCGCCTCATCGGCGGGTATTGGAAAAACTACGAGTTCTTCTTTGCGACTGGTTACCCATTTTCTGATGGCGCGCCAAAGGATTCCGACTACCGCCTTCAGATTGATATGCTGAAAAAATGGATCGCCGCCTATCCGGAATCCGCTGCCGCTCGAATTTCCCTCGCAGACCTCTACGCCAATTACGCTAGTTTCGGTCGCGGCCCGGGCTTTGCCGACTCCGTCACTAATGCTCAATGGCGACTTTTTCGCAGGGCTACACCAACCTCACTCGGCTCTACGGCACCACGAACCTGATCGCCAATCGCTTCGCCTTCATGGCCACGACGTTTGAAGATAAGCCTTCTGCTCAAGAAGCCTTCGCTGCAATCGTTACTATGGATTCGGACATCTGGTACAGCAAAGACGTTTTCGACAACTCTCGCGACTGGGCCAATTCTCCCTAGCAGTATTGGATTTGCGGACGCCCTGCGAGCTCCCCCCGTATTTGACCAAAGTCCTAAGGTCGCACAGGGAACCCACTTGCCTGATTAACGAAACCGGACACACATGCCTCCCAGAAGTCGCCGGTTAGAGGCGCTGCGCGGATACAGGCGGGTGGCGCACTCGGCAAACCGGACGTGTGGTTTTCAACCACTTCCTCGAGCGGTGTCTCATATTGACTGCTCCCGGAGTGCGCCCTTCCACTTCGAAGACAAATTAAACTAGCGCGGGAAGCTTGCCGAATCCTTCACTCGTTTTGCCTGCAATAGATGACGGCGTTCGTGGCTGACAACGATCTGGAGTCCGGTCCCTACCGTAAATCGAAGTCCCGGAAGAAAGGGGTTCCAGAAGCGAATGCGATTTACGTCATTGCCGCGAGCGCGGAGGATAAGGTCACAGCATGCTCGGTTGCCAGACAAAAAACGATCGAGAACCGAAAGGTCGGTACGCGCCCCCGGCCTGATCTTTCCCGGAGCGTGAGCACGCTTGCTGTTCGGCGAGGGCTCTGCAAAGCTGCGAATAAACCACGCCCCCAACCATCCGGGAGTGATCTCCTCCACTGGAGAACGAGGCCTGTCCCTAAGCGCGGCAGCGATCGGCGGCAGATAGGATTCATTGGTGATGCAGAGATGCTCAAGACACTGCCCAACGCTCCAGGAGCCCGGCGCCGGTTGCCAATTGAGCTGTTCATCGGTGAATCCACTGACCAGGTTCCTGGCGGTCTGGTCGTTTGCGCTAAGGTCAGTGGTGAGCCGGATGGACCAAGCAGGCGCGAACGTTTCATGCGATGCGGCCATAGTGAGAACTCTAATGGATTATAAACTAAGACCCCGGCAGCAAATTCTGCTCTTTCCTGATAAACGTTAGAGTTTTATCGGAGGCGCGCATTTTGCGAAGGACGACGTGTGTGCGCGATGCTCTGGCGCGCGTTCGATAAAAACCGTTTGAAGGTAGCTGCTAGCGGTTGCGGCGGACGCGGGCTGATGGCAGACCCCAATCTAATGGCTATGGGAATTGAATCCTTTTTCGTCTGCAGTCTGTTGATTTTGCATGACTTACAAAAAACGGAGAAAAGCGAAAACCGCAGTTAAAAGCGCCACCTTGCA
>Ga0099830_10001235_pt1 | contig 12732 bp, 9 predicted proteins | sample CZO8metaG_4_FD_79337 | JGI IMG/M metagenome (GOLD analysis project Ga0099830, IMG submission 79337) | Vadose zone soil microbial communities from the Eel River Critical Zone Observatory, Northern California, USA - CZOApr15con2H3.8 metaG | ecosystem: Environmental > Terrestrial > Soil > Vadose...
ACGATTTCTGGAAGCGCCACTCGGTCGCTTACACCCTGCACGAACCCACTGTACCCAACCTAAATGTTGCGGGCTGGTGGGACCAGGAAGATTTCTTCGGCCCGATGATGACTTACGCGCGCCTGGAAAAATCCGACAAGAAAAATTATAACTTCCTGGTGGTTGGCCCGTGGAACCATGGCGGGTGGGCGCATGGTCCGGGCAAATCGCTGGGCGACATTCCCTTTCACAGCGATACCGGCGTCTATTTTCGCCAGAAAATCGAAGCGCCGTGGTTCGCCTACTGGTTGCACGACAAGGGCACGTTGCCGGTGAAGGAAGCGACGACTTTCCAGACCGGCAGCGACACCTGGACTTCTTACGACGCCTGGCCGCCGAAGGAAGCGCAGACCAAGCATCTCTATTTTCAGGCCGACGGAAAACTTTCCTTCGATCCGCCGCAAACGGAAGCCTCCAGCGATCCAAAAAACGCCGCTGATAGTTACCTGAGCGATCCAGCGCATCCCGTCCCCTATCGCCATCGCCCGGTGGATATGACGTATCCGCAGGACCATCCGGGAAGCTGGTATACGTGGCTGGTGCAGGATCAGCGCTTTGTGGATGGCCGTCCGGATGTGCTGACCTGGCAGACCGGTATTCTGCAGGACGACGTTACCGTCGCCGGCAGCGTGGTCGCAAAACTTTTTGCCTCAACCACTGGCAGCGACGCCGACTGGATCGTGAAACTGATCGATGTCTATCCGGAGAAGGTGGACGAGGACTGGAAACTTTCCGGCTTCGAACTGATGATTGCCGACGAAATTTTCCGTGGCCGCTACCGAAACTCATACGAAAAGCCGGAGGCAATCACGCCAAACCAAGTGACTCCGTTTACCGTGGACCTGCATTCGACGAACCACGTTTTCAAAAAGGGCCATCGCATCATGGTGCAGGTGCAGAGCACCTGGTTCCCGCTATACGACCGCAACCCGCAAAAATTCGTGCCGAATATATTCGAGGCGAAGGATGTGGACTATCGAAAGGCCACGCAGACGGTTTATCGTTCGAAGCAGTATCCATCCAATGTGGAAATCGATGTTTTGCCTGCGAAAGCACAGTCCGCCTCAAACTAAAAGCGAGGGGATTCGGTGAATCCCCTCGCTCCGGTCTTGATTACGCTTTGGCGTTCAAATTAAAACTGCAGCCGCAGACCGAGTTGCATCGTCCGGCTGCCGCCATTGAATTGGCGTTGGTTAAGGAAATTGGAGTCGTCCACGTTGACGTAGGATGCGGCAAACGGATTGGGATTGTTGGCTTGATCGAGCGCGCCATTGTTGGTCGGCAGACCAATACTGAAGTTCCGATGGTTGAACGTGTTGTACGCTTCGGCGCGGAACTGCAACGAGAAGCGTTCGCTCAGTTTTGTGTTTTTGTAGATGGACATGTTCCAAACGTTGATACCAGGCGTTGTAACCGTATTCCTGCCGGCGGTGGCAAGCGCGCCGAACTGGGCCTGGACAAAGCGAGCACCGGGATTTTCTGCCACGTAGCCAACCAGATGGGCATCATCTACGGCATCGTGAGTGGCGTTGCAGAAATACGCTCCTGCGACAGGAGCAACCGTCGACGTCGCGCCACCCGGCCCGGAGTTGCAAACCGCATCAACAATCGTGCCGGTGTTGCCAATCCCGTTTGGATTAAAGATTGTCCGATCGCCTGCTTGATCGCCATTGGCGTTCGCGTCGGCATCAGACAGAGGCGTCACGGGTTGTCCCGATTCGGCGAGGTACGACCCGCTCCACTCCCACCCATGGGCTAGCGTCCGCAAGAATGCATGTTCGGTTTGTATATTCGGCAGCTCGTACACCCAGGTGATGGTGAACTTCTGCGGAATGTGCAGCGCAGACAATCCACGATCGGCGCCAAAGTTGTAACCATCCTGGGCACGACGGGGGTTTACGATGCTGCTGAAGAGTTCATTCGTGGCATCGTCGATATTGCGTGAGAACGAGTAGTTCGCGCGGAAGTACAGTCCCTTGGCGAAGCGATGCATGAAATCGACCGTCACGGCGTGATAGATGCCCCTGCCTGCCGGAGGAAAGGTCGTGAGATTTCCGAAGAAGCCGTCCACAGAATAGGGTTGGGGGTTGAACTTGTCGAAGTCCAAAGCCGAGCTCGCCGGACTCGTGACCGTGGCGGGAACATCGGATGGATTGAGGTACGTTGGCAAGGGTGTGAGTCCGCCTCCCAAAGCCTTGAAGCGCGGATCAAACGCCGACGCCGAGTTGAGACGCATCTGCCCGGGAAGCTCGAGGCTGCGCGTTCCAACGTAGCGGACTTCGATACTGCTGGTGCCGCGAAGAAGCTCGTGTTGTACACCTAGAGTCCAGGTAATGATCTTTGGCGAGACGCGATCAGGTATCAAGCTAGAGGTCTTTGCGCGTGCTTGAATTTGATCTGGCGGGGGAACGTTTATTGCGAGAAGGCCGCCGCCACCCAGGAATCCCTGTCCCGAATCTGTCTTCGACGGATCCCAACTGCCGCACCATGCAGGCGCGCCTGGCAGTTTACAGGTGACCGCGGGTTTCTGTTCGGTCTGGAGTTGCGGTGGCAAGCTGTTGATCGCGAAATTGTTGGGGATCACGTCGTAAGCAAAGCCTGCTCCGCCACGAATCGCCCACTTGCCACGCCCGGTTGGGTCGTACGCAAAGCCGATGCGGGGAGCGAAGTTATTGGTGTCCGCTTTGGGTGCCCGGAAGAACAGGCCTAAGCTGGGATCGTCCGAAATGGAATTCATGGCTTGGCGCTTGTCACCTAGAGGAACGCCGACGTATTCGTAGCGAAGACCGAGGTTCAAGGTAAGCCGAGAAGTCAGCTTCCAGTCATCCTGCACAAACCAATAGATCGCAGGGTAGTTCTCCGGCACGCTACCTGAGCCCGCGCCGCGCAGCGCTTTGTTTGGCGCACCGTTGGGAACGAAGTCGTTCACGAGCTGGCTCAACGAGGTGTAGTCCCACTCGCCACGTGCTCTCGGAAGGCCATCGGTCGGCGCAATGTACTTCTTGCCTTCGACACCAAACTTGAAGGAGTGCGAGCCACGTATGTAGTTGAAAGTGTCTGCTAGCTGATAGACGTTCTGGATGTAGCTCTGAGGAGCGTTTTGTTCCGGCCCCACATTGACGGAGCTAAGATCGTCGACGATTACGTTGGGAAAGTCCGCAAATGCTGTCGGCGCGACGAGTTGGGGACCGATCGTGCGCGAATACGAGGCTCTGGCATTGTTGATGATGTGGCTCGAAATCGTCCACACGTCGGAGAGAATAGCCTTGTGGTTGCCCGAAGCCTTGGTTCCCAGGAACTGCGGCGCCGGCAAGGATGCATTGAAGTCCGGCTCCCGGATACGATCGTAGAGGTAGCGAGTGCTGAACTGGTGTCTTCCCAGTGTCACATCCGAGTTGACGCTGAAATCGTGTTCGTTCACATAAGCGGGCGCAACCGTCGTGAGATTGCCGACAGGAATCGCGTTGCCGTTCACCGTTACCGTTCCGGCATCGTTCTGGGGGGCTACGGGAAACTGCTTCAGGACATCCGCGACTGCGCTGTCGAAGGCCAAGCTCTGCAGCGTCTGGAGGCCGGCGGCGGTCGGCAGCTTGACTTGCGGGCTGGATGCCGCAAGGCCCTCGTTCTGGAACTCGTAGGCGCCAAAAATAAACCATTTATTGTGAATGATGGGTCCGCCCGCGGTAACGCCGGCGCGATTGTAATCGAAGCGGTCCTTGAGTCCGCGCTGTTTCTGTTGGTTGTCAAAGGCGTCGTAATTGCGATTGCGGTTGTAGTCCCAGGCAGTTCCATGCCAGTCATTGGTACCGGACTTCGTTACTGTATTGAAGATCCCGCCCGCGGAGTGACCATACTCGGAGCTGAATTGGTTGGTGAGCAACGTGAATTCGGCGATAGACTCCTGGATGACTGGCTGCGTTGGCCCGTTGGTATCCAGCTTGTTGTCTTCGACTCCGTCGATGTTGAATCCGTTGAAGCGCGGGCGAGTTCCGCCAATCGAACCTCCGGAGCCGAGAACGCCGCCTTGTTGAGTGGTTGTGCCGGGGGCAAAAACTGCGAACTCCTTGACGTCCCCGCCCAGAGTATTCACGGGAAGGTCGGCCACGACTTTACCGCTGAATGTAGCTTGCAATTCCGAAGACTGTGTATTTACCAGTTCCGCGCCAGCTTCCACTTCCACCACTGCGGAAACCGATCCTAGCTCCAGTTCTACTTTTGCTTCAGCCACTTGATTGGATTCCACGACCACGCTCTTATTGATGGCTTTTTTGAATCCGTCCTTCTCCACGCTCACGGTGTATGTACCAACCAGCAGGTTGGGAAAAACATAGGTCCCCGAACTTGAAGCAGTGGTCTGGCTGATTACTCCCGTGGCATTATTGGTCACGGAAACTTTCGCATCTTCCACGCTGGCCTGGCTCTTGTCTGTAACGGTCACGCGAAGTGATCCGTCAAGTCGTTGCGCCCGGGCTGGACTGCCCAGCAATATACAAAGTATTGCTGCCACAAAGATCAGTCTGCGCATTGCTTGTCTCCTTCAGATGTCCGTGCTGCAACGCGCAACCTCGCTCCGTCCGCTTCCGTCGGTAGTCTTGAGGTTCGCTATTGTGCACGAATTGGTTGCCATCCGAAGGGCATCTCAACGGCCAGCAGAGACAATTTGTCCCTCAATTTTGTCTCCAGCTTGCCTCAACTTCTATCTGCAGCCACAGACGAGTGATGTTTGGTGAATTATTCGTTGGCTCGCCGAAACTAACCTATGCGTTAGTGGGAATTTAGATGTTCTGCGTCGATTTCTAGGGTTTTTCCTACTGTTTTTCAAAGACCATACAGTCTTGCGTAATGTCTGCCGCAAGGCAGGCCCCGGGGTCCATTAAGTTGAAACATTTCTGAGAATTATTTCGTAACACTTTCCAAACGCTTTGCGGTTTTCTGCGTCTATTGTCTCAAGGGCGTGTGTATGACTCCGAATTTAAGCTCAACAATGGATCTCCCCATGGGCTCAGGTCTTCTCCAGGGAACCTCAATCAAGGCCCGCTATGTGCGTTTTGGGCCTTTTTGTATTGATCAACAACGCCAGCAGGTTTCTCGCAATGGCGCGCGGCTCCGCCTGCAAGGTAAGGTCTACCAGGTGCTTATCGTGCTTCTGCAAAAGCAGGGAGAAGTCGTTACGCGCGACGAGTTAAAACAAGCGTTGTGGCCAGCCGATACTCACGTCAATTACGACGCAAATGTAAACACCACGGTCAATAAGCTTCGCCAAGCTCTGGGTGAATCCACCGACAGGCCTTTGTACATTGAAACCATTCCGCGCAAGGGCTACAGCTTCATCAGCACCGCGGAATTTTCGGACGTCCCGTTCGTGGTAGCGCCGCCGGCGGGACCGCAAACCGGAGCACCTGGAAGGTCTGCCAACTCATCCGAAGTAGCGGCGACTGATTCTCCGCGGACCAAGCGCTGGCTAACCGTGATTATTGTTGGCTTGATTCTTGCCGGAATGTTGCTGGGAGCGGGCGTTGCCACCTATTGGATTTCCCATTTCGCGCCACAGCTGCGCCACTCTGCCGCGAAAAATGCGAACTGCGTTCCCTCATCCAACGCCTGTTAAGAATTAGTTTCGTTGAAAAGTCAGGCCTCTGGTGCGGCCAGCGTCCAGCGTAAATCCCCACACGTTTCCGCTACCGTCGCGCTGAAACACAAACTCTAAACCCTCGTCGTCGCCTTCAAATGTCTCTGGTCCCGCCGCACGCAGCGCCAGATGTTGCGGCGAATGCATAAATCCATTTCCTTCCTGAATGTCTTGCAGCATCAGTTTGCCGTCTTTGATGGCGATCGTGTAGGTCGCGAGCAGTTCCTCGCTTCGGAAATGTCCGCTGTAAGCGCGCAATTTTTCAGCTGCCAGAGCGACCGTGGGCTTTTTTTCGCGCTTTTCGAAATCCGCTTCCCTGGCGGGCTTCGGCTCTTTCATTTCCTCAGCCAAAAATATATCCGCAACTTCGTGGGCGCGTTTTTCAGGATTTGCATTCGCCAGGTTGCACAAACACGCTACGGAAAAATGCTGTTCCGGGAAACGCAGCAGTTGTGCCCGGTAACCTCCCCAGGACCCGCCGTGGTCCACAAATCGCAGTCCGCGATATTTCCCCCCGAACAGGCCCTTCGCGTAATCCAGCGTTTTCCCGTTGTTCAATTTTCCCGGCTCCTGAATTTCATCCAGGAAATCTTTTCCGCCGACTTTGCCGGAATAGAAATTCTCGTCCCATTTCAAGAGGTCTTCCACCGAGGTATGCACCGCCCCGTCGCCGGTCTGCTCAAAATACGAAACATCCAGCGTGTAACCAGCACCCGCGTCTTTCGAGTCGTAGGCCAGCGCTCGATTTGGCACCAAAAGGGTGTGCTCATCACGAAAGATGGTCTGTTTCATCTGCAGCGGCTCAAAGATATTTTCTGTCGCAAATTCACGCAGCGTTTTCCCGCTGGCGCGCTTGACGATAACCGACAGCAGAAAGAATCCGGAATTGCTGTATAGCCAATCGCTGCCTGGCTCGAAGTTCAGCGCTTTCTGCCGCGCAAGAATCGCCAGCGCGTCTTGATCCGTGGTAACGCTATCAATATTCATCCCCGCGAGCTCGAACAAGGCCAGATAATCGCGCAGCCCGCTGGTGTGATTCAACAAATGCAGAATCGTAATCTTGTTTCCGTAGTCTGGAATTTCCGGAAGGTATTTGCGGATGTCATCCTGAACCGAGAGCTTTCCCTGTTTCTCCAGCAGCAGGATGCTGGCTGCTGTAAATTGTTTTGACGTCGAACCGATGTCGAATACCGTTCGCGGCGTAATCTCCACGTCGTCTTCGATGTTCGCCCGCCCGTAGCCTTTTTCGTAAATGATTTTTCCGCCGCGCGCCACTGCCAGCGCACAGCCTGGCGAACCTGATTTGGTCAAGTCCGCGAACACTTCATCCGCTGCCTTGGCAAATTTCTCTTGTGCGTTAACCACTCCACCGGCCGCCAATAGCAGCGCGAATCCGATCAGCGCCAAAAACGTTTTGTTGCCCGCCGCCATGTGCTCCGCTCCTGGTTCGAACGCCCGTGAGTCTATTCATTCACCTCTTCCCGCGCAATCCCTTTCCGCGTGGCCCGCTCCTCTGTTAAATTTTGTGGCCATGCTTACCGCCATTACTCGCGCCGTCAGTCCAGCACTCGCTGATTGTGAACTTAGTTTTATCCCGCGCCAGCCAATCGACGTCGCGATCGCGCAGCAGCAACATCACAGTTATGAAAAAATGCTCGCGAAACTCGGCGCACGCGTGATCTCTCTGCCCGCAGAACCGGCTCTCCCCGATTCCATGTTTGTCGAGGATCCCGCTCTGGTACTGGACGAATTGGCAATCATTTTTCCCCTTGCCACGGAAATGCGCCGCCGCGAAGCTGCAACCATCGCAGCTGCTCTTTCACCCTTCCGTAAACTTGCGCGGGTCGAGCTCCCTGGCACCATCGAAGGCGGCGACATTCTCCGTCTCGGCCGAAAGCTTTTTGTCGGTCTCACTGCGCGCAGCAATGCCGAAGGCATTTCTCAACTTGCCGGCATCATCGCTCCGCACGGCTACGAAGTCATCGGCGTTGCAGTGACTGGATGTCTGCACTTGAAATCCGCCGTCACGGCGCTCGACGAACACACACTGCTAGGCAATCGCGCCTGGTTCGAATCATCCTTAATAAAGGATCATGACTGGGTGGACGTCGATCTCGCGGAGCCACATGCAGGGAATGCTCTCGCGATTGGCGGCACCATCTTGTTTCCTGCTTCCTTTGCACGCACGCATACACGCATCGAAGCCCGCGGCTTCCAGGTAACGTCCATCGATATTTCCGAACTGCAAAAAGCCGAGTCCGGCCTCACCTGTTCGAGTTTGATCTTCGAAGGCTAACTGCGTCGGCTTACTATCTTTGCTCGGGCTTTTGTTGCGGCTTGTCGTCTGGCTTCTTAATCAGCGGCGTATTCTGCTCGATACTGCCTTTCACTAGCTCCGTTTTTATTTCGCTCTCCTGATTTGCAAGCAGATTCACTTCCGTTTCGAATGTCCGGTATGCCGGCAGTTCCACGCGCACCCGGTGTTTACCGGGACTGATCTTCATGGACTTGAATGCCCCGCCAAAGTCTCCCGCATGTCCCACAAATTTTCCGTCGAGAAAAACGGCCGCGCGCTCTGGCCTGATTTTCAGTTTCAATGTCGCTGTGACTTCCGGCACCGTCGCGCTCGGCGCAAGGTGCAGCGATACGATGACTCGCCGCTTCTCCCCCGGCTCGACCACCACCTTCTGCACGAAATCTACGTATCCGGATTGCCTCACGGTCACCTGGTGCTCGCCGGGCAACAGCATTATTTTTTTGCTTCCGTTCAATTCTTTTAGATACCCGACGTAATTTCCATCAATCCACACCCCGGAATCTCGTTCCACTTTGGTTTTTCCTTCGAATTGAAGTTCCCCCATAACGTCATTTTGCGCGGTCACCGTTTTTGTGCTTCCCAGCGTCAACAGCATCAACACGAAAATGCTGCAAGCAGCGCGCGCGCGCGAAATCTGTTTTTCGGCTGGCCAAGTTCCACGTTCGAGATTTTCGGGCTTGAAAATCATCAGTTGCGGTCCTCGTTTTCCCACTAACAGTAATTGCATCCGCATAACCAAACTCAACGTTTGGCTGCGATTTTATCTCGAATATTTTCTGTGGCTTAGCGGGTTACAGTTTTCGCTGTACCAGTTGAATGTGGTGTTTTTACGCGGTCCCAGCGGCCCGTTTCGCCTCCGAAATTGCGCAGCATTTACTCTTTCGCGAAATCTCAGACCCATCTTCGATTTACCCTTTGCGCGAACTACACTCCGTGCTATTCTCTCGGTCGTGAGTTTGTCTCTCGCCATCTCGATTCGCGCCAGCATCATGTCGATGTCGTCCATTTCCACGACGACGTCCACCACCATTATTAAGACTAAGACTACGGGCGCTTCCGGCGAGGTCAGAAACAGCTAGCAAGACAAGCAAAGTTTCGAACCCACCGCCTGAAGCGAACCTGGCGGTGGGTTTTTCTTTTACCCCCCTCCCAGGTTTCAGGGTTTGTATCCTGATCTGAATAAGATGCTCCAACCGGTGGCAAAAAATCAATAGGAGCCGTTGCCATGAGCCCGGAGCAGCACGAAGAATTGATTGCACAGCCTAGCCGACCAGCTGCGTATGCACCTGAATTCGCGTATCCCGCACGCGCATCCACTGGCCGAGTTCTTACATTCAAGTTTGGCGGAACTTCTTTACTGGGCGCGGAACGCATGCTGCGCGCCGCAAGTCTGGTCCGCGAAGCGCAGGTTCATGCGAGCATCGTCGTTGTCGTTTCCGCGATGAAGGGCGTCACCGATCGCCTGCTTGCCGTGGCTCGCCGCCTGGAAGCTGGCTGCCGCACCGACGCGCGGCGCGATGCCGAGCATGTCTTTCGCATCCATTTGGAAGTGCTGCGCGATCTGCAACTGGCTCCACAAGAGCAACATCATGTGTCACACGATCTACAGCTTCTCGGTAAGGACCTGCTTCACGATGCTTCCCCCGAATTGCAGCCGTCCTCCGCTGGACGAGCTGCGCTACAGGATCGCCTGGCTTCTTACGGCGAGCGCCTCAGTGCTCGTCTGTTTGCTGCCGCGCTGGAAAAATCCGCTGTCCCCGCTGTTCCGGTAAGCTCTTCTGATTTTGTCGTTACTTGCGACACTTTCCGCGACGCGCGCCCGCACATCGACGAATCGCGCCGTCGTGGCCGCGAAATTCTTTTGCCTCTCTTCGAAGATGGCATTGTTCCCGTGGTCACCGGATTTATCGGTGCCACGCGCGATGGCCGCGTCACTACACTCGGCCGGAACAGTTCGGATTTTTCCGGAGCGCTCATCGCTCACGTCGTGGACGCTGACGAACTCGTGATCTGGACCGACGTGGACGGCATCTACACCGCCAATCCGCACGAGTCCGCCGAAGCGAAATTGCTCCACGAACTTTCCTACGACCAGGCGCACGCTCTTGCCGCCGCCGGCGCAAAAGTTCTGCACGCCAGAGTTCTGCCACTGGCCGCGGAAACGGAAATAGTTGTTTGGGTTCGCAACACCTTCAATCCGCGCGTTCGCGGAACCCGCATCGGCCCGGCAATCCAAAACGATCCTTCACCCGCCGCGCTGGGAGGCCGCCATAATCCAATCTCAAGAGGTGAAGCGTGAGTCCCGCGGCAAACTTTGAGAATTCCATGCTTCGGCGAAAGCTTCGCGCTGGCATTCTCGGCGCCACCGGCACGGTCGGACAGCGCCTAGTACATTTACTCGCCGATCATCCGTGGTTCGAGCTCACGGAAGTTGCCGCGTCCGAACGTTCCTTCGGCAAGAAATATTGCGAAGCGGTGAATTGGCATCTCGACACGCCCATTCCCTCAGCCGCAGCGAATTTTATCGTAAAAAATCTGGAACCCTCGCTCGATTGTGATTTTGTTTTTTCCGCGCTCGATTCTTCGGTTGCCGGCCCGGCCGAGGAAGACTTCGCCCGCGCCGGCTATCCGGTAGTCAGCAATTCCAAGAATCATCGACTGTCGCCCGACGTCCCGCTGTTGATACCGGAAGTGAATGCCGCGCATCTTGACGCCATTCCCGTGCAACAGAAAAATCGCGGCTACGGCTCCGGCTTCATCGTCACCAATCCCAATTGCTCTACCGCCGGACTAGTCCTGGTTCTGAAACCACTCGCGGACGCTTTCGGCCTCGAGAAAATGTTTGTCGTCACTATGCAGGCCGTATCCGGCGCGGGTTATCCTGGAGTTCCTTCGCTTGATATTCTCGGCAACGTGGTTCCTTTTATCAGCGGCGAAGAAGAAAAGATGGAAGAGGAACCGCAAAAACTTCTCGGCCGCTGGGACGGTTCGCGCTTCATCGAAGCTGGCCTCGGCATCAGCGCGCACTGCAACCGCGTTCCGGTAGAAAACGGCCACCTGGAATGTGTTTCTGTCAGCCTGAAAAAAATTGCCACCCTGCGCGAAGTTCGCGAAGCGCTGCGCAGTTTCACCGTCAGCGATGAACTGGCCGCTCTTCCCACCGCTGTAAAAAATCCCGTAATCGTTCTCGATGAAGAAAATCGTCCACAGCCCCGTCGCGACGTCAACGCCGGAAACGGCATGGCCGCCGTAGTAGGCCGCGTGCGCGAATGTCCGCTGCTCGACGTAAAGCTAACGTTGCTCTCGCACAATTTGCTCCGCGGAGCCGCCGGTGCCGCCCTTCTCAACGCCGAGCTTCTGGCCTCCCGCGGCCTTCTCGCCCGCTCGCGCGTACCCAAGCAAGATCCCGCTCCAGCGGTACCCATGTCACAAGGCGCGGAGTAGCATTGAATCAAGCTAAGTCGCGTGCAAGCAACACTTACAGATCTGTATCAAAACAAATGACTCTTTAGAATGAACGGTTACAGAAAAACGTGGGGAAGGGGTGGTCAACCAAGAACCGCTCTCATAAGACGCACAGTAAGCTGTCCGCCGGGATAGAACCGCCTAACCGCTAGGTTAGTCGTTTGAAGTGCTCGATGACGTTAACTCACGATCTTGAAATCAACCTCTTTCCCCCCGCAGAAAGTCTCAAGCATCTCTTTCATCCGCTTCATCGGACTGTCGAGCGCTGACGCTCCGCCGAAAGAAATAATTATCGCCAGTACTCGCGTCGTCGCGTCAGTCACCATCGTGCGTTCGGAATCGCTCGTCGCACTCCCATGCGCACCCTTGGCATCAGCAAATAACGGCAACTCTTCCAGGTTCAAGTCGTACTTGCCGATTCCTTTATAGGTTTCGCCGGCGCGCCCCGCGCGAAATTCGATTGCGCCTTCGACGTGCGCCAAGTCATAAAGTCCTATTGGCAGCCGGCTCTCCACCGAAACCAGATTGATCACGTCCACCACATTGTGGATGCGCGGCATGCCTTTGCCTGCGATCAAACGACGAAGCAGAGCCTCCGCCGAACCGCGATATCGCGCGGGATCTTTGCCCAAAGCTTTGTATCCCGCTCGCGTGGCCAATATCGCCGAAGATTCCAGCACCGCACGGGGCTCAGGAAGTTTTGCAATTTTTTCTTCGCACGAACGCAGCGCCTCATCCAGCCCCGGCGGAGTTGCGCCCGTCGCAACCACTGCTTCCACACAGCCCAGCGCCGCTTTGGCGCACTTGGCTTTCAATTCCGCGCTAATTCCGATTTCAATCATCCACGCGGCTCATTTTCCATTCTTTGTCTGCATAGCAATTACTTCAGACTCTTGATGTACGCGATCAGTCCATCGATTTCCGCTGGCTTCAGGCTCTTTCCGTAAGCGGGCATCTTGTTTTTTCCTTTTTCGATCACCGCTTTCAGCTCGGAGTCGCTTTTGGACGCCGACTTGCTAAGGTCCGCCACGCCCATGCTTTTCCCCGCTGGCGTGTCGCCCCTCCCGCTCGCTCCGTGGCAAACCGCGCATTTCGATTTGTAGAGCGAAGTACTCTGGTCGGCTCTTGCCGGCACGTTCAGCCCGAGAGCCAGCAGTATCGTTCCCAAAATTCCGCTCGCTAAACGGCTAAAACTCATAAGCAATCTCCTTGCTCTCGGCATTTGCAATCTACACAGAACTCAACGACCATCATACGGATTCAGACTCGGGCGACAAAGGAA
>Ga0099830_10001240_pt1 | contig 12718 bp, 14 predicted proteins | sample CZO8metaG_4_FD_79337 | JGI IMG/M metagenome (GOLD analysis project Ga0099830, IMG submission 79337) | Vadose zone soil microbial communities from the Eel River Critical Zone Observatory, Northern California, USA - CZOApr15con2H3.8 metaG | ecosystem: Environmental > Terrestrial > Soil > Vadose...
AAGCTCGGGGAGCCCCGCCGACGGCCCGTAGTGCGTCGCGCCCGCGTCGAGCGCCCGCTTCGCCGCCTCCTTGATGTGCGCCGGCGTGTCGAAGTCCGGCTCGCCGATCTCCAGGTGCACGATGTGCCGGCCCTTCGCCTCGAGCGCGCGTGCGCGTGCCAGGACCTCGAAGGCCGTCTCGGTGCCGAGCCGCCCCATACGGTTCGCGAGGGGACGCATCGGGCCGAGTTTAGTGCGGGCCGTCCATCTTCCCTTCGACGCAGGTGCAGCCCTCCGCGCCGACCACCGCGGAGTGTGGCGTGCCGGCGGCCAGCACCATCCGGTCGCCGGCCTTCAGGTTGATGACGCGGCCATCACCGAGCCGGAAATCGATCGTGCCGTCCGTGCAGTACAGGAGCTTGGTGTAGCCATGGGAGTGCTCGCCGTAGCGGTCGCCGGGGCCGTTCGACCATGAGTACACGTCGCGCGCCTCGGCTCTGACCTTGGCCAGGTAGTCCATCCGGCGCCGACGATACGGCGCGGCGCGACATACTCGGTTCGTGCGCGTGGGCGTGGTCTTCCCCCAGACCGAGAGCGGCACCGACGTCGGCGCCATCCGCGACTACCTGCAGGCGGTGGAGCAGCTTGGCTACGTGCACCTCGTCGCCTACGACCACGTGCTCGGCGCCGACGCGAGCACGCGGCCGGATTGGAGGGGCGCGTACGACCTTCGCGCCTCGTTCCACGAGCCGATGGTGTTCTTCGGCTTCGTCGCCGCGATCACGCGGCTCGAGCTCGCGCCCGCGGTCATCGTCCTGCCGCAGCGCCAGACCGCGCTCGTCGCGAAACAGGCCGCTGAGGTCGACATCCTCACCGGCGGCAAGTTCCGTCTCGGTGTGGGGCTCGGCTGGAACACCGTCGAGTTCGAGGCTCTTGGCACGAGCTTCACGAATCGCAACAAGCGCATGGAGGAGCAGATCGCGCTCCTCCGTGAGCTGTGGACGAAGCCGGTCGTCCAGTTCGAGGGACGCTGGCATCGCGTCGATCGCGCCGGCCTGAACCCGCTGCCGGTGCAGCGGCCCATCCCGGTCTGGATGGGCGGCACGGCGGACGCGGCACTCCAGCGCGTCGCGCGGATCGGCGACGGCTGGTTCGCGCAGCATCCGCCGAACGAGACCGGCCGCGCCGCATTCGATCGCTTCCGTGGCTATCTGCGCGAGGCGGGCCGCGATCCGGCGACGTTCCCGATCGAGGGGCGGGTGAGCCTTGGGCGGCTGGCAGGTGGGCCGGACGAGTGGGTCCCCACAGCTCGCGCGTTCCGCGACGACCTGCGTTGCACGCACCTCGAGGTCAACACGATGGGCATGGGCCACACCAGGCTCGCGGATCACGTGAAGACGCTCGAGCGATTCCGCCGTGATGCGGCGGATGTCTTCCCGGCCTAAGGCTTCGCGGCCGAGACGACCACGCCGTACGGCGAGAAGCGCACCGCCTCGCCGCCGCCGATCCGCCGCGCGAAGAGCCCTTCGCTGCGTGCGGTGTAGACCCAGAGTCCGTCCGGCGACCAGCCCGCGAAGCGGCCGTCCTGTTCCAGCACCACGTCACCGGTCTCGGCGTCGCGCACGATCGTGCGGACGCGTGGCGCCGAACCCGCCTGCGGCGTGCTGAGCGTGTATCCGACGTTCCGGCTCGTCGACGACCACGCCTCGTCGCTCACGCTGTCGCCCGCGATGACCGTGCTCGGCGTCCCGTCCTTCGTCCGCAGCAGGGCGAAGACGAGCGACGGCGACCCTGACCCGCTGAGGAAGCTCACGTGCACCGCCGCATGCGCGCCATCGGGCGCCGCGGTGAGCGCGCCCGTCTGTGTGTTGCCGCGGATGCCCGCGGGCGCCTGCGCACGCGGATCAGCGATGAGCTTCGCGATCGTGGTCACCGCGCGCTTCTGGCCGAGCGTCCACAGCTCGATGCTCTGCTCGTCCCGGGCGCGATCGCCCACGCGCCACGTCCCGTTGTTGAGCACGACGAGGCCGGCCTTCGTCCAGAACGCCTCGCGGCCGGGGATCGTCGACGCGGCGCCACTCGTCGCGGCGTCGAGCACGACGATCGTCAGCTCGCTCGAGAGCACGACCGGATCCTGCGACGCGGCGGGGAGCGCGACGACCGCGAACTGCGTCCCGTCCGGCGACCACGTCGGCAGCGGGCCGATGGACGAAGGCGCGTTGTATCGCTTCACCGTCCCGGCGCGATCGATGGTCACGGCGATGAGCTGGAACGCCGACGCGCCGGGCGCGAGGCTCTCGACGGTGAGCACTCTGTCGCCCGCAGGCGACCACTGCGGCGGCGCGACCGCGAAGCGGCGGAGCGTCTGCGAGTTGGAATTGCCCGCGCGGAAGAGTGATGGCGCGCCATCTGGACCCATGGTCCAGAGATGCCCGCCGAGCGCGAAGACATAGCGCGCCGCCGGCACGTCTGGCTTTGGCGGCGTGCTGCTCGCGAGGGCGGCCGCGTGAGGGAACCACGCGTCACCCTGCGCGACCGATCCGAGGAGGACGACCGCGGTCGCGGGCACTCCGGTCGCGGTGAGCTCGAGCCGCACGAGGTTCGACCCGGAGAAGCCGATCGCGAAGCGCTTGTCGGGCGAGACCTGCAGCCGCTCGATACCACCCGCGGTCGTGGGCAGCTCGAGCGGCAGGACCATGTTCGGCTGCGCGGCGGTACGACCGAGGGCGATCTGCGCGGGATTGGTCCCGCGATGCAGCAGGTATCCGCCGGGCCACTGCCCGTCGAGGCGGAAGCTGTCCGCATCGAGGTTGACGTTCTCGCGGCGCAGCTCCTCGCCGCCCGCGGTCATGCTCCACACGCTGGAGGCCGCGGCGAAGACGAGCGTCTCGGTGGAGCCGGCGAACCCCTGCACCCGACCGGACAGGAAGTACACGCGGCCGTCGTCGCCGATGATCGGCGTCGCGGCGGCCAGTCCGGTGAGCGGCCGTAGCTGATCGCGCCCCGCCGCGCGCAGTCGACCGACGATGCCCCCGGTGGTCTGCACCAGAAGCTCATCCTCGGAGATCCAGTCGGACGCGAGGACGTCCTCGGTCGTGGTGAGCCGCGTCCACACGCCGCCCTGCGCCGACACGTACACGTCGGTCTGCGATCCCGTCGCGCGCTGCACGGTGGCGGCGATGCGCGCGCCGCTGGGGGAGAAGCGATGGTCGACGATGCGATAGCCGTCGGCGCGCAACTCGGGTGCGAGGGTGTAGTTCGCGGTTACGCCATCGATCCGCACGACGACGAGGCGCACGCCGCTCTCTACGTATGCGACGGAGTTGCCGTCGGCAGCCCAGCGCGTGCGCGAGACGAGGGCCGGATCGCCTTTCGCGACGGACCGTCGCCGCGAGTTGTCGGCGTTCGCCAACCAAAGGACGTATTCGCCATTGACCTCGGCGCGCCAGTAGGCCAGGCGCCCGTTCGGCGAGAGATCCGTCGTGGGCCGTGCCGCCGCGGTCGTCACCGCGGTGGGCGTGGGTGTGGCGGTGTCCGGGACGCTCGCCGTAGGTCCGAGGGTGCTGACGATGAGCGCGACGATTGTCGCGCCGACGACGAAGACGGCGAACGCGGCGTACGGAAGGAGCCCGCGGGCCTGCCGCACGGCTACATAATCGTCCTAATGCCTGAACCATTGGAGGCCGCACGCACATTCATGGAGGCGCTCGAGGCGCGGGACCCCGAGCGCGCGGCGAGCGTCTGCGCCGAGGACGTCCAGATCGAGCTACCCGGCGGCGACCGCGATCTGCAGGGAAAGGACGGCGCCCGGCAGCTGGTGCGCATGGCCCCGGCGTTCGTCCGGCGCATCCGCGCACAGGAAACGAAGGGAACGACCGTCATCCTCCGCGGGCTAACACGCGCGCCGGGGCACTTCGCGAACTACAGCACCTGGACCTTCGAGACCGACGGCGCGCTCATCACGCACGTCACCTTCGCCTGGTCGCCCGCGAACTAATCCGCCACGTATCTGAAACTTCGCGGGATCTTCTTCAGCCCGTATTCGGTCACCGGCTTCGGTTTGCGATAGCGGCGCGCGTTCGTCACCGGCAGAGTCCATCCCGCCTTTGTGCGTCCGGTCTTCTCCCCCAGCACGCACTCGCCGACGATCGACGCTGTCCCTACCACCGCGAGGTACGCCTTCGCGGGCAGGCGCGCCGGCGGAAGGGTGCGCTGATCGGTGTCGCGAGTGCCGTCGAGCAGCGCGTCGGCATGCTCAGCCTTGATCGCGAGGACGAGCTTCTCCATCTATGCCTCCCGAGTGGTCTCGCGAGGGATAGCGGCCCGACCTTGCGCCGCTAGATCGCGGCCGCGGCGATGCGCTCCATGGCGACCGTCAGCACGCTGAGCTCATCGGAGGTCAGCGGCTCGGCGAAGTGCTTCGCGATCGCACGGATATGGGCGCGTGCGGAGCGCCGGAGCAGGCGACGTCCGCGGGCGGTCAGCACCACGAGGTAGCCGCGCTTGTCGGATGGACAGGTACGTCGCTCCACAAGGCCGTCCTGCTCGAGTCGATCGAGTGCCCGGGTGACGCCGCTCTTGGTGACGAGCGAGAGCGCCGCGAGGTCCGTCGGGCGGATGCCGGTCTCAGGCCCGCGCGCGATCTGGACCAGCAGGAAGTGCTCCCCGAGCGGCAGGCCGCCGCGCGACTCGGCCACGCGCTCGAGCATGTGCGAGGTCGCGGCGTAGGCGCGCTGGAACGCCTCCCAGGCGCGTATCTCGGCCTCGGAGAGGCGCCGCTTGGACTTGGGAATAGATTGCGTGAGCAACAAGTTAATTGTACCAACAACAACAAGCCGGCCTTCTGAACGCCGGCAAAGAGGGGAAACACGTGCTCTGGTACATCGATCCGTCGCACTCGCAGGTCAACTTCTCGGTGAAGCACATGATGGTGAGCACCGTCCGTGGCCGGCTTGGCCGCCTGGCGGGCCGTCTGGAGCTCGACCCCGACCGTCCGGAGACAGCTGACTTCGTGATCACCGCGGACGTCAACGACATCAACACCGGTGACGCCAAGCGCGACGGTCATCTTCGTTCGGCCGACTTCTTTGACGTCGAGCAGCACCCGGTCATCACCTTCAAGAGCAACGCGGTCTTCCCGAACGGCGAGGGCAGATACACCGCGAGCGGTGACCTGACCATCCGCCACATCACGCGTCCGGTGAGCTTCGACATCGAGCTCAACGGCATCCGTCCCAGCGCGCAGGGTTCGCAGCACCTCGGCGCGAGCGCGACGATCACGATCGACCGCACCGACTTCGACCTGACCTGGAACATGCCCATCCCGAACGGCGTCGTCGTCGGCGAGAAGGTGAAGATCGACGTCGACCTCGAGGCCGTGGACGAGGCGACCGCAAAGCAGCGCGGGCTCGCGGCCTAAACAGAAGACCGCCCCTCTCAAAACGCACGACGGCGGCCTCGGGAGACCGAGACCGCCGTCGCCGTTTGTCCGCGAGGTAGAACTACTTCGCGCCGAGCGTGCCGTCCATGATCAGGATGACCGCGAAGTTGTCGCCACCGCCGTTCTGGTAGATCTGGGCGTCGAGCGCCGGCCAGCCGGCGACGCGCTTGTCCACGTTGATCGGCGCGTTGTTGAAGCGCTCCGCCAGCGGGATCGCGGGCAGGATCTCGTTGAACGCCATCACGTACTTCTTGACGGCGTCCGTCACCTTCGCGACGTCGATGTCCTCCATCTGCACGAGCAGCGCTTCAAAGTCGACGTCGCCCTGCGACGTCTTCTGTTTCACCGGGTACTTCCAGCCACCGCCGTTCGCGGTGGTGTTGAACTCGCGGATCGGCCGGACGGCCGAGGGCTGGGGATTCGGGTTGCCCGTGCCCCAGGCGTTGAACGAGAGCGTGAACTTGCCCTGGTTGAAGTCGACGCCCTGCGTGGACCGAGGTGCGCCGCGGAGCGTGGCCTTGATGCCCCACTTGTTCAGCTGGTCGCCGATGTTCGTGGCGACGGCGGACCAGTCGGAGAAGTCGCTGGGATACTGCATGTCGAACTCGAGCTTCTTGCCATCCTTCGCCCAGACGCCGTCGCTCCCGCGCGCGAAGCCGGCGTCCTTCATCAGCGAGTCAGCTTTTGCGGTGTCCTTCTTGTAGACGGTGAGCTTCTTCTGGTCGTCGGCCGAGAGCCACGTCTTGAGCAGCGTGTCGCTGATGCCGCCGACCCACTGCGGTGCCTGCGTCTTGTCGCCATACGCGACGTGGTTCGCCTCGTCGCGGTCGAGCGCCCAGGCCACCGCCTGGCGCACCCTGGTGTCCTGGAACTGCGGCGCCGCCTCCCAGTGGAAGTAGAGCGCCGGGCCCGTGTAGTACGGGCCGCGGATGATCTTGATGCCCTTGCCCTCGAAGGCCTTCTCGCTGGCGATGGGGAAGAAGCTCGTGCTGTAGTCGATATCCCCCGCGAGGATCGGCGCGGTCACCTGGTCGGTGTCGCCGTTGATGACGACGATCTTGTCGAAGTTCACCTTGTCGGCGAAGAGGCCATTCGGATTCTTCACCAGTGTCATCTGCGCCTCGGTGAGCGACGCGGTGTCGAACTTGTACGGGCCATTCGACGATGGCGCCGCGACGACAAGATCGGTGAGCTCCTTGCGGATCGCCTTCACGCTGTCGTCCGCGGTCGTCTTGCCGGCCTTGAACTCGGCCCAGGCCTTGTCCGCGATCGCGCCGTAGGTCGCCGCCGGCCGGATGCCGGTGCGCAGGATGTTGCGCTCGAGCAGGGCGGAGGTCTTCTTCAACTTGAAGTGGACGGTGGTGTCGTCGGGCGTGTCGATGTCGTCGACGAAGTTCCAGATCGACGAGCCGGTGAGGCGGCCGATCTTGAACGTGGCGAACACGTCCTTCGCCGTCAGGTCGGTGCCGTTGTCCCACTTGATGCCCTTGCGCAGCTTCACCGTGAAGTCGGTGGCCGTCGCGGTGTGGGACTCGGCAATGAGGTAGTCCCATTTCTTTTCGACCCAGCGGTAGATCGCGAGGTTCTGGTAGATGAGCTCGATATACGGGCTGCCACTGAGGATCGGCGTGTTGCCGTAGTAGTTCCACACGCCCTTCGGCGGCAGGTCGAGCGGCCAGTTGACCCGGAACTCGCCGCCCTTCTTGCCCTTGCCGCCACCTGCGGCGGGCGAGGGCGTCGTGACACCGGGTGCGCACGAGGCGGCAATGATGCCGAGGCTCACGAAGGTCGCGTCGCGAAGGAGACGTCGCCGTGAGGGCCGGTAGGCCATCAGCGGGGTTTCCTGATCCTTGCTCACTGTTCCCTCCCTGTTGAGCGCTTGTTGTATGCGTTCCCCTTTTCCCTTGCATCTACTGCCTTTGGCAGCCGCGGGTTCGCGCTCCGGGTCAGCAGCACCACACCGAGCACGAACGTCCCTCCGACGAACGCCGCCAAGACCGTAACGACGAACTCGGCCGAATCGCGCGGCTGGAACGGCAGCATCAGCACCGCAAGCCCGAGAACGAGGACGCTGATGCGCAGGCCCGACCGAAGCAGCTGATCCATCAGACCCCCCGCAGTACCGACGAGCGCTCGCGGACCGCGACGTGGCAGGCGACCTCTCGCTCGCCAGGTATCGGGAGCAACGCGGGCACCTTCACGTCGCAGAGACCGGCCTCGGACAGCGGGCAGCGCGGATGGAAGGAGCAGCCGCTCGGGAGCTCGCGCAGGCTCGGCACCTCGGCGCTGCGCAGTGGCACGCGCTCCTTCGTCCGCGTCAGCGTCGGGTCGGCCTCGGGAACGGCGCCGATGAGCGCGGCGGCGTACGGATGCGCCGGATCCACGACGAGCGACTCTGTGGGCGCGAGCTCGACCACGCGACCGAGATACATCACGCCGATGCGCCCGCGCCGCGCGAAGTACCGCGCCACCGCGAGGTCGTGCGTGATGAGCACGATGGTCACGCCGAACTCGTTCCGAAGGGCGAGCAGCAGATCGAGCAGCGTGATGCGGATCGAGACGTCGACCATCGACACGGCCTCATCGGCGACGATGACGCGCGGATCGACCGAGAGCGCGCGCGCGATCGACACGCGTTGCCGCTGGCCACCCGAGAGCTGGTGCGGGTACTTCGGCAGGAAGTCGTCCGGCGGCATGAGTCCGACGCGCCGCAGTAGCTCGCGCGCCTGGACCGTCGCGTCGCTCCGGCCGTGCGCCTTGCCGTGCCGGAAGAGCGGCGCCGAGAGCGTGTCGTACACGGTGCGCACCGGGTTGAGCGAGGCATACGGATCCTGATGCACCAGCTGCACCGCGCGCCGGAACCGCTTCAGGTCCTCGCCACGTGATCGCCACACGTCCTTGCCCTCGAACTGCAGCCGTCCGCCGGTCGGCCGGAGCAGCCCCGCGAGGAGCCGCCCCGTCGTCGTCTTCCCGCAGCCGCTCTCGCCGACGAGACACATCGCCTCGCCCGCGGCGAACGCGAGCGACACAGCGTCGACAGCGGTGATGCGACCGGCCGGTGTGTCGAAGGTGCGGCTGACCGCATCGAGCTCGATGAGATGGTCGCCCGGCGCGGTCACGTCGCGGACTGCCATCAGAGCGCCTCAGCCGGCCGCCGCGAGCCGACGCTTTCGGCGACCGCCTGCCAATGGATGCAGGCCGCGGTGTGCTGCGGGGAGTCGACCGAGACCAGAGCCGGATCCTCCTTGCGGCAGCGCTCGGTCGCGAACGGACAGCGCGGGTGATACGCGCAGCCGGTCGGCAGGTTCACGAGATCGGGCGTGGTCCCGGGGATGGATGCGAGGGCGCCGACCTCTCCGGAGACGCGCGGCACCGCGCGCAGCAGGCCCACGGTGTATGGGTGCCGCGGCTGATAGAAGAGGTCGCCGACCTTCGCCTCCTCGACGATGCGCCCGGCGTACATCGTGAGAACGCGGTCCGCGAGCTCCGCCGCGAGTGACAGGTCGTGCGAGATGAAGACCATCGCGAAGCCGAGCTTCGCGCGCAGCTCGCGCAGCAGGTCGATGATCGCGCGCTGCGTGAGGATGTCGAGCGCTGTCGTCGGCTCGTCGAGGATGAGGAGGCGAGGCCCGAGCAGCAGGCTCAGGGCGATGAGCACGCGTTGCTTCATCCCGCCGGAGAGCTCGTGCGGGTACGCTCGCAGCACGCGCTCGGGCTCCAGGTGCACGAGGTCGAGGAGCTCGTCCGCTCGCGCGCGCACCGCCTTCGGGTCGTTCATCCCGTGCGCGCGTGCCGTGTCCAGGAACTGCGACCAGATGTCGATCACCGGATTGAAGGAGTTGAGCGCCGACTGGAAGACCATCGCCGCCTCGCGCCACCGGAAGCGCCGGAGCTCCTCGTCCTCCATGTCGAGCACGTTCTGCGTGCCGCGATCGTTCCGCCATTGGACCTCGCCGCGCGTGACGCGGGCGCTGCGCGGGATGAGCTTGATGAGCGCCACCGCAAGGGTGGTCTTTCCGGAGCCACTCTCGCCGATCACGGCGATGCTCTCGCCCTCGGCCACGTCGAAGGACACGCCGCGCACCGCCTGGACCGGGCCGCGCCGCGAGCTGAACTCGATGGCCAGGTCCTTGACCGAGAGCAGAGCCGAAGAGCTCATCGTGACGTGGTCGCCCTTTTCATCAGCCCGCGCGCAGCCGGGGGTTGAACACGTCCTCGAGCCCCGACGCCAGCGCGACGAGCGACAGCTGGAAGAGGGCGATCGCGAGGATCGGGCTGAGGATGTACCAGAAGCTATCGCTGAAGTAGATCGCGCCCTGGCTCAAGGCGAGCTGCAGCATCACGCCCCAGTTGGCGCCGGTCATTGGGACAAGCCCCAGAACGATCAGGCCGACCTGCGCGTAGACCGCGCCGGTCATGGCGAAGATGAAATGGATCGCGACGTAGCTCGCCATGTTCGGGAGCATCTCGCGGAAGATCACGTGGAACAGGCCGAGGTCGAGCGACCGGGCCGCCTCGACGTACTCGCGCTCCTTGAGCGACAGCACCTGTGCGCGGACTTGCCGGAGCAGACCAGCCCACTGGAGCGACGCGAGCAGCACCGCGAGCAGGAGGAAGCCCTGCGGCCGGAAGATCGCGGCGACGACGATGAGCACGATGAGGTGCGGGACCGTGAGCACGATGTCGGTGATCGCGAGCACGATCGTGTCGACGGTCCCGCCGCGCGTGGCGGCGATCGAGCCGAACGTGACCGCGATGGCCGTGGAGAACAGCGCCGCGAGGAACGCGATGGTGAGGATGTCGCGGCCGCCGTACACGATCTGGTTCAGCACGTCGCGGCCCTGGAAGTCGGTGCCCAAGGGATGGGCGAGCGACGGCGTCACGTAGATGCTGCCGATGTCGACGGTGTTGCGCAGCGGCACGAAGAACGGCACGACGAACGCGAGGAGCACGAACCCGCCGACCCCGATGAGGCCGATCAGACCGGCCGGCCGGCGCGCGATCGTCGCGATGATGCTCACGAGGTGCGGCCGATCCGCGGGTCGAGCTTGCTGTAGAGGAGGTCCGCCGCGAGGTTCGCGACGACGACCGAGATGGTGACGAGCAGGAGGATGCCCTGCATCACCGGGTAATCGCGCTGCGCGACCGCGCGCAGGAGGCGGAGGCCGATGCCCTGGTAGAGGAAGACCTGCTCGATGAGCACCGCGCCGCCGACGATGAATCCGGTCGCGATCGCGAGCTGCGTGACCAGCGGCAGCGCGGCGTTGCGGCCGACGTACGCGGTCGTGATGCGCGACTCGCGGAGGCCGCGCGCGCGAGCCGCGACGACGTAGTCCTCCTCGAGGGTGGCCAGCGTCGCGTTGCGCATGCTCAGGATCCAGTGCCCGATGTGCGTCAAAAAGAACACGAGGATGGGCAGCGCTGCGTGGAACAGGACGTCGCCGACGAACTCCAGCGTGAAGCCGGGATGGATGCCGGGCGAGGTCGCGCCGCGCATTTGGGTGATCGGGAGGATCTCCAGCTGGACGCCGAAGATGAGCACGATGAGGATCGCGATCAGATAGTTCGGCACGGAGCTCACGATCGAGCCGATCGTGCTCACGGCCTGGTCGAAGAACGAACCGCGGTGGTAGGCCGCGAGCAGGCCGAGCCCGATGCCGGCCACGAAGCTCAGCAGCAGGCCTGTGCCCACGGCGAAGAGCGTCCACGGAAGGACGGCCAGGATGATCGAGGTGACCGAGGCGGTGGTCGAGAGGTACGAGGTGCCGAGATCGCCGCGCAAGACGTTCCACAGGTAGCCGAGGAATTGCAACGGGATCGGGTCATTGAGGTCGATCGGGTAGATGGCCGAAACCTGCTCGCGCGCCTGCTCGTAGGTCATCGATCCGTCGCGCGTCAGCTCGTCGATGCGCAGGTCGACGGGATTACCCGGCAGCAGACGGATGAGCACGAACGTGATCGCCGTTGCCACGAGGATGGTGAGCGCCGCCTTCAGCACCGCGCGCAGCACCGGATGGCGCCACGCGGAGCCGAGGTAGCGCCGCGGGTCCATCGTGGGTCGTTCCTCGGCAGCGATCGCCGTGGCGGTCATCTTCGAGAGAGTAGTGCGAGCAGGTCGTCGAGCGGCATCTCGGCGAGCGTCTCGAGACGCACGTCCGCGCCGCTGAGATCGAGTTCGCGTGTGAGCGGGTTCGGCACGGCGACACACCACAGACCCGCGGCCTTCGCGGCGGCGATGCCGTTCGGCGAATCCTCCAGCGCGACCGCTTCGTCAGGCGCGACGCCGAGGAGCTCGACGGCGCGCAGGTACAGATCGGGCGCAGGCTTCGCGTGCGTGACGTCGGCTCGGCAGACGATCGCGTCCCAGTCGTTGAGAAAGGCCAGTCGCTCGAGATGCCCGCAGACCCATTCGCGAGTCGAACTCGACGCGACGCCCACCTTCAGACCGCGGGCGCGCGCCTCCGCGAAGAGCTCGGCCACGCCGTGCCGCAGCTCCTCCGCGGCGAGGAGCTCGTCGCGTCGCGCTGCGCGCCGCGACTTGAGCGCGTCGCGATCGACGGGTCCCCCCGTGAGCTCCTCGAGGTGCGTATAGACGTCGAACCAGCCACCCTCGCGGCCGATGTAATCACGCCACCGCTCGCGGGTCAGCTCGACCCCATGCTCGCGGAAGATCTCCTCCCAGGCCTGGAACGCCGGCACCTCGGTCTCGAGGATCAGCCCATCGAAGTCGAACACCAGCGCCTTGATGGCCGTCACCACAATCGCTCAACGACCGGGAGGCCCAGGACGTCGCGCGCGCGACCGATGAGGGCGAGCGATCCCGTGACACAGACAATGTCGCGGTCGCCGGCATCGCGCCGCGCCGCCGCGATCGCGTCCGCCGGCTCGTCGTGCGCGCGCGCCATCACGCCGCGGCACAGGCGGACCAGCTCGCGCGGCGCGAGGGCCCGCGGAGAGGCCACGCGTGTCGCCTCGACCGAGCGCGCGAGTGGCAGGAGTGGCCGCAGCAGCGCGCGCGCGTCCTTTTCGGCCATCAGCCCGATCACGAATCGCACGCGGCGGCGCGGGAATTCACGCCGCAGCGTTGCCGCGAGTGCGTCGGCGGACCCATCGTTGTGCGCGCCGTCGAGGACCGTCGTCGGCCTGCCGGGCACGATCTCGAAACGGCCCGGCCAGCGCAGGCGCCGCAGGCCCTTCGGAGCGGCGCTCGCACGGTACGGGACGCCGTCCTCCGCGAGCGCGTCGGCTGCGGCGAGCGCCGCCGCGAGGTTGGCGCGCTGGTGCTCGCCGCGCAACGTG
>Ga0099830_10001246_pt1 | contig 12693 bp, 11 predicted proteins | sample CZO8metaG_4_FD_79337 | JGI IMG/M metagenome (GOLD analysis project Ga0099830, IMG submission 79337) | Vadose zone soil microbial communities from the Eel River Critical Zone Observatory, Northern California, USA - CZOApr15con2H3.8 metaG | ecosystem: Environmental > Terrestrial > Soil > Vadose...
CTCCGAGTACAGATAAAAAAAGATCGCGGCGAAATTAAGGCAACACCGGCTGCAGAGATCGACTGCGAACGCTTCCCCGATCAATGCCCGTGCACCACGGAGTTAGGTAAGGGAATCGCGTAGCCCGCGGAATGATTCATGGCGAATTTAGCCTATCGACATAACCGGATTACTCGCGCAACCCACTGGGTCAATGCGCTTGCGCTGCTGATCCTGTTTATGAGCGGCTTGCAGATTTTCAACGCCTTTCCCAATCTCCATTGGGGGAACAAGGCGGAGCCAGAAGACGCTTTTTTCTCGATCTATGCGGCGGAGGAAGGCGGAGAGGTCCGCGGCTACACGCAACTTTTCGGCCTGCGCGCCGACACCACGGGCTGGCTCGGCATTCAGAATACGGAGATGGGGCCCTTCCCGCGCGCCTTTCCGAGCTGGATCACGATTCCGGGCTTCTTTTGGCTCGCCGGCGGCAGGCGGTGGCACTTCTTCTTCGCCTGGGTGTTTGCGCTGAACGGCCTGCTCTACGTTCTCTTCAACTTGGCGAACGGCCATATGCGCAAGTTTTTTCTCACGCCGAAAGACATTAAAAAGATTCTGCCGATGGTGCTTTATTATCTCCATCTGCGCCGTGAGTCTCCGCAAGAAGGCGAATACAATCCGCTGCAAAAGATGGCCTACACCTCCGTCCTCTATCTCCTCGTCCCGCTCGTCTTGCTCTCGGGCCTCGCCATGTCGCCGCAGCTGGACGTCGCCTTCCACTGGCTGCCGGCGATGTTCGGCGGCAGGCAGTCGGCGCGGACTTTTCATTTTCTCGCCGCGGGCTCCTTCTCCCTCTTCACCTTCGGGCACATCTTTATGGTGCTCACTACCGGTGTGTTCAATAACATGCGCTCGATGGTTACCGGCTGGTACAGGGAAAAAGTCGCTTTGTCAGTTGATCCCCTAGCACCCGTTGTTGCAGAAGCGGCGGAGCCGGTAGGCGGGCTGGAAGAGATTGTCCCAGAGAAGCTCCGTTCAGAAAAAGCGGAGTTGGAGCCGAATCCTAGCCCAACCGAGGCGACAAGCCGTGAAGCTGAGACGGATACGGAAAAGGAGAGCCGCAAAAATGGAAAAGAATAGCGCGATGATTTCGCGGCGAAAAATCCTCCTGGGCGCACTCCAGGGCGCCGGAATCTTATTGTTGTCGGGATGTGAAAATATTTTCGACAAGCTGCAGCAGAATCAGAAATGGCTTTCTCTCTTGGAGTCCGTGGAAGACGGGAACCGCTGGCTGTTCCGTTTTCTCACCGGAAGGAACAAGCTGGCGACGGAGTTCAGCGAAGCGGATATCTCCAAATACTTCAAGGCCAACGGAAACCCGCCGCCTCCCACGATGGACTATCTCATGAATGCCATGGGCGGCTGGGGCTTATGGAAACTCGAAGTCGGCGGTTCGGTCAAACAGCCGACGCAATTTTCTTTGGATCAACTGAAGAGCCTGCCGGCGCGCGCTCAAATCACGCGCCACGACTGCGTCGAAGGCTGGAGCGCCATCGCTAAATGGAAAGGCGTCCCGCTGACTGAAATCATAAGCCGCGTCCAGCCGCAACCCCAGGCCAGATACGTGATCTTCTACTGCATGGATACGGATTCCGAGGGAAACAACTTTTACGAGAGTATCGACCTCTATGACGCAAGCCATCCCCAAACCATCCTCGCCTACGAGATGAACGGCCAACCCCTGCCCGTCGAGCACGGCGCGCCGCTCCGCCTCAGAGTGGAGCGGCAACTCGGTTACAAAATGGCCAAGTACATTCAGCGCATCGAATTTGTCGCGAGCTATAAAGAGATCGCGAAAGGAAAAGGCGGCTACTGGGAAGATCAGGGATACGAGTGGTACGCGGGGATTTGAAAATGTCGCAAATAGGACGCGAACGCGCACAGGTACAGGGTCATCGGGAACATTTGAGAATTTTCGGGAGCCTTAGCCTAAAATGAGATCGAGTTATGATCGTGAACGAGGCGCAACTACATCAGGCGCAAGCTGATATCCGGAGACTATTCGCATGAAGCGGAGCGCGATCCAAGATGTGCAAAAGGAAACCGTGCGGTCCAGATCGGCGAGCATGTTCTGGTCGCCGAAAGCGGCGTCGCCTGCCTCGGCAAGCAGGAGCTTAAGCCTCTGACCACGGAAAGTTGAGTCGGTGAGCCGGAGCGTCCTATTGTTCATCCCAATGTTGGAATGGAGGGCGATGTGTCAGACTCGCACCCTCTTTCGGTCGCGCGACGGCCTGCAGGATGGCGCCGAATAGATCCACGGACGTCATGCGGCCTCTTCGCGGTAAAAACCCAGCGCCTCCATCAACGGACGGTCGTTCGTCGAGAAAAGGATGGCTTCCTCGCGCGAGTTGTTGTCGTGATGGTGCGCGCGCCACAGCGGGACCGTGAAGGAGTCGCCCTTTGCCCACTCGAAGCGTGTATCTCCTATCACCGTGAATCCGCTTCCTCTGAACACATGGTAGATCGCGGTACTCGTGTGGCGGTGGGACTTGGTCACCTCGCTGGGCCGCAGCATCTGGATCTCGCAGGAGAAAGTGGGCAAGGTTGGGCCGCCGGTGAGAGGATTGACGTAACGCAGAAGCAGGCCGTCGAATGGATCGCCGGGATTTTCGCCCAGCATTCTGAAAGCCTTCTCGGTGTCCTCCCAGCGGTAGCGATAAGGCGGAGGCCGCTGGCCGCCCTGTGGGACCCAGCTTGGACGTGCCGCGCCCAGCTCGTAGATCGACAGGGCCGAGGGCCGGAAGATCGGTTGCTGCGCTGATTGAAATAGCTCGGCAAAGCCGATCTCCAATAGGCCGATCAAAGGCGCGTCCGTGCCGTCAAGCCAGATAATCGGTTCCTGCGATCCGTTGTAGTGATCATGCCATGTCCGGCTCGGAGTGGTGATGAGATCACCGGTCTGCATAGGAAATGGTTCCCCCTCAATCGTGGTCTGCGCTCCTCCTCCTTTGAGAACGAATCGGATCGCGCCCATGGTGTGGCGGTGGGCGCGCGCGATCTCTCGCGGCTTGACGAGCTGCACGCCGAGGGCGATCGTGTGGGTGGTCCGAAGCTTTGAGGGAGAGCGAAAGGCGATGAACCTCCGCAGCGACTCGTCTAAGCCCAGAACCTCGCCGGCCTCATTCAGCGCGCAGTACACATCATCCCAACGCCACATGCACGGCTCGAAAGACGACCTCGGCTCAAAAGCCTCTCGCCGCGGGATTCCCCAGTAGCCGATCAGGTTCAGCTCGTCCAGCTTGCGATTGAACTCTTCCAGAGGGGCGATGTGTCTGACTTGCATAAGTTGCGTGAGTGGTACGCGGGGATGTAAATCCTTAGCTACTTCAGAGACCCCCAAAGAGGCTGGCGCGCCCCTGTCGAGGTAGTTCTTGAATTCTTTGGGGCTCGCCGCCATAGGGAATTTCTATCCGACTGAAGTAGAAATGATGATTAGGCCTACTGTGTTGACCAGGAAATCGGCCGGCGTTTTCAGGTTTAAACTTTGCAGAGGGAGTTCGTGCTTGGGGCATGCCAGCAGCCAATCTGTTATTAAAACGAGCAGCAAAGTTAGAGCCGTCAAATAGACCATTTTATAGCTCTCCGTTCAGGCTATGTATCGTTCCTGTTCTCACAGCAAATACTGTGCCTGCAAAAGTAGAGCCGGCGTGTCTTTAGAAAAAGATTGGATAATCAGAAACTTACAGAACTGACACTTCTAATAAAATGGCCCGTTGTGTCAATTTTTGTCCACAAACTACCCGTCTTTCTGTCGATCTTTGTAAATACAGCCCAAGCTTGGGCCGCCTAGTATTTGAGTTTTTGGACCTTGAGGCTTGCGTGTTGCGTTGGCTCGTCAGTGAAAGAGGTCTCCGGTCACTCCGTGCAGGTGACACGGCGATTATCAAAGAGATGCAGGATGGGTTCGCCCGTATGGAAGGCCGCCTAGACCAGATTTACAACCACCTGGGAGGCGGATCGAAGAACGGATGGATCATTTAGAGGCTGCCGGAAGAAGCTAAAAGCGTTCCCTTATCAGCGGGGTTTTCCCGCTAAATCTTTTCCTACCCCGCTTCGCTCGCTGCGCTCGCTCGATTGAGTTCAAGTTGACATAATACTTTGTCATCGGATACTCTCCGGCCAAAATGAGCGGTCGGAGCCAACCGCCCTCTCCCAGCCGTAAATAACCGGCTAAACTTACCGGTGGCTGAAACTCAAAAATAAATTCCTATCATTTTTACCGAAAGGCATACGACTATGGAGCTGACTCGCCGCAAGCTGCTCGAGATTGGAGTCGGGGTGGGAGCTTCCTTCTTCCTGCCGTCTTCGAGCCTGTTCGCCCAGGCGGCTCCCCTGATTCAACGCAAGATCCCGTCGACAGGCGAGACCATACCGATCATCCGCCTCGTAACGGCGCGCCGTTACGAGGAGATCACCACCGAGGCCGAGCGCGCTCCGCTCCGGGAAACCCTCCGTCAGTTTAAGGCGCTGGGGGGGAAAGCAATCGATACCTCGCCGTCGTACGGCACCGCCGAGACTGTCGTGGGCGATCTCGTCTCGGAACTCAAAATCCGAGATTCGCTCTTCATCCCCACCAAGGTAAGCACGCGCGGCCGTGAAGCGGGCCTCGATCAACTCGAGCAATCATTCAAAAAACTTAAGACGCCGAAAATCGATCTCATCGCCGTGCACAACCTGCGCGACACCAAGATACATCTCGGGACGCTGCGTGAATGGAAGCGCGCGGGTCGCATTCGCTACGTCGGCATCACGACCTCGTTCCCGAGTCAGTACGACGAGTTCGAACGAACGATGAAGGCCGAGCCGCTCGATTTCATCCAGGTGGACTACGCGCTCGACAACCGGGAGACCGACAAGCGGATCCTGCCGCTGGCTGCCGACCGCGGCATGGCGGTGATGATCAATCTGCCGTTCGGCCGCGCTCGCCTGTTTCAGGCGGTCCAGGGCCAGAAGCTGCCGCCGTGGGCTAGCGATTTCGACTGCAAGAGCTGGGCCCAGTACATCGTGTCGCATCCAGCCGTGACGTGCGCCGTGCCTGGCATGGCAAAGGCCGAATACGTGGCCGACAATCTGGCGGCCGCACAGGGCCGCTTGCCGGATGGCGCCATGCGCCGCCGCATGAAAATCTTCATCGACAACCTGTAAGACTTTCAAGAGACGGGCGTTTTCAACGTGCGCCTTCCGCGCGAACGCATTGGAGCGCGGAGTGCGAAGATGACCTCGAACTTCAGCGATTTGAATCCCGCGCCGCACAACGGCCTTGCCTATCGATGGCTTCGCCGCCTCATCGATGTCCGCCCCGACGAGATCCGGGCGCTCGCCTGGTCCTGGCTCTACCTTTTTTGCGTCCTCTCTTCCTACTATGTGATTCGGCCGATCCGCGACGAGATGGGCGTTGCGAGCGGCGTGGAGAACCTGCCGTGGCTCTTCACGGGAACACTCTTCGGCATGACGGTCGCCAACCCGCCGTTCGCCGCGCTCGTCATGAAGCTGCCGCGAGTGCGCTTCATCGCGGTCAGTTACCGGTTCTTCATGGCGAACCTGCTCATCTTCTTCCTGCTGCTGCAAGCTTCGACGACCGCGCAGAGCATCTGGGTTGGCCGCGTCTTCTTCATCTGGACTTCGGTCTTCAACCTGTTCGTCGTCTCCATCTTCTGGGCTCTCATGGTCGACGTATTCAACGCCGAACAGGGCAAGCGGCTGTTCGGTTTCATCGCGGCCGGCGCCACGCTCGGCGGCATCCTGGGTTCGAGCCTGACGGCGGCGCTAGTGAAATTTGTCGGGCCGACGTACCTCCTGCTTCTTTCCGGTGCGCTCCTCGAACTGGCCGTATTCAGCGTCCGGCGTCTTTCACGCCTCTCCGAAAAACTGCTCGGCGAGCCGGGACAACACGGGCAGGCGGGGCTGATCGGAGGAAAGCTCTTATCCGGCCTGACGCACGCGTTCCGGTCGCCCTACCTGGTGAACCTCAGCATCTACATGCTGCTCTTCACCATCACATCGACGTTCCTCTACTTCCAGCAGGCGGCGATCGTGAATCAAACGATCACCGACCGAATGGCGCGCACGCAGTTCTTCGCGCAAATTGATCTCCTGGTCAACATCCTCACACTCGTGACCCAGATATTTTTAACCGGGCGGATTCTCTCGGCGATCGGAGTCGCCCTGACGCTCGCGATCCTGCCGGCCCTCAGCATCGCCGGCTTCCTCACACTCGGTCTGGCGCCAACCATCGCAATCATCGTGCTCTTTCAAGTGCTGCGGCGTGCCGGGAACTTCGCCGTCGCCCGCCCGACGCGCGAGATCCTCTTCACAGTCGTGCAGCGCGAGGACAAGTACAAGGCCAAGAGCTTCATCGATACCTTCATCTATCGCGCCGGCGATCAGATCGGCGCCTGGTGTTACGCGCTCATGGGCGTGCTGGGGTTTGGCGTCGCCGGAGTCGCCTTTGCAGCGATCCCGATCTCCGCAGCATGGCTGTTGAACGGCTTTTGGCTAGGGCGCAAGCAGGAAAAGATGGCCGTTCAGCAGCGCACGCAGCAGGAACAACCGGCAACATCGCCCGCGCAGGTCCTCGCGGCGAAATGAGATCAAGGCAGAGACCCAATATTCAGCGCGTGGAGTATGTGACGAGCACCTTGGGAAGGAACGTCGCTTCTAACTGGTCTTCTTACCGATATCGACAAGGAAAGATAACATCCGCGGCCTCATCTTCTTATCCCCTGCCTGTTCTTTTAGGAGCATTTCCAGCATCTCAATCCTTGCCGCAACAGCTTGTTTAAAATTCTTGATCTCCATCTTCTCTGCCGCGAGGAAAAAATCCCTCTCTTTGATCTCAGCCTTTAAGTTCTTAAAATCTGCCAAGATCCTTTCCTGGAGATCCTGGAGCGCCCTCTCTCTGGCCGCCAAGAGAGAGTATTTTTCTTCCATTTTCTTCTCCAAATCTTCCAGATCAACCGCGTAGCCTTCCTCCAATGGGATGGAAGAGTCAGGATTGCCTCCTGGCGCCATTTTCTCCCGGATCTGGTTTTGCAGATCGATCACCCGGGAGTCTACCCTTTGTTCCAATTCTTTCCCGCGCTTCGTCAAGGTTGCTATCGAAGACTCCATTTCATGAAGCCGCGACTCCATCTTTTCCAATGTCGATTCGATCATCTTCATTCCATCTGCCGAAGCCTCCTCGGTCTTTCTTATTTTCTCTCTCCACGCCATCATAATGCCTCCCATGAACCCCTTAACCTGTTCGGCCGGGGGTTCTGTCCACAGCCGATCAACATCCATCCAGCTGGCCGACCGACGGTGAATCTACGGCACGACTTCATAGAAAATCCGCTGCAGCATGATTACTCAAAAGCCATGCCAAATCCTATGAGTTGAACTATCCGCTTGATTTAAAGAAGTTTCGGATATGACTGGGATGGTATAAGGAGTCTTTTATTGAAGGGATATTCCTACAGGGGAGAAGGTAAACTCGACTGAAGCGCTCGATGACTTGCGAACCCCAGACTTCTCAAACAACTCGAATGCTGCACTGAGAAGAACTGCAGCGCTCGCAGCGATCTGCAGCTTAAGATTTTCTTGTTAATAGATTGAAATCGCAATAGAATATTTGCCTGCGATCTGTTTGCCTCCAACAGGAGTTTAAGCATGGAACCTCGGATCAGCTTCGTGACTCTCGGCGTCAGCGACTTGGAACGGGCGACTCGCTTCTATAGCGATGTCCTGCGCCTACCCAGGCTGCCGTCGCCCCCAACCATTGCCTTCTTTGAACTCGGCCAAACGTGGCTGGCGCTGTATCCGCGAGACCTCCTGGCAGCCGACGCGGGCGTCTCACCCGACGGCAGAGGCTTTCCCGGCTTCACGCTGGCGCATAACGTGCGTTCCGAGAACGAAGTGGATCGGCTCCTCGGAGAAGTTGCGGCTTCCGGCGGACGCATTGTGAAGCGAGCTCAGCGGGCGGACTGGGGAGGTTACTCCGGCTACTTCGCTGACCCGGATGGGTTTCTTTGGGAGGTAGTTTGGAATCCGCATTTCCCTCATGTATAGACGCGAAGGCTGCGCCTGTTGTTTTTTCTACCAATTCAGTGAAGGACTGAAAGTTTTCCTTGCAGCGTTTCACTTTTCCCAGGAAGTGATGTCGACCCTATTGCCTTGCTTGTCGTAAAAGTAAAGTTTCCCTTTTTCTTCCCCGGCTGTTTTCTTGTGTGAGCCATCGCAGTAGGGCTGGCCTTTTGACAAGCCACATCTGCAAAGCCATTTGCTTTCTCCTCCAACTGTTATTTCCATTGGCGCTTGAGCCTCGTGGATTATTATTCTCGGCATTGTTTCTCTCCTTTCCAGTCTATGGTGGAATCTCCTACAATTCCTCAGTCTCCTCTTCTTCGGCTGGTTTGAGTTTGATCGTCTGCAGGAAGAATTGAAAGCCGCGGTGCCTCAGTTCAGCCAAGATGATCTTACGGGTGCTCGCAGGAAGCGCTTCGGGGGGGTACACGCCCCAGAGCTGTCGTGGCAAATATTTCACGAAAGCAGCCGCTGTATGGGCAGTGACGTAGGCAATGGGGGTAGCAAGAAAACCTTTCTGACGAAGCTGGTAAAGACTGGGGAATACGCACGAGCAGCGCAGCTCCAGAGGCTCGCCGTTCTTGCTACCCGTAACCACTACCGCCACTGCAAACCGAGCGTTGTGCAGGATGCCCCGCCTGATGAGCTGGGCCACCTGTCGGGGCGAGGGAGTGCGCGGAAACCGCTTGATTACCCGTTTGGCTGACGGCCTGAGCTTCCCCTGCCGGTACCACCGCCGGAGCCTGTCAATTTCATTCCCACCGATTTTGACGTCCAACTCCTTCATGGAAATGAAATGCGGCAGCGTCCCAACCTCATCCTGCGCAGCCAGCACCACCCGAGTTTGGCCGATGGGTGGCGGGAAGCGAAACTTTTCGGGCTCGCTAAACCGCGGGGCCGGACGGAAACGGCCCTGACGGTAGATTCGTGGCCGGGAGACAGCCTCATCGAAAGCAGTGTCCGCCGACCAAGTGGAAATTGGATCTTCGCTCTCTGTCTCCTCGAACAGGCGGATCCTCACTTGTTCAACCTGGTCCAGTTGGTCCGCGCTGCGGGCGACCAGCAAGTTCGTAAGCCCCGGCGCGACGCCGGCGTTGATCAACGCTAGCCGGCGCTTCTCGCGAAAGCGCCGGTCGTAGCGGAGCTGTTCCGCCTTGAAGGCGTAGCGATTCAAATGGGAAGCCATGTCCAAATAGTGGGCGCGCAGCCGCAAGGCGGCGCGAATGACGGTCTCATTAAACGTCGCCGGAGCCGCGTTGATAAGAAGATGGCAGTTCCGCCCCGCGCGCACCACCGCGCGCAGGTTGCGCGCGTTCGCCGGCAGGCACTCGATTTTCGGCCCGAGAAAGCGACGCGCCCGCTCGGGCTCCCGATCGCCGCACCACACTAAGTGGCCCTGCCGCTCAAGCAGCTGAGCCAAGAGCCCGCCAGTGGCGCCGGCCCCAAGAACAAAAATACGCATAGTAAGTCTGTTCGCTCACAACTTTGAAATTTTCTTGGCCATTACGCCGACAGCAATCACGCCCACAATTCCTCCCATGACAACGGCACCCGGCACCGTCAAGAGAGACGCGGCCGTTCCCAACTGAGCCTGTCCCAACAGAGGGCTGCCCATAACAAAAAGATAGACGAGGCTCTGCACCCTTCCCCGCAGATGGTCTGGAGTCATGAGCTGAATCACGGTCATCCTTAGAGTCTCCCCCACGGCATCGAGAGCGCCCAAGGCAAAAGCAATCACTAAGGAAAAAAAGAAAGACCTCGACGTTGCAAAGAGAATCAGGCATGCCGAGTAAATCAATGTTACGCCAATAACCATTTGCCCCTTCCGCTTTGGATTACCCAACATTATAACAGCGCCGGAGGCGACCAGAGCACCGACCGCCGGAGAGCCGAGAAGAATCCCGAGCCCTTTAGGCCCGACGTCAAATAAATCCCGCGCAAAAACCGGCATCATCGACTTATAGGCGCCGAAAAGATTCACGCACGTATCCAAGACTAGAAGCGCCATGATTCCGGAGTTCTGCCACACGAAATTGACGCCCTCACGCAAGCTGTGCAGAGCCGACTCTCTCTTGGATGCAGCCCATGTTTCCTGAACTCTCATCGACACAAGACAGATGATCACGCCTAGAAAACTCAAGGCGTTGACGTAATAGGCCGAGCTGACGCCCAATGACGCGATAATGATTCCTGCAAGGAAGGGACCGATGAGCGTGGAGGTCTGTCGCAGCGTTACATTGAGGGCGAACGCGGTCGTGAGATGCTCGCGGCGGACGAGGCTGGGAATCAAAGCACTTTGCGCCGGCAGGTCGAAGATGCTCACAGCACCGGCAATAAAGGTGAGCAAGTAAATGTGCCAAACCTTCACCAGGCCGCTGGTCGTCAGCACGGCGAGAACAATTGCCAAGAGCATCGCCATACCTTGGGTGACGATGAGAAGCTTACGGCGGCTCATCCGGTCGGCCAGGACGCCGCCGGTCAAGGAAAAGATCATGATGGGCAGTGCGCGAAAGAGTCCGGTGAGACCCAATTGAAACGGCGAATCGGTGATGACGTAAACCTGCCACGCAATGGTAACGCCCGAAATCTGGTCTCCAACCGCTGAAACTAGAAGGCTGGACCAAAAAAGACCGAAATTCTTTTCGGCGAGAACATGCCACGGCTTGACTGGTCTCTCCATAAACTTCTTTCGACTAGCATAAATCGATCTTTTACGCTAATGATCTCTGCATGCGCATCTGCTCCTTGCTTCCGAGCGCCACCGAGATCGCCTTCGCTTTGGGATTGGGCGATGAAGTTGTCGGCGTGACGCACGAATGCGACTATCCTGCGGAGGCGAAAAAGCGACGGATCGTGGTCAAGAGCGTCATCGATCCGGATAGACACAGCAGCCAAGAGATCGACCGGATTGTCCGCGAGCACGTGCGCGCGAAAAAGAGCATCTACACTATCGACCTTGCCAGCCTTCAAGAAGCCAACCCCGACTTCATCCTTACCCAGGACCTGTGCGACGTCTGCGCGGTGGATCAGAATGAGGTGATCCAGGCGGCGCTCTCTCTCGCGCATAAACCAAAGATCATCTCCCTCGCGCCGGCCGGGCTCTTCGATGTGCTGCATGACATCGAGCTGGTAGGAGATGCCGCCGGCAAAAGAACCGAAGCGGAGATTCTCTTGCGCGAGTTGAGACGGCGGATAGAGAACGTCCGAGAGAAAGCTTCAAGCTCTAGTCTGCGGCCTCGCGTAGCCTGCCTGGAGTGGCTGGAGCCGATCTATAACGCGGGTCATTGGGTGCCCGAAATGGTGGATCTGGCCGGAGGGATCGACGGACTCGGCAAAAAAGGGGAACCGTCAAAGGAGATCACATGGGACACTGTGCAAACGTTCGCTCCTGAAGTTGTCATTGTCATGCCGTGTGGTTTCGATATCCAGCGGACGCTAAGCGAATCCTCGTTACTTTATCAACTGGAGGGATGGAGTGACTTGCCGGCGGTCAGGAACGGCAGGGTCTTTGCCGTTAACGGCTCCGCTTACTTCAACCGTTCCGGCCCTCGATTGGTGGATGGTTTGGAGATCTTAGCCCAAATCATCCATCCGGAGATCTTTCCCTGGCAGGCGCCTGCTGACGCCGCCCGGAAGATCGCTTGAATCCAACCTCGTGGCCGCCGACAATATCCCAAGCACCAGCGATAGCGAACCCGCCGAATCGGACCTTAGACAGATCCTTCGCCTCGGTATTCCGGCGATGCTCGCGATCGCGAGCGAGCCGATCTTCGTTCTGGCGGACACCGCGATGATCGGCCGCCTCGGCGTGGAGCCGCTGGCGGCGCGCGCTATCGCCTCCTCTCTCATCGGAGGAATTTACTGGCTCTTTGCCTTTCTCATCTTCGGCACAACGACTCTGGTCGGCTATCACCGCGGCGCGAACGAGCCGGAGAGCTGCGGGGAGATTTGCCTGCACGCGGTATTCCTCGCGGTGATTGGAGGATTGGTTGTTTCTGTTCTGGGTATTCTCGTCGCGCCAAATCTTTACGACATTATGGGCGCCGAGCACGACGTAACGGTTCAAGGCTCGACTTACTTTCGCATCCGCATCGCCGGAACCCCTTTCACCTTTCTACTGTTTGCAACAGTAGGATTTCTCCGAGGCATTCAGGATACTCGAACACCCATGTTGATCGCCTTCGCCGTCAACGGCCTCAACCTGCTACTCGACGTCCTCCTGATCTACGGCGGCCTCGGCCTCCCCGCCCTGGGTCTTCGGGGCGCGGCCATCGCAACGCTCAGTTCCCAGATTCTCGCGGGAACTATCTGCCTAGGTATTCTCTTCCTTTCTTCTTACACTTCCCAATACAGGCTCAATAGATGGAGATTCAACGCGCGAAGGCTCCTTTCCCTTTCTCACATCGGGCGGGACCTCGCTATCAGAACGGGCGCGCTCCGTTTCTCTCTGGTCTTCGCCACCGGCACCGTCGCGCGAATGGGAACGGTCACTCTCTCCAGCCACGAAATCGCCCTTCAGTTATTCCTCTTATCGTCGGACACCATCGACGGCATCGCGGTGGCGGGGCAAACTCTCGCGGCAAAACATCTGGGTTC
>Ga0099830_10001261_pt1 | contig 12633 bp, 12 predicted proteins | sample CZO8metaG_4_FD_79337 | JGI IMG/M metagenome (GOLD analysis project Ga0099830, IMG submission 79337) | Vadose zone soil microbial communities from the Eel River Critical Zone Observatory, Northern California, USA - CZOApr15con2H3.8 metaG | ecosystem: Environmental > Terrestrial > Soil > Vadose...
ACCGAAATAAATGTCGGACCCGATCTCGGTGTGCAGCTCGCTCTTAGGCACAACCCGCAAGTGGTGGTTGAGTTCACGTGCGACAACTTCCACTTGCCGGCAGTAGTCGTCGAAGTGTTTCTGTTTGCATGCGACCTCGAGATGTCCGCATCGGGAGAAGTCGCAGTCGATCGCATCCTCCCGCACGATGTGTTCCACGCAATCAATCGATGCTAGCGACGCCGCGTACATGAGCTGCGTCCGTTCGCGGCCATACATGGAAATCAGCTTACTCACACCGAGCTTCAGGCCGGTAAGTACCATGCCCCCGTTGCGGGAGCTGGCGCCCCAGCCGACGGTCTCCGCCTCCAACACAGCAACGTTGGCGCCGTTCTTGGCTAACGTGCGTGCCGCCGATAACCCTGTGTACCCGGCGCCGATCACCGCTACGTCGACGCTCTCGGGCAATGGCTGCGCAGCGTCGGCTTTCGGCATCTCTACCGTGGTCAGCCAGAAGTTTCTTTCTTTGAAGGACATGATTGAGTAAATTGGGTCTTCGAGTCCAGGCTAATCTACAAGACCATTGCATAAGCCAACAACCGGGATCGCTGCAGACCTTCGGTCAGAACCTAAGCTGCGCTTGATTAACGTGCCTGACATCGTAGCCTAGCATGCTCGTCTTAGAAGAGTGGGTTCATAGGATGTTCGGCAAAACGATCAGCCACTACTGCGTCCTGGAGAATTTGTTATCACCACGACGGAAAATGCTCATTTGCGCCGCGTAGTCACGGAAGCGGCGTGGGCTTATCGACACCGGCCAGCGGTCGGCGGGGTACTACGCAAGCGCCAGGAGAAGCTGAGCGAAGAGGTGAAAGAGATCGCCTGGAAAGCCCAGCACCCTCCGGGAGGATGTCACGATTAGTGACAATGAAATGATATGTGGCTGCAGGCGCAATTGGCAAACAGAGTATTAGAGTCTCCTCCCTCTTCTGCTTTACTGTTCTGCAAAGGCACGCCGGAGGAGCGATTGGGTAAACTGGACTGTCTCCCTTCGTTCCCTTCAACCATCTGGGCTATGACGTTTCGGCTTCGCGTTGACTTACCCCTTGTTTGCTCCTAAGATGACACCCCTGAGAGTGCATCGAGTCCCAATTCGGCCAGGCTATCTTACGGAGTATTGAGAAGATTCTTGGTTCCCGCCTCAGTAGTCCCGCCTGGTGTGCTCGTGAGGCTGACATGAGCGAACCGAAAAACCCTTTACCCAGTCTTGATCCCCACAATTCCGCAGCATCGAGAGATGCCGAGGCCACTTTAGACTCCGGCCCATCGATACCCTCTATGACGAGGCGTGATCTCGGGTCGATCGGGCCCTATCGTCTGGGGAAGAAACTCGGCGAAGGCGGCATGGGGCAGGTCTGGCTTGCCGAGCAGACCACGCCCGTGAAGCGGCGAGTCGCACTAAAAGTCATCAAGGCGGGCCGGTATGACGACTCGGCTCTGCAACGGTTCGAACTAGAACGGCAAACCCTGGCGATCATGGAGCATCCCGCCATCGCCAAGGTGTTTGACGCCGGGGCCACTGCCGATGGTCAGCCGTACTTCGTGATGGAATATGTGTCGGGACTGCCCATCACACAGTATTGCGATCAGAAGCGCCTCACGCCCCGCGAGCGGCTGGACCTGATCGTCAAAGTCTGCGAAGGAGTACAGCACGCCCATCAGAAGGCGATCATTCACCGCGACCTGAAGCCTTCCAACATCCTGGTGGTCGAGGTCGACGGCAAGCCCGTGCCACGCGTCATCGACTTCGGCGTTGCGAAAGCCACCTCGCAGCAGTCTGACGACCAGACCATGTTTACCCAGGCCGGGGGGATGGTGGGCACGCCAGGCTACATGAGCCCCGAACAAGCCGATCCCAGCGTGCTGGATGTGGACACGCGGACCGATGTCTATTCCCTCGGGGTGGTTCTCTATGAACTGCTCACCGGATTCCTGCCCTTTGACCCGAAGCAGTGGCAGACGAAACCCTTCCACGAAGTTCTCCGCCAATTGCGCGAGGATGACCCACCTCGTCCGAGCACGAAGGTCAACGTGGATCGCGAGACTTCGACGGCGATAGCGGAGAAACGGAACACGGGGCCACAGCAACTGGTGAGTCTGCTGCGCGGCGATCTCGACTGGATCACCCTGAAGGCGCTGGAGAAGGACCGCGCCCGCCGGTACGGGACGCCATCAGAGCTGGCAGCCGACATCGGTCGGTACTTGAACCATGAGCCGGTCGTAGCCCGTCCGGCAAGCACGGCCTACCGGGTGCGGAAATACGTCCAACGACACAAGGTGGGAGTCTCTGCCGTCACTGCGATGGCTTTGCTACTCGTCGCTTTTGCAGTGGTGCAGGCCGTGCAGGTGCGCCGCGTCACGCAGGAGAGGGATAGGGTTACGCATGAGCGCGACCGGGCGAACCGCATCACGAGCTTTATGACAGGCATGTTCAAGGTGTCGAACCCGAGCGAGGCGAGGGGCAACAGCATCACCGCCCGCGAAATTCTCGACAAAGCCTCCAAGGACATCGAGACCAACCTAGGGAAAGATCCCGACGTGCAAGCCCAAATGATGAACGTCATGGGGACTGTCTATGACAACCTCGGGCTATACGCTCGGGCGGAACCACTATTGACGCGGTCCCTTGACATTCGCCGCCGCGTGCTTGGACAGCAGAATCCCGACACCCTTAAGTCGATGAACGATTTGAGTTGGGTTCTCCAGGAGCAGGGCCACTCCGCTGAGGCCGAGAAGTTGCTTCGCGAGACGCTCGACATTAATCGCCGGGTCCTCGGGCCGAAGCATAAGAACACGCTTCTGTCCATGATTGAACTGGGCCACACCCTTGTATGGGAAGGTCGCTACGCCGAGGCCGAGAAGTTGCTTCGCGAGACGCTCGACCTTAGCCGCCAGGTCCTGGGGCCAGATCATTCCTATACCCTGGCGTCGATGTGCCAGCTGGCTTTTGCTCTTGAACACGAAGAAGGCCATTACGCCGAGGCAGAAAAGTTGTTCCGTGAGGGGCTTGAGGGTTACCGCCGGGTCCTCGGGCCAGAGCACCCGGATACACTCGAATCAATGCACGGGCTGGCTTCGCTCCTTGGACTGGAAGGCCACTACGCCGAAGCAGAAAAGTTGTTTCGAGAGACGCTCGACATTAATCGCCGGGTCCTCGGGGCCGAACATCCTTTTACGCTGGCGACGATGAACGACTTGGCTGATGATCTTGAACAAGAAGGCCAATACGACGAAGCAGAAAAATTGTTCCGTGAGAACCTCGACGTTAGTCGCCGGGTCCTCGGGCCAGAGAACCCCCTCACCGCAATGTCGACGTACAACCTGGGTGGCATTGCACTTCATAAGGGCAACCGTGGTGAGGCGCTGGCGCTCTTACGGGAGGCCGTTGATCACGGACTGCCCCCTAAAGGGTCTCTTGACATGGACAAGGACCCTGATCTCAAATCGCTCCACGGCGACCCGCGCTTCGCCGCCCTGGTTGCCCATGCGAAAGAGCGCGCCGCCGCAGCCGCAAAGAAGCAGTAACCAAGAAAGAAGAGACGGTCAACCCTGACAAATCCCATTCTGAAAGAACCAAGGCGGTTCCGGAAAGTGGACCAGAACCCGGTCTTCTTACGGCCTTTGCGGGCTGAAACCAGGCTTTGTTAGGGACTCTTAGGCCCACGACTAGTTCATCAGCGCCAGCATTCTGCGGACGGAGAGCGCAGTCTGGCGGATTTCGTCGGCATCGGAGGCGTCGGGGGACATCTTCAGATATTCTTCGAGATCTTCCGCTGCGCCTTTGTTCTGGCCAAGGCTGTAGCGCAGCAAGGCGCGCTGCTTGACGTCTTCCGGAGAACGGGGATAGATCACCAGCACTAAATCCACGATGGGCAAAGCCTTTTTGAAGTTGCGGGTTGACAGATACCCAGCCTTCAAATTATTGAGAATACGGGTAAGGATCTGGCGGCGGCTGACGGCAAAAAGAAACTCGGGGCGCAGCGTCATCTGACCGGAGTAGATTTCGTCGAGGCGGCGCTGGCAGTCCTGCGCGGTGAGGATGTCGCCGCCGTTGAAGCAGTCGATGAGTGTTTCGCGGCCATCGATGTCGTAGTGCTTGAGCAGGAAGTGTCCGGGCATGCCCACGCCGAAAAGCGGGAAGCCGAGGCGGCGGCCGACTTCCATGTAGACGAGCGCGAGCGTGATGGGAATGCCGAGGCCACGATCGAGAACGTCGTTGAGAAATGAATTGCGTGGATCGTAGTAGTCTTCGCGATTGCCGCGCAGACCAGCTTCCTGGAAAAGAACGTAGTTGAGACCGGCGATGGTCTCAGCGGCGTCGCCTACTTCGGTGATGCGGGCCTCGACCCGGTGCGCGAGTTCGTCCACGCGCGCGACGTAGGATTCAGTGTCAAGGTCAGGGTACTCGGTGCGGGCAATGGTGAGAGCGGCGCGGACGAGGTCGATCTTCTCGTCGTCGATGCCGGAGCCGACGAGTGCGGCAAAGGCGTCCGTAAGTCCGGGTTGGCCGGCCTTTCCCACGCTTTTATGCTAGCAGAAATTAGACCAGTACCGAGTACCCAGTACCGAGTACAAGATGCCATGGGATAGCCGGCGGGAAGCCGGCGCTACAACAGAGAAGTTTCATTTTCGCAGCAGGTTCCTGGCGATGAACAGCACATTGGCGGGGCGCTCGGCCAGGCGGCGCATTAAGTAGGGATACCACTCGCTGCCGAATGGGATGTACACCCGCATGCGCCAACCCTGGCGCACCAGGCTCTGCTGCAGGTCACGGCGGATGCCGTAGAGCATCTGAAATTCGAAGGCGTCGCGAGGGATGTTTTCGCGGATGGCGAAGGCTCTGGCCTGTTTGATGATGTTCTCGTCGTGGGTGGCAAGGCCGTGATAGATGCCGCTTTTCATCAAGACGTTCATCAACTTGACGTAGTTGGCATCGACTTCAGACTTCTTCTGAAACGCAACCTCTTCCGGCTCTTTGTAGGCGCCTTTGCATAGGCGAATGCGGATTTTTTCTGCCAGCAGTTTTTGAATGTCGCTTTCCGCCCGCCGCATATAGGACTGGATGACTGCTCCCACACAGCCTTGATTGCCGGGCATGCGGTGAAGTTCGTGGACGAAGTCCAGCGTGCGCTGGGTGTAAGGGGAGCCTTCCATGTCCACGCGGACAAAATTGCGCGGATTCATGGCGGCGGCTTTGACGACGAGCCCAGTGACCAGGTCGCCGGCCAGCTGTTCATCCACGTCGAGGCCCATGTGGGTGAGCTTCAGACTGATGTTGGCGTTGAGCTGGCGGGCGGCGATTTCATCGAGCAACTGGTGGTAGAACTGGGCGCTGGCGCGGGCTTCCTCGGCGTTGGTGACGTTTTCGCCGAGGTTGTCGATGGAAACGCTCGGGCCGGTCTGATTGACTGCGTAGGTAGCGCGAAGCACATCGGCTACCTGGGTACCGGCGACGAAACGGCTGGAAAGGCGCTGACCGATGGCCGAGCGCTCGGCCAGAGCGCGCAGAGAACGGCTCTCCGAAAGGGAGATGAAGAGCGCCCTCAGCACGGGGTTCCTTCAAAACATCTCAGGTGGAAGCTATGAGTGCCTTGCGCGTGCATGAAGATCACAGAAATTTGTATCACAAGCGTAAGTGCGGTGGTCCGTGACCAGTGGCCAGTGGGAGCAGGAAAAAAGGTTTGACCACTGACCCACCCGTACCACCCCCAGTTGCGGCGCGATTTCGCAAAGGAACAGGATTGTTCAGCGGGGATCGAATTTTACTTCAATTGGTTCCCGGGTTTCGGTCTTAGCGGGCTGCCATCTCCACTTACGGATGGCGTTTTCAGCCGCTTGAGCCAACACTGGATGTCCACCCTTTACCTCGACCGCCTTGACGCTGCCATTGGGTAAAACCAGCGCCTCCACCCTCACAGTTCCTCTTAGATTCATGGTGCGGGCGAGCTCAGGGTATTGCGGTACGACGCGATTCACCACTTTGCGGTTGCTCTCGGGCTGGTCTTGCTGCTCTTGCTGGGCAAACGAAGCGGTGGGAGCAAGGAGAACTGTCCAGGAGATGAGCAATAACACCGTGGCAGCAAGGCGCGTCATGGAAGACAACCATCCGCAGCTTACCGATAGTGTCGGGCTTACAAAAGATGACTATGGTAACCGTGCCTAGTTCCGTTTTGGGGAGGGACGGATTTACTCCGATTTGAAGCCGACGCGCTCGTGGCTGCCGTCGCAGAAGGGCTTGTGGCCAGAGGCACCGCAGCGGCAAAGCCAGGTCTCGACCCCCTCGAAGATCACGCGATTGGCGGCGTTCCTGATCGTAATTTGTCCTTGCAGGTGCAGCGGGCCGTTGAGCGTAGGAATCACGCGCAACTTGCCGCTGGTCGCCATTTCTTTAGCGGCATCTTCTCCGGGCGAGGCCATGCCCGGGTCTTCGAAAGCAGCGGCGTGATGACTGTTATCGCAGAGTGGCTTGTTTTTGGAGGCGCCGCAACGGCATAACGCCATGCGAGTATCGGACAGCAACTCCTGGCCGCCCTCGGTGACAACGGTAATATTTCCGCGCAAATACAGGGGACCGTCAGGGCTGGTTGTGAAGGTGTTCGAGGGATCCGCGAGCTCAGCCAGATCGAGATTTGCAGCTTGATAGTGCAAGGCACCGGTGGGACAGCGCTGGACCACCGCGGCGATGGCGCTCGCTTCGGCCGCGCGAGGGTTCACCCAGGGCTTGGCGTCGGGATTGAAAACGGAAGGCTGCCCGTGGACGCACTCCCTGGCGTGAATGCACCGATGCACGTCGTAAACGACGGTGATGTCCTCGCCCTTGTATTCGTGAACCTTCATGCCAATCTTGTTCCTAGGCCAGATAGATTTCGTCCACGTAGCACCAGCGCCAGTTCTCGCCCGGCTCGAACGACTGCATGACGGGATGCTTGGTCTGATCAAAGTGTTTGGTGGCATGCTTGTTCTTGGACGAATCGCAGCAGCCGACGTGGCCGCAAGAGAGACATTCCCGGAGATGGACCCAGGTGTCGCCCATCTCCAGGCATTCCTTGCAACCTTTACCGCTCGGCGTTACCTGACGGACTTCTTTTAGGTGTGGGCAAGTTGCTTGCGCTCGCGGCATTGGTCACCTCCACAGGCCGTGTGTTAAACCTTGCACACTCGCCAGTCTTTTTATTTCGTTTTGTGTGGCTTAGTCCCCGACTTGGTTCCCTTGCCCCCCGAGGGCGTGCCGAGCCATCTGTCCAGGGATTGCCAATCGGTGTCCGCGCATGATCCCTTCACAGTTTTCGTACAAACCTCCATCTGATACACGGGATGTACTTCCCACAGAGAAGCCCGCGCCGGATCGCCCGTACCGGGTTTACCACTGACGCAGGGTTTGTGAGGTGCGTCAAACATCAGTTGCCCGGAAATCCGGACGAGATTGTGCTTCGCCGTCTTATTGGGTACATACTTCTTGGTGGATGCGTCCCAAGTAAAAGACGCCAGCCGCGAACTGATCGTTTTTGCCTCCCACTTCGTGGGCCGATAGTGAGGGCTCATCTCCGCAGTGGTGCTCTTACACTCGTCGTTTGCCGTTACCGTGGGGTCCGGGACCAGCGCGATATGAATATCGTTGGGGGCGGCCCCGGACTGGTCGCAGTTCACGCTCTCCCCGCTTGAGGTATCGGCCGCGTGCGCCTCGAACACATACCCGGTGTAGCGAACGGCAGTACCTTCGTTGAACTTTCCTCCGGTGGTCGTAAAATCCTTCCGGCTGTCAGGATAGTGGTTGCGATCCCAGGTCTTAAATCCGGGCAACTTTTCCACTGACTTTTCCAGCTGGAGGAGATCGTCGTACGAAATGTCCAGAAATGGCGCCGCGGCGCAAAAATTGTTCTTGGCCAAGTTCTGCAGAGCATGCCCCGAGGCTTTGTCAGTCACATTGCCTGTAAGGCTGGGGCAAGAGCTGTCAATCGGGTGGGTTACTTCAAGAGTCTTGAAAGGGTGGCACTTCAAATCGAACTTCGTTTGCGCTGACGCACCGAGGGCCAGGGTCAAGATCAGCACAGAGAAGCATACGGCCACGAATCGGATCTTGAGAGCATACATGTGGCACCTCCACGACATCCCGGATTACCTACCGAGAATTCGGCGAATTGTATTCTCCTTCGCTCTCAAAACCCACTGATTTTTCGTTTTGTTCTGAAATCGAAAAACTACCTCCTGTGTACCGGCTCACTGACCCTGCTCTTCCAAAAACCTTTCCGCTTCCAGGGCAGCCATGCATCCGGTGCCGGCAGCAGTGACGGCTTGGCGGTAGCGGCGGTCCTGCACATCGCCGCAGGCGTAGACTCCGGGCACGCGGGTGAAAACGTAATTCGTGGTCACCAGATATCCATCGTGATCGGTCTCGAGCTGGCCTTCGAACATCTTGGCGTTGGGGATATGCCCGATGCCCAGAAACATGGCGCTGGCAGGCAAGTCCCAAACCTTGCCCGTCTTGACGTTGCGCAGTTTGAGGCCGGTGACTTCTTTCTTGGAGACGTCGTAAACATCTTCAACCACGGTGTCAGGAAGGAATTGAATTTTTTCGTTGTGCCGGGCGCGCTCGAGCATGATTTTGGAGGCGCGGAACTGATCGCGGCGATGAATGATGGTGACCTTGGGAGCGAAGCGGGTAAGGAAGGTCGCCTCCTCCATGGCAGAGTCGCCGCCGCCGACGACGGTGATTTCCTTGCCGGAGAAAAAGAAGCCATCACAGGTGGCGCAGGAGGAGACCCCGTGGCCGATCAGCGCCTGCTCGCTGGGCAATCCCAGCCAGCGGGCCGAGGCCCCGCTGGCGATGATGAGGGTCCGCGTACGGATGGCTTCTTTGCCGACATGTACAGTGAAGGGCCGGGTGCTGAGATCGGCGCGATCCACGTGGCCAAGCTGGTATTGCGCGCCAAAGTGTCCCGCTTGTTTGCGCATGTTTTCGATCAGTTCGGGCCCTTGAATGCCCTCGGGGAAGCCGGGGAAATTCTCGACCAGCGTGGTGAGGGAGAGCTGGCCTCCCGGCTCATGGCCTTCGAGAATCAGGGGCTTGAGGTTGGCACGCGCAGTGTAGAGCGCCGCCGTGTGACCGGCGCAGCCGGAGCCGATGATGACGACGTTGCGAATGTTATCCATAGCGCTGAGGCTTTAGATTGCTGATTTCCGATTTAGTTGCAACTCTGACGACCTGATCAGTTCCTCGGCTGTGCAACTTAAGCGCAGAGATCGCAGAGGTTTGGCCGAGAGCGCGGAGGCGATCATTTCTTCTCCGGCACAGATTTTTTCACCGTTTTCGCCGGAGGCTTCGCTTTGGGTGTACCGGCGGCGCCGATTCGCGCCAGCTCGTCCGGCACGGTATGCCTCGCATCCAGCAGATGGCGGTAGTTCGCCACGATCGCAGATGCGCTCTGAAATAGTGGCTGGTAGGCGCTCTGATCCGGCGGCGGGCCCGATTCGGATGCGGGACAACGCGCCAGCACCACCGACGACTTGCCGAAGCGCTCCAGCTTGATGCGGCTGGCGGGCGTGTTGGTGGCCAGCATGGTCGCGGGCGTGGTCACGGCTGAGGCGCTGTCCTCGATCGCAACCTGCATCAGGTCCTTGGGATCGCGCACGCGGAAGACCAGAGTCTCCACCATATTCTTTGGGTCGGTGCTGAACGAGTACTGCACGGTCGAGAACAGGGCCTGTACGGAAAATTCGCGGCGAATGCGCACCCACTTGGCAGTTGCCGTGTCGGAAGAAAACTGGGCGCTCTCGCCGGGCTGAAGAAATCCCGGCCTCTCCTCCAGGCTGGATCGTCCGCGGTCGATTTCGAAATCGGTACTGAAGAGCGGCTGCTTGGGGACGCGTGCGAGAGCAGAAGCAATTTCCTGCTGCTCTTCCGGCGAGGGTGAGCAGACATTAAGCACATTCACCTTGACCTGCGGCGGGGATGGCTTTTGGGCGCTGGCCAAGGGCCCGAGTCCGAGGCCGATCAGGACTGCCAGGATGTTTCGGAGCACGGAGGGATTTTAGCAGGAAGGCAACGGCGAAAACTGTCGCCGCCGGGATCGCAGAGAACGCCGTGAGGATTCATTTTCCATTCTTAGCGGGGTCGGCGGTTAAAATCATCCTCATGGCCAACCTGACTTTGATTTACGGAATGCGCCTCTTGCCCGCGGACGAAGTGGCCGAAGTGGGAGATGCGACGCTCAAGCTGAAGAATGGGCGGGAGGCGCGGGTCACCATGCACGTTCTAGAAGGCAGCAAGGAAGATATCGAGAAGCAGTTGAAAACCAGCCTGGAAGCGTTCTTCGATTTCTATCCGGAGATTTGAAGGCTCGCCTCCGCCCCCAGACGTCAGACCTCAGGCGTCAGCCCTAAGGCCTGAAGTTCGAGGTCTTTCCGGATCGATGGCCCCTGGACTACGGCTTATGCTACGGCGAATGATGTCCGGTAATCTGAGCATCTGACGAAATGGTCGCTCTGGTTAGGCTTCGACGCAAAAGTGCAACCTGCCTTTGGCATCCTGTAGGGCGAAGAAGCCGTCCGGGGCTACTGGGAGTTGCGCGTACGTGTCCGGGAGCGCTACCTCGATGTGTCCTGGAGTTCCCTGATTCCTTAGCACGGGCTACAGCTCGGCTTGAAATAGCGAACCCGCTGTTTTACATCTGCCAGCCGGAGATCCCCGCCTCGCGCAGACCCCTATAGCCGGCCATGGACGGAAAAAGTGGCAATCGAAGCAGAGGGTGATGAGATTGGCTTCCGTATCTTCGCCGGAGTGGCTGCGGAATTTTTGGTGGTGGACTTCCAGGTTTGTCCTGGAACCGCAGAACTGACAGCGCCAACCGTCTCGCCGAAGCACGCGCTCTCGCAGGTCTCGGTACTCCAGCTCTCCCAGCCTAGTCGGCGCCTGTTTTGGCAGAGTTTGGTTCAATGAACCTTCTGGTTTACTAGCTGCACAAAGGCTTGCCTTTGTTCTCCCGGCAAAAACTGGAAAAACCGGGAAAGGGCATGCAGGAGCACCTCCGGTTGACCGCTGTCTAGATTCGCACCCGCTAGGAAATCCGCGCAGATCATCTCCAGACAGTAGCCTCGGGACTTGTCAGTTCCCAGCATCAGGGCCGCCGTGTCAATCGCCTGCTCGATCACCGGGATCTGGCTCTCGGCGAGTTTGAAACTCGTGGCCCCGCCCTATGCTTTTGTTGAAAACAAATAGCTTGTCGGGTTTGTTCCAGCAAAAAGTCGGCCACCCGTATCTCGACAGCCGATCTGAGCACTGACCAAAAAGAACCAACCTTCCTTCTTACTATATCTTATAGATATAACGGCCCGATAAATACTCCCAGCCCCGCATCACTTCAACTTCAGCGATGGGCGCGAGTGTTCCGGACACGAGTACGGAATCGCAGCGCGTGTCCCCTGACCCGAGCGTGGTTTAGGCCGAGATCTTCAACGCCCATGCTCCTTGAGGTGCTCGTACCAGGCCACCGCCCGCTCCAGCTCGCGGCTGGCGGTGGTGACATACCGGCCAGCGATGTCCGCAGAGGCCGTGGTTTGCGAGTCTTCCCCAGCGCTTCGCTCATCGAGCAAGCGCCGGAAGTCGTTCAGTTGTTGCAGCTTCACATCGACGAGCTTGACCATCATCTGCCACCGCGAACGCGGATCGCCGATCGCTGAGTTGCTGTTTCCCGCCTCCTGCAGTTCGGGAAGAGGGAGATTGTATGTCTTGCTATGAGCCACGAGATGTTCGGCCGCGAGGATAGCGTCGATGCTCCCTGGATCCCATTCCGTGAGCGAGTCATAGAATTCGCTATTACCGAAGGTCTCGGACAAGGGCTCCTTCCACTGCTCCGCGTGAATCCAGCCGGTGGCTTGGATATCCTGGCGCAGGTCCAAAAGCATTCGTTCTGCGGCTCGCAGCCCCGCGCGACCGAAGCCGTACCAGCGCGGAGCTTGCGCCTTTTCCTCTGGGTCTTCCACTAAAGGACCATGGGGAGTCTGGAGATCGAGATGCGCGTTTAGCCGCCGCATCTCCCTACGTATCGAGAGCTTAAGCCACCAGGCACAGCAAACAATCCTGTCAAACCCGATCTGCTGCATCGGGGTCGAAGCAGCATACTGTTGGTGCAGCGCCGACCGCAAGGCCTCAAACTCCGGTTTTTCATTGTCTTTTACGATCAACTCCTTCGCGAAAATTCCTTCTTTCAGTGCGTTCAAGCGGACGCGCTGGTTACCAGCTTTGGTTTTCGGGCCCGGAGCGTTTGTTGAGTCTTCGTTTGCGCGACCTTTGGTGTCGGAAGTCATAGATGTATCCTCCCGCCGGATTGCCCAAAGATGTTGGGACCGGCCATAGATTTGAATTCTTGTGGAATTTTCTAACCGAACGAGATCCTGCGCGTTCTTGGAAGTTACGCTCTTTTCAGGCAGTTATAGCTGCGTCCCAAATGATCGAACCGACGTTCCGCTGCACACGTCACAGGCTTTCTTCCATTATCCGATACCATATTTCGCGCCCCGGTTGCAAGATACCGGGAGGAGAGTCCAATCGGGCAGGACAGCTGTTTGTTCTTGTGCCGTCCCGTGGCGGATCCTCGA
>Ga0099830_10001262_pt1 | contig 12631 bp, 10 predicted proteins | sample CZO8metaG_4_FD_79337 | JGI IMG/M metagenome (GOLD analysis project Ga0099830, IMG submission 79337) | Vadose zone soil microbial communities from the Eel River Critical Zone Observatory, Northern California, USA - CZOApr15con2H3.8 metaG | ecosystem: Environmental > Terrestrial > Soil > Vadose...
GATAGTTGAATGGATATCTCTCGTCGTGCCGTCAGGCATCTGGACTGAGCGGAATGCAAACACGATGCTTCCGTTTCTCTTCATCCACCCCGCGGAGGAGGCTTTCTGGACCGTCCCGGTTATTCTGGTCCCGGCGGGATAGAGCACTTGATGATCCGCCTGGTAGTACGGCTGCGAAACAACGGCCTCGATTTGCGCGCCCGCCGTGGACGTACTTGAGTTGACTGGGGTCAAGAGGTGAAGGTGGAGATAGTCGCTTGCTTGCAGAGACGCCGTATCAGGCTGAACCGGTGCGAGTACCGTCACCGGTGCGAGCAGGGCGGTGTCAAAAACGGTTCCTTGATCGATGTATTCCGGGTGGTAGGGCAAGCTGGTTACGACGGCTTGGCCCAAACGCTGCAGCTTATTCGGTTCTCGCAGCGGGGCCATAGCGCCCTTGAGTTTTTTGCGAATTCCAGGACGCTGGGCCTTGGGAAGATATCGTGAATTTGCCACACGACCAAGGCCCACGGCGGAATCACTGTGAATCGGCACCATCGTTCCATCGGAAAGCACCAGTTGATCGAACGTCACGTGGGCCGTCTTAGGCGGGGTAAAGTCGCCAGCCAGGAGCCTTCCGGCGCGCTTGCGCATCGGAGTCGTAGTGATTGAGGAAACATATCCCTTGATCGTAGAGCCCGCTGGGATTGCGAGATCTTCCCCGGCGTAGACCGGCTCCAGCAGATTCGCGGTAATGGGTTGTCCTGGAGCTTTGAGACGCACTCCTTTTTCGAGCGCGGCACGGAAGTCATTCCCGGGCTGTATCACTAAAGTTTTCCTTTCAGGAGTTGTCTCCTGTGCGCGCACCGGCATAGCCGTGAGGCCCAAGACTGAATAGGAAAGCAAAACCAACTTTACGCTGCGTTTCATAGTGTCCCTCATCTCCGTATCAAATTTCGGGCGCATTCCCGGCAAGCGACCGACCCTGCGTTCGAGGAACTGATCCGGAGGTTACTTGGACGGGATGAGGAGTGCGGCGAGGAAATGTGGAGGTTAAGTAAGGAATTGAATGGAGCCAAACCTTTGAACGAGGGAGGTTACCGTTGGTACGGTGAAATCATGGATGTGAATTTGCCGCATGTGAAGCAGATTCGTTGGCAAGGATTATTACGCTCCGGCAGGACCTGACATGGGCAGCCGGACGCTAATCTCGAGCCCCTCCGGATTGAGATTTGAAGCGCTAATGGATCCGTGGTGCAGGCGAATGGCCTCGAGCGCGATTGCCAGCCCAAGCCCATTGCCTTCCTTGCGTCTGCCCAGCCCATTGATACGGAAGAAGGGACTAAAAATATTCTGCAAAGCGTCGTTCGGCACACCAGGGCCTTGATCGCTTACGGTCAGGAAGACGCACCGATCAGAAGCAGCATTGTCTATCCCCAGAGCTACGCGCACTTCCGTACCCGGCCGGGTGAAGTGAATGGCGTTTCGAACAATGTTTTCACACGCGCTTCGCAGTGCGAGCGAATCAGCCGTTTCTAGAACAACGTTACTTGATGATTCCAAGCTCACCGACTTGCCCAAGGACTGGGCTTCGAAATTCCCGTCGGCTACCACCTCTTGAACCAGCAGGGTGAAATTAACCTGCTCTTTTTCTCCCAAGGACAAGCCAGCTTCAAGACGGGAGAGTGTTAGGAGCTGCTCTATCAGTCCGTCAATTCTCGCAATGTCGCGTTCCATACGTTCGCAAATGTCCAAGGCTTCCTGGGTCGTATGCTTTCGCATCAGCGCGAGCGAAACGTTCAAACGGGCCAGGGGAGACCGCAGTTCGTGCGACACAGAGGTCAGAAGGTTTCTTTGTGTACGGATCAGGGCTTCAATGCGTTCTACCATCGAGTCGAAGTCGATTGCCAGCGCCGCCAGTTCGTCGCGGCGCAGGGAAACGGCATGCGGCACTCTTGCGCTGAGATCTCCTTGTGCGACTCTTCGTGCAGCCGATTGAATCCTATGGATGGGGGCCGCGATGTGGTACGCCAGCCAAAAGCAAAGGACGGTGACTACAAATAACAGACCGAGAAGGAAAGGAATTCCGGCGCTCAACAACGCTCCTGTCAAATTAAGACCCAGAGAGTGCTCGTAGACTACTAACGTGTATGGACGTCCGGAACTAGAGACAAATTTATACGCTGCAAGGCGCTCGTACAGCGGAATGTACTTTGTGACAAGCTGATCCTTGCCAGCCTGGCTCGCCAAGAGGAGGGTATCTCTCGAGACCGCTCGCGATAGTACATCCTTGTTGAACTCATCGAGCAGAAAAACCTGGCTCTTGTGATTTCCAACGAGGTTGTTCGCGAAACGAGCGAATCCAACGGGACCACCGGACTCATATGCGCGCGCTGCTTCCGCAGCCACCATAGACGCCACAGACGCGTACATACTGGATGAGTTGATCGGCCTCAAATCCGTCACGCGGCGGCCGACGAAGATAGTGCCGATAATGACCAATGCCGTGACCCAGAACCAGGAGAAGATTTTCACAAAGAGGCGGTGTACGGGCACTCGATCGCGAAAGCGGAAGAGCTTGAACTTGAAATTCATCAAGGCTTTCTTCTCCCATCAGTTTCGCTACGTGGCGAGACTAGGCGCACAGGCCGATCCTCAAGCGGGTCGTTATTGCCCGTGGAGTAGCAGCGCGTAATCATTATTCCTTGGGCCATGCATAGAGATATCCAGTACCGCGAACGCTGCGAATCCTCTCGGTTCCTTTTGGCTGTGTGCCAAGCTTGCGGCGTAGGTTCGTGATATGAAAATCGATACTGCGATCAAAAGGAGAGAACTTTCGGCCAAGGACACGCTCAACGAGCTTGTCGCGCGTGAGCACCTGCCCTGGCGCTTCGAAAAACATGTGCAACAAATCAAATTCTGCCGAGGTGAGGTTCAGAGGCTCGCCGGCTTTAGTGACGATGCGCGCCGCCAAATCGAGTTCCAAATCTCCGGACCTGAGCTTGGGAGGCCTGAGCCCGTTATTGTTGTCGGACTGCCAACCGGACCGGCGGAGAATGGCGGAAATTCTTGCAACCAGTTCACGGGGACTGAAGGGTTTCGTCAAATAATCATCGGCGCCAAGTCCCAAACCCAGGACCCGGTCGAATTCATCGCCCTTAGCAGTCAACATCAGAACCGGAGTTCGAGTTCGCTGTCGTATGTCTCTCAGAACATCAAACCCTTTCTTGTCCGGCAACATGACATCCAGCACTATTAATTCGTATGAGCCTTCGATTCCTGCTTTCGATCCTTCGGATCCCGTATGCGCCGAGGAAACCCTGAAATCTTCCGCCTCCAGATAGCGGGTCAAGACTTCGCATAGATCAACATCATCATCAACAATGAGGAGATGTGGCCTCGTGTTTTCAGATGCATCTTTGGGATGTTGCATAGACCTCGTCCTCCGCCGGCCGAACAGCCTCCAAGTCATGATAACGCTAAACAAATCGGTAAGACGTTCAGCAAACAAATCCTAACAGTTAGATAACCGTTCCTAGCTGCGGCCCGCGATTTCTTTGGCCACAATGCTTTTGATAATCGAGTTGGAACAGTGCTCCCGCGCCGTGTCTTCTGGCAGTCGCTTGAACAGGCAGGGAGAGACACTACCGCCTTACGCACCGGCCCTGGCCGCCGAAGGGAGCACAAGGTCCCAGTACATTATCTGGATGCTGATGGTCATGGAACTATCGAGACCGATGTCTTTGTTGTCTTACGCTTCCCGTTTGGTCATCCTCACGTTTGCTGCTGCCCTGGCATTGCCGCCAGCGTTGCGCTCCCAAACGGCAAAGGAGTTGATCGGAGAAGCGTGCTACAACGAACTGCAACATCGCGAAAGGAAAACGTTGTGGTCCTATACCGCGGAGCGCCACGTTAACAACCACATATTTCTCGAGCAAGTAATCGAGACCGTCGACGGCCCAGTTCGTCACTTGCTTGGCGTGGATGGCCATCCACCGACACCCGCGCAGATTAAGGAGGAGGATGACCGGCACCAAGAGTTGCTGAACAACGCATCTCGGAGGCACGCGCTCCAGAAACAGCAGGACGATGACGACAAGAAGATGGAAGAACTATTGCGCATTATTCCCGAGGCCTTTGTTTTTGAAGATCAGGGCAAGGAGGGACAGTCCGAAAAAATAGCGTTTCACCCAAATCCTGGGTTCAAGCCCAAGACCTATGAGCAGCGGATTTTACAGGCTTTGGATGGGGTAGCTTTCATCGATCTTTACGACAAGCGAATAGCACGCCTTTCTGGTTCACTGGGAACACGCGTGAAGTTTGGGTATGGTCTGATCGGCCACGTGGAGCAAGGCGGCATCACGGAAATTACGCGCGTTCATCTGTCGCCGGGGGTTTGGAAAACTAGTGCAGAAAAAATCGACATGGACGGACGATTCGTGATGCTCAAAACAATCAATAAGCACCAAGACGAGAGTAGAACTGGTTTTGAGCCGGTAGCGCCAGACACAACGTTCGCGCAAGCACTCGACGAAATTCAAAGAAAATAGATTCGCATGGCGGGAATGATTGCACTCCTTCTACGCGCCGATCTCTACACTGAACTGGAATAACGATTCCGATTCTGTTCGCAGAGGCTCCTGACAACGGCCGCACCTCTTTAAAAGATTACTTTAGCTCCTAATTGCACCTGCCGCGAGGGTGTGGCTGTGGAGTCCAACAGCCCGGCAGTTCCAGGAGACTCCTGGTTGAAGCCCAGTCGCCCCCCGAAGGTGTAATTATTGGTCGGGGCCTGGAAGTTCGTGTGGTTGAAGACATTAAAAGCTTCCACTCGCAGCTGGAGGTTGCACGACTCCGAGATACGGGAAAGACGAATATTTTTGATGAGGGAAAAATCAACGTTGACCAAGCGTGGGCCGATGAGCTGGTTGCGCCGCTCATTGCCTTGGACATTCAAGCAGAGCACCTGGCCGTTGGTGGGCGTTGTTCCGCCCTGGTTGCAGAGCGGCGCGATGGCTGAGCCCGCCGAGACGGTCGGAAATACGAAGCAGTTCGGGTTGATGTAATTCAAGCCACTGCTCTTGAAATTCCCGTTGATTGGATTACAGTTTGCGACCAGGTCGGGGAATGCCCCGAAGCTCGTTCCACGTTGCCCCAGGACGTCTCCGGCCTGCAACAGAGTGAAGGGAACCCCCGTGCTTGCGGTTAAGATTCCGCCCACCTGCCATCCTCCGGCCAACGTCTTCATCCAGCCATGCGCGGGACTCGGCAATTCATAGATGGCATTTGCAGAGAAGTTTTGGGTCACGTTGAAATCGCACATCCCCTTTCTCTGAACATTGTCGTAATAGATGAGGTTGGCGATGGAATTTTGATAGGTCGAGGGAGACTGCGTGCTCGAGCCAAGATCCGTGCACTGGTTCCAGGTGTAGGCGCCCTGCGCGGTAAGCCCGTGGTAGTCCCGCACTTTCAGTTGCGTGAGCAGCGAATTGTAGTGCGCGGCCCCGTCGAAGAGCAGGCCGAATATGATGAAGCTGTTGGCATCTTGCTGGATAGCGCCAGAAGCTGGGAGTATACGGCGGCCGTCAATGACTTGAGTGTTGGAGGGGGCCACCTGATTCATATCCTGTGCCTGAAAGGGGGTATGCAGAGTGTGTGAACCAACATAGCCGACCATCGCCGAGATCGTCTTCGTTAGCTGCTGTTCGACGTTGACGTTGTAATTGAAGGAATATGTGCGCTTGGGATGTGGTTCGATGGAGTGCCCGATACGGAAGGGCGCAAACCTGGCGGCAATCGCAGCAACTTTGTCGGGAAAGCTCCCCCGCGGAACGCCAACGGCTATCTCATCCTGTGAATAGGGGGCGGAGATGGCTGCGTAGGTGGCGTAAATATAGGGCAGGGGAAGCATGTCGTAGATGCCGAATCCGCCGCGAACGGCAGTGTTCCCGTTGCGATTCGGACTATAAGAGAAGCCGATCCGGGGTTCGAAGTTATGGGTGGTCGGATTGCTCTGCCAGAACTGACTGACCGGGACAACGCAGCCCGGGACCGATGTCGGACTTATGACTGCCGGGCATGGGCCGGAGCCAGGGGCGGCAGTCAGGTTGGTGACCAAGCCCAGGCGATTCCGCCTGTCCGTCGGAATGGTAAGCATCTCGTATCTTAGGCCCAGATTCAAAGTCAGATTTTTTCGGATTCGCCAGTCGTCCTGGATGTATCCACCGAACAGACTGTCCTGGGCTTCGACAGGATTAGTTGTTCCATTGGGAAGAACAAGGCCGTTTGAAAGATTGTTGGTAAGGAACCTTTGCAATCCGGTTGCGTTACCGGAAGGATTAAACGTGGCCGAGCCGTTTTGATTTTTGCCTTGCGCGTTTGCATAGATGCGTTCAAAAGCGAAGCCGGTCATGACGGAGTGTGCTCCCTGAGAGACCGCCAGATCGTCGTCGAATTGATAGGAGTTGTAGTGGACAGCGGCCTGCCGCAAACTGCCAAGCCCGCCTGTAGATGCAATGCCGCCTACATTGATTGCCGGTGCGAAAGTTCCAGCGGTGTAACCCAGCGTCGGATCGCCCGCCGAAGGTGTGAGTGCCTTGATCGGCACGAGAATCTCCCCCAGGCTGCGGTTGTAGCCGATGCGCACTATATTCACGACGGACGGAGTGAATACGTGTGTCTCCGTAATTCCCGCCAATTGGCGACCAGCGTTCAGGCGGCTGAGGGTGTTTCCTAGTTTGTCCGGGATCGTCTCAGGGCCGTTATCGTACAAATAGGTGAGCGACAGACTATCTTTTTCCGAAAAGATCTGATCGAACCGCGTGACGAGGAAGTTCTCTGTCAGGTTGAGCAGGCCGGTAGTGTTGAAGTTTCCCGTGTCGCCGAAGGTTCCAGTGTTGAGGCCGGCATTTGGTAGCGGATACAGACCAAGAAAGGGGATGATCTTAGGATCCACCGTGACGGTCACCGGGGTACCATCGGCTCCATGCAACTGACCCGATCGAGCGGCGGCGGATGGCACAATGCTGCTGAAGTTCTGGCTCTGCGACTGCCGGATTCCTTCGTAATTGGCGAAGAGAAAGGTGCGATTCTTTCGTATGGGCCCACCCGCGGCGCCACCAAATTGAACGCGTCGGAAAGGAGGGATAGTCGGCCCGTCGAAGAAATTTCTCGCGTCGAATATCTTGTCGCGGTCAAAGACATAGGCGCTTCCATGGACGTCATTGGTGCCTGACCGTGTTACCGCGTTGATGACGGAACCTGACGTGCGACCGTACGCCGCGGTGTAGGAGGTGGTGACGACACTGAACTCCTGAATGGCATCGACGCCCAGGTTTGCACCTATCACATTGCCGGGCGCGCCGTTTGAATAATCATTCTCGTTGATGCCGTCCAAGCGGTAGGTGTTCTCGTAGGGACTATGCCCATTGCTGGACAATTGGTTGCCGTAGCCGCGAACTCCACGGTTGGAATTTCCCGTGGTTGGCTGTTGGGAGCGGACGCTGATAACGCCTGGCTGCAAGGTCGCGAGCTGCGTCCAATCCCTGCCATTCAGGGGCAGATCGACGATGCGTTTCTGACCCACGGTTGCACTGATCACCGAGGTGTCCGTTTCCACGTCAACAGCACCGGCTCTTACCTCGACCTTCTCTGATACCTGTCCGGGTCTCAGCCTTACGTCGATTTCTCGTGTCGCCCCCACTGTAAGTTCAACACCTTGCTCGACGTAGGTTGCAAATCCTGGTGCGGAAACGGTGAGGGAGTAGATGCCGGGCTGCAGGCTCTGCGCGCTGTACAAACCCTTGGTGTTGGTGGTTGCGGTGCGAGCATCCCCGGTAGCGTTATTCTTGATTATTAGGCTTGCCGCCACGATCACAGCTCCGGACTGGTCCGACACCAGCCCGGATAGGGTGGCTCCAGCCAACTGGGCTTTGGCTGTCAAGCCGCCTACGGTGAGTGGCAGTGTGACAAACATGGCAAAACCGAATACGATGGACTTCTTGAGGATTCCAGTACTAGACATGGGGCCTCTCCTACTAGTATGAAGTGCATACAATAAATCTATAAAAGTGTGTACACTTAGAAGGGAGAAATCCTAGGGGTTGCGGATGATGCTGTCAACAAGAAAGTGGTGGAGAACTGTAGAATAGCGTTCCACAAGTGCCGAGATTTTGGAATGGGTCTCCTTGAATGGGCCTCATCCGTTGCTAGCAAGGGAGGTGTGCTCTGTCCAAACCAGAAATGTCACAAACACTCGTCGATGAACTCGTGGCCAAGCTCGAAGTCGCCATCTTCCGGGGAGAGTTCCCGCCAGGCACACGAATCCGTGAGGCCAGGGTTGCCAACAGTTTAGGTGTGGGACGGGGCCCGGTCCGCGAGGCAGTTCGTCGGCTTGAGGGGCGGAGGCTGGTGGTTCGCCATCCCAATCGTGGCACTTCTATCACTACCCTCACAAAGGCAGAACTCGGCGAACTTCTCGAGGTGCGAGAGGCTCTGGAAGTAGCTGCGTGTCGGTTAGCAGCAAAGAATATCACCGAAGACGCCATTGAAAAGCTGCGATGGACGCTGCTGCGGCAGAAAGACGCGACGGCCGACAAAATCTCGGAAATGTACGGCGAGTGGCATAACTTCGATTTTCACTACCAAATCGCGCTGGCCAGTGGAAATCGCCGATTGGTCGACCTGCTCTACGGGGACATCTGGTCCCTCATGCGTCTCTACCGATATCCGGGCGTGCTCAGTCCAGGGCGCATCCCGCTCGGACAGGCAGATCATGAAGCCATCCTGCAGGCGCTGGTGGCGCGCGACCCGGACGCCTGTGACCGGTTGATGCGACGGCACCTTGCCCATGCCCAAGAGAACCTCTTGCACGGGCTCGCTGCGAACGAACCTGCCGCGCGCCTGAAGTAACAAATGTTGACTCGGTGAAAGTACACGCCCCTACTGGAGAAAACTGCCCATGCAAACACTGTGGACACATTATGGCCATCCGTGTATACATATTTCCGGCGTCGATAGCCCAACGTATTGAGCTCACAGGGTAAACACCGCTGAGGTCCAAGGTCACATGTTGCCTGTTTGTCGCTTCACCTCTTAAACCTCCTTGCACCATGAAAAAACGATAGAAATGGCAAACGAAGAATTACAACAAATTCGATTCATATCACCGGTCGGAAGTGTGGGCGGGGGTATCAGCGGCGCTGCTTTGGACGAGGCGCTGGCGCAGACTCCACACTTCATTGCCTGCGATGCGGGCACCACGGATGCGGGTCCTTTTTCGCTTGGAATGGGGACGCCCGCCTTTCCTCGGGAGGCTGTGAAGCGCGATCTGTCGCTAATGCTGCGCGCTGGTCGAAAGGCCAACATCCCGGTAATCATTGGGTCGGCGGGCACGGCGGGTGGAGACATCCACGTCGACTGGGTTCTGGAGATTGCACGCGAGATCGTTTCTGAACATGATCTGACCTTGCGGACAGCCGTAATCTATGCGGAGCAGGACAAGGCTTACCTCAAGAGGCTGCTGCATGAGAATCGAATCCTTCCCCTCGATCCGGCGCCGCCGATCAGTGACGGTGTCATTGATGAGAGCACCCGTATCGTCGGCATGATGGGCGTGGAGCCGCTCCAACAGGCCTTATCGGATGGGGCCGATTTTGTGCTGGCGGGGCGATGCAGCGACTCGGCACTCTTTGCCGCGATCCCGTTGATGCGCGGTTTTCCGCCCGGGCTGGCGTGGCATGCCGGCAAAGTATCGGAGTGCGGAACGCTGGTCTGCGAGACGCTCGGCCAGGGCGTCATCTTCACCACCGTCAGCCAGGACGAGATCACGGTTCGTCCGTATGGCGTCGGCCTGCGTTGCACGCCGCAGAGCGTGGCTGCGCATAGCTTGTACGAGAACTCCGATCCCTACCTGCATCGTGAGTGTTCCGGGACCTTCGATCTGACGAAGGCTACCTTTGAAGCGATTGACGGCCGGACGGTCAGGATTCGAGGGAGCGAATTCATATCCGAACCCTATACCGTGAAACTTGAAGGCGCGGCGCTGGCGGGATACCAAAGCATTATTGTCGGCGGGATACGCGATCCTTACATTATCCGGCAGTTGGACAGCTGGCTGGGCTCAGTGCGCGGCTATATCGACGAAAGCGTTAGTCGCGTGCTCGGTGACAAGGCTGACAAGAATTTATACAGTCTCATCTTTCATACCTACGGTATCAATGCTGTGATGGGCGGTCTTGAGCCTGATCCGAATCATCTCCCCCACGAAGTGGGCATCGTCCTTGAAGCTACCGCGCCCACGCAGGACATGGCGCACAAGCTTGCGCAACTCAGCCGCCAGCCGCTGTTGCACTACCCAATTCAAGAATGGGTGGGGTCGATTACGGCCTTTGCGTGTCTTCACAATCCCGCGGTCATCGACCGGGGCCCGGTATACCGCTTCAACCTAAACCATGTCGCGCTTCCTTCCACTCCTGTCGAGATGTTTCGCACTCACTTTATAGACTTGGGTGGTTCGAGGAGATCATGATCCTAGCCGATATCGCAAATCTGATTCGGAGCAAGAATGCAGGTCCTTTCACCCTCACGTTTGACATCATGTTCGCTGACCTTGCGAGCTATCGGCGCGTCAAGGATTCCGGCGCGCTGAATCCAGCTGCGTTTGCCAAACTCTACCGCTGTCCCGTGGAGAAGGTGCGCTTCTTTGAATGCGAAAATGCGCTTGCGTTCAAGTTCAGCATTCCACGGCCGCTTACGCAGGGCGAACTCGGCGATGGCGACATGCACGGCGGCCAGCAGTTCATTCCGTTGATGACTGTGGAGATTCCGTGATTCCTTCCGAGGTCGCCGAGGAGCGGGGAGCACAGGTTGAGGCCCGGCTGGACAGAATTCCAGCAAGTCCCTATCTATGGAAACTGATTGCGTTGTTGGCCCTGGGCGGCTTCTTCGAGTTCTATGAACTCTTCATGACCGCCTTCGTAAGTCCGGGCCTATTCACGACGGCATTTTCCAGGCTGGTCCGAACGGCCTCTTCCATCTGCCTGACCAGGCAGCGTTTGCATCCGTTACCTTCATCGGTCTGTTTCTGGGAACCATCTCTATGGGGGGAATCGCGGATCGCTGGGGACGGCGCGCGGCCTTCCGAGGCTTTGCGCTCTGCTACGCTGCGGCAACGATCGTCATGGCCATGCAGAATTCAGCCATCGCTATCGATGCAGTAAGGCTGATCGACGCGATTGCCATCGGTGCGCAACTGATTACCCTCGACACCTATGCATCGGAGATAGTTCCACGCCATCTCCGCGGACGCGTATTTGCCCTCGCCTTTGCAATCATCCAAACGGCCGTTCCTATACTCGCTCTGCTGGGCTGGCTCCTTGTGCCACACGCTCCTTTGCATATTCAAGGGTGGAGGTGGGTCATGCTGATCGGCGGGGCGGGTTCCTTCGTCGTCTGGATATTATGCCGCTCCCTACCGGAGTCGCCACGCTGGCTTGTCAGACAGGGCAAACTGGGAGATGCAGAACGCGTGATCTCCGTCTTTGAACGGCATGCAGAGGCCCACCTTGGCCATCCGCTGCCTGTGCCGAAGGCATCGGCGCTGAAGTACGTGGGCAAACAAAGTTTTGCCGAGATTCTTCGTCCTCCATACCGCAGACGCACCATCATGCTGACAGTTTTCAATTTCTTCCAGGCCATAGCTTTTTACGGTTTCGGAAACTGGTTGCCGGCGCTGGTCAGTGCGCAGAATCATAATGCGCCGCGAAGCGCTCAGGTCTCATTTCTCATCACCCTCGCTTTTCCCATTGGGCCCCTGCTCTCAAGCACCATCGCGGAAAAGTTTGAACGCAAGTGGCAGATTGTTGGCGCTGCCGTGGGTACGGCCGTATTCGGCATGTTGTTCGCGACGCACACTGCTTCCCTTGGATTGGTGGTGCTTGGCATTTTGATTATTCTCATGAACAGCCTTTTAGGCTATTGCTCTCATGCCTATCAGTCGGAGTTGTTTCCGACCCGTATGCGGGCTCGTGCGATTGGGTTCGTTTATTCCTGGGGACGTTTGTCGACCGCATTTACGAGCCTCATCATTGGGTTCCTCTTCCAGCGCTTTGGAGCCGCAGGAGTTTTTGTCTTTATCGCCCTCGCTATGGTCGTGGTTGTCGTCTCTGTCGGAGTTTTCGGGCCGCGCACTCGTGGCCTCACACTCGAACAGATTTCTGACTAGCGTTGGCTTCCTTTGTTGAGCTTGGATATATGCATGGCCTCTGGATCCTAACTTCCGAACTAACCAGGAGTCGGCCCGCTAGGAATTGAACTTTGTTGGAAAGAACACGCTTTCAACGTATGCATCGTTTCAGTTCCCCAGTAGGCAATCTATTGAACTCATTTTTTTGTAACCAACGGCCTTGCTTCCGGCATCAAACTGGTTCACGGTAGGGCCATAAGGAGGGATAGTCATGAATTCTAAGCAAGTGGTTCTCATTACCGGCTCCAGCACCGGCTTCGGCAGGCTGTTCGCCGAAACCCTGGCTCGTAAAGGGCACACCGTTTTCGCGACGATGCGTGACCCCGGAGGTCGCAATGCCAAGAATGGCTCCGAAATCCGTACGCTTGCGGAAAGGGATTCACTGCCAATATACGTCCTTGAATTGGA
>Ga0099830_10001274_pt1 | contig 12593 bp, 7 predicted proteins | sample CZO8metaG_4_FD_79337 | JGI IMG/M metagenome (GOLD analysis project Ga0099830, IMG submission 79337) | Vadose zone soil microbial communities from the Eel River Critical Zone Observatory, Northern California, USA - CZOApr15con2H3.8 metaG | ecosystem: Environmental > Terrestrial > Soil > Vadose...
CCCGGTCCGCAAGCGCGTCGGCGGAGCCTGGAAGGCCCTCGACGCGACGTTGCGGCGCGACGCCGGCGGGAGTGTGTCTACTGCTGTCACGACCAGTGCGCTGAGGCTGTCGGGCGGGGGCAGCGGTCCGCTGGCGACGATGAGCGCGCTGGGACACCGGCGACCTCTATAGCCCCGACGTCGCCCTCGATGGCACCAACAGCGTCCTGGTCACCACCGGCCCCGCCATCAACCCAGCCCAGGACTTCACCGTGTCGGCGTGGGTCAAACCCAGTGCCCCCGGTGGCGTGGTGGTGTCCCAGGACATGACCCACGCGGCGAGCTTCAAGATCTACCCCGATACGAGCAGCGGCAAGTGGTTTTTCTGCATGGCTACGGCCGACACAGCCACCGCCACCTACAACTGCGCCTCCGGCGGCTCCGTGAACCTGGCCCTGTGGACCCATCTGACCGCCACCTATCAGGCCGCCACCGGCGTGATGAACCTCTACGCCACCGGCGTCAACATTGCCACCCTCAGCCACACCGCCCTCACCGGGACCACCACCGGCCCGCTGCAGATCGGCGACTACCTATACAGCAACGTCCATACCAGCTACTTCAATGGTCAGGTCGCCGACGTCCAGGCCTGGAACCAGGTCGCCAGCCCGGCGCAGGCTCAGACGCCGGCCGGGTACTACCAGCCGATTACCCCGACTAGGTTCCTGGATACCCGCAACGGTACTGGGGGGACCACCGGCCCGGTCGCCGGCGGTGGCACCGTCCGATTGCAGATAGCCGGCGCCCACGGCATCCCGGCGACGAATGTGACCGCGGTCGCGGTCAACGTGACGGTCACCGCGGAGACCGCGTCCGGGGTCGTCACGGTCTACCCCGAAGACACCCCCCAGCCGCTGACTACCAACCTCAACTACGTCGCCGCCACCGGTATAGCGAACCTGGTGATCGTGCCGGTCGGCGCCGACGGCTACATCGACCTCTACCACACCAGCGGCCCTGTCCAGCTGATCGGGGACGTCTCTGGCTACTTCACCTCAGATGTGACCAAAGGCGGTGATACGACCTTTACTCCCATGACCCCCACCCGGGTCCTGGACACCCGCAACGGCACCGGGGCGCCCAAGGCCAAAATCGGCGAGGCCGGCAGCGTGGCCTTGCAAATCGGCGGTGCGAACGGCATTCCCACAGGCGTTTCCGCCGTGGCCATCAACATCACCGCGGTGAACGAAACCAGCGGCGGCTACCTCACTGATTACGCCGATGGCACCAGCCGGCCGGCTACGTCCAATCTGTCTTTCAGTACCCTGCCGGTCGCCGAGATGGCGATCGTGCCCGTCGGCGCCGACGGGAAGATCGATATCTGGGAAGGCGGGTCTACCGGAACCATCGACGTGGTCGGTGACGTCTCGGGCTACTTCACCGCAGGCACGGCTGGCGAGAAATACCATGCCATCGGCGCGACCCGGATGATCGACACTCGGCAGGACAGCCAGCCGGTGCCGTCCGGCGGCACGCTGACCGTCGCCCAGGGCGGCACCGTGATCGCCCTCAACCCCACCTTGGTACTTAATGTCACAGCTGTGAACGGCGCCGCCAGCGGAGTCCTCACCGTCTACCCCGATGGCACGAGCATCCCCGGCACGTCAAACGTGAACTACACCGCCAGCGAGGTAATCCCCAACCTTGCTCTTGCAGCCACCGGCGGCGGCACCACCGACGTCTACAACAACAGTTCCGGGACCGTCCAAGTCGTCGTCGACTGCTACGGCTACTTTTCCTCCGGCTGACGACCGCCACACATCCACCCGGCATCTCCGCCGCGCTGCAGCCCGCCACGGCGGCGCACCAGCACCGTTACGCACATCGTCGTTTGTGAGGGTCCGATGATCGGTTTTCAGGTAGGGCGCCGTGGACGGTGGCTGGCAGGCCTGGTGGCTACGGCCGCGCTGATTTTGGCGCCGACGGTTCCCGCGGTGGCAGCGACGGCCGCGCACCGGGCTGGGCCGCCTCCGGTCTCGCCGGGTCCGGCTGTGCCGGGGGTGCATACCGCGGCGTTCCACTTCACGAAGACACCCAATCAGGCGGCTCGTTCGTTCTCAGCATCGCCACCGGTGTGGCCGGCCCCTGGCTCCGCCACGGTTGCCTTGGCGGCGCCCGCGGGATCAGCGGGACGCGGGACGGTGGGCCACGCCGCCGGGACGCCGGTGTGGGCGCAGGCGGTCGCCGGGCCGCACGGTTACGCCGGCCCGGGGACACTGGGTGTGCGGGTGCTAGGTCACTCCAGCGCGGGGTCGGCCGGCGTGGACGGGGCTCTGTTCACGGTGACGGCAACCAACGGCCACCCCGGGACGGTCCGGGTGGGGCTTGACTACGGGGCGTTTGCCCAAGCCTACGGCGGTAACTACGGGTCCAGGCTGGCTCTGGCGGAGCTTCCGGGGTGCGCGCTGACCACCCCGGCCGTGCCTGCCTGCCGGAAGGCAACGCCGCTGTCCTCGGTCAACGACGTGGCCGCACGGACGGTGTCCGCTCAGCTTCCGGTCGGCGGCCAGCCAGGCAGCGCAGCCCTGGCCCAGGCGAGCCCGTCGGCGGCTCTTTCGCCCGCCGTGAGCACGGTGGTGCTTGCCGCCAGCACCGGCGTCGGGCAGGAAGGCAGCTCGGCGGGGTCGTACGCGGCGACCACGATGAAGCCGTCCGGCACGTGGACCGGGGGCGGCAGCGCCGGGTCGTTCATGTATTCCTACCCAATCTCGGCCCCGCCGGCCGCGTCGTCGCTGGTCCCGAAGCTGGCGCTGTCGTACGCCTCTTCCAGCGTGGACGGGCAGACGGCGTCCACTCAGGCGCAGGCGTCCTGGGCCGGCGATGGGTGGTCGACTGGTGATGCGTTCATCGAGCAGTCGTTCATCCCGTGTGCCGACAAGCCCGAGGGCACCGCTTCCCCGGTGTCCACCCAGGACGAGTGCTATAACGGGCCGGTCCTGACCTTGTCGATGGATGGCACCTCGACCCAGCTGGTGTGCAACGCCGCCGAGACGAGCTGCCAACTGGCCGCCGACAACGGTGACGTAATCAAGCACGTCACCAGCTCCGGCAACGGCACCGGGACCTACAACACCGACTACTGGACAATTACCGAACGAAACGGCACGGTGTATCAGTTCGGCCGCAACGAGCTGCCGGGCTGGAGCTCAGGCAAGCCGGTGACCAACTCGGTCGATTCGATGCCGGTGTACTCGGCCCATTCGGGGGACCCGTGTTACAACTCCAGCGGGTTCACCTCGTCGGTGTGCACCATGGGCCACCGGTGGCACCTGGACTACGTGAAAGACGTCCACAGCAACGCGATGGCCTACTACTACAAGCAATCCACTAACTATTACGGCGAGGACAACGGCGCGCACAACGTGTCCTATATCCGGGACAGCTACCTGGACCACATCGATTACGGGTTCACCGACGGCGGCGCGTTCGGGACCATCCCCGACAAGGTCCTCTACGCCCCCGGTGACCGGTGCGTGTCCGGTACGTGCGACCCTCTGAATGCGGCGAACGCGCCGAACTGGCCGGATGTGCCGTTTGATCTGGTATGCGCGTCAGGTGCGACGTGCACCTCGAGCCAGTATGGGCCGTCGTTCTTTTCCACCGTGCGGCTGACCGGGATCACCGCCGAGCAGTACTCCACCGCGTCGTCGTCGTACGTGACCGTGGACTCCTACACGCTGACCGAGACACTGCCGGCCACCGGGGATGGCACCTCGCCGACATTGTGGCTGTCGAAGATCACCCACACCGGCTCGGATACCACCGCCGGGGGCTCGTCCTCGCCGGTTACGCTGCCGCCGGTGTCCTTCGCCGGGATAGACATGCAGAACCGGGGTGGACACCGTCACCGATGGCCTGCCGCCGCTGTACCGGTACCGGATCAAGACCATCACCACAGAAACCGGGTCGGTCATCTCCCCTGTCTATACGCAGCCCAATCCGTGCACGGCGCCGGTGACGACCAGCCCGTCGAGCAACACCTCCTCGTGTTACCCGGTGTACTGGACGCCGACCGGATATACCGCGCCGTTCCTGGATTGGTTCAACAAGTACGTGCTGAGCTCGGTCACCCAGACCGATCCGACCGGAGGTGCCCCAGCCGTCGTGACGGCCTACAAGTACAAGGGTGGCGGGGCGTGGCATTACGACGACAACGAGGTCGTGCAGCCGAAGTACCGCACCTATGGGCAGTTCCGTGGCTACGGGGACGTGCAGACCCGCACCGGTGACGGGGTGAACGACCCGCAGACGCTGTCAGAGACCACGTACTACCGCGGCATGTCCAACGACAACAACTCCACGGCGGTGACGCTGACCGACTCCGCCGGCGGCACCCACGACGACGCCAACCAGCTCGCTGGGCTTCCCCTGGAAACCACGTCCTACCTGGGCGATGGCGGGCCGGTAGACCACTCGACGATCACCTCGTACTGGGTATCGGCGGCCGCCGCCACCCGCACGCGCAGCGGCCTGCCGGACCTGACCGCCAACTGGGTCGCGTCCGCGGAAACCTACACCCGCCAGGCCCTCACCGATGGCGGCACCACCACCTGGCGGTACACCGAGACCGACACGTCTTACGACGCCACCACCACCGACGCGAACTTTGGTCTGGCCACGCACGCCTACCTACACACCGTCCCGGTCAACGCGGCGTACGACAAGTGCACCACCACCACCTATGCGGCGGCCAACACCAGCGCCAACCTGGTCGGGCTTCCCGCGGAGACCGAGACCGACTCGGCCGCCTGCGGCGGGTTCACCGAAGGCTCGCCCGCGTCGGCCCCGTCCGGCCTGAACACCCTGACCGCCCCGGCCAGCGTCAACCGCCCGGACCAGGTGGTCTCCGACGCGCGCACGTTCTACGACGACCCGACCTATTCCACCACCTTCCCGCAGGCGTCCGCGCCGGCCAAGGGTGACGCGACGATGGTGGAGAAGGCTTCTGGCTACTCGGGCAGCGCGTTCAGCTACCAGGCGACGGCCAAGACCGCGTATGACTCCTACGGGCGGCCTGTCGCCGTGTTCGACGCGAACGGCAACAAGACCACCACCGCCTACACCATGAACTCCGTTGCCTTGACAACGGGCACGAAGGTCACCAACGCCCTGAGCCAGGCCACCGCGACCACCCTGGACCCGGAGCGGGGCCTGACCCTGACCTCGACGAACCCCAATGGGGTCGTCACCACCGAGCAGTATGACGCGCTTGGCCGGGTTTCCTCGGTCTGGCTGGATTCGCGGTCCACCAGCACCGCCGCGAACTACACCTTTGCCTACACCGTGTCCGATACCGGTATCACCGCCGTCACCACGCAGAAGCTCAACGATTTCGGGTCGGTGCCCTCTGTCCAGATCTACGACGCGATGCTGCGGCCCCGCCAGACCCAGACGTTGACCCCCGATGGCGGGCGGATGGTCACCGACACGTTCTACGACTCCCGCGGCTGGACCAGCGTCAGCTACAACGGCTGGTGGGACTCGGCGACCACCCCCAACACCACCCTCGTCACCGCCGCCAACTTGCATGCTGAGGTGCCGAACCAGGACTACTACACCTACGACGGCCTCGGCCGGGCGGTCATCGACAACAGCGAGAAAGACAACGTGCTTGTCTCGGCGACGACCACGGTCTACAACGGGGACCGCACCACCGTCATCCCTCCATCCGGCGGGGTGACCAAGTCCACCCTCACCGACCCGCTCGGGCGCACCACGGAACTGGACGAGTACACCGCCGCGCCGACGCTGAATACCCCGTCCAATTCCTTCACCGGGATCTTCTCGGTCTCCGGCGGGGCCTACAACGCGACCAAATACGGCTACGACGGGCACGGCAACCAGGCCACGATCACCGACGCCAGCAGTCACACATGGACCTCGACCTACAACCTGCTCGGCCAGGTCACCACCAAGGCCGACCCCGACGCCGGCACAAGCACGCTCGCCTACGACCCGAACGGCAACCCGGTCCAGTCCACTGATGCCCGCGGGAAGACGATCTCCTACACCTACGACGCGCTGAACCGGAAGACCGGTGAGTACGACGCCCCGGTCGGCTCTCAGTCCTCCTCGAACATGCTGAATTCGTGGGTCTACGACAACTCCAACAACGCGGTGGCCGGGATTACCTATCCGGTCGGGCAGCTGACCACCGAGACGTCCTACTCGGGCGGGGCCGCGTACACCTCGCAGCAGAAGGGCTTCAACGTCTTCGGTGAGTCCCTGGGCGAGACCATCACGATCCCGTCCTCGACCGAGGGCAGCGTGCTCGGTACCTCCTACACTTTCAGTCACCTCTACACGGCCACCGCCGGGTTGCCGCTGAAAGACATCTACCCGGCGGCGGGCGGCCTGCCCGCAGAGAGCGTGCTGTATGCGTATTACTCGCCACTGGAACTGCCCAGCACCGCCGGCGGCCTGACCGCTTACAGCGCAGGGGTCACCTACGACGCGTACGGGCGGGTCAACCAGGAAACCATCGGCGCCGCCCCGAGTCAGGCCTACATCAGCGACACCTATGACCTGCACACCGGGAACTTGACCGACCAGCTGGTCACCCGGCAGGTGGCCACCCCGGCCGCCGTAGATGATCAGTCCTACAAGTACGACCCGGCCGGGAACATCACCCGCCAGGCGAGCACGCGCCTCGGCTCGTCAGCGACGTCCGAGACCCAGTGCTTCACCTATGACCAGCTCGACCGCCTGTCGATGGCGTGGACGGCCACCGATTCCTGCGCGGCCACGCCGTCGTCGTCGAACTCGTCCACGGTCGGGGACAACCTGGGCGCCTCCAGCGCGTACTGGAGCAGCTGGTCTTTCGACGCGCTGGGTAACCGGACCAGCCAGGTCCAGCACTCCACGACCGGCGGGACCGACACCACCACTAGCTACGGCTACAACGGCAACGGCGCCAGCCAGCCCGGCACCCTCACCTCCACCAGCGGCGGGTCAGCGGGCAGCACCAGCTACAGCTACGACACCGCCGGGAACATGTCCACCCGCAATGCCGGGCAAGGCACCCAGGCCCTCGCCTGGAACGACGCCGGGCAGCTCACCGCGATTACCGGCGGCACCGGCGGTGACAGCCGCTACGTCTACGACGCCGGCGGGAACGTGCTGCTGCAAAAAGACCCCGGCGCCACGACCCTCTACCTCCCCGGCGAGCAGATCACCCTCAACACGGCCACCCAGGCGACCACCGGTGTCCGCTACTACCCCCTGCCGGGCGGCGGCATCGCCTACCGCACCGGCGCCGGCACCGCCTACGGGTTCGAGATCACCGACCAGCACGGCACCGCCGTCCTCACCCTCGACAACACCGCCCAGATCCCCACCTGGCGCCAGCTCACCCCCTACGGCGAGACCCGCGGCACCGCGGTCACCTGGATCGACAACCGCGGCTTCCTGAACAAACCGACCGACGCCAACACCGGCCTGACCATCATCGGCGCCCGTCAATACGACCCTGGTGTCGGCCGGTTCGTCAGCCTCGACCCCATTCTCGAAGCCACCAGCTCCCAGGAACTCGGCGGCTACACCTACGCCGCGGACAACCCGGTGACCAACTCCGACCCCTCCGGCCTCCTGCGTGACGGCGGCGGTCAGTGCGGCATCCTTACCAGCGAACCCTGCAACGGCGGTGGCGGTGGTGGCGGCGGCGGGAGCAGCGGCGGCGGGAGCAGCGGCGGCGGGAGCAGCGGCGGCGGGAGCAGCGGCGGCGGGCCTTACTATCCGTCGGCCGTTCCTTTCAATCTCCCGCCAAAGCCGCACACGATTATCCATCCGTACTCCGGCTGGGGATGCATGAGGCTTGGCTTGGCCGACCAATGCGGCGGAACTGTCACTAATTACAATAACTCCAACGATGATTCGACCTTGTTCCTCGGGTGGATTCTAGGCTATGGCACGACTCAGCACTTCAACCAGTGGGATCCCTTGACCCAGTATCTTATGCGGGACAGGAACCAATCAGGCGCAATCGCCGCGATCAAGGGTTACTTGCGCAAGGGCGGTCCGTATACGGGTGACTATAACTACCATGATCCGAAAACCTTCACGGCCTTCAAGCGGGACATGAAAGGCTATTTCACTCAGGGAACGGACTCGTCGGGCAGCAACTACGCCGACAGCTTCCTAGGGTCATACCAGGAAACGTGGTGGGCGATCCCTCACAGTGCAAACACAGCCACGGCGTACTTCAGAGTCACTAACGAGACCGATCTTAATTCGTTCTTCCACCCAGAGGTAACTACTGGCGGAGCACTGCGATCCGTGGACGGAGGACAACCCGAGTTCGCGTTCCTCGGAAGTCTGGGCGGCCTTGATATGCGAATGTTCACGCCTCAGTACCAGGACTTCGAATGGCAGCAGACCATTCACTATTAATTAGGCTGACGGAGCCGGGACCTGAGTTATGACCGGAAGCTGACCAGGTCGGCGGGACTACGGAGCATCGCGGGAGTCTCCGTTAGCGACCACTGAGTAACTCGGATATGCTAAGGGAGTCGAGCTGTGCAGAGGGGAATTGATGACAATGACGCGGGCAGGTTGGTCAAAGATAGGTCTACTTTGCTCCTTGGCCGTGGTGCTGCCGCTCGCCGCCTGCGGCCCAGCTACTAACCAGCCCGTACTGACAAGCACTGATCTAACGGCGACGTGGGCGACCCCAAGCGGTGCGACGCTTACCTTCTTTTCGAATCACCAGTTCGCGGCAAACGGCCTGAATCTCGCTGCCTATTTTGGTGACAGCTGCCGGAATGTCACAGGATCTGGAACTTGGCAGTTCCTGAGCCCGCAAGGACACTCGGGGCCTGGCCCGACGTCGTATGCAAAAGGGAACGTGGTGTCGTTGGTATTCAACAGCCCCGTTAGCCCGCTATGCAACGCAGAATTTACGTCCTGGGAGATAAAGCAATCGGCAGGGCTATGTCTCGACCTTGATCCGGACACTCCGTGCACCGGCGCCCTCTTTAGTAAGAAGGGATAGCAGGGTGCTCTTTATTGCCGGTTCTTCGCGACGGGGACGGCTGGGGTATCGTGGCGGGGACGGCGGGTGATCTTGGAGCCGAGCCAGACGAGGGGGTCGTATTTGCGGCCTACTACGCGTTCTTTCATGGGGATCAGCGCGTTGTCGGTGATCTTGATGTTCTCCGGGCAGACCTCGGTGCAGCACTTGGTGATGTTGCAGTAGCCGAGGCCGAAATCGTCCTGGGCGATCTCGCGGCGGTCGGCGGTGTCGGCCGGGTGCATTTCCAGTTCGGCGATCCGCATCAGGAACCGGGGACCGGCGAACGGGCGCTCGTTCTCGGGGTGGTCGCGGATGACGTGGCAGACGTTCTGGCACAGGTAGCACTCGATGCACTTGCGGAACTCCTGGGAGCGCTGCACGTCCACCTGCTGCATCCGGAACTCGCCGAGGCCCACAGCGGGGTCCGGGGTGAACGACGGGATCTCCCGCGCCTTGGCGTAGTTGAACGACACGTCCGTGACCAGGTCCCTGATCACCGGGAAGGTGCGCAGCGGGGTCAGGGTGATCGCCTCGTCCGGCTCGAACAGCGACATCCGGGTCATGCAGGCGAGCCGCGGGCGCCCGTTGATCTCCATTGAGCATGACCCGCACTTGCCGGCCTTGCAGTTCCAGCGGACCGCCAGGTCGCCGGCCTGGGTCGCCTGGAGCCGGTGCAGCACGTCGAGGACGACCTCGCCCTCGTTGGCCTCGACCTGGTAGTCGGTCAATTCGCCCTGACCGGCGTCGCCGCGCCAGACCCGGAGCAGTACTTTCGCGCCCATCAGCCAATCTCCTCTGGGACCCGGGGCAATTCCTCGCTGGTGAGGTACTTCTGCAGCTCCGAGCGGTCGAACAGGGCCAGCAGGTCCTCGCGCATCGGGATCATGGGCTGCCGTTTGAGCGTCACCCGGTCGCCGTCCAGCGAGCAGATCAGGTTGACCTTGCGCCACTGCGGTGACATCACGGGGAAGTCGTCCCGGGTGTGGCCGCCCCGGCTCTCCTGGCGCTCCAGCGCCGCCTGCGCCACGCAGTCCGCGATGAGCATGATGTTGCGCAGGTCCAGGGCCAGGTGCCAGCCGGGGTTGTAGGCCGCCCCGCCTTCGGCGCTGACCTGGGCGGCCCGCTCGCGGAGCTTCTCCAGTTCGGCCAGGGCGGTCTTGATCTCCTCTTCCCGCCGGATGATGCCGACCAGGTCGCTCATGGTCTGCTGGACCTCGGCGTGCACCGTGTACGGGTTCTCGCCGCCCGCCCGCTCCAGCGGGGCAATGGCGTCGGCCCGCGCCGCCTCGAGTTCGGCGTCGCTGGCCGCTGGCCGGGTGCCGCCGAGCGAGTCCAGGTACGCCGCCGCGCCCATCCCGGCCCGGCGGCCGAACACCAGCAGGTCGGACAAGGAGTTGCCGCCGAGCCGGTTGGACCCGTGCATGCCGCCGGACACCTCACCGGCCGCGAACAGGCCGGGCACGGACGACGCCGCCGTGTCCGGGTCCACCTCGACGCCGCCCATGACGTAGTGCTGGGCCGGGCCGACCTCCATCGGCTCCTTGGTGATGTCGACGTCGGCCAGCTCCTTGAACTGGTGGTACATGGACGGCAGCTTGCGCAGGATCTCCTCGGCGGGCCTCCGGGAGGCGATATCAAGGAACACGCCGCCGTGCGGTGACCCGCGCCCGGCCTTGACCTCGGCGTTGATCGAGCGGGCCACCTCGTCGCGGGGCAGCAGCTCGGGCGGGCGCCGGTTGTGCTCCTGGTCGGCGTACCAGCGGTCGCCCTCTTCCTCGGTCTCCGCGTACATCGCCCGGAACACGTCGGGAACGTAGCCGAACATGAACCGGTTGCCCTCGGAGTTGCGCAGCACCCCGCCGTCACCGCGGACCGACTCGGTGACCAGCAGCCCGCGGACCGAGAGCGGCCACACCATGTGCGTGGGGTGGAACTGGACGAACTCCATGTTCAGCAGCTTCGCGCCGGCCAGCAGCGCGAGCGCGTGCCCGTCCCCGGTGTACTCCCAGGAGTTCGAGCTGACCTTGAAGGTCTTCCCGATCCCGCCGGTGGCCAGGATGACGGCCGGGGCCTCGAAAAAGACGAACCGCCCGTTCTCCCGGATGTAGCCGAACGCGCCGGCGATCCGGCCGCCCGCCGTGACCAGCCTGGTGATCGTGGTCTCCGCGAAGACCTTGATCATGGCCTCCGGGTCACCGTGCGCCGCGGCGTCCTGCTGCTGCAGGGCGACCACCCGCTGCTGCAGGGTGCGGATCATCTCCAGCCCGGTGCGGTCGCCGACGTGGGCCAGCCGGGGATACTCGTGGCCACCGAAGTTGCGCTGGCTGATCTTGCCGTCGGGGGTCCGGTCGAACACCGCGCCCCAGGCCTCCAGCTCCCAGACCCGGTCCGGGGCCTCCTTGGCGTGCAGCTCCGCCATCCGCCAGTTGTTCAGGAACTTGCCGCCGCGCATGGTGTCGCGGAAGTGCACCTGCCAGTTGTCGTTCGGGTTCACGTTGCCCATCGCGGCGGCGCAGCCGCCCTCCGCCATGACGGTGTGCGCTTTGCCGAACAGGGACTTGGAGATGACGGCCGTCTTGCGGCCCGCCGCGCGCGCCGCGATGGCCGCCCGCAGGCCCGAGCCGCCGGCGCCGACCACTACCACGTCGTAGTGGAGCCGCTCGATGTCAGTCATCTGCGCTGCACACCCTCTGCCTCTCGCCCTCAGCCTAGAAAAACCGCGGATCGGTGATGGCGCCGCTGGCCACCAGCCTGATGTAGAGATCGGTCAGCAGCACCCAGGCCAGCGAGGTCCAGGCGAGCTCCATGTGCTTCGCGTTCAGCTTGGAGACCTGGGTCCACATCCAGTACCTGACCGGATGCCTGGAGAAGTGCTTGAGCCGGCCGCCGGTGATGTGCCGGCAGGCGTGGCAGGACAGCGAGTACAGCCACAGCAGCGCCGCGTTGACGATCAGGACCAGCGTGCCGAGGCCCATGTGCCCCCACGCGCCGCTGTGGTCGCGGAACGCGATGACGGCGTCGGCGGTCAGGATCACGTTGAAGGCCAGGGCGATGTAGAAGAAGTAGCGGTGCAGGTTCTGCAGGATCAGCGGCAGCCGGGTCTCCCCGGTGTACTTCGCGTGCGGCTCGCGCACCGCGCAGGCGGCCGGGGCCCGCCAGAAGGCCCGGTAGTAGGCCTTCCGGTAGTAGTAGCAGGTCAGCCGGAAGCCCATCGGCCCGCCGATGATGATGATCGCCGGGGTCAGCCAGGTAAGCCAGGGGATCCAGTCGAACCCGGCGCCCTTCGTGCAGGTGCTGGCGAGGCAGGGCGAGTAGAGCGGGGAAATGTACGGTTTCCAGAAATAGTCCGTGTTGACCAGGGATGCCCAGGTCAGGTACACCACCACGACGCCCAGCGCGATCGCGTTGATCGCTGGCTGCCGCCACCAGGGGTCCTTGCGCAGGGTGCGCTGCGTGATCTGCGCCCTGGTCCTGACCGGCGCCTGAGTTGCCTGCGTCATCCTCGACGTCTCCACCCTCGAGCTCGCTGGGATCGTTCGCGCCA
>Ga0099830_10001279_pt1 | contig 12571 bp, 18 predicted proteins | sample CZO8metaG_4_FD_79337 | JGI IMG/M metagenome (GOLD analysis project Ga0099830, IMG submission 79337) | Vadose zone soil microbial communities from the Eel River Critical Zone Observatory, Northern California, USA - CZOApr15con2H3.8 metaG | ecosystem: Environmental > Terrestrial > Soil > Vadose...
ACGGCAGAATTCGCACCATAGCCTCAGGTCGCGTCCTTTCTCATGTGCGACTGGGAGGGCTGCATCACCCGTACGATCGGGCTGCCTAATCCGAACCAACGCAGCGTCGCGAAAAAGTCCGGGTTCCTCCGTCCTTAATATATACAAGTATGCAGTGCGGGCGCTCCTTCGGGAGAGATTCTTGGCGCTCGCGGGGTGAAGGGATAACCTGGATGGGACAGCCTGTCGCGGCAGGGAAGCGCGCTATTTTCAGTGCGCATAGAATTTTGGCGAAGCACACCTGCTCAACAAGGCCGAGTGCGTTATTGTCATTCCGACTGTCCTGAAGTTTGCGATCGGCATTGGAGGAGACTTTGGGCGGGGTGCGATCACCTGCCGAACCGGCCAACATTTTACGGGGCACTGGAGTGCTCCCGCACTGTTCGCGCTCGAAGGTGCAAACATCGGCTTGCAGCTGGGTGGCCAGGCCACGGATTTCGTTCTCTTGGTGATGAATCCCAAAGGCGCGAACTCAATCTTGAACAGCAAGGTGAAACTCGGTGCCGACGCCTCTGCCGCGGCCGGGCCCAAGGGCCGCACAGCGGCGGCGGACACCGACATCGTGATGAGGGCCGAGGTCCTTACCTATTCCCGCTCACGTGGGCTGTTCGCCGGGATCTCGCTCGAGGGTTCGACGCTTCGGTCTGACGGCAGCGCAAACAAGAAACTGTATGGCCGCGACATCAGCGCAAAGGAAATTGTCCGCCAAGGCAAGGTCGGCATCCCTGCCTCAGGCCGCGAATTAATCTCCTTGCTGGACAAGCAGTCGCCCAAGAACGAGTCCGATCCCGTATCTCTTAAGGAATGAGGCCGCAAAGCAACCCAGGAGTTGCGAACTAATCTAATAGTTTCTGGCGTGCTAACGAGCCCACCCATCCGCGTGCCAGCCCGTCTTACGGCGTGCCGAAAACAAACCTTCGGGTACTTACCAAAACAGTAACGGCGCTCTTGCGCTGGCTGGTCTTGCAGCATGCACTCCTAGCGTTTATGGTCCCCCACTAGTTCAGGTTGAACAGGGTACGTCCCCGGATGATATTCGTAAAAGAGCCGACAGTTACTCCCTCCGGTCCTGGGCTGCAAGTATTAGCGTTATTGGGCGGGGCGAAGATATGACAATTAACTGTCATGTTGACGGGGGCCCCTCCATTCAGGCTCACAGTAATAACGAGCACACCGCCTTGGGAGCCGGGATTCGGTCCACCTCGGGAACAGAAACTAACGAACCCAGTGGCCTTCCAGCTGCCACGACTGACCACCGCACCGCTGCCGTTAAGGATGGTGAACGCGCCACTCCCAATGACTGTTGCGGCGCCGGTGTCAAAACTTCCCGCGCCGGTTATCAGGATGGTGTTGCCGCTGCCGTCCTCCGTGGCTTGCGGTCCAGTCAAGTCGAAACTGTAGGTCGGATCATGATCCGTTTTGGCTGCCGTGGAGGCAAGAGTTAATGTCGAGAGAATGGTAGATAGAAATATTATTGCAAGGGAGATTGCCAGCTTTTTCATTTTGGCCCTCCTCTTCTCGAAAAGCTGTGGGTAGGATAGAAGCCCGACGATCAACCGTGCCCTGAGCCTAGGCCTGCGCTGTTTGTAACGTCAAGTCCCGACAGATTGGGTTCTAGTAGATTCATGACCGCAAAGGATCGTACCTGAGTTTGTGCGAACCGACCTGTGTGGGGTCACGGCGCGCGAAATCTTAGGCAAGCGCAAGCCCGGTTAGCGGCGGAGGCCAGTGCGATAGCGAGCCATCGCCGCAGCGGTCTGGCAGCTATGGGAGCAGTAACGCCGTGCGGCGCCATAACAGCGCGAACGACTCGCAGCCCTCGATATTTTGGGGATTCGAATGCAGGTTAATCTACTGGGGACGCTATGTGAACGAGCCGACTAGCCTCTTTTTCTTTCCACGGCATCAGCCGCTGCAAGCTTCCGGTCGACGTGCGGGGATGAGCGCGGGCCACCTGAATGCAACACGCAACCCTCGCCAGCAAGTACACCGCAAGTGGGACAGGGTACGGAAAGCAACTGAGCAGGAGTCAGGAGATTAGTTCTCATTTCGGGATAGTGTGCCACAAACAGGCCGTGGGGAATCTGCTCAATTGTGAACGGTTTATAATAGTGGGTCAGGAACGCATGAGAACGCATCGGCAGTAGTATGAAACGGCTGGCTTGAGGTTAGAGGCGAGAGAGCTTTTCCCGCCCCGCAAATCGCCTCTGTTCGCCTTAGCTTCTCTCTAGGCACTACCGGCCAGGCGCATATAATCCGTGCCATTATGCCAACAACTCAAGACTACAAAAGCTTGGCTCTATCTCTCCTGGCAGCCTTTGAGGAAATCACTAAAGAGCACATGGCGATGTCCGAAGTGTTGCGCAATCAACCTAACCTGAAGATGGCCTGGAACAGCTACTTTCCTCAGGCAACTCAGGCCGTAAATGCCGCCTTCGGCCCTCTTCGGGCTGCAATAACCGCTGAAAGTGATTTTCGGCCCGCACTCGAAGCACTCCTAAAACTTCCCGGGTGAGCTCTCTCTTTTGGTCGTGATAATCTACCCACCAAGATGCACCATAAGATTGCCGCAGTTTAGGATTGAAATGCGGTAGAGGGAAGAGAAGGGACTCTACGCCCAGCCGGGGATTTAGCCTAGAGTGAGTCCGAAATTGGCTGGGTCAATACGCAGGCGTGCGCACAAGCTCCGCACCACGCTGTACAAAACGAAAGCATCATCCGGAAGGTCTGGAGCGCCAGCGCGATATACTTTTCCCTTGTGCTTGCGCTCAAAATAGTAAACGTCATGCTCGACGCCCTGCAAATCCTTTATTTTGCGTTTGTGCAATCCAGAAATCAGGACGATTGGCGGAGCCTGTTCATCAATATGGCTAGACGCGGCCTGTCTTGATCACTCACTGCCGTGAACTTCAGTGCCAGTCCATGACCGGGCTCTACACGCCTTACAACGCCGTCGGCCCTGATCTGTCCTTCCTGAACAAGAAACTCCAGCTGGACTGTAGAACCCAAGCCCCTTGACGTTGATGTCTCTATAAACAGACCACCCAAGCCCATATTCCGAACTCGTGAAATGTCTTCACGTCCAGCACAGCGCCAATCGACCCACACGCCCTCCCGCGGCGCGATTCGCGAGGCGAACCTCCTTGAAGGGGAAGCGGGTTGTTTCGACATGTGCCACCACCGCCTGCGGTCTTTGTAGAGATGGCGGAATACAGACGTACGCAGGGCTTTCCGGGCTGGAATCGATGCGAACGACAGGTCTTAGGAAGCCGAGGGCGCTACTCTTGACCGAGTTCCCGCCTCTCAACTGGGGACAACAGCGGTCGAATAGTAGACTCAAGAATCTAAGATTGCAATATGTAAATTGGTCCGGCGCGGCGTTGAAGTTTGCTCTAGTACATCGCCATCATAGCTTCAGTCCCCGGTTCCGACGCCTGAATATCTAGCATGACAGCAAAGGCCATCGCCATGCCGAAAACAGTTCTTTGTGGGCAAGCTGACTCGCGAATTGTGGGCAAGCGAAAGCAACGCTTTGTGCGCCCCACCTTCGGATAGCAAATACAACGCCGCTCAGCGGCTACTCAACGCAGAGGATTGATCAGCGCATCGGAAAAGGGACGAAAGGAAACCTGTTCCTGTATTTCGAGAAGCGGGGTGAAAAATGAAGCGCACAGCCTATTTCCGCGAATGGCGGGCAAAGCATCCAACCTACCGCATGGCGATTGGCAGGCAGGCTAGGGCGTTCTATCGGGAGATCCTAGGGATTCGAGTGCGGGTGAATCTGCTGGGAATGCTTCGAGGCAAAACTTCATTCCACGATGGAACGAAGTTCACTGCTTAGGCTGAAACTATTTTCATGTTCACGTATCCAATACCACAGAGCCCAAAGAGGAAGATGAGGAACCCCGAAATGAGCCAAGCTAGGATAAATGGATGGATTGCGTTCTCTGAACATGATGAGCACCTTATTGCCCATGGTGCGACTTACGACGAAGTAGTAGCAAGTGCCGGAAAGCAGGGTGCGTCTGATCTCATCGTTGTGAAGGTGCCGGAAACTTGGATTTATCGAGTTAGCGTTGCCAATGGAGCAGCGCGAGCAAGATAAACAGTCGGACTAGCGGCGCCCGCCCTTTGCGCGGCGCTTATTTGCCGGTTCTCCTACCTTCAAGGCGACGGTGGTTTTTCCATCCTTTCAATCGCCTCAGTCGCAGAAAGCTTACGTTCCACATGTGGCCTCGAACGCTGCGCTCCTGTATTCAGCACACAGCACTCCCCAGAAGCTACACCGCACGTTGGACAGGGTACGGAGAGGAACATTTCTGGCGTCATGTTGTTCATTTTCATGTCCGGGTAACGCGTTATTCTGGCTTGATGAGCCTCTTAATCATTGTCGCAAAACGTACCTGATCTTCGCTGCGAACCCTCTTGAAGCTCAGACCCAGTCCAATCCCAGTTTTAACGTAGCGCACAGTGGCCTCGGCCATGATCTCTCCATCCTCTGCAAGAAAATTAAGTCTAACCGCCGCATCGACAGGGCAGACCTTCAATGTGTAAATAGAAAGACCACCCACACCCAGATCCTTAACTCGCGACGTATCTTCAGTTCGGCCGCACTGCCAGAAGACCAACACACCTTGAGGCGTTTCAACTCGCTTGTGGTGCCTACGTGAATGAAGAACCTGATTTTTCAAGATGGCGCTCGCTCTATTACACCCAAGAGTGACAGGGACATGTCCACTCACGCCAGTTTTTCATGAAAAATCGTTGCCGCATGTACAAACAGTGCTCGCGGTAGAGGCAGGAGAGGGGATTCTACACCTATTAGACTAGTGGTACACTTTCACCTCGCCGATTCCTGCGGTGAGGAAGAGGAATAAAAATGCCACGAACCCCAGCTGAGCGACTCCGAGAGCTAGGAGGGTTATTTGGCGGCGATACGCACGTTTACATTGATTACGCCAATGTACGGAATTGCTGTAGTCGCCTCGGATGGAGCATCGACCTTCGCAAGCTAAAGACAGTGCTGGACTCGACTGGCAAAGTTAAATCCGTGCGGTTTTACTTCGGTACGATAGTCGGAGACAAGGGCTCTGAAGGCTTTGTGGCACGAGCCAGGAAAGAAGGTTTTGAGGTTCAAACTAAGCCCGTGAAATTCATGAACCTTTCCATAGATGTGTCTAGCATTACCTTGCAGTCGCCCGACATTCTCCAGGGTTTCATGAATGAGACATTCATTCGATCCCTGAAAGTGGAAGCCATTGAATATCTGAATCAGCAGCTCGCAGAACTAAATAAGCAGGGGAAGTACTCGCTGCCACACATGAAGTGCAATTTTGATGTTGAGATTGCGACCGATATGCGTCTCGATCATGCCCTAAACAGGGCCCAAACCTATTGCCTTTGGAGCGGCGATAGCGATTTTGCCCATCCAATCTTGCAATTGCTCAGTGGGGGCAGAAAAGTTATCGTCGTTTCTAAAGGCATCGCCACCGAACTTAACGACCTGAAAGGAAGTGGGATGGTCTACTACGATATCCGAAAGCTGAAAGGTCTAATTGACAGGTAGAAAAAGCAAAGGGGACTCTGGTAAGAGAGCCCCCCAGCTAAGAGAGTTTTGGTCTTGCGACCAAAAGGATTCTATTACGCCCGGCGTCTTCCCGTCAAGGCGAAGAGACAGCGAAACCTATTCATCCGAATGTTACGACTACCGGAGCGGGCCGGTAACTTGCGCGGTACTTGGTTGTGTTATAGCCTCCGCCTAGCTCGGCGGCGCAGAATCATCCATAGCGCGGCAAGCCCACCTACAATCAAATCCTTATGGGAGGGTTCCATGGACGATCTAATCGCATTGGTTTGGATCGAGCGGGTAAAGACTGCCTCGGCCTTTTTAGTGGCGCTTGGAGTTGCTGGAGAATTTCTAGGGGGGTTGGATTGCTGGCCCGATCCAAAAGCGTGTTGATGACATAAGAAACTCAGAGTTGGCTTTGCTGCAAAGAGAGACGGCGGAGGCAAGGCTTAGACAAACGCAGGCGGAGCTGCAATTAGCGGAACTTAAGAAAAGACAGGAGCCTCGCGGAATAGTGGGAAACATCATCCTGCCGATATTGAAGAATGCGCCGCCCGGAAGAGCAATAATGGAATACCAAGAAGGTGGTCCAGAAATATACCTCTTCGCTGTAAGTTTGTGGCAAACCTTGACTAAGGCTGGATGGAAAATTCCAGAACCCATAGGAGTTCCTTCCATAGTCAAAAATAGAGGCGCCGCATTGGCGGAAATAACCTTTACGGCGCGCAGAATTGACGACACGAACGATCCATCAACCTCTATGGGCGCTCTCTGGAAGGCATTGTACGCGGCTGGATATAAAATGGGAGGATTTGCGAACAACGCACTCCCAGACGATACCCTTCGCATTTTGATCGGCCCAAAGCTGTAGCCCAGCAGACAGGCCAGCGCTAGCCCTGTCACGGCAGCCTTCCCGCTCAACGGATTCCACCTAACCTCTGCGCTGGCGCATCAGTCAAACAGTAGGACAGCTCTCCGCGTATTTCCGCTCTTCGTTGAAAGCGCGCAGGAAGTCGGCTTTCGTGATCGTCGCGTGGAAAACTCATGCCATCCACGCATCATCGGGAGACATTGGCCAAAATCCTTGATCGGGCCATAAGGGCTCACCCTGTTCTGGCATCCGTTTCAATGTTCCTTTGCATTCCGCATCCGTACATTTGACCCCGTGGAGGTCGAGCTCTTTGGCCCTTTCGACAGAAAGCCTGTACTGCTTCCAACAAGTGCCACAATAGACTGGTATAAAGCCGAGTGAAGTCACAGGTTCATCCCATCCATTCGGCGTGATGGTCAAAAGCGCGCCAACGAATCGGGTCCGGAAATTCTTGTTTCCTAGGCGCGGCCACAGTTCGCGCAAACGTCAGCGCCAGCGCGTCTCCGTCATCGGGGCTGTCGAGCCCACGCTTTTTCATATCATCTTTGGATTCCAGCCGCACCCGGATTTTTCCGTCGAGGAAGTAGCCTGGGCCGGCGATGTCAGCTTCTAGCCTCGGGTCCGCATCGGTTGCGCCAACCAACAGCCACTCTTTCATCTTGCCCCACATATACGCCCGCATGTTGCCATAGTGCAAGTCTGGGGAATCGGCGCCGAAGTTCACCTCGATCACATTGGCGTGGCCGAGCTCTCGCAGTCGGGCTCCGACCGCTCCGCTGATGCCGGCCGAGTCAATGAACATCGTGTGGATTTTTCGCCCGTTATAGGTGCCGTCCAGCATTTCCGCCAGTTTGACAACCATCACGGAAGCGTCGCGGGTTTTCTCGCCGGGGATGCGAACAGGTTTGATGGATCGGGCGTCATTGCCACAGCGGAAGCGAACGACGTTCTCATCATCACCGCCCCAAGCCAGGTCTACGCCGGCAATCAAAGGCTGATCGCCAAGGACATGCACTTCGCGCTTCTGGGCCGCTGTGATGCGGTCCATGTCGATGAACTGCGCGTCATCAGCCCGCGGAGGCAATCCCAGCACGCGAACGCGGAAGAAGTCAGAATCCTCGCCGCGATCCTGCCTCCACTGTTCAATCAGCTCTTTGTTGCTGAACCGGCACTTGCGCGAATCAATGGAGCGAACGATCCATCTCTTCCGCTCGGAGCCAAAGGTAACGCGATGGAATGTACCCTTTGAGCGTGTGGCGTTTCCAAACAGGAAAAACATTGGTTCGCCATCCGTAAGGCCGCCTTCCGCGACTTCATGGATTTTGTCCGGTACCGCAGAGGCTTCATCGAAGATGTAGAAGCTGGTGGAGTCCGCGGCGTGCTGGCCTGCGAATGCCTCCGAGTTTTCTTCTTTGCACGATTGGGCCGAGCAGAACCATGAATCTTTGAAAGCGTTGTGATACATCCGGTCGTTGGTGACCGTGAACCAATGCGCCGTGACGCAGCGCCGTGTCCAGGTCTGAATCGTTGCCCACGTGCGCGTGCTCAACTGTTGGAAGGTATTCGCCGTGACCGTACCCTTGGCGTGCGGACGCGTGGACATAATCCAGTCCACCAAGAAAGCCACCAACACGCTTTTGCCGATGCCGTGGCCCGATGCCGTGGTGAAGCGGATCGGCATCACCGGCCTTGTGCCGTCGAACTTGCGCTGCCGAACCTGCTCGCCCAGCTCCTTGAGAAATTGCGCCTGCCATTGGTCCGGTCCAGAATGCTCCCGTAGCGGCCCGGGCTTGCCCCACTGGTAAGCAAACAACACAAAGCCTAGCGGGTCGTCGTAGTATTCCGAGACAGCCTTCGCCAATTCCCGGTCTAAACTTGCCGCGCTGGTGGTCATCGTCGTTGCGCCGCCCGCTTGCGACCCTCTGCTATCAATGCAGCCAAGTCCTCACTGGCGGTGTGCTCTACGATCTCAGTGAACAATTTGCGGTATTGCCCGAGAAGCTGAAGGGCGCGCGTTTTGTCCGCCAATTTGAACGTAGTCCGTAAAATCTGCTTTCGCTCACCGTCACCCGTTCCGCCTGTCTTGTCCTCGCGAATCTCCTGAATTGCTGCAGCCTGCTCACGCGTGAGTTTTGAGAAATCGAGTACGAGCGTGCCATCCTCTTGCGGCGCGAGGTAATCGAGCATGTTGGAAAAACCGAGGCGGCCAAGTTCCTGCAGAATGCGCTCTGCGCTAAGGTCCAGTTCGCCGAATTTGTCTTTTGTGAGCTCTGCGATGAGCGTTTTAACCGTAGCATTTCGTAGCAACCGCTGACCTGCGACGTGTGCTGCGTTACGTGATCCTTTCGCGCTGTAACCCGCCGCAATGGCAGCCTCTGTCGCATTCATGCCGTTCGCGACGTAGGCCCGGGCGAACAGTTCTTCTCGGCTTTCTCGCTTCCGCGTTTCGGGTGATCTCATCGCAAAATCATACCTCACGCCGTTGCCGTCAAAGCCTGAGGGTGACGCTGTAGCCTCGCTAGTTTCCTCAGCCGATCCCCAGATGCGCGACGGCACGCCGCTTTTTTCATGCTGTGCACTAGAGAGGTCCCTCTAACCGGAGATGGATTGCATACTGCATAGTGCTCGCCGGGTTCGAAGCGTAATTCACGGTCTGGTAGGTGATCGCCACCCCGGATTTAGCGTAGATCGGTGATGCTGGATTGATGCCCGAGACTTGCGTGGGGCCGAGCTGCCCCGCGGCATTCACGTTACTGGTGGCGTTCGTCGTGGCGTTCTCGGCAACGCTTGAATCCGCATCCGTCCAGTTGATCTGGCATTGCGGAAGAGTCGCAGAGGTTCCGGCCGCGGTAGTGAGGACCACGTAGCAACTGAAACGATAATAGCTATTAGCGGTTGGCGTCGTGAGCGTCGTAACGCCGACATTGGCAGTCAGACCGGTGGTGTTGACCGCAATTCCTTCCCCTACGATGTTGGTGCCGTCCCATCGCAAAAGCTGATTCGTCGTTGGTGCTGTGGCTGAGAGCGGCACCTGCGTCGCCCCGAAGTGCCACTTTGTAACGGCATCGGTCACGTCGATGTCGTTTCCGCTTAGAACGTATTGCGCTGCGGTTCCTGCGTTGTTGACCGCCTTGAATCTGTGAGCTGTGTTGTCCGCCCAAAAAATATCGAATCCCGGTACTCCCGTGGGTGCGCCGACTTCGGGCAACTTAAAGGAGCCGCCTGCCCAGGAAAGCAGATCGTTCGAGTCTTTGGACCAGCATAGGTTGGCGCTCCCGGATGCATTCCGCCAACAAACCGAATCTCCCGAGGCGAGACGCAATGTGCCGCTGGTCGCCGGCGAAGCAGTGGAGCTAATGAAGATTCCGGTAAACGGGCTTCCGCCTCCACCCGAAGACGATGAACCAATCGGCACATTGTCTGCCGTGAAAAGGATATCGCCTGCCGAGCAGAATGCCCCATCGTTCTGAATGCAAAGCACGATTTTCACGAACGTGCCGTTTGCAAGCCAGATTGAAGCACGGGCTCCGCTGCCGAAAGTTACCGGATTGGGTTGAGTGGTTGTGCCGGTCGAATCTACGTAGACTGTGGCCTGTGTCGTGGTTCCTGCGTTGTAGACGTAGACTACGCCGGAAGTCAATAACGTGCCGTCCTGGTTGAAGAACTGCAAAGACCCGACACCTCCGAGTGGCGAGGCGTTTTGGGCTGGCAGAGAAATCGGCAGAGAAAAGAGCCAGGCGAAGGCCGCAAGCCCTGCAAGTCTGAGTGTTCGCTTCATTGTTGGGCTCCTTTTGCGGGCTCTGGAATTTCCTGATAGCTCCGCTCAAAGATGGCGCGTGCGACTACAGAGTGGCTCGAACTTCTTAGGTGATCCGGAAATACCAGGTAGTCGCCTACTTCCGGTGGCGCCGCGGCAGAGACTTCGCCCGGCGCCAGATCATAGGGTTGAAGCCCGGTTAGGGATTCAAGGACGAGGCTGTAGCTACCGTTTGGTTGCGGAGTCACCGCAGTGATTCTGTACGCCATCACTTCGTCTGGTCGTTTGGAGTACCGCTTACCTATCTGCATCTCATTGGCTCCTTTTTCAACGCTCCAACTCGACAACTTGATTCTTGAAGTCGATACGCACGGCCGAAAACTGACGCAGTGCGTCCGCGCCTAAAATACCGTCGATGCGTGGAAACTTTTTTTCAATGTCGATAAGCCGCTTAATTCCTAGGTCATTAAGGCTGTTCGCATGCAGCAGGATGAAATGGTGGGGTTCTATCTCAAAAGTTATGTCGTTGGATGACCGATGAAAGAAGGTCACATTCGCGCCAGTGTCGAGCAGCATCACGGCGGGCTTACCGTTCACAGTGGCGTCGAGCAAGATCACGCCATTGGTGACATGAAAAGGAACAGCGAAGGTGCGGTGTTGCTCCTGCGGCGAAGCGACGCCGGCGAAGAGGAGCAGCGCCAAGGAGAGAAATGCAACGAGGCTCCGTGTACCCGCCGTGTACCTCGGTTTCGCTGTTTGTGCGTTTCTAGCGTTTTGTGCGGATTGAAAACACAGGAACTTATTTAGAATCAGATGGCGGAGAGGGTGGGATTCGAACCCACGGTAGGGGTTAACCTACACACGCTTTCCAAGCGTGCGCCTTAAACCGCTCGGCCACCTCTCCCGCGATGGAAACAACTCTACCAATTTAGCAGAAAGACTGTTTCGCGCATAACGCCGGGCGGCGGAAAGCCACTGGGGAAACTCCGCAGGACAACGAGTATCGGGGGGGGCGCGGTGGCGTGCGGCGAGTGACTTGGGTAAGCTAGGACCGAACACAGAAAAGACGTCCCGTGCCTGAAATCCCCGAGTCTATCGGTCCCTACCGCGTGCTTTCCAAAGTTGGCGAAGGCGGGATGGGCGTGGTGTACAAGGCGGAGGACCAGCGCCTGGGGCGCGTCGTGGCGCTCAAGGTGATTCGCGAATTCGATGGAGACTCTTCGCGCCGCAGCCGATTCTGGCAAGAGGCGCGCGCCGCGGCACAGGTGTCTCATCCGAATGCGTGCCGCATCTACGACATTGCCGAAGAACAGGACCGCCTCGTCCTGGTGATGGAGTTCATCGAGGGGGAATCGCTGGCGCAGCGCATAAAGCGCGGTTCCCTGCCTGCGCAGGAGGCCGGCCAGATCGCGCTGGGGCTGCTCTCCGCGCTAGAAGCGTTTCATAAGGTTGGAATCGTCCACCGGGATCTGAAACCGGGCAACATCGTGCTTTCGAACGGCGGCACAAAACTGCTGGACTTTGGGATCGCGAAGCATGTTCGGGTAAACGCGGCGGAAGAAACCCTTACCACTCTTGCGGACGCCACGCTGCCGGGAGTCTTTCTCGGCACACCGCGGTATGCGTCCCCTGAACAATTCCGGGGCCGGCCCGTGGACGCGCGCTCGGATCTCTTTTCCATGGGCGCTATTTTGTTCGAAATGCTGACGGGACAGCCGCCATTTCCGGGCGAATCCTTTGGTGAGATTGCGCACGCGGTTCTGCACGGATCTCCGCCAGCACTAAGCGGTTCGCCGGCCATCGCGGCGATGGGCCGAATCGTTCACCGTGCGCTGGCGCGCGAGCCGCAGGACCGCTATCCGACCGCCGAAGCCATGGCCCAAGAGGTGCGGGCCACTCTGCTGATGGATGGGATCGAGACGAAAGCTCATGCGCGCGCGCTGCGCAGGCTCATTGTTCTGCCGTTTCGCGTGTTGCGGCCCAGCGAGGAGATTCAGTTCCTGGCCTACAGCTTGCCGGAGGCGATAACGGTTTCCCTTGCCGGGCTGGAAAACCTGGTGGTGCGCTCTTCGATTGTGGCGGCGCAGTATTCCGGCGATGCGCCCGATCTGCAGAAAATCGCCCGGGAAGCGGAGGTGGACGTTGTACTGACAGGAGCGCTGCTCAATGTGGGCAAGCAACTTCGGATTACAACCCAGTTAGCGGAAGTCCCGAGCGGAACGCTGCTCTGGTCGCACTCCTCGCAAGCAACGACTCACGAACTGCTGGAACTTCATGACGACCTGGTACGCCGCGTCGTGGAGTCCATTGTGCCGTCGCTCACGGTCCAAGAACATCA
>Ga0099830_10001291_pt1 | contig 12541 bp, 15 predicted proteins | sample CZO8metaG_4_FD_79337 | JGI IMG/M metagenome (GOLD analysis project Ga0099830, IMG submission 79337) | Vadose zone soil microbial communities from the Eel River Critical Zone Observatory, Northern California, USA - CZOApr15con2H3.8 metaG | ecosystem: Environmental > Terrestrial > Soil > Vadose...
GGCTGGCCTGCCTGTGCATTACACGCAGACAGGGCAATAAAACTAATGATGCACATCTCCCCTTGGCACTTGGGATAGGTAAGGGGATAAGCGAAGCATTTCTGTAGTAGCCGTAGTCGCGGACCCGTTGCTCCCCTTTGTTGGGAATAACCAACCGTTGACCATCCAGGATGGGGAAGGTTTTCGTTGAGGCGTGAAGGGAGCCGCGACGTTTTTCATAATCGATCACCAGCGTGTGAAATCTCCAACTAGCGTAATCCGTTCAATTGAGTCAGGTTGGAATGTCCTGAAGGAAAAGTTGACGATCCAATGGCTTGCCCAACCCGCGGGCGGAAGCCAGCTCATAGGCCCGGCCAGCTATAGCTGCAAACTGGATACCCTGAATACCGCTGCTGGCAAGGCCGCGCGAGTTGCTCCCCGCCAGCTCCGCAAGAAGCGTTATGTCTTCATCCGATTGCCGCCCCACAGGCTTCCCTGTTTTCCAATCTACGCATGGCGCCCAACGGGCATTGAGAATAGTCATCTCCTTTTCCTTGCCCGCAGGGATGCGTTCCCGCTCTTCGGGTTGTCCCGCTACATAGGCCATAACATTGGCCCGTATCTCAAAGTTGTCGTCGGAGAAGCCCTCGAGCTTCAAAGGGTCAGCTTGAAAAGCCAGATATCCTACCAGCGTGACGCGGCGAGAGACTTCCTTATCCAACTCCCTTCTCGTGACGTTAGCTATAAACATACCCGGCTCCAACCAGCGACCTTCGATGACCGGCGCCATGGAGTTAGTGCAGGTGGCGACGATGTCTGAGCCACTCACCGCTTCTTGGGCGCTTTTCACCGGCGTGACCTCGACACCGATCTTTTCGCTCATTTCCTGGCAGTAAGCCTTCAGATGTTTCAGGTTCGGGCTATAGGCCTTTATCTTTCGGAGCTTTCTTACAGCCGCAAGTCCGAGGGCAAACGACCGTGCCATGCCGCCGGAGCCGATTATCCCTACGGTCTCGGCGTTGGACCGGGCGAGATACCTGGCGCCCAGGGCTGCTGTTGCCCCGACGCGCATGTGCTGAATGAACCCGTCATTCATGATCGCAACCAATTCCGCGTTCTCGGTGCGGAAGACAAGGATGAGGCCGCCGTAGAGACCCGGCTGGTAACAATAGGTGACACGCCGCCTGACGCCGTTCACTTCAGGCCAGGATATGATATCCGGCTTAATGCGGATGGCATAGTAGCCACTGCGCACAACGCCCTCCATGGACGAGAAACAGGCGAACTCGTCCGTTCTAGAGGTAGGAGCGAAGATATCAATACGGGGGCGACGCGCGGCATCTTTCCGGTTATACGCCTTGAGAGCCTCGTAGAGGGCTTCAACGCAGGATGGCATGTCTATAGCGGATTCAAGCTCGTGATTATTGAGAATCAGCGCCATTTCGTTCTCCCCAGGCGCGCGCCTTCTAAAGATTTTTTACCACGGTCACGGCGATCTCAAAGAGCGTCTGCATGCCCGTGGTTCCGCTTTCCAAAGCGATGTACTCCACATCCAAACCGTAGTTATTGAAAATCTTCTCTTCGCAAGCGACCCAAAGGAGAGACTGGATCGCGGTGCTGAAGCCGCCACATTGTTCATGCAACCTCCGTCTTGTATTTGTCGGCACGCTAGGGATGAACGCTTTCCAAGAACCATTCCGTGGGGATCTCCTTCCCGATTCCTTTGGCTCTGGCTTCGGCATAGACTGCACTCCCCACCGCAGCGAACTGCATACCCAAACCGATGTTGTTGATGAAGCAGGTGATCTCCTGGGGCGATACTCGGCCGGGAAGTTTACCCCCCATCACCTCTTTGAGTTCCGGGGCGCTAACCCAAAAAGGCGCCGCCGGGAGTTTATCGAGCAATCTTTTTTCGCCCCTTAAGAAATTAATCGGGTCATGAGCCTCGATTTTTTCATCGCCAAAACTCGTGATGTAATTTTCCGGCGCAAATTTCCGAGCGTGAATCACCACCCGATCCGCTTTTCGAATGGTCTTCTCGCCAAGCTCGCAATCCTTGACGCAGGTTACGTGCATTCCGGGCTTGACCCACTCAGGTTGGATGACTCTGGTGACAGCGTTCGTGGCAGCAATAAGCACATCGGCAGCGACTTCCTCGGGCCGCTCCGTCGAAATTACAGGAATGCCGACTTTCATCTCCATTTCAGCAGCAAAAGACTCACGGTTATTCTTGGTCGGGCTATACACTTTGACCCGTTTGAATTTGCGAACTGCACAGAATGCCGGAACATGAGCGCCGGCCTGCCACCCCGAGCCAAAAATTCCCAGAACGGATGCGTCCTGCCTGGCCATTTCCCGGGCAGCGAGCGCGCTGGTGGCAGCCACCCGCATCCGCTGAATCACACCATCCGGGAAAATGGCGAGCGGTTCTCCGGTCTCCGCGGAAAAGAGAAGAATCAGGCCGACCCACTTCTTTCCTGGCGCGGCGGGAACCTTGTCCTTTACGACACGGTTCTCCCTCTGTTCCCATTTGATGACATCGGAGTTGAGCCGCAATGCGACGATCTTCGATTCAACCAGCCCCCCTTCCATGGATTTGAAAGCATAGACGCTGCCTTCGTGGACTCCGGGAAGGTACAGGTCGCTGCGCGGGCGATTGACGGCCGTTCCTCGGGATTGCGCGACGTAGGCGTGATCCAGCGATTTGAGCGCAAGATCCACTGTTAGGAGCGAATCGATCTCTTCATTGCTGAGGGTCAACATTTGCGGCGAATCCTTTAAGAGATAGGATACAAATGCGCGTATCAGCGGCAAGATGAGCTGTCAAGCGGGTCGCGGAGCAACGTTTGCGCGGGCGCCTGCAGCCGCCGACAGATGCTTTGGATATCGGTGCCGCCCAACGGCCCGACTTAAGCCGCTGCTGGAGCGATCTCAAGAACTAGCGCACCGACAAGCTCCTCAAAAATCCGCTCTCTTCGAGCTTCTTCGCTAGGCGAGCGTCGATGAAAGAGGCGGGGTCGGCTTTCGCGGCCTGCGGGTTGCTCCCTGCGATCGTCTCCAGAATGCTCTTGATCCCGCTCGGTGTAGGAAGGAGCGTGGGGTTGTGAGCCTCCTTGTTGTCGGTGTGCGTCAGCTCGAGGACTTTTTGGTCTGTGACTTTCGTGTACTTCGACATTACCTTGAGCGCCCCTTCTTTGTCGGTCCTGAAGATGTGAATTCCCTCGGCAATCGCCTGCAAATACTTGAGCGCGACATCCCCGGCTCCCTTTAGATACGTCTCCGCGTGGCGATGATCAGGGACGGATATTCCACGCCGAGACCGTTCCAAAGCCGCTTGAAACCCGCCGCGTCCGCCTTGTACGTGGTCGGCGGCGACAGCATGGCGCCAAGAACCTTTCCTCCCTGAAGCGCCGCGAAGGATTCGCCGATCCCGCCGGATTGGATCAGAGTAACGTCCTTCATCGGCTCTAAGCCGGCATTCTTGAGGGCAACTTTCGCCATGTAAGCGCTGCTCGACGTCAGCCTGGAGACCGCCACCATACCGCCCTTCAGCTCCTCGAAACGCGTGATGTGCGCGGGTACATAGAGCATCAGCGGAGTCGTTCGTGCGATGAACCCGATGATCGTGAGGTCCGCTCCGCCTGCAATGGCGCTCACGAAAGGCTCGGCGCCACCGGTACTAATGTCCAGCTCGCCGGCGATGACCGCGCTGACGACGACCGGCCCGCTTGACACGTATGTCATAGTGACGTCGAGACCGTGTTTCTGAAAAATTCCCTTCTCGTACGCGAGCCAAACGGGAGTGACGATTCCGCCGATTGTCGTGTAGGCCGTCGAAAGCCGATTGGCTGTCGCGACTTCCACCCCCCATGCCCGTTTGGCCGGAAGAGCCGAAAACCATAGTAGCGCGAGGACTAAAAAAACCCGGGTCGTAGACAAACTCTTTCTATCCATTTTTTACCCCTCCTTGATCGTTGAAGCGCCCCGGTACGAGGAAGGCGCCCCGAAAAAATCACTAACTGACAGACGGCGGCGCAACCGAGAAACAACACACGCCAACGCACAGTCTTCGAGAATCAGAAGGCGGCGATAATCTACACCCGCTTCCGTCGACGGCATGCCTTCTGAACAAGCGCTGAAACACGCTATCGTCCTCGAGGACGTCCCTGCCAACGTGTCCGTCACGGAAATGGTCAACTGGACTCCACTCAAAGAAGCCACTCAGCGCCTTAAACGCGGTAGGTCTATCCGGCCTTTGCCGCCGGCAAACCTGCCAAGATATCGGCGAATTTTTCCCTGGCCTGTCGGCACAGCTCCGGCGTCGGTTCTGCCACTTCCGGAAAGCGGTCTTTCCAGCTCCATGGCCTGCACGCATTGATGAGCGCCTTGGAATTGCTGCCCTTGCGCTCGGGGGGAATGATCGGATCGAGCGGACCGCTCCAGCAATTGCGCAGCACATCGATATCCAGCTCAGGATCACAGCGCGTGGTGATCGCCCACAGCACGTCATCGGTGTTGGAGGGATCGATATCGTCATCGACAACGATTACAAATCGACCCATGTAGGCGCTGTTCCTGCATTGAGAGGCGATCGCAAGCGCCTGCTTGGCGTGCCCGTTGTAGCGCTGCTTGATGGCGATCACGAGCCAAAAGCGCTGACCGGCGTGATGATACCAGACACCGCGCACGTCGGGAACCCCAGCCCGCTCCAGATCATTCCAGATCATCGCCGACTTGACGCGCGACCAAACCAGACAATTGTCGTGTGGAGGGCGAGCGACCACAGTACCGGTGAGAATCGGATTATTGCGGTGCAGCAATCGTTTAACATTCAGTACGCATTCATCGCGTTTTCCACTCGCGTAATAACCGGTGAATTCGCCGAACGGCCCTTCGACTTTTCGATTCGTGGGTGTCAGTTCGCCTTCGACCACGATTTCAGCCGTCGCCGGAAATGGCAAACCGGTGACGCTCCCTTCGATCACCTCGATGGGCTCGCCGCGAATGCCGCCGGCGTAGTCGTATTCGGAAAGCCCATATTCAACTTCCGTTCCCGCGGGTATGAGGAGCAACGGATCGGCGCCGAAACAGATCGCAATGGGGCATGGCTTTCCCTGCGCGAAATAGCGGTCCCGGTGCAAAGCGCCTTGATGTCCGGGGGAAATATAGACCGCCAGGTTGCGCGAATCATGTACCATCGCCCGGTAGGTACCGACATTGACCCAGCCGGTATCGGGATCGCGGGTAATGACTAAGTCGCCGGTGCCGATGTAGCGGCCGCCGTCTTTCGGGTGCCAGCGCGGCACTGGAAACTTGAGCATATCGACATCGTCCCCTACAAACTCATTCTCCAGTATAGGCCCTCGTGAGACTACTTTGTGGGGGATCGGCTTTAACTCCGCCACCCTCTCGCGCCAAGCCTGCACGAAGGCCATCTCCGACGACCAACGAGTGGGAAGTCCCAGAGCTAAAGCGAGCCGCTCGCGCGAGTTGTTCGCGCCGGTGAGAACCCGATAGCCGGCGGGGTAGTCCTTGATTTTATCGAAAAGCAACGCGAAACTTCGGTCCGCATTACGCGCATTGAGATCAGCGACGGTTCCCAGTTCCAGATCCCAATTCACATTGAAAACCGTTCGCAGTTGACCGAGGTCGTCGACCAACTTGAGCCATTCACGCAGATCGGAGTACATGATCTTCCTCCATTGAACGGCACGCTAACCGAAAAATTCTCGGACCCAGCCAGGAAAATCCTTTCGTGCGTACAGACGGCCAGCTATTATATCGGAGGCGCGCCGCTGTCAAGGAACGGGATGAGCGCTGCGGTCAAACCGAGGGGTGGTTGACGGCTCAAGCCATACCGGCATAGAATCCGGCCCGAAAAGTCAATTCGTAACTTCTCAAGCCGTTTAAATCCCGCGCAGGAGGAATTATGAAGCGGTATCCGAGGCTCTTTGGCTGGATTTTGGCGTTGCCGTTAGTTTTGGCCTTCAAAATCGGTTGGGCGCAGGAATTGGAAAAGGTCGTAATCGGCCACTCCAGCCTGCGCAATGAAATTGCTTTTCTCTGGGTGCCTAAAGAATTAGGAATCTTTCGCAAACACGGCTTGGACCCCACCATCGTCTTTATCCCAGGAGGAGTTAGGATGATCCAGGCGATCGTTGCGGGTTCTGCCGTCGCGGGCTCTGTGGGCGCAACCTTGGTATCCTCAGCCGTTGCCGGAGGATCCGATGCGGTGATGATTCTAGGAATAACGAATCGCCTCACCTATGATATATGGGCGAAGCCGGAGATTAAGAGGCCGGAGGATCTCAAAGGGAGATCGCTTGCTATCAGCGGCTTCGGCAGCTCCTCGCATGTCGCTTCCTTTCTCATGCTCCAGCACTTCAAGATCGATGAAAAAAGGGACGGAATTTCTTTCATAGCCATTGGAGATGAGCCGACCCGGGCTCAGGCCCTGATCGCCGGCCGCATTGATGCCACTATCGTAGATCCGTCGGTTTCCGGGCCTCTTAGGGAACGGGGATTCTCCTACATGGGCAACCTCCAGGATCTTGGCGTCCCTTTTGTGAACAATTCAGTCGCGACCACCAGACGCTACCTGAAAGAACAGCCGCGTGTATTCGAAGCCATTGTTAAGACCGTCGTCGAAGGAAATGCCTTCATTCTTAACCCAGCTAACCGAGCCAGAGTTACTGAAATTCTGGCAAGGAATCTGCGCCTCACTTCCAAAGATGCGGAAAAGGCTTACGAGGATTTGTTGCCTAAGGTCGAGCGCAAGCCCTATCCCAGCATGGAAGCTGTAAAAGCAACGATCCAAATTATGGGTTTGAGAAATCCAAAAATCGCGCAACTCAAACCGGAAGATCTTGTCGATGTCTCCATTTTGCAGAAGTTGGAACAGTCCGGCTTTATGCGATGAAGCAAAGTAAGGGCAACAAACCGAAGGGCGCTAACGCAATGCGGGCAGAATCCCGTTGCCTAAAAGATTGATGGCCTCTTCATAGTCGGGACCCAGCTTTGCAAAAGCAATCTGGTCATAGCCAAGCTCGGCGGCTATGCGGCTAAGCTCCAGAATTTGTTCTATTACCTCTTCCGGGCTCCCTGCGGCATAATAGGCCCGAACCATCGCCTCTGTTACCAGGGATGCCGCTTCCTCCACTGTCGCGCCCGCCGCAAATGATCTCTTTAACTCGTAAACCTGGCTCCGCTCGACCCCTAGTTTTCCGTACTCTTCATCCGTGAAACCCAGAGCTTCCCATTGGAGAATCGAATGCGCCACCTGTCGCTTCGGGAATTCCAATGCCCGCGCCCGATCGCGTGAAATGGAAACATTGAGCTCGCAGATTTTGCGCAGCCGTTTTGTCCGATCGATCTCGCGGGCGGCGTTCTCCGCAAGCGCGAGCATCCCCGCCTGGCGCCCGGTGCGCACCATCGGAATGAAAGTCCCTGAGGAGATCAAACCATCCATCGTCTGGCCGCACATGCGCAGGGCTTGAGGGCCGTTACCGCCGCCATAGAACCGGAAATGGGAACGAGGCTCGAAAGCCAGGCGAAACTTACCATGCGGCTTGAGACGGAAATGTTGCTGAAGAAAAGGATAGTCCGCGTAGCAGACCTCTGCTCCCGCCAGCGCGCGGCGAAGAAACTGGGCCGTCTCCCGAACCATCGCAATGGGCTTTTCGGCCTCTACGTGCTGCGGCGATTGTCCTAAGTCTCCGCGCGCAATCCCGATACTGATCTCCCGGCCATCGCAAAGCTCCGAGAGCGCCGCAAAAGAATCGACCGTGTCGAGCGGATGATGAAAATACGGGACCAGCACGGCTGTGCCCAGCCGGATCGGCACACGGGAGGCGATGGCGGTAAGGACCACCATCTGGCCGCGGTAGCGGACATTGTCGTTCACCCAGATCTGTCGGAATCCCTTTCGTTCAGCCAGCGCGGCTAGCCGGATCAGCTCGGGGACTGTGTAATGATTCGCGAGATGTGTAACAAACTGGAGACCAACCTCGCCTTGAAATACTGCCATTCACCTAAGCCCTTTCTCCTGTAAGAACCCTCAACCCATTCCAGAAGACCTTAGCGAAAATCGTAAGTCCGAGCAGGTTCGTTTGTCAACAACTTGTTGGGTTTATACAACTTGGTAGACGGTGGGGCCAATCGACCCTTGACGCCCTTTATAAAGTTGCCGTATTGTAGGCGGCATTCCCCATGATTTTTCTTACCAATGAACATATCCAGCAAGTGCTCGATATGCCGACCTGCCTCAAGGCGATGGAGGAGGCCTATCAGGAGCTTAATGAGCAACGCGCAGGATACCGTCCACGGATCGACTTCTATGTTCCGCAGGAGCCGCACTACTACCGCTGGGGTACCATGGAAGGAGCTTCCAGAAAACTCGGCATCTTCGCGATCCGGATGAAATCGGACATGCTGGCTTGGGAGCAGCAAGGGGAGTTCCGAGTCGAAGACAAATACTGCATGGAGCCGGGGACTTATTGCGGGCTCATATTTCTCTTGAGCGTGCGCAACGCGGAGCCGCTTGCCCTCATGAATGACGGATACCTGCAGCACATGCGCGTCGGCGCGTGCGCCGGCCTCGGGGCAAAATATCTTTCGCGGGAAAATTCCAAAACGCTCGGCATCATCGGCTCGGGCGGCATGGCGAGGACATATGCCGAGGCTATCTGTCAGGTGCGCCGGATCGAAAAACTCCGCGTCTTTAGCCCAACGAAAGCGAACCGGGAAAATTACGCGTGTGAGATGGAAGCGAAACTTGGAGTTTCAATTGAACCCGTCGATAATCCGGAGAAGGCGGTTCGAGGCTCGGATATCGTCGCGCTCACCACGGATTCGCTCATCCCCGTGATCAAAGCGGAATGGCTGGAGCCCGGAATGCACGTGACCAACGTGCGCAATAACGAGGCGGGACCGGACGTAATCAAACGGATCGACGTCATGGCCCGGCTCGGAGACTCCACGATGCTATTGGACCATCCGCCGCCCAATACCGTAGGCGGCAGCGACGGGATGTTCGCCTATTTCGCGGGCACCGATGAAGAGAAAAAGAAGGTCCCGCGCGCGCCGCTGCACGAATTTGACGACCCTCGGTTCGGGACCATTCCGGATCTGATGGCCGGTCGATGGAAAGGTCGAACCGCCGACAGGCAGATAACCTTTCTCAACAACCTCGGAACTCAAGGACTCCAGTTCGCCGCCGTGGGCGGCACTGTTTATCAGCTCGCCAAGGCCAAAGGGTTGGGCCATCCGTTGCCGCTGGAGTGGTTCGTGCAGAACATCCGCGATTAGTAAAAACGATGAAGAAGGAGGACAAAAGCTCATCCAAACCTTTTTTTGACGGAAGACGACTGTAAAGGAAAAAAAATCATGGCTCAACTCAAGTTGACGATGGCGCTCTCCCACTACGACCGTCACATCCCCTTCTTTGACGGCACGGTCTCCCCGGAGGGCATCGAGATCACGGTCCTGGAGGTGGGGGAATCGATCCCTTTAAGGCACGGAGCGGAGCGCCACGCGAGGATGCTACAGAAGGAAGAGTTTGATATCTGCGAGGTCTCGCTTTCCTCCTATCTCATGGCCAAAAGCCGAGACATGCCCTTTACGGCTATTCCGGTCTTCCCCCGCAGGCTCTTCAGCCAGTCCCAGATGTGGGTCAACGCCAGCGCCGGCATCCATTCTCCAAAGGACCTGATCGGTCGTAAGGTCGGGCTCAATACATTCCAAACAACCCTTTCCGTTTTGACGAAAGGAGACCTGCAATCCGAGTACGGTGTCCCGTGGCGCGAGATTCACTGGCATGTCGCCAGGGAAGAGACTGTCGCACTCAATCCTCCGGAAGGCGCAAAGATTCATCCGATTTCGCAAGGAAAGTAGCTCGACCAGATGTTGGAACAGGGGGAGATCGACGCGTTGATGATGCCTCACCCGCCACGGCATGCGCTGCAAGGTTCGAAAAAGATCCGGCGGCTTTTCCCCGATCCTAAGAAGGAAGACGCCGGATACTTTCGCAAGAACGGTTTCTACCCGATCATGCATGTCGTGGCCTTTAAGGACGAAGGCCTGAAGAAAAATCCCTGGATAGCTCAGAGCGTTATGGACGCGTTCGAAAGAGCGAAGGAGACCTGCAGCCATTACTACGATGACCCCAACTGGTCGCGGCTCGCCTGGGCGCGACACCTTTTCGAAGAAGAGCGCAACGTCTTGGGCGAAGATCCCTGGCCTTACGGCGTTGCGAAGAACCGTGCGAACCTGGAGCGCTTCATGAGTTACTCGCTCGATCAGGGATTGATGGCAAGAAAGATGGCCGTCGAGGAGCTGTTCCACGATTCGACTCGGGAGACTTGAGATCGAACAACATACCATCCTATGTGGACCCGCTTTCCGGCCGACGAAATTCTCGCAGCGTCGCATGAAACTGCTCCGGCTCATTCTTCGAGATGGCTAGTTTAAACAGCACATAGCGACGATGGGGTTCCCATCGAGCCCACTCGTCTAGCGTCACAGGATTTCCCATTTCCTTGCTGCTGGCTTCGACCGCTTCAGGGACGCGGGCGGCATTTTCCCATGGAGGATCCAGAAGAGAAGAAGCAACCTCGACCCTCTCGCCCAGGTATCGCAGCGAAAGAAAATCCAGATAAGAGACAAATCTCTTCCTTTCTTCTTCCGCCGCCACCGGGAAGTGACAGAGAACCCACCGTTCTTCCAAGCTAAAGGCCAGCCACGCGTTGAGAGAGATCCTTGTCCCGGTTAGATCGAGCTTCATCCTCACGTGCAGAGAAATACGATTCAACGAAGGAAAAATCTCCGACTCAAAATCGTACCTGGGAAACATAAGGATCCCTTCTTCGGCAAAGTTTGAATTTTGCGACTGAGTTTGTCACATCCCGGGAACCAATCAAGCGGGAGCTTCCTGCCAAGTCCCATGACATTGGCCTTCCGATAGACTTTGAGCGCCGCTGCTGAAGATTGCGATGCCTTCGTTTGAGATATCCGTGATCTCAACTGCCGACTGTCAGACATCGCTCTGGACACAGGTTATCGATCGGAGTATATAGAAGGACATCTGATCAAGGGAGGAGGAAAGGTTATGGCAATCAGCGCAGCAAAGCCGATGAATTCCCTGGAGCGGTACATTCAGGAGATTCGGTCGATCTGGGGCGACGGGAAGGACCCGAAGCTTCCTTTCCAAGTCAAGGCCCTGATGGAAAGGCTCTTCGCTTCAACCAGCCCGGACGATCCCTGGATAGCCGAGTTGATCCGTGAAGGAAAGCCGTCGAAAGAGCTTTACCGGGATCCGCAGCGCGGCTTCATTCAGATGGGGCACGTGCACTCGCAGGGTCATCGCAACACGCCGCACGATCACGGCCCCTGCTGGGTCGTCTACGGCTCGTACCGCGGCGTGACCGAGATCACTACTTACCGTCGCACGGATGACGGCAAGGAGCCAGGAAAGGCCATAGTCGATGTGAAAGAGGTTCACCGGCTTTCGCCGGGGATCGTCTACCCCTACCTTCCCGGCGATATTCACTCTACCCACGCTGTTGAAACACCAGCGGTGATCTTTCGCTTCCTGAGCTATGATCTGGAAAAGATCGAAAGGCATCGGTACAGTCTTCAACAGGGGACAGTCAGCCGAGCCTGAGAGCTTCTTTTCTTTGGGAGAACAGACGAAAGATGAACGATCAAGGAACCTATCATTACCGCCGGCATTATGGAGGTAGCCATGTCTCCGCATGAAAGAGAAGACGGTGTGCCCGATCTTCTGAGGCAAGGACTGAGAAATTTCTGGTATGTGGTCAGTCGCTCCGAAGATTTGGAAACAAAACCGAAAGCCGTCAAATGCCTGGGCTTCCTGGTATAACCGTTTCCAGCCCTCGCCCTGGCCTCACGGACGGATGCGGCTCCGGCTAAAGCGCTCGTCACTTCTACTTTGCATACGCTGCGCGACGCCGTCCAAATCGATCGCGCTTCAGGTTGCCCGAGTATTCTCGGTAAACATCTCTTCGACCGCGAGGCGACGAGGCGTGAGGTGCTGCTCCTGGGCGAACTGGAGCATAGTTTCAAGGTCGTGACGGTTGGCCTTTATCCCTTGCGCAAACGGATCGCGTCCGAAGAAGGCCCGTTCTTCCTCGACATAAGACCGCGCGAAGGCGAAGCTCAACCGATGCGGCTGTTCCATGAAATCATTGTAAAGCTTCCTCGCCTTGCAGAATGCTTCGTACAGGCTTGTGGCCACCCACGGATCGCGGTCAAGGATCTCTTTCTTGATCACGATGGGATGCATGATCGGAAAGATCTTCGTCTTCTTGTAGTACTCCTTCTCCTCTTCTTCAAAATCAGGGAACAATCGCGCGACCGCGGCTCTTCCCTGAAGCCATCCTTGCGGGAGATCGGGCTCCACTTCCGCGCCGATCTCGCCCGCGACCAGAAGATCTTCAAGTCTGCGTCCGCTTGCCTGCTCGACTTTGATCCCGGGCGGAAGCTTCGCGCCGACGAGCTCGCGATTGACGCACACCCAGGTGACTTCCTCCAGGGGAAGTCCGTA
>Ga0099830_10001302_pt1 | contig 12504 bp, 10 predicted proteins | sample CZO8metaG_4_FD_79337 | JGI IMG/M metagenome (GOLD analysis project Ga0099830, IMG submission 79337) | Vadose zone soil microbial communities from the Eel River Critical Zone Observatory, Northern California, USA - CZOApr15con2H3.8 metaG | ecosystem: Environmental > Terrestrial > Soil > Vadose...
GCCCGCAACACTGGACCTGCGATTCCTGGCTATGACCTTCGGCCTGAGCCTCAAGGTCAATCTGGTTGGCGTCGTGGGGATCGTTCTCGCCGCGGTCACTCTTCGACGACTCTAGTCGGCTCGCCGGGGGAGGGCGTGCGGGGACCGGCCGGGATCCGACTGCTGCGATCCGGGACTTGAAGATCATGTGCGCAGCGCGAGGGCAACGCTGACTACACGGATCCCGGCCGGTCCCCGCACGCCCTCCCCCGGCGAGCCGACTAGAGCCATGAGGTTGATCCTGGCGTCGGCATCCCCGCGACGACGAGAGCTTCTGCGTGGAATTTGTCCTGAGTTCGAGGTGGTGCCGAGCGAGGTCGAGGAGACGCTGGACGGCGGGCCGACCCCGGACGCGGTCGCCGGGCTGGCACTTCGCAAGGCGCGGGCGGTCGCTGCCCGCGCCGCCGCTGCGATTGTCCTGGCGGCGGACACGATCGTCGTCATCGACGGCATGGCGCTCGGCAAGCCGTCGAGCCCGCAGGAAGCCCGCGCCATGCTGGTCCGCCTCAGGGGCCGAGAGCATGAGGTCATCACAGGCGTCGCCGTCGTCGACGCGGAGAGCGGCCGTGCCGCTTCCACGACGGTCGTGAGCCGCGTGCTCATGGCAGCGTACCCGGATGCAACGATCGAGACGTACGTGGCATCGGGCGCGCCGCTCGACAAGGCCGGAGCCTACGCGATTCAGGATCTTCAGGGCGCACTGGTCGACGGCATCGTCGGCTCGTACACCAACGTCATCGGGCTGCCCGTGGAGACGACGCGCCGGCTTTTGGAGGGATTCGGCGTCGTCGTCAGCGAGCGGTCGGGACCTTGATCTGAAGCATTTCCTCGGGGCGCGGGATCCGAACCGACTGGGGCAGGGGCGTGTGCGCCCGGATGATCGCGATCGTCTGCTGAATCTGGTCGGCGGAGACCAGGCCGTCGGGCAGATAGAGCGGGCGCGAGGTTGTAAGCCGGGCCGCGAAGTCCTCGGGCTCGCCCACCACCTGTGTCGGGAGCTTGCCGGCCACCTCGCGGGCCTCGCCGGTCCGGATGCGCTGCTCGGCCTTTCTAAGGGCCCGTGTCATGGCGAACAGGTCCCGGTCCGGAGGGCGCCGGTCGGCGCGGGCGAAGACCGCGGCGTTCACAGTGCTGGTTCCCAGTGTCTCGGCGACGGCGCGCGGGGTTCGAAAATCAGCGAGCAATTTGGCCCGCCCCTGGCTCAGAAGCTGGGTGGCCATCGGCTCGGGGACGAGCGCGACGTGGATCTCGCCGGAGTCGAAAGCGGCGACGAGCCCCCGTCCGCCGAGGCTCATCACGCTGACCTGGGCGACGCTCATTCCCGCTCGCGCCAGAAGCCAGCCGAACCAGGCGTGCTCGGGCGCGCCCGGCGTCGTGACCCCGACTCGCAGCGCGGACAGGTCGTCGATGGAGCGGACGGTGCCGATGTGGGATGCCCCGACCAGCAGAGCGACCGGCGGTGCAGCCGTGAGGCCGAAGACGAGCCGCGGCGCCTGGCTCGGCGCCCGGAGGCCGAAGCGCAGCATCGCCTCGAGCGTCGTCGCCGCGAGGTCGGCCTGGCCCTGGGCCAGCGCCTCGGCGGCTCCCGATTCGGCCCGGGTCATCTTGACCCTGACGGCAAGCCCCTCGAGCGCAAAGTAGCCCTCAGCCTCCGCAACTCGAATGGGAAGGTACTCCGGTGAGGTGGGCGGGCCGCTCACCGCGAGGACTAGGGTCTGCAGCAGGACGATGAGCCCGAGCATCGGCTCAGGGCCGCAAGCGCGGCCAGGGCGGCGCGGGATGCCCGGGCCGCCCCGGGATCGCGCCAAGCGCCGACTGCTGCGCCTGTACGGGGCGCTGCTCCGGCGCTTCGGCCGCCAGCGCTGGTGGCCCGGCCGCACGCCCTACGAGGTCGCCGTTGGCGCCGTGCTTACCCAGCACACCGCGTGGGTCAATGCCGCCCACGCGATCGCAGCGCTCCGCTCCCGCCGGCTGCTGACGCCCGCCCGGGTAGCCGACCTCTCCGTCTCCGATCTGGCACGCGTGATCCGCCCGGCCGGCACCCACCGCGTGAAGGCGCGCCGGCTCCAGGCGCTGACGCGCTGGCTCGTGGAGCGCTCGAGCGGGAGCTTCGATCGGATGCGGACGGCGCCGCTCGGCCCGCTGCGCCGGAGCCTGCTCGAGATCCCCGGACTCGGTCCGGAGACAGCCGATGCAATCCTCCTCTATGCCGCGGGCCGGCCAGTGTTCGTCGCCGACGCCTATGCGCGCCGCGTACTCGCTCGCCACCGTCTGATCGGCCCAACGGCGGGTTACGAAGAGGCCCGCGCGTGGCTCGAGGCGCACCTGCCGTCCGATCCCGGGCTGTTCAACGAGTTTCACGCGCTGCTCGTGGCTGTCGGCAAGTCGAACTGCCGCACCGTGCCGCGCTGCGACGACTGCCCGTTGCGCCCGGATCTCCGGGGCCGGGCCCCCGCGCGTTGATCGGGCCCGGGCGCTCGGCCGGTCATCGGCAGAAGTCCCAGAGGAGAGCGACGATGCGCTCCGCGGCGTCGGGGACGGCGAGAGTCCGCGCATGCTCGCCCATCTGCTTCAGTCCCGCGGGGTCGGCGAGGAGCGCGCGAATCTCGCGAACGAGCCGCTCCGTCGTGAGCATCGACTGGGGGAGCACGACCGCGCCTCCGACGCGCTCGACGATCCGCGCATTCTCCGTTTGCTCGTCACCACGGGTCCCGGGCAGCGGAACGTACAGCGCCGGCACGCCGAGCTGGCAGCACTCGTTCACCGTCCCGGCCCCCGCGCGGGCGACCACGAGCGCCGCCGCGGCATAGATCCCCGCGAGCTCGGCGCCGATGTAGGGCACGACAGTGTAGCGGCGCGCCAGGGCTGGAGGCAGCGCGGCGCGCCGGTCTTCGAGCCACTGACGATCACCCGTGGCGGGGTTCTCGCCGCACTGATGGATGAGCTGCGCCTGCTCGGTGATCGACGCCAACGCGTCCCCGACGACCCGATTGATCCGGTGAGCGCCCTGGGCGCCGCCGGTGACGTACACGAGGGGGACGACCGGATCCAGCTGGAAGCGGGCGATGGCGCTCGACCTCGAGCCCGCGCGGAGCTCGGGCCGGAGGGGATTGCCCGTCACGACCACGCGGGCTGCGGGAAGGCGGCCTGCCCGGTCGGGAAACGTGACCGCGATTCGGCGCGCGAACCGGGCGCCGATCCGGTTCGCGAGGCCCGGGACCGCCGTCTGCTCGTGGAGGACGACAGGCACCCTTAGAAGTGCAGCGCCCAACACGACGGGAAGCGCAACGAAGCCGCCCGTGCCGAAGACGACGCGGGGGCGGAGGGTCCGCAAGATGCGAAGGACGCTCAGCGTGCCCGCCGGAACGTTGACGAGGAGGTCCGCCACGTTCTGCCACGCCCAGTAGCGCCTGAGCTTGCCGGTTGAGATGGCGATGTACGGGATGCCGCTCTGGGGCACGCGCTGGGCTTCGATGCCGGAGCGAGAGCCGATCCAGACGCAGGTCCTCGAGCGCTCGCGCAGGAGGGCCGCGACCGCCAGGCCCGGGCTCGTGTGGCCGCCCGTGCCGCCGCCCGCGATGACGACGTCTACTGGACTCAGCCGTCGGAGCGCCTGCGCAGAGCCTCCGGCGCTCGACGTTCGGGGAGTCAACCCGTGAGCTCCTGGTCCGCAGAGCCTCCGGCCCTGGCAGGCGGGTCCTCGCTCACCCGGTTTCCCCCTTGCCGTGATGACGCTCGAGGGCGAGCTCGATCAGGCGGTCGATCAGCGCGCTGTAGCCGAGCCCGGAGGCCGCCCACATCTTCGCGTAGGCGCTCGTCGCGGTGAAGCCGGGGATCGTGTTGATCTCGTTGACCAGCACGCGATCGCCCTCGAGAAAAAAGTCGACGCGCGCCATGCCCGAACAGTCGACCGCGCGGAAGGCGGCGATCGCCAGCTCGCGGATCCGCCGAGTGGTCTCGGGCGACAGGGGCGCCGGCACCGTGACTCGCGCCTGGCCCTCCAGGTACTTGGTCGAATAGTCGTACCAGTCGGCGTCGTAACTGATCTCGCCCGGGAACGAGGCGATCGGCTCGTCGTTGCCGAGCACGCTCACCTCGATCTCACGCCCCCGCACGGCGCGCTCGACGAGGATCTTGCGATCGTGACGAGCGGCGAGATCTACCGCGGCGGCCAGCGCTCCCGCCTCGCTCACCTTGCTGATCCCGACGCTCGAGCCCATGTTCGAGGGCTTGACGAAGCAGGGAAAGCCGACGGTCTCGGCCACACGCGCCGCGACGCGATCGGGCGCGCTGCGCCACTCGTGTCGGGTGACCACGACGTGCTCGACGATGGGCAGGCCGTAAGCCTGGAACACCGCCTTCATCGTGACCTTGTCCATCCCGACGGCGGAGGCGAGAACGCCCGCGCCGACGTACGGAACGTCGGCGAGCTCGAACAGGCCCTGGATCGTGCCGTCCTCGCCGTACGGACCGTGCAGCATGATCACGACCACGTCGAGTCCCTGGCGGAGCTCGGGTGGGAGACTGCCGGCGGGCTCGGTGCGTGCGAGGCTCTCGACGGAGGCGCTCTCGACGGCTTCGGCGCGGTTCGCGAGGGCCTTCTTCACGGCCCCGTCGGCGTCGTCCGACGGGAGCGCGACGCGCGCCTCGGCCGCGAGCGCCCGTAGGGGATCGCCGCCGACGACCCAGCGCCCGTTGCGAGCGATGCCGATCGGGACGACGGCGTGACCGCGCTCCTCGAGCGCGGCGATCACCGACGCCGCCGAGGCGAGCGACACCTCGTGCTCCCCGGAGCGGCCGCCGAAGACGACGCCCACGCGCAGGCGAGACATGCAAATCATTCTAGCAGGACACGACGCGCGACCCGCCCGATCGAGTCCGACCGGGCGCCTACTGAGTCGCGATGAGGAGGGCCTTGGCGATGAGGCCCACGAACTCCCACGCCGGCTGCATCCACAGGTCGCGCAGGAGCCATATGGTGATGGCGATTCCGAGATACGCCACGCCTAGGAACATCGACTGCGGCAGGTCACGAAAAGGAATGATCATGCGGAGGATGCCGGCCCCGATCGCCCCGAGGAACGCGACGACCCCGCCGGCGGCGGCCAGCGCCAGCGGTGTCAGCAGGAAGAACATGAACGAGGTGACGATCGCCTCGCCCCGACCGATGGGGGTCGCGAATCGCTGGCGGACCGCCGGCTGATCCGCGAGCTGCTCGAGCGCCTGAGCGACCTTGGCCCAGCTCACGAAGCCGCTGTACGTGGCGAGGAAGAGAAAACAGAGCGCCAGGAGGATCCAGTGGCGCTTCTTGAGCAGGTTGAGCGGCCACATGGCTATACCCTAGGCGCTTACCGCTCCGAGCGCCAGCGTCTCCACTCGGCGAGGCGGCGCCCCAGCTCAGCCTCGAGCCCACGGTCGGTCGGGCGATAGTACTGGCGCCCGCGGAGCGACTCGGGCAAGTCCTCCTGATCGACTCGCGCGCCGGGGGCGTCGTGGGCGTACTGATATCCCGCGCCGTAGCCCAGGTCCTTCATGAGGCGCGTTGGAGCGTTGCGGATGTGCAACGGCACAGGCTCCGCCGGCCGCTGGCTCACGTCCTCCTTCGCCTCGTTGTAGGCGACATACACGGCGTTGGACTTCGGCGCGAGCGCCAGGTAGAGCGTCGCCTGGGCCAGGGCCAACTCCCCTTCGGGATCCCCGAGGAAGTCGTATGCCTCCTTCGCCGCGAGCGTGAGCGAGAGCGCGCCGGGGTCGGCGTTACCGACATCCTCGGAGGCGAAGCGCACCAGGCGGCGGGCGATGTAGAGCCGGTCCTCGCCGGCATCGAGCATGCGTGTGAGCCAGTAGAGCGCCGCGTCGGGATCCGAGTCGCGCAGCGACTTGTGGAGCGCCGAGATCAGGTTGTAGTGCTCCTCGCCGGACTTGTCGTAGAGGAGCGTCCGCCGCTGCGCCGCCTCCCGGATCGAGGCTTCGGTGACGCGCCGCCGGCCACCCGCGACGGGCGCCAGCAGCACGGCCAGCTCGAGCACGTTCAGCGCGACCCGCGCGTCACCGTTCGCCACGCCCGCGATCGAGCGGAGCGCCTCGGCGGTCACCTCGGGGTGGAGCTGGGCGAGGCCGCGCTCGCCGTCCGCGAGCGCCCGCCGCATGATCGCGAGCAAATCGTCCTCCTCGAGTCCGCGAAGGACATAGACCCGGCAGCGCGAAAGCAGCGCGGAATTCACTTCGAAGGACGGGTTCTCGGTCGTGGCGCCGACAAGGACGACCGTGCCCTTCTCAACGTGGAGGAGAAAGGCGTCCTGCTGGGCGCGGTTGAACCGGTGGATCTCGTCGACGAAGAGGATGGTGCGCATCCCCTGGCGGGCGCGCTGGCGCTCCGCCTCGCCGATCACCTCGCGGATCTCCTTGACTCCCGACAGGACCGCCGAGAAAGCGACGAAGCGGGCCCCCGTCACGTGCGCCATCAACGACGCGACGGTCGTCTTGCCGGAGCCCGGGGGACCCCAGAGAATCATCGAGTGCAGCTCGCCCGTCTCGATCGCAGCTCGCAGCACCCGGCCGGTCCCCAGCAGATGCTCCTGCCCTACGATCTCGTCAAGCGAGCGCGGTCGCACCCGGTCGGCCAAGGGCGCCGGCGTCCGCGGGGCGGCCGCGGCTCGCTCGGGCTCTCCGAAGAGATCCACGCTAGGGCCGCCCGTTGCCTCGGGCCTCGAGCCAGGCGGGTAGGAGCGCCAGATCCGCGAGCTGTGCGATCGGCGTCACCTTCCAGCGGTCGAGATCTGCCTGCCGGGCGCGGTAGGCGATGAACGGAACGCCCGCTGCGGCCGCGGCCACACCGTCGACCCACGAGTCGCCGACGACGACGGCGAGGCGACCGCTGAAATGTGGGGCAGTGGGAGCTGAGCCGGTGCCCCCGGCGAGGCGACCGCTGAAATGTTCTGAAATCACGCGCCACCCGTCAGGGTCCGGCTTGAGCGCGCGCATGTCGTCGCGCGTGACGACCAGGTCGAGGTCGCCGGCCAGGCCGAGGCGCTCGAGCGCGGGCAGGGTGAGTGCCCGCGCGTTGTTCGTCCAGAGCGCCGTCGCGAACCCGGCGCGGCGCGCACCCCGGAGCGCCGCGAGCGCGCCCGACTCGAGCGTGGCCACCTCCATCGCGCGCCGCTCGTGGTCGAGTGCCAGGTCCCACGCAGCGGACTCCAGCGTCGGCGCCTGCGACCGCAAGTACGCGATCAGCTCGCCCACGCGATAGCGATCGTGCCGGGCCGGGAGGGGGCCGCTGGCCGCCTCGATGAGCGCCCGCATGTCGACCGCCATGGCCGCGAGATCGAGGGGCGTCTGGATGAGAGTGTGATCGAGGTCGAACACGCACAGAGCCACGCTGAGACCGTACCACAAGCGTGCTACCATGGGTTGCCATCATGACGCGCACGCTGCTTTCCGTGTTGGCGTTGGCGTCGCTCCTGCTAGTTGCCCTCTCCGCGCCGTTCGCGCTCGCGCTCGACGAAGCCGAACGGCTCTGGCTCGTCGGCGAGCAGGCCTCCGCGGACGGGCTTCACCCGCTCGCCCGCCGGGTCCTCGAGCGCTTCATCGCCGAATACCCGAACGACCCGCGGCTGCCATCGGCCGTGCTGCTCGTGGGGCGGGCGCGGCTCGCGCTGGGCGACGCGGATCTGGCGCTCGAGGCCTTCCGCCGGTTTCGTACGCTGGCGCCGCCCGCTCGGCGGCTCGAGGGGCGCTTCTGGGAAGCCGAGGCGCTCTACCGCGTCAAGCGCTTTGCCGAAGCTCGCGCGGCCTATGACGAGGTGATGCGACAGGATGCGGCCTCGCCGCTTGCGCCCGACGCTGCCTACGGTCTCGCCCTGAGCGACCTCGAGCTGCGCAGGCCGGAGGCCGCGGCCAAGGCCTTGCGTGACCTCGTCACGACCTGGCCCGAACACCCGCAGGCGCCGTCCGCGAGCTTCTATCTCGCGCAAACACTCTTCGAGCTCAAGCGCTATGCCGACGCCCTGCCACTGCTCACGGGCTTCGCGACGAAGTACCCGAAACACCGGCTTGTTCCTGACGCGCAGTACCTGCTCGGCTCGACACGCCTGGCCATGGGCGACCGGGAGGTGGGCGTCAACGACCTCAAAGCGTTCGTCGCGGCATATCCATCGCACCAGCTGGCACCGGCCGCGCGTCAGACGATCACCGCGACACTCGCCAAGCACGGAAACCGGACCCAGCAGCAGGGCGCCTACGCGCAGCTGATGCAGCAGTCACCACCGACCCCCGAGGCGTTCTACGATGCCGGATTGATCGCGGGCCGGATCGGGCAGCTCCAGAACCAGGAGACCGCATGGCGGCGACTCCGCAAGGAGTTCCCGAGTCACCCGCTGGCCCACCAAGCCGCTCTCGAGCTGGCCCGCGCGGCGTTCAAGCGGAAGAGCTGGCAGGATGCCGCGGCCCAGGCGAAGGCGGCCACCGCGAGCAACGATGATGCGGTCCGTGCCGAGGCGCTCCTGCTGGAGGGCGAGTCGGAGCTGAAGCTCAACCGCCCCCGGGACGCGGCGAAGTCATTCGAAGCCGTCGGCGCCGTGAAGAACCTCGAAGCCGGTGACCGCTATCGTGCGCTCGCCGGCCTCGGCCTCGCGCGCGAGCAGCTTGGAGAGCTGCGCGCCGCGCTCACCGCGTACGAGTCCGTCGCCAGCAAGAGCCCCGACGTGACACTGCGGGACTGGGCGCGCGACCGGGCAGCGGCGGTCAAGGCCCGGCTCAGCAAGTCGTCCACGAGCGGCGAGAAGCGCTCGTGACGCCACGCCGGCTCGCGCTCGTCCTGCTCGCCGCGCTCGTCGCGCTGCCGGGCCCGGCGCCGGCGGCGACCGTGCTACCGCTGGCTCCGCCGCCGCCGGATCTGACCGGGCTCGTGCCCTTCGCCGAGGCACCGATCGAGAAACCGCCGGTCGCCGCCGCGGATTTGCCGCTGCCGCCTTCACCCTCGGAGCTCCCGACGATGCCGCTGGCGCCCGTCGTGGCGCCGACGGCCGACAAGCTGACTGCCCCCCTCGGTCCGCCGGGCACCCTCGCATGCGTCGGTGCGGCGCTCGGCATCGTGTCGAAGGCCCTCGAGTGCGGGCGCGCGCACTACGCCAAGGGCGAGTACTCCGACGCGGCCCAGGATCTCGAAGCGGCGGTCCGCCGCGGCTCGGATCGCGACTTCGTGGCGGAAGCGCGCTACTGGCTCGCCGAGACCTACTATCGGCTCGACCGATTCCAGCAGGCGGACGCGCTCTTCCGTCAGGTTGCCAGTGGCCCGAGGACCTCGGAGTTCGCAGTCTGGAGCCTGCATTCGAGCGGCTGGACCGCGCTTCGGCTCAACCAGATGGCTCGCGCGCGCGACACCTTCACCCAGTTCCAGACGGCGACGCCGTCGGTACTGGAGGCCTGGGCGCTGCACGGCCTCGGGCTCGCCAACTACGCGCTCGGTCGTCACGACGAGGCGGTGGCGGCATGGACAGCGCTCGCGTCTCGCGGCGCTCCGGCCCCGCTCGCGCGCGACGTTTCGTTCTGGCTCGGCGAGGCGCTCGGGCGCGCCGGCCAGTACGAGCGATCGGTTCGCGAGCTCACCCTGTTCGTCCGGGGGGGGCCGCACCCGCTGCTGGAGGCGGGTTGGGCGCGGCTCGGTTGGTGGAACCTGGCGGCCGAGCGCTATCTTGATAGCGCGACCGCTTTTCGCGCGTACCTGGCGTCGACGAGGAGCGGGGGCCCCGACCGCCAGTGGGTCGAGGCGGGGCTCGCGCTCGCGCTGTTCCCCTCCGATCCCGACGGCGCGAAGAACATGGTCCGCGGGCTGGAGGCGCGTCGCTCGCTGCTGGTCGTGCCGCTCCAGATCCGCCTCGCGCGTGTGCTGATCGATGCGAAAAAGCCGGCGGAGGTACCGGCGCTCGTCCAGGAGTTGCTGGGCGCGACGCTCACGACCGGTGTGCGCGCGCATGCCCTCCTGTTGAAGGGGGAAGCGTACCGGCTCGGCGGGAACCGGGATGACGCGCGCACTCAGTATGAGTTGGCGCAGAAAATGGACCCCGCGAGCGCGACGGGCTGGTACGCGGCGTACCGGCTGGCCCAGGCCAACTTCGAGCTGCGCGAGTTCGCCCAGGCGGCTCGCGACCTTCCCGGCGTCGTCTCTGCCGCGACCTCGCCCGACGCGCGCGTCGCCGTGCTGTTGCTGCGGGCCGAGGCCGCGTATCACGCGGGCGAGCACCTGACGGCCGCGGCGGCCTTCCGCCGCGTCCTCGTCGAGTTTCCGACCCACGCCCAGGCGCCCGCCGCGCGGCTCGGGCTCGCGTGGTCACTGCTGCGTCACGATCGCCTCGAAGACGCGCGCCGGGAGTTCCTGGAGTTCGCGCAGGCGTTCCCCGGCGATCCAAGCGCGCCTGATGCGCTCGAGCTCGCCTCGGAGCTGGCGCTGCGCAGCGACGCCGACCGCGAGGAGGCGCGACAGCTCCTCGAGCGCGTCATTTCGAGCTTCCCCCGAGCGCCGCGGACGGAGTTCGCCCGACTCAATCGCGCGATGCTCATGGCGCGCACCGGGGACGTGGGCGCCGCGCAGCCCGCGCTCCGCGACTGGATCCGACGCGCGCCATTCCCGCCGCTCCTCGGTCGGGCCCAGTCCGCGCTCGGCGCGGCCCTCCTCGCCGCCGGGCGTCCGGGCGAGGCGGCCAGCGCGTTCACGCAGGCGCAGCGTGAGGGGGTCGGCCCTCTCGCCACGCTCGGCCTCGGTGTCGCCGCGCTCGCCCAGGGGCAGTTGGAGCCCGCGACGAGCAAGCTCACCGAGGCCCGCGACGCCGGCACGGCGGAGGTCGCGGCCGTCGCCGCATACGGGCTGGCGGTGGTCGCCTTCCAGCGAGGCGGGGTGAAGGAATTCAAACAGCCGGCGCTCGCGGCGCTCGGACTCGCGCCGAAGGGACTCGCGGCGCCGCGGCTGCTCTACGTCCTGACCGGGATCGCCGTCGAGGAGAAGGATTGGCCCGGGGCGCTCTCGACGGCCAAGCGGCTCGCCGAGGAGTTCCCATCCGACGAGACGGCGGACGACGCGTTGGAGCGTGTCGGCGCCGGCGCCGCGGCGGTGTCGGCGTGGCCCGTCGTGACCGAAGCGTACACGCTGTTGGAGAGACGTTACCCGAAGAGCCCGTTTCTCGAGCCCGCCCGGGTCACGTTGGCCGAGGCGCAGGTGGAGACGGGCCGGCCCGAGGCGGCGCGCCCGGCGCTCGAGCAGTTCGTGGCGACCTCGCCGAACGACCCGCGCGCGCCCCGCGCCTGGGCCGCGCTGGCGCGGGCCCGTGAGGTGACCGGCGACCGCGCCGGCGCGCTCGACGCCTACGCGCGTGCCGTGAAGGACGGGGGTGCCACCGACCTTCGCCCCGAGGCGGCGTTCGGCTACGCGCGGCTGCTCACGCAGGAAAAGCGCTGGGGCGCGGCGCGCGGCGTGCTCGAGCGGCTGGTGCGGACCGACGACAAGGCCGTGGTCGCGGCCGCCGCCGGCGCGATCGGCGAGACCTACCAGGGGGAGGGCGACAATCTCACCGCCGCCGAGTACTTCATGACGGCGGCGTACGTCCTGCCCGACTCGCCGGCCGGTCGTCGCGGTCTGCTCGGTGCCGGTGCAAGCTTCGCGGCGCTAAAGCAGAACGACGCGGCGGAGGTGGTGTACAGGAAGCTCCTGGCGCAGACGGGCGTCCCGGCTGAGCTGGCCGACACGGCCCGCAAGGGACTGAAGGACATCGGGCGTTGAAGGGTTACGGCGGTCGCGTCCTATTCGTCGATCTGACGACTGGGACGACGCGCAGCCAGACGCTCGACGAGGGCACGGCCCGGGGGCTGCTGGGCGGTAACGGCCTCGCCGCGCGCTTGCTCTACGACCGCCTCCCGCCGCGGACCGACCCGTTCGCGCCCGACAACGCGGTCGTGTTCAGCGTGGGGCCCATCACCGACACGACGGTGCCGGGCAACAGCCGTGCCTGCGTCGCCAGCAAGTCGCCCCTGACCGGTCTTTTCTTCGACTCGACCTTCGGCGGGCGCTTCCCCGCGACGCTCAAGCGCACGGGCTTCGACGCCGTGTTGATCACCGGCCGCGCGGCGGCGCCGTCTTACCTGCTGGTGACCGAGGCGGGCGCCGAGGTGAAGCCGGCGCCCGAGCTCTGGGGCACGACGACGCGCGAGGCGGTGAACGCGCTGGCCGCCGCCGAGGGCGCCGACGCCGATGCGATCGCGATCGGCCCGGCGGGCGAGCACCGCGTGCGCTTCGCGGCGATGGCCCACTACTGGAAGAACCGCGAGGGTGTGTCGGGACGCGGTGGCATCGGCGCCGTGCTGGGCTCGAAGAATCTCAAGGCCGTCGTGGTGCGGGGCGCGCGCAAGACCGAGATCGCCGACGCCGCGGCGCTCAAGGCGCTCATCGAGGAAACGCGCGAGCCGCTCAAGACCGGA
>Ga0099830_10001313_pt1 | contig 12470 bp, 11 predicted proteins | sample CZO8metaG_4_FD_79337 | JGI IMG/M metagenome (GOLD analysis project Ga0099830, IMG submission 79337) | Vadose zone soil microbial communities from the Eel River Critical Zone Observatory, Northern California, USA - CZOApr15con2H3.8 metaG | ecosystem: Environmental > Terrestrial > Soil > Vadose...
CGGTGGCCGAGTTCCAGTTCATGGACTTCATCGGATGCGCCTTCAACCAGATCGTCAACATGGTCGCCAAGGCGCACTATCGCTGGGGAGCCCCGGCCCCCCTGGTGATCCGCGGACCAAGCGGCGGCAACGTCCATGGCGGGCCGTTTCATTCGCAGAATCCGGAAATGTGGTTTGTGCATGCGCCGGGATTGAAAGTTGTCTGTCCCGCGACCGCCTACGACGCCAAGGGACTGATCAAAGCCGCCATCCGTGACAACAATCCGGTAATTTTTTTCGAGCACAAGTATCTCTACCGCCGAATTAAAGAAGAGATTCCCGCTGACGATTACATCGTCCCGATTGGCAAAGCTCGCATCGCCCGCGAAGGCCGTCATCTCAGCGTGATTACCTACGCAGCGATGGTGTACACTGCGCTCGAAGCCGCGGAGATCCTGACGAAAGATGGAATCGACATTGAGATTGTCGATCTACGAACTGTCTCGCCGCTCGATCGCGAAACCATCGCCGCGACCGTGAAGAAGACGAACAAAGTAATCGTCCTCCATGAACACGCGCGTACCGGAGGACTCGCAGGAGAGATTGCAGCCATCATCAACGAAGAAGCATTCGACGATCTCGACGGTCCGATCGTGCGACTCACGTCACTCGACACGCCAGTTCCGTTTTCACCGCCGCAGGAAGAATTCTTCCTACCGAAAGTGAGCGACGTTGTACGCGAAGCGCGCCGTTTGTACGCGTACTGAAACAGGCCCGATTTGTCGTCCGCTCATGTGGCAGCATCAAACGTTATATATACTTGGTTTTTCACACCGAGGGATTCCCAATGCGCTTTCTTCTTGGTGGTGTAGTCGTTGTCGTGATCCTTGTAATTGTCGGCGTCGGATTTGCCTTGCTCGGCTTCTTCCCGACCAACGCCAACTCCACTCCACCGCGCTTCGAGCAACAGATTGCCACGGCTGCGCTCGACGCCTCCATGGAACGCCGCGCCCCGCGCCTGAACAACCCCATTCCGCCGACCGACGAGAACCTGATCGAAGGCCTGAAGATCTACACCATGAATTGCGCGCTCTGTCATGGCGGTCTCGACCGTCAGCCGTCGGTACTCGGAAAATCGCTCTACCCTCCATCCCCGAGTCTTATCCTTGATCCGCTCGACGATCCGGAGTGGCATGTCTTCTACGCGGTTCGTACCGGCGTCCGCTACACCGGCATGCCGTCCTGGGAGAAAGTTCTCTCCGAGCCTGACATGTGGAAAGTGACGGCCTTCCTCACTCGCGTGGAGAAGTTATCGCCCGCCGTTCAGGATTTCTGGAAGAAATCGGCGGGAGTCGCTGCGCCCACCGAAAGCGAGGCGGGACACGAGCATCACGATCACGCCAACCATAAGTAGATCAGGAACGGACTATCCAGGCGGGAAATTGAAATTGATCGTGATGACGGTCTGAGTTTGCAGCACGCGTCCGTTGACGTTGTAAGGCTGGAAGCGCCACTGCTTCACAGCGGCGATCGCCGCCTTTGCCAGCACAAAATATCCGCGAACCAGTTTCAGATCCTGCACAGTGCCATCGCGTCCGATCACTGCTTGCAAGACCACAGTTCCCTTCAGTTTCTGCGCCATCGCTTCATGTGGATATACCGGTTCGACGGAATGAACCATCAGCGCACGCGCGGAGTCTTCAGTCAGGTGAACGGGCTCACTATACTGTGGAATCTGAGGAGGCGTCGGCGCGGAAACCGGCATCATCTGAACCGGACTCACCGTCACCACGACCGGTCGGGCAAGCGGTGCAGAGGACTTCAGACTGTCAGGAACCGCGGCGTGCTCCGCGCGAGTCGGCAGCGGATCCACGTGGAGCGTCGGCGTAGGCAGCGGCAAATCATATGCGGGCCGCGAGTGCATGGGTTTATCGGGCAAGGTGATGTCCGCGGCTACGACTCCCAGAACGGGCGCCTGCGCATTAGTGTTGGCGGGAGTTCTCGCAAAGTAAGCATCCGGCTGCATTTCGGGAATGGCCGTCTGCGCCCCTGATTTGTTCACATCAAAGAGCGCGGCCACGGATTCCCGCAAGACACGGAATGTTCCCTCGTGCGTCCGTCCCAAATACGAGAAGGCCTCGCGCGATCTCCAAGAGAAAAATGCGGCTGTGAGCATCAGTGCTGCGACAAGAGCAACTCGCAACCCGGCTCGAGATGACCGGGATCTTTCGGCGGGCTCCTCTGCAAAGGTGGCTTGCTCGCTATGTTCTTCCGGCGCGGGCGGTGGAACAGACTCGGGCAACTCGCTGGCGATGGAAACGAGGTTCGGATCCTCAGGTTGTGGTTCGGAGGGCTCCTCCAATTCAGGCTGGTCGAGCGCCGCGCCCCCATCAGCGGCGTAGGCAGGGGATTGCAAGTTCATTTGCTGGCTCGCCTTGGCCAGCACGGCGCGGGCTTCATCGGCAACAATGGGACGATAGATCAGGAAATCGAGACGATGCTCGCGCTCCTCGTCGGGCGTGGGTTCGCCTTCCACAATGGCGATCACGACTGCCATGCGGCTTGGTCCGGATTCGCGCGCGCGTTTGAGAAGGAAGCCCGCCTCCGGCTGATCCGACCAATCAGCAATGATGCAGGCAAAGGGCTGCTTGGTCCCTTTTTCCATGGCCGCGAAGATGTCCGCACAGACTTCAGCGCGAATGCCGGCTTCCCGCAGGACCGCCGTCAGTGAATCGGCTGTTTCGGGATTTTTGGAAAACAGTAAGGCGCGCAGAGCCATTCCAACGACAGGTTATCTGGAATTTGCATTCAGGGGCAGGTAACCAGGGGCACAGCACCTAGGGCGGGATTCGCAAAGAAGGGGCTTGTACTTGTAGGCGGTGACTTTCGTCACCAACGACTGGCAGCGTCTAGGCCTTCGACTTTGCTGAGGAGTCATTCCGCAGCGAGATTGAACCTGCGCGGCTGAAGCCGCCATCGATAGCGGGACCGCTGCGGCACGACTGAAAGTCGTGCCCTCCCGAGGCCCTCCAATCGCGGGCCGGGCATTGGTGGCGGGTTTGTGGTTACCACTGAAGTCGTGCGCTTCCCGAAAAATCCTTCTGTCACCGCTCTAACGCGAGAGTTTGTCCGGTTCCGCGAGTTCTCTCGATCAGATCTCGGTCCACTCTCCCGAGATCTCGTGACGGATCTTCTCGGTGCGCTCCTGTATCTTTTTCTGCGAGTCCTGCAATTTCTGTTGCAGCTTGTTGAAGCAAGGCTTGTTATGCCGCAATTTCTCCAGCGCAGGAGCCATGCGTGCGATTTCCTCGCCTGCGTGGCTCAGTTCCATCTCGACGTCCGCGGTCAGGTCGGGAAGGTCGAAACTCTCCTCCAGAAGATTGCCCGAATCCTTCTTCTCCGGTAGGGTCAGGTTCAGGTTCTGCTCTTTTTTCTCGCGAACAACCGTGACGGCCGCGGTTCCGCCGGAAGTTGATCGCAGAGCGCGGGTAAAGTCAGAAGTGTCGCGCACCGCCTGATTGTTCACGCGCACGATCACATCTCCGGCACGGAAGCCGGCTTTCTCCGAGCGGCTGCCTTTTTCCACGGACCGGACTAACACCCCGTTGCCGCTCTTCACGCCAAAAAACTCGCCGAGTTGCGGTGTCATGTTCTCCACCATCAGTCCGCTGCGGAGCGAGGAGTGGGCAATTACAACTGAAACTGGAATATCCAGATCGGCCAGCGCGGGCATCGGGGGAATCTTGATGTTGATGTCTGGCATGTTGTGCATCGCCATGCCTTTGCCGCGGTTGGCGAGTTGTACCTTGATGGATTGCGGTAGGCCGTCCCGGCTGATGCCGAGCGTGACCACCCGGCCAGCAGGGGTTTCGCGAATCATACGGCGCAACTGGGCGGCACTCTCCACCCCCGCGCCGTTCAAGGTCAGGATGACGTCGTGCTCCTTCAGGCCGGCCTTTCCCGCAGGGGCGTCTTGATCCACCATCGTTACTTCCGCGCCGTGCTCTTCTTTAAGTTTAAGGGCGCCCAGGCGCTCGGTCGTGACGTCGGCGATGTCGACTCCCAGATACGACGAGCCGCCGCCGCCCTCTTCGACTCCGTAGCCCCAGTTCCAATTTTCTCCGGGACGGTCGTAGGGAAGCTCGGCGGGTTGCGCGGTTGCGACCAGCGAGAACAAAGCGACACAGAGCAGGATGCGATGCGACATAGGGCCCTCCTGAAAACCAATTTCAAATTCTTTCGATCCTCAAACGGCGAACCCGGGGGCTAAAGCCCACACCTGTTGTTGACGGCTTGCGCGGCCCTGAAGGGCCGCTCTTCCACGGCTGTATCGACGTCTTGTCAGTTTTTCTGCAGCCTCAAAGCCGTGCCCTCCCGAAAATCAAACTCCGAAATCAATTGTTCAAAACCCGTCCTAGCGACTGGCGCGGACGAACTTAATGTTCCCGGAATTTGTGCGGACCTTGAGTACTGGTCCTCCGCCGTTCAGCTGACCTTCGGCCGTCACCGTTCTCGGGCCCCAGTCTCCGCCTTCACTGGCAATATGAATGTCGGAGAAGTCGCTAATAATTTTATGGCCGTTCGCCAACTCGATATTCGCTCGAATGGAAATGGAGAGATCACCGGCCAAATAAACTGTGATGTCACCTGCGCCGGTTTCGAGCATTGAATCTGTCCGGTCACTCGACGCCAAGAACCTGGCAATGATTCCGCCGCCCCCGGTTTCAGCCCGCGCGGACGGAACTCCGTTGAGCTCAATGCAACCCCCGCCGGTTTCGGCTTTCACGGGACCCTTGGCAGAACTCAGGCGGATGCTGCCGCCGCCGGTCTCCATCACTACAGGGCCGCCGATGTCGCCGAGATCCACGCTACCGCCGCCGGTTGTGACTCGTACCGTTCCCTGACAGCGCTCCACCTGGATGTTGCCACCGCCGGTCTCCAATGTCGCTCCCTGCATGCAAGAGAGCACCGAAACGCTTCCCCCACCGCTTTCGGCGTTGAGTTTTCCTTTGGCCGAGGCGACTTTGATGTTTCCGCCTCCGGTGCGAACATTCACATCGCTGCCTACGGTGCCTACGTCGATGGCGCCTCCTCCGGTTTCGGCGTCGATGGCGCCTCCGATGTCGTCCAGGCGAATACTTCCACCGCCGCTCTGCACTTCGGCACGGCCAGCAATCCCCGTGGTGCGCACGCTCCCACCGTCGGTCTCGACTTTCGCAAGCTCAAGATTGCGGGGAACATTGATGACGAAGTCGCCGGAAAACTTCCGGATCCGTCCACCCTGCCAGTCGCCGACGATCCAGACGGTGTCGCCCTTCGAGTAAGCGCTGATCTTGTAATTCTCAAATTCACGGCGGGCCTGCTGCTCCGAGGAGGTATAAGCACGACTATGAATGACGTAACTGACCCCCGGCTGCGAACCGCCCTCGACCCGTACCGATCCCATGTCCACCTTGACGTGCAGAGTCTTGGCAGCGGCCAAACTTCCAGTGATCTCCTGGACCCAGTTGCCACCCTCGCGATAGACACGGTTTTCCTGGCCCGCGGCCAGGGACGCCAGCGCCGTCAGCAACATTCCGATGCTGGCTACTCTGAAAACTTGTTTCAATGAAATGCTCCTTTTCTACGTCCGTCTTGTGGCGCCGGCATCTCGTCGGCTGTCGCGAGGGCATCTTACCCTCGCAGATGGGGGCGAGACGCCCCACGACAGCCGCCGGGACGGCGGCGCTACGCCTAATCCATTTCTGGCACTTGCTCCATCATGGCACGCGCTTGCGAGCGGATGGAGGCGTTCTGATCCGTCTGGGCGAGCCTGGTCAAGACGGATCGCACGCCGCTGTCCGCCTTCATTGGCTCGACCAGATGCAGCGCCTGCATGCGCACTCCGATGTTGGCGTCGCTAATCAACGATTGTAGGACCGCGTTCCGCACCCGTACATCCTGTCGGACAAATCCGCTCAACCCGTCCAATGCCTTCAGGCGCACGCCCGGATTGGTGTCATTCTGCAACGAGTACATCAGCACCTCGCGGACATTCGTCTCGTTGGGCGCTTGCGTCAGCAGGTCCACCGAATCCATTCGAACGCCGGAATTGAAGTTGTTGCGGGCTGCGAAGAGCAGAAGCTGCTGGATGCGTTGATCGCCGAGAGAACCCTGGACATCCTGGGTGGTAACAGTGTCGTACTTGATGCTGACCTGATTCGATCCCGGTTCCTGCGTGACGGAACGAATGCCCGTAATGGTAGAAGCTTCAACTGGTGTAGGTGCGGGACCGGGGCCCGGGCCGGGTGCTTGAGGTCCGGGGAATTGGCGCATGGTTACAATTCCCCCGCCAAAGCCCACGATGAAGATCACCGCGGCAACAGCTGGCGCCATGCGGACTTGCCGCAGCCAGTTGCCGGGATCGAAGACTAAACGCTGCCAGAATCCGCCCTGGGTGGTGGTTTCGAGCGCTTCCTGCAGTCGCATGCGCGAGGCGGCCAGAAGGTTCGGGCTGGGCTCCGCCACCGGCGCTTGCGAGAGCGTGGTGTGGAACTTGCGTGCCGACTTCAGTTCAGCGGTGCAATCCGTACATCGAGCCAGATGCTGTTCTATTTCATAACGGGCATCGTCCTCCAGCTCGTTATAAACGTAGAACACGATATTGTCTTTTACCCAATCACATTTCACTTTCGTACCCCCGTTGCGGGGAAGAAATTCAATCTCGTCATCCCGATTCCTTGCCGGCGAGACGCCGGCGCTACCTCATCTCCGACAGCGCGCTGCGCAGTTTCTGCGTGGCGCGGAACAGCGTATTCTTGGCGGTTTCTTCCGTGGTGTTCAGCATTTCGCCCACGGTCCGCAATTTGAGCCCGTGATAATGCTTTAATTCAAAAACCATGCGTTCCCGAGGAGTCAGGCGAGACAGCGCAGCGCCAATCTTTCGTCCCAGTTCGCGGCGCATCAGATCGCGCTCGGGGTTTGCGCCCGAGCGTCCGTCGGGGACCTGGTCGATCAGACTGTACTCTTCGCCGGAATGATCGGTTGCGACCGGAGCGTCTTCCTTTCGGACATTTCGCTTGCGCAGGTGGTCGAGGCAGAGGTTGGTGACGATCCGGTAAATCCAGGTGTAAAATGAACACTCAAAACGGAAACTCCCCAGGTTTTTATAGGCCTTGAGGAAGGCATCCTGATGGATGTCCTGGGCGTCCGCTTCCGATCCGGTAAGGTGGAGAGCCAGGCGCAGAACCGACTGATCGTAGTGACGGACGAGGACCTCGAAGGCCGCGCGGTTTCCCTGCTGCGCCTCACGGATCAAAGTCGTGTCGTCAATGCGGTTGCCCTGTGCTGCCACGGAGCCCCTCAAGCTGGGGTTCTGGGTACCGCTGCCCTGCTCACCCCGGGCCCCGCTTAGTCGCCCCCGGGAAAGCTCGCCAACCGGAATTGCTGCTGCGTACGAATCGGCCGGCATTGTGCCTCTGTTTCCTTTACAAGTGCCCAACCTTGCCTTGCACGGAATAGACGGGGCAGCTGCCAGATCGTTAGCAAATTATAGGGGTTAGTCCTTTATTTGCTTCACACTAAAAGACGCCAAACAGTTGTCTGTTTGCTGTCACTTCAGGCGGAGGCGCATCTCGTTGGTGGGAACGAAGCCCAGAGTTTCGTAAAGGGGCCGGCCCTCATCGCTGGAGTGCAGTACAACCGAGCTAAAGCCCTGCTCCTTCAACCACTGGATCATCAATAACATAAGTCGGCGAGCCAGTCCCCGCCGACGAACCTTCGGCTCGGTATAGACGTTGATGATCAGAGCCCGACGGGTGACGGGGTCGTGGGGGCCTGCTGGCCAAGACGAGATGAGTACCCCGCCGCCGGCAACTATCTGTCCTTGAGGATCTACGGCCAACCAACCGTGGTAGGAACCATCTGCCAGCGCACCCGCCAGCCAGGAGGCGGTGGCCTCGACCATGCGGTCCAGATCCTCGGAGCTACCTTCTCCCATATCCTGGAACATGCTGCGCCTGTGGTGCAGGATTACCGCGCAATCTTGCGGGGTAGCAGAACGAATACCGATCTCGCTTGGGGCCATGGCATCTCCAAATTCACCGAGGGTCTGGGCTGTTTTTGAAAGGGTACAATATCAACGCAGGCCGAAGTCGTTGCGCCCGGCCCAGAGGATTCATGTACGAAGTAACCGTCGAAGATACGTTCGCCGCCGGACACTACCTGCGGAACTACAAGGGTAAGTGCGAGAACCCGCACGGGCACAACTATAAGGTGCGGGTGACGCTCGCCGGCGCCGAACTCGACAAGGCCGGGCTGCTGCTGGATTTCAAAGACCTGAAGGATGTCATGAAGCACGTCATCGACCGGCTTGATCACCAGATGATCAATGACATTGAGCCGTTTACGGAGTTGAATCCCTCGGCTGAGAATCTCGCGAAGTATTTCTACGACGAGACCAATTCCCGGTTGCGCAGCGTGACCAATGGGCGGGTGCTGGTGAGGGATGTCACGATTTTCGAGACTGATACCACGACGGCGAAATACTCGGAGTAACGGTTGGCGGGTTCCTTAACCATCACCGAGATTTACAGATCCCTGCAAGGCGAATCGACGCACGCCGGACTCCCTTGCGTCTTCGTACGTCTGACCGGATGCAATCTACGCTGCTCATGGTGCGACAGCGAATTCAGTTTCTATGGCGGGCGCAAAATGAGCCGGGAAGAAATCTTCGACGAGGTGATTGCCTTGAGCCCGGGTGGCGGACTCGTCGAGATCACGGGCGGCGAACCGATGCTGCAGGAGAAGGAAGTGGTTCCGCTTATGCAGCAACTGCTCGACGGCGGCTACAAGGTTCTGCTTGAGACCAGCGGGGAGAGGCCCTTAGCGCGAGTGCCGACGCAGGTGATCAAGATCGTGGATGTGAAGTGTCCCAACTCCGGCGAGCCCGACACTTTTGCGCTGGAGAACCTGGAAGCGCTCCAGCCCCACGATGAAGTCAAGTTCGTGTTGAGTGATCGCACGGACTACGAGTTTGCTCGCGATTTCGTTCGGCGGCATCGGTTGGAGGAGCGAGTCCATGCGGTGCTGTTTTCGCCGGCATTTCGCAAGGACGCGTCCGGCGCGCGGGACTCGTCACACTGCCTGCTCGATCCGGAAGAGCTTGCCCAATGGATACTGGGCGACGATGTTCCGGCGCGGCTCAGTCTTCAGATTCACAAGCTGATCTGGGACCCGGCCGCGAAGGGTGTTTGAGCTGGGTAGCGCCGGCATCTTCTGTTGGGGCATTCTACCTAGCGCCGCGGTTGCGGCGTCTCCTGATGGCCGCGGCATCGCGATCGCGGGGGAGACGGGGCAAGCCCCGTCTCTACGCTGCGGCCACCTCCCAACTGTCATAAAATCAACTAGAAGCGCTGGCCTTCGCTTCGCGAGTGGATCATGCCATCTAAGTCTGTAAGGGCGGGAACTCGTGCTGTGGTGCTTCTGAGCGGCGGTATGGACTCTTGTGTGTGCGCGGCGCTGGCGGCACGCGATCACGATGCGGCGGCGGTCCATGTTAGCTATGGACAGCGTACCGAGACGCGCGAACGGCGCTCTTTTGACGGCGTCTGCGACCGGCTTGGGATTGGAGATCGCCTGGCGGTGAGGAACGATGCGTTGCGCGCAATCGGAGGATCGGCTTTGACGGATGCGAACATTGCGGTGCCGGCCTCACAGGCGATTGGAGCCGGAGTGCCGGTGACCTATGTGCCATTCCGCAACGCGCATCTTCTGGCCGTCGCGGTCAGTTGGGCGGAGGTGCTGGGCGCGGAGAAGGTTTATATTGGCGCGGTCGAGCCCGACAGCTCCGGCTATCCTGACTGCCGGCCGGCCTACTATCGCGCCTATAACGAGGTCGTGAAGGCCGGCACAAAAGAGGGGGCAATCCAGATTGTTACGCCGTTGATTGCCATGCGGAAGGCTGAGATTGTGAGGCTGGGCCTTGAATTGGGCGCACCCTTCGATTTAACGTGGTCATGCTATCAGCGCGAGGATCGCGCCTGCGGCGTTTGTGACAGCTGTGTACTCCGGCTGCGGGCCTTCCGCGAGGCGGGCGCAGATGATCCGATTCCGTACGCGGAGATGGCGACCAGATCGTCGTAAGAGTTTCCGTTTCTCAATTGCCGATGGCGCCGGCGAACGTCCTCGGCGGTCGAAAAGTGGAAATTGTAAATCCAGGTTCGGTAATCGAGGTTCTGTAAATTCAGGTTTAGTGCCGGGAGGCAAGTTATGAAGAAGCTATTCATCATTCCCCTGTTGCTTGTGCTGGTGGTGAGCCTTTCCGCTCCGGCAGGGTTTGCGCAGGCCATGGGTAGTGTGAAGGGGGTCGCGAAGGACGTGGACGGGAAATTCATCACGGGCGCCGAGGTTGAGTGGTTTGGTGTCGAGACGGGCCGCAAGTACGAACTGAAGACGAACAATAAGGGCGAGTACTTTTCACTGGGCATTACGCCAGGGAAGTACAACGTAAAGTTGCTTAAGGACGGCAAGGAACTGTGGCACATCAACAACGTCTCGGTCGGCGTCGACGAAGTGGTGATGGACTTCGACCTGAAGAAAGAACAGGCGAACTCTGCCCAGGCTTCCGGAATGACCGCCGAGCAGGTCAAGCAGATTCAGGCGCAGCAGGCCCAGGCAGCCAAAGAAAAGGACACCGTTAAGTCTCTCAACGAAAAGCTCACAGCCGCCAAAACGGCCAGCGATGCCGGCGACTTCGATACCGCGATTGCAACCCTGACCGAAGCCAACCAAGCGGACCCCACCCGCGACTTGATCTGGTTCCGGCTGGGCGATGCCTATCGCATGTCAGCCCTCAAGCAGACTGATCCTGCCGAAAAGCAGAAACGCTTTGAAACGTCCGCCACCGATTACCAGAAAGCCATTGAACTACGCAGCGGTTCCGAGGCTGCAAAAAAAGAAGCCGACAATAACGCCAAGATTGCGGCCTACTACAACAATCTGGCGGAGGTGTATTCCAAGTCCAACAAGATCGATGACGCCGTGGCGAGCTACAGCAAGGCAGCTGAACTGGATCCTGCCCACGCCGCGCAGTACATGTTTAATACCGGCGCCGTGCTTACCAATGCCGGCAAGGTGGATGCTGCGATCGCGGCCTTTGATAAGGTGATTGCGGCCGATCCAAACAAGGCGGCCGCGTACTACTGGAAAGGCGTGAATATGATCGGAAAGGCCACTCTGAAGGGCGACAAAATGGTGGCGCCCGAAGGGACTGCCGAAGCCTTCCAGAAGTATCTCGAAATCGAGCCTACCGGCACGTTTGCCCAGCCCGCAAAGGACATGCTGGCGAGCATCGGCGCCAGCATCGAAACCACCTATGGCACCAAGAAGAAGGCGGTCAAGAAGTAGCTAAAACAATGCTGTTAGCTTGCAAACAAAGGCGGTCCTGGCGGGCCGCTTTTCCTTTTCCCTTCAGTTACTTAGGGTCTATGGCCTAAGGGTCTTCGCGTTCCGGGCTATTCGCGCTACAGTCATTCCAAGCTTTCCGCGTTTTGCCGTTCTCCCCTGTGGTGTCAATCCGGCTGTCTGGAGAATAAGCAATGGCTGCTCCGGGGAGTTCCCCGATTGCAATTGCCTTCGAAGGTGTGAGCGGGTCGGGTCTGATCCCGACGCCGGTGCTGCTGGCTGGCATGTTGCGCGCTTCGGAGAAGGTCAGCGATCTGATATTTTCGCCCGGCCGTCCACCGCAGGTTGAGATTCATGGTCAGCTAACGGCCGTCGAGATTTCCGGGGCGAGCGTTCTTTCTGCCGACGATACGCGCCGCATCGCGGCCGACCTGATCGGCACCAACAAACAAGCTATCAATACCCTACGCGAGCAGGGCTCCTGCGATGTTTCGTATGGATTGCCCGGCATGGCGCGCTTTCGGGTCAACGTCTTCATCCAGCGGGGAAGTTGCGCAATTGTCATGCGCGTCATCCCTACTTCGATTCCCAGTTTTTCCTCTTTGCGTTTGCCGGCTCAGTTGGAGGAAGTGGCGCAAGTGCGCAACGGGATCGTCCTGGTGACTGGGGGAAGCGGATCGGGTAAGTCTTCGACGGTGGCTGCCCTGTTGGACCGAATCAACAGCGAGCACTGCTACCACATTCTTACGGTCGAGGATCCCATCGAATTTCTGCACAACCACAAAAAATCAACCGTGCACCAGCGCGAGTTGCACAGCGACGCCCCGAACTTCGCGCTGGCACTGAGAGCGGCTCTGCGGCAGGCGCCGCGCGTGATCATGGTCGGCGAAATTCGGGATCGGGAAACACTCGAAATCCTGCTCGAAGCTGCCGAGAACGGACATCTCGTTCTCTCCAGCATGAATACGGTCGATGCTTCGAAGACGGTCGAGCGTATCATCGCGACCTTTCCGCCCACGGAGCACCAATCGGTGCGCGATCGCCTGGCGAAAACCTTCCGCTACATCATTGCCCAGCGTCTGGTTCCGCGCGCGGATAGCGGGGGACGC
>Ga0099830_10001314_pt1 | contig 12469 bp, 8 predicted proteins | sample CZO8metaG_4_FD_79337 | JGI IMG/M metagenome (GOLD analysis project Ga0099830, IMG submission 79337) | Vadose zone soil microbial communities from the Eel River Critical Zone Observatory, Northern California, USA - CZOApr15con2H3.8 metaG | ecosystem: Environmental > Terrestrial > Soil > Vadose...
GCCAATCTCTTCCGGACCCGCCACAGGTTTCACAGCGTCGGAGCGCTGGAAGCGCGATCGACAAGTTGGTGCCTCGCTCCGCTTCCTCCGGACTGAGGATGACGTCGAGATCGAGCGGTTTCATCCGCTCCGCCTTCGGCACTCCAAGGTGGGTAAAGTTCCGGCTCCAACGATCGAATACTTCCCGAATCTCGGACTGCGGAGCGTGAAAATCGTTGAACAAAGACAGCGGCTCCGGGCTTGCCATCCTCGGTGAAACGTCGACGACCGGGAAGCGGACGCCCACTCCCACTGATCCCAGCGGGCTTGGATGGGCGGTTTGATTGTAAGCCTCCCGTTGAGCCGGATCCGAGAGCACGCGGTAAGCCTCGACGATCTCCTGGAAGCGGCGAGCCTCCTGCGCCGAAGCGCGATCTGGATGATATCGAACCACCAGGCGGCGAAAAGCCCGGCGAATCGCAGCGGGGCTCTCGGTGCGCCGGATGCCAAGGACAGTGTAGTAGTCCGGTGAGAGTGCCATCGTCTTCACCTCCAACGCTTCGTAGAAGGTAACAGGCGATGGCAAAACCTGGAAGGCTTGCGCGGACGAATTGGTCAGCTTCGAGCAGCTTCCTCGAGCGCGACAAAAAGTGCGCGGGCTTTGTTTCGCGTTTCCCAGTACTCGGCGGCCGGGCGCGAGTCGTATACGATTCCAGCCCCCGCCTGCACGCTCAAGCGCCGAGCCGACTGAAGCAGGGTGCGAATCACGATGCACATCTCCATATTGCCGTAGCGATCAAAATAACCGACTGCTCCTGCATAGGGACCACGCCGTGCGGGTTCGAGCGCATCGATGATTTCCATTGCCCGCACCTTGGGAGAACCGGTCACCGTCCCCGCAGGGAAGGCGGCGCGCAACACGTCGAGCGCGTTCATCCCCTTGGCGATCCGGCCGCGCACCTGAGATACCAGGTGCATCACGTGCGAGTAGCGCTCGACGGTCTTTAGAACATCCACGCGCACGGTGCCGACCTCCGCGACACGCCCCACGTCGTTTCGGCCGAGATCAACCAACATTACGTGCTCCGCGTTTTCTTTCGGGTCGGCTCGTAGCTGTGCCTCGAGCTTGGCGTCCTCCAGGGGCGTTCGTCCTCGCGGCCGCGTGCCGGCGATCGGGCGCACCGTGACTTCGCCCTCCTCCAGCCGGACCAGGGTCTCGGGCGAGCTGCCGATCAGCGAATTGGCTCCAGCTTGGAGGAAGAATAAGTAGGGCGACGGATTGACTCGCCGAAGGGCGCGATAGAGCTCGAAGGGCGGCAGGCTGGTGGTCGCGTCGAACCGCTGAGAGATGACGATCTGCTGGCAATCCCCAGCGCGGATATAGTCGCGCGCCCGTCGGACCGCGGCCTCAAAACGGCTGCGGGAAATCCGAGCCTTGAGCTGGGTCGGGGCCTTTGCGAGAGAGGACGGTCTCGCCGTCAACGGACGGTGGATTATCCGCAAGACGCGCCTGATTCGTCGAAGCGCAGTTTCGTACGCGGCCGCAGGCTTGACGTGCTCGGCGCACACCGCTTCGGCAATGACCTGGACGGTGTGGCGCACGTTGTCGAAGGCGAGCACCGTGTCGAAATCCATCATCATCACGTCGGGAAATCCGAGCTCGTCCGGCTTTCCCAACGGAACGCGAGGCTCAAACAGCCGAACTGCATCGTAGGAGATGTTGCCGACCAACCCACCGGCAAAACGCGGCGTTCCGTCGATCCGGATCCCACGGGCACGCTCCAGACGGCTCGCGATCCAAGCCATCGGATCGGTCGAATCGCCGAGACGCCACGACAGCACCCCGCGCGGGCGAACTCCCAGAAACGACCATCTGGCCTGATGCTCTCCCCCCTCGACCGACTCAAACAGGAAACCGTGCTTCTCGCCATGCGCCAGCTTGAGGAAGGCTGACACCGGCGTTTCCGTATCTGCCCGGACCTCCAATCGGATTGGAATGGTGGATCCGGGCCGATAAAGCCGGCGAAATACGGAGAACTCCGGAAGCGCGTTCAACGTCCTACTCCACCGGGGCTTCGAGCTGCCTGTTTTCGGCGGTTCTTTTCGCCGTTTCCCCACCAGCAATCCGCAGCAAGAGCACCGCCGAGAGCAGGCCGAAACCCAGCGACGCCAACCAGAGCGTTTGGCTGCCAAAGCGCTGCATCACCGCCGTACCCAGCCACGGCGCTACGGCGAATGCGATGCCCCACGCCATCAGGTAATAGCCCATGTACTCGCCCGCGCGACCTCGAGGAGCCAAATCGGCGACGTAAGCGGAAAGGGTTGGTAGAAAAACGATCTCTCCCGCCGTCCAGATCACCACCGTGACGATGATCGAGCTTATCGAGTGCGCAAAGGCCAAGGCTCCAAAGCCTATTCCCAACAGCAATGCCCCCAATCCCAGGGCACGCCCATGCGGCCAATGTGCCATCGCCGCATTCGTGCGCACTTCCGCCAGGACGATGATCAGCGTGTTGATCGTGAACATCAACCCATAAGCCGCTTCGGACAGGCGCAGCTCGTGAACCATGTACAGAGACATCGCGCCTTGGTGCTGGAAGAATGTCACCATCACCGGAAGCAAGGCGAGCACGAAATAGAGCAGCCGAGGATCGAACAGCGCCAAACTCGGTAGCTGCAGATGGCTTACGGTCTGAGGCTCTTTGTGAGCCGAGTCGCGAAATCGAGCCAAGAGGACCAGCCCCGCTGCGATCGACGTCGCGCCATCGACCCAGAAGAGAGACTTGAAGGAGTAGGTGGCCAAAAACCCGCCCAGCGCAGGTCCGACGCTAAACCCGAGGTTGATTGACAGGCGGTTGAGCGCGAAGCCTTGTTTGCGCAGCTTCGGCCCGGCAAGCTCTCCCACCAGGGAGAGGTTGGCCGGGCGAAACGCCTCCGAGGTAAGGGCGAGAAGCGTCACCCCTGCCAATACCTGCGGAAGCGTCCTCGCGAGCGGCAGCAGCCACAGAGCCAATCCGGTGCTGAACAGAGAGAGCCTCATCACCCGAAGCGCACCGAGGCGGTCCGAAAGATGTCCGCTCACCGCCACCCATAGCACCGCAACCACTCCATAGGCGCTCAATACCAGACCGGCGCGTGCAGGCTTGAAGCCCAGGTTCTCGGTCAGATACAGCATCAGAAACGGCAGCACCATCGTCCCAGCACGGTTGATCAACGAAGCCGCCGCCAGGATCCAGGATTCCCTCGGAAGTCCACCGAGCTCTCTCCAAGGATTGAACGGGGAGCGGGCCAAGCGAGCAAATGAAGTCATCGACAATGGCCGCCTCTTCTAGCACGTCTATTCAGATCTTCTCGCGCGTGCGAAGAGGCGCTTGTGGCGAGGCTTCGGATGGGGACGAGACTGGAGCGATCAGTTGCTCGTCTCGGTTGACGGATTCGAGCGCATCCGCGAGCGCGCCGACTTCATCGCCCAGGCTCTCGAGACTCTTCTTCAGCCCCTGACCCGCCACCTGAGCCGAGGCACTATCGGCCGACCGGACCCGAAGCACCTGGGTATAGAGGCTCTCCAACACATAGGAAAGCCGAGTTCGTTCGGCTTCCATTCGCGAGGCTGCGGTCAGCAATTCGGCGCGCTGCTTGCGCTGCTCGTCGAGCGCCACCAGCGCGGCGGAAAGCCTTTGACGAGTAACCTCGTCCGCTTCCGATTCCAGGCGTTTCACCAGCGCGTCTCGCTCCTTACTCAGCCGAGCATCATCTTCAGTGGTCACCAGTGCCCGCAGCTCGGCCTCGCGCTTTGCGAGTGCATGGCACCCCTGCCGGATTGCCTCGACGGTCTCTTCGGGTTTGCGAAGCACATCGCGCAGCACGTCGGGGCCGCGCTTCACTTCCGCGAGCAACCGGTCGCCCCACTGATCGACTCTTGCCAAACTCTGCTCGATTTCGCCTGGCACTTTCTCACCGGCCGGTGCCTGGATGCTGCGATCCTCGGCCGTGTTGGCGGTGTTGTCCTTCGGCTCAGACTGGTTCTCGACAATTCTTCTAATCCCGGAGATTGCCAGACCTATCGCGGGCAGCACCAACCACCACAGGTTGGGAGACCGGAACGCCATGACGCCGAGGAAAGCGGCAGCGATCAGGCGGATTGCGCCCTCCAGCGGAGCGCTTCGGCGGCGCGCCGCGCGTCGGGCCTGGCGCTCCAGTCGTCTTTCCCAGCGGCGCTGGCCAAAGCGTTGCAGCATGGCGACGTGTTGCAGCTGGCCCTGATCGATTGCCGCCTGGATTCGCTCAAGCGCTTCCTCAACGGTCTGGCGTCGCTGCTCATTCATCGGCCGGGCTCAGTCGGCCGTATACAATTATTCCAAGGTGCGTGCGATCGGGCTCGGCGCCAAACCCCGGATCCCCGGGTGCCGCCTCAGACGACGCGGTCCCGCCCAGGGATCCAGGCCCCACGGAAAGCTATCGGCTCAGTGCGTGACCGGGACTTCGGGGGACGCGGCCCCTGCGCGCTCTACGGTGCCCGGCAACCCGAGGTCCAAGCGCTGGACCATCTCGTAGCGGGCCTCCACGTCCTGCCAATTCCACAGACTCCACAGCGCCTCGAAAAACTTCGCCTTTTCGTTCTGATACTGCAGGTAATACGCATGCTCCCAAGCATCGATGACCAGCAGCGGAATTCCAGCCTGGGTGACTTCCGATTGATGGTCATGGATCTGAATTGTGCCGAGGCCCCGCGTCAGCGGGTCATAAACCAGGGCGGCCCAACCAGAGCCCATGATCGTGGAGGCGGTCTTGATCATCTGCTGCTTAAAGAGCTCAAAACTGGTGAAATCGCGGTCCAGCGCCGCACTCAACGGTCCACTCGGTCGACCGCTGCTATCCGGGGTCAGATTCTGCCAGAAAATGCTGTGCAGGACGTGGCCCGACACATTGAAAGCCAAAGCACGCTCGAGCGAACCGATTTGCGCAAAGTCGTCCCTCGATCTTGCGTCGAAGAGTTGCTCCATCGCTTTGTTGGCGCCCTCCACATACGCGCGATGGTGCTTATCGTGATGCAGCTCCATCACTCGCCCGGAGATCTCGGGTTCGAGCGCGCCGTAGTCATATTGCAGATCGGGCAGCACGTACTTGGTCAAGGTCGTCTCCTTTTGGCAGAACGATGATCACTCTCGTATCTAGAGGGAATGCCCGCCACAGCGTTACTAAGGCTCGAAAGCTGGGCGTGCCGCTGAGCCCAAGGCACGTATTCGCAAGGCACCCGCACAGACAAAACTGAGGAACATCAAGGTTGCGAGCCTTTGCAGCGCCGGCAACGCGAAGACGACGGGAGTTCTGGTCACCAGATGTATCACGTAGAGAACACTATCAACCGAGGCAACCACGAAGGTGGCAAGACCGAGCGCCCAAAGAGCCCGCCACGGTCGTCCGCATCGGGAGAGCCCATAGATACAAGTCCCCGCCGCAACCAGTCCTGGGACGGTGGAAATGAAGACCACCACCGGGTGAAACCAGAGCAAAGGCGCCCAGCGGGTAAGCGGTAGGGTCATCATTGCGATGGAGGAGGCGGCCCCCGTCGCGCGCACCACGCTGCGCGCTCGGTGCGCGAGCGCCAGTCCCGCTAAGGTCCACCAAAAGAGGACCAGAGCCACCCCCAACAGCAGGATCGCCAGACTCGCAAGCGTGGCCCCCCTCGGATTCGCGGCGCCGTTCAGAGCAACTGGCGCGGTAAGGTCGCAAAGAAAATTGCGCAGCAAATCGTGTCCCGGCGCACTTCGGTCGAACGAAGTTCCCCCGGGGTAGCTCGCGATTGCCAGGACGAGCAGCGCCACCGAACCGCCAATCAACCCCAGCACCGCGGTCCCTACGGCGCGCAGTGGGTGCTCCCCGACTGCAACACCGACTCGACCACGTGGCGCGCGATCGGATGGTAGATGCTGCGAAAGCGTTCGAAGAACTGCACCGCGAGCTGCCGCGTCCCGGCGTTTTTGGTCAGCACGGTGTAGATCGGGCGCAGGTACTTCATCCTTCCTACCTGGGCGAGCACCCTTTCCACCGACGGCAGAGCGGGTGAATAGTTGGAGCAGACCGCCAAAACCAGCCATGCGACCAGAATCTCGTAGTTCCGGCTCTGGCTTAGCTGGAATTTCGAGTCGAGCGCCTCGCAAAACTGCAAAGAAGCGGGCCGCGGCACTGACTCGAGGTACAGCTGCCATTCAGTGGGCGTCCAGGTATTCGCCAGTCCTTCGGAAGGAAGGTCTGCTCCCAAAGTCGCGAGTGCTTCCAACCGCGAGGAGCGAGGAGCAGGCGCGCCAGCTGGTACGCCCTCCCCGAAGATCCAACCATCAATGTCTACGACCTTCCGCGCCTGTGGCAAAAGCTCGTCCAAGGTCGCGACGAATTCTTCGCTGGTGATCGACTGGAACGCGAAGCGCTCGAGGTACTTTCTCAGGAACGAATCGAAGGCCGAGCGACCGACAGTCTCCTCAACCGTCCGAAGAAACAAGTACCCCTTCTCGTAGGGAACAGTGGAAAACGCTTCATCGGGATCGATCCCGGCGAGCTGGGTCCGAAGGCGCGTCAACTGAGGGCGTTCTTTGAAGCGCTCGATTGCCTCGTCCAGCGCGCGCCGGCCCAGGGCGGCGTGGAGCGCGCCGACTTCCGGACCCTCCAGCCCCTCCAAGATCCGGCGCTCGGCGAACACGGTGAAGCCTTCGTTGAGCCAGAAATGCTCCGCGGATGCATTCGTGACCAGATTTCCGGTCCAAGAATGCGCCAGCTCGTGCGCCAACACGTTCACCAAGGAGCGATCGCCGGCCAAAACGGTAGGGGTGAGAAATGTGAGCCGCGGATTTTCCATTCCTCCGTAGGGAAAGGAAAGCGGCATGGTGAGGATGTCGAACCGCTCCCAGAGGTATGGACCAAACATCGCCTCTGCCGCGCCCAACATCGATTCGACTCCCGCGAACTCCCATGCCGCGCGATCGACGATCGAAGGTTCGGCCCAAACCCGTGAGCGGTTGCTCAGATCGCGAAATGCCAGCTCCCCGACCGCGAGCGCAAGCAGATACGGTGGAATCGGCTCCGCGGTCTCGTAGCGCTCGACAGCCGTCGTACCGATCTCGCGCCTCGCGATGAACCGCGCCGCCATCAGGGCGCGCAAACGTTTTGGAACTGTCAACTGGGCGCGATACCGGACCCGGATCCGAGGAGTGTCCTGAATCGGGATGATCGATCGTGCGTGGATCGCTTGGCACTGGCTGAAGAGGAAGGGTTGCGATTTTCCAAACGTCTGAGCTGGCTCCAGCCATTGGAGGGCGCTTGCGGAGGGGGCCGTTCGATAGCGGATGCGAAGCGCGGAGGAGTTGGAGGGAAGCTCAATCCGCAGTCGCGCGCCGATAATCTTCTCTGGCGCCGAAAGAGCGTGGGAGAACGGTCGTCCATCCAGACCCGAGACTTCGTCGATTTGAAGCTCGCGGGTATCGAGGTCCAAAACGCCACTGCCAGGCGTCTTGAGCGTCAGGATGGCCTCCGCTTCGAAAACCCTGCGGTCGAAGTCGATACGGGCGTTCCAATCCAGCGAGGCTATCTGCGGTTGCTCGGAATCGGTGTACGAATGCGGATCCAGTCGAGCCATCGGCGAAAGTATCCTAAACGAGACTTGACCGCAGAAACTATGGCCTACAAACCGAGGTTCGCATTTGCGTCCATCCCGTATGACGGATTTCCTGCCTTTGATCGCCCTCAGTTTGTGCCCTGCCATCGCTCGCGCGCAGGACCGCTTCGAGATTCAAGTCTACGATTCTGAAACCGCGCCGCCGCTCTCCCCGGGATTGGAAGTTCATACCAACTACAGCGCAGAGGGCACGCTCGACCGAACCAGTGAAGGCGAGCTACCGACAAACCATGTGGCACGGATCACGTTTGAGCCACACCTGGGACTCAACGAGTTTAGCGAGCTCGGCGCCTACTTCCAGACCGCGCTGCAACCGAGCGGCGCATACGATTACGCCGGCGTCAAGTTGCGTTTCAAGATGCGGTATTTGCACAAGCTATGGGACTTGGTCGGGCTGGCGGTCAACTTCGAGGTCTCAAGGGTTCCCCGTGCCTACGAGTCGACTCAGTGGGGAAGCGAAGTCCGGCCGATCGCCGATATTCACTGGCGCTGGCTGTATGCCTCGGTCAACCCAATCTTCTCAATCGAATTCAAGGGCAAGGACGCCGGCCTACCTCAGTTGCAGCCCGCGGCGAAAGTGGGGATTAACACCCTCCCGGGTCTGCAAATCGGCGCCGAATACTACGCGGGCTTTGGGCCACTCACCGCCCCTTTAGCGGGACCGGAGCAGAGGCACACTCTGTACGGCGCAATCGACTTCACCAGCAGCTACGTCGATCTCAATCTTGCGGTTGGACACGGGTTCGCTGCCTCCGACCGCTGGGTTATCAAAAGTATCCTGGCAATTCACCCCAAGCCCTAGCGCCTACCCAGGCTACGCAAAATCTCTTTCGCGGCGCGCTCGCCGGTTTCGATCGCACCATGCACGGTTCCCGCATGCCCGCTGACGTGAGTCGCTTCTCCAGCGAAGAACAGCGTATCCGCCACGGTTTTCGCCAATTCCTCCTGCAGCCTGAGGCCTCCGACCGGAACCACGCAGTAGCCGCCAAGTGAAAATGGGTCCGACTGCCAGTCGGTGACCCAAAAAGCGTCGAGAGCGGACTCGACGTAAAGGCTTCGAAGACCAAGAATCGTGGCGACGCACTGGATTGCGCGCTGCAGTACCCATTGCTGTGGCCGATTCGACAGCTTCGCTGCATGGGTCCCGCCAGCCCAACCGACCAGGATTGGCAACTCGCACGGCAGAGGGCGCCACCAGGCAGGGATTGGCATCTCCCGCGCGTGCAGAAACGCGAACTGCTGTCGGGACAAAATGCGCCGAGCGCTGCGCGACCACGGCCGCTCGCGGAAGCGTAGTACCACCTTGACAATCGGGCCCATTTCGAGCGACCGAAACGCCTCCGCCTTTGAGGCCAGGGCGGGCGAGAAAGCGATCCGACCTGCCCGAAGCACGCCAATCGGCACGGTGATCAGAGCTCGGCGACCACGGAAGGCGGGAAGCCAATGGCCGAGGACCGTCCGGGCCTGCAGCTCCACCTGGTGAAGTTCCCAGCGGACGCGCTCGACCCGCGTGTTGAGCCTCAATTCGGCAGAATCCTTGCGCAGACCGCGACCGAGCCAGGCCGCAAGCCGATCATATCCCTCGATGATCCGCCGCACCTCCTCTCCCTGGGTCTCACGCGAAGCGCGAGACATCCGCCCGATGAACTCGGCGCTGACGCGATCGATGTCCGAGGCGTAAAAGCCTTCAGCGAATGCAGTCGCCATCCGGCCCAACGGGCTGTGCAGCCCGGTATGCTTGGCGATAAAGGCGCGGATGCTCTGCTCCGGATCGCCTGCCTTCATCAAAAGCTTTACTGTCTCCCTGAATCTCTTGTCGGTCCGCTGAAGCCGGCCTCGATTCCATTCCCAATGTGGGCCGTCGGCATTTTTCGCGCGCAACCGTGCCTGGGCCACTTTGCGCCAGATTGCGGGATGGCGGCCGTGAACGAATTCCGCGCCAAGCTCGATCGGCAGGTTCAGCTCGCCTGGGCGAATCGTCCAGATTCGGCCTCCGATCCGGTCCCGCGCTTCCAGCACTTGGACCGACACACCGGCGCCGACCAGTTCGCGCGCGGCGGCCAACCCGGCGGCGCCCGCCCCCAAAATCAGAACGTCCGCTCGATCGGAAGGCATGAAAACCCCCGCCTTGGTTGCCCATTCGACGTTCGCGAGCACCGATGTGTTGCAGCCTAGACAGTGCTCGCTCCGCCTCTTGCCAGCCTGCTCAGTTTGAAGCCCGAATGGAAGGCCTCTTCGTAGGCTGCCTAGCAGTAATGCACGGTATCGCCGACGTTGGACTCTTATGACGTGCCCTTCTAAAAGGTCCGTCTTTTCTGTCAGGAGCGTGCCATGGAGCTGAACCCACCGAAGAGTTCGAAAAACGGTCACTCTTCGGCACAGAGGAAGAAGGGGGTGGGCCCAGGCGTCAACCACAAGCGAGCACCGGGGGCCGGAACCCGCGAGAACGCACCCGCCACTGCCGCCCCAAAGGGTCCCGTAGAAAAGGTCGATTTTCGTACCCTGCTGCAGGCGATCCGGGCAGCTCAGCGCGGCGATTTCTCGGTGCGTCTCAATGAAGACAACGGCGACCCCCTGAGCGACAAGGTCGCAGAAGCGTTCAACTTGTTGATGGAGAAGAACGAGGGCTTGACTCACGAGATCATCCGGATTGGCAGGGTGGTAGGCCGCGAAGGTCGAATGATGGAACGAGCGATCGTTCCCGATGCCAAGGGCTCTTGGGCCCGGAAAATTGAAGCGCTCAACGCCTTGATCGCCGACCTGGTGCAGCCGACGACCGAGATCGCTCGGGTAATCGGCGCCGTTGCGGCGGGAGACTTCACCCAGAAGATGAACCTGGCGATCGAAGGGTCGGCAGTGAAAGGAGAGTTCCTTCGGATCGGCAAGACGGTCAATGGGATGGTGGACCAGCTCAGCTCGTTCGCCGCAGAAGTGACGCGAGTTGCAAAAGACGTCGGCACCGAGGGAAAGCTGGGCGGCCAGGCCGAGGTTCCCGGCGTCTCCGGCGTCTGGAAGGATTTGACCGAGAACGTCAACTCGCTGGCCAACAATCTGACCGCTCAGGTGCGCAACGTGGCCGAAGTGACGACCTCGGTCGCCCAAGGTGACCTGTCCAAGAAGATTACCGTCGACGCGAAGGGTGAGGTGTTGGCTCTCAAGAACACCATCAACACGATGGTGGACCAGCTCAACTCATTCGCATCCGAAGTGAGGCGGGTCGCGCGGGAAGTGGGCACTGACGGAAAGTTGGGCGGCCAAGCGGATGTAAAAGGCGTTTCGGGGGTGTGGAGAGATCTCACCGACAACGTCAATCTGATGGCCTCCAATCTCACCAACCAGGTGCGCGGCATCGTCAAGGTGGTGACTGCGGTGGCCAATGGGGATCTGAGCCAGCGATTTAAAATTGACGCAAAAGGCGAGATCGCCGCGCTGGCGGACACGATCAAGAACATGACCGACACCCTCGGGGTCTTCGCCGAGCAGGTCACGGACGTCGCGCGAACGGTGGGGGTGGAGGGCAAACTGGGTGCCCAGGCCGAAGTCCCGGGCGTGGCCGGTACCTGGAAGAGCCTGACCGACAACGTCAATCTGCTCGCGAACAACCTCACTGCCCAGGTGCGCAACATTGCCGAGGTCACCACTTCGGTGGCCAAGGGCGACCTCTCGAAGAAGATCACCGTCGGCGCCAAAGGCGAGGTGCTGGAGCTGAAGAACACCATCAACACGATGGTGGATCAGCTGAACTCCTTCGCGGCAGAAGTGACTCGGGTGGCCAAGGAGGTGGGCACGGAAGGAAAGCTCGGAGGCCAAGCCGTGGTCAAAGGCGTCTCGGGCGTCTGGGAGGACCTCACCAACAACGTCAACCTGATGGCCTCGAACCTCACCACTCAGGTCCGAGGGCTGGTCAGGGTCGTTACCGCGGTAGCCGACGGGGATCTGTCCCAGAAACTGGTGGTGGAGGCCAAGGGTGAGATTGCCGGGCTGGCGGACACCCTCAACAGCATGACCAAGACGCTCGGCATCTTTGCACAGCAGGTGACCAGCGTCGCCCGGACCGTTGGCGTGGAGGGCAAGTTGGGTGCTCAGGCCGACGTGCCGGGGGTCGCCGGGACCTGGAAGGACCTCACTGACAACGTCAACCTGCTGGCCAACAACCTCACCGCTCAGGTGCGCAATATCGCCGAGGTCACCACCGCGGTCGCCCAGGGTGATCTATCGCGTAAGATCAGTGTCGACGCGAAGGGAGAAGTCTACGAGCTGAAGAACACCATCAACACGATGGTGGATCAGCTGCGTTCGTTCGCTTCCGAAGTCACCCGGGTCGCCAAGGAGGTGGGCACCGAGGGCAAGCTGGGGGGCCAAGCCGAGGTGCAAGGTGTCTCTGGCACCTGGAAGGACCTCACTGACAACGTCAACCTGCTGGCTGGAAACCTCACCGATCAGGTCCGCAACATCGCCAAGGTCACCACCGCGGTTGCCAACGGAGACCTGTCGCAGAAGATCACCGTCGACGTCCGAGGCGAAATCGCCGAGCTGAAGAACACGATCAACACGATGGTGGATCAGTTGCGTTCCTTCGCTTCGGAAGTCACCCGCGTCGCCAAAGAGGTCGGCACCGAGGGGAAACTGGGAGGCCAGGCGGAAGTCCGCGGCGTGTCGGGCACTTGGAAGGACCTCACCGACAACGTGAACTTCATGGCATCCAACTTGACCAACCAGGTGCGCAACATCGCGCTGGTCACCACCGCCGTCGCGAATGGCGATCTCTCGAAGACGATCACCGTCGACGTGAAGGGCGAGATCCTCGAGCTGAAGAACACC
>Ga0099830_10001315_pt1 | contig 12466 bp, 12 predicted proteins | sample CZO8metaG_4_FD_79337 | JGI IMG/M metagenome (GOLD analysis project Ga0099830, IMG submission 79337) | Vadose zone soil microbial communities from the Eel River Critical Zone Observatory, Northern California, USA - CZOApr15con2H3.8 metaG | ecosystem: Environmental > Terrestrial > Soil > Vadose...
AGCCCCAGCCGGTGGCCGCCGCGGTGGGCCAGCCCAACGAGAAATATCGGCTCATCTTCTTGCTGGCCAGCGAAGGCATGGACACCGCCAGCATTGCCAAGCACACCAATCTGACGCGCGGCGAGGTAGAGATGCTCCTCGACCTGCGGCGGCAGGGAAAGATTTGAGGACAACGGCGTGATCCGAGGACTCTACACAGCCGCCAGCTCGATGCTGGCGCACATGCGCCGCCAGGAAGTGATCTCGAACAACCTGGCGAACGTCAATACGGTGGGGTTCCGTGGCGACGACGCGGAGGTCAAGGCCTTTCCGCTGATCTTTCTGCAGCGTCTGTTCGACACCAACCGAGACGCTAACGGCACAGTGCTCCCCAGCCGCGACGTGGGCGGCCTGAACACCGGCCTCATGGTCGACCAGGTCGCGACTAGCTTCCGTGAAGGCAACATCCGCGAGACGCACAACCCGCTCGACCTCGCCCTCCGGGACACGGCCGGCCCGAACTCGCAGCCAGCGTTTTTCGCGGTGCAGACGCCCAACGGCACGCAGTTCACGCGTGATGGCGCGTTCAGCCGCAACGCCAACGGCGAGCTGGTTACGAACCAGGGCTACCGCGTGCTGGGCCAGGGTGGCGCTCCAATCGTGGTGCCGGCCTCGCCCGACAGCGAGGTGCGGGTGCGGCCCGACGGCACCATCCTGGTGAACAACCAGCAGGCGGGCCAGCTGCAGATTGTCAGCTTCGCGAACCCGGTGGCGCTCGACAAGCCGGGCAACACGCTGTTTGCACAGAACGTGCGCTCCGGGCCGCCGACGCCGGCCACCCCGGCCGACTACGTCATCCAGGATCACGCGCTCGAGCTGTCCAACGTGGACCCGGTGCGCTCGATGGCGGAAATGCTGGACACGATGCGCGCCTATGAAATGAACCAACGCATGGTCCAAACCCAGGACGAGGTCCTGGGTAGGGCCGTGAATGACATCGCGAAGCTGTAAGGAGGGTAGATGAGCCTTTTTGGATTGTGGTCCGCATCGAGTGGGATGCGTGCCCAACAGACGAGCGTAGACATCGCGGCCAACAACCTGGCCAACACCAATACCGTGGGCTTCCAGCGCTCACGCGGCGACTTCCAGGACCTGCTGGTTGAGCGCCTGGACCCGTCGGGCGGAGGCCTGCTGCGTGGCGACGATACCCTCCACGCCAACTCGGTTGGCGCCGGCCAGGGCCTCGAGGCCAGCAAGCTGATGATCGAGCAGGGCGCGCTCCGGGCGAGTAACGAGCCAACGTCCGTGGCCATCGACGGCATTGGCTTCTTCCAGGTGCGCCAGCCCAACGGCCAAACGGCGTACACACGGGATGGCTCGTTCCGCATCGATTCCAATGGGGATGTGGTGGACCACCATGGCAGCCATCTGCTGGTCCAGCCGCCCGGTGGCGGCGCCGTGGCGCCGCTCAACGTGGCGCAGGTGGTGAATGGCTTCCCCGTGCCCGCCGAGGACCTGAGGATCGACACCAATGGCGCCATTACCGGCAAATTTCCGGGCGCCAACCCGGCCGATCCGCCGACCGTGTTCGGCACGGTTCAGCTGTCGCGCTTCGTCAATCCCCAGGGCCTGGTGAACATCGGCGCCAACTTGTTCGCGGTCTCCGCCAATTCCGGCGCTGCCATTGCCGGGCTGCCGGGCACGGGCACGCAGGATGCGCCGGGCGCGCCCCTGCTCCAGTTCGGCCAGGTGTGGCAGAAGTTCCTGGAGGCCTCCAACGTGGACATGGGCGAGGAGCTTTCGGGGGTCATCGTGGCCCAGCGCAGCTATCAGATGAATCTCAAATCCCTGCAGATGGCCGATGAGATGTGGCAGCTGGCCAACACCATGAAGCGGTCATAAGAGAGGAGCCATAGATGTTAAAGATTCGGGTCGCGAATCCGATGATCAAGCTGAAAAGCAAAAGACAAATGAACCCAGAAGTGAGCGCCTAATCGTATGAAGATCGACGAGACGGCGCTACGCAACATCCTGCAGGCTTATGGACCCAAGGGCAAGGCTGTCCCCAGCGGCCCCCGTACGGACGGAGCCGGCTCGACCGACGGCCGCGGCGATGAGATCAGCATATCGAGCCAGGGCCAGGAGCTACAGCGGATGATTCGGGCTGCCCAGCAGGCTGAGGAAGTTCGCGCGGCGCGCGTGGAAGAGCTGCGGACGCAACTGCGGACCGGCAAGTACCTCCTTGATCCCCAACTGATCGCCAAGAAGATGTTGGGCCTCAATGGCGGTAGCAACAGCTAGCCCGGAAGTCGCCCCGCTCATTAGCGTCCTCACTCGAGAACAAGCCATCTACCAGAAGCTCCTGGAGGTGGCGGCTGAGGAACGCCAAGCGATAGTGGCCGGCGACTTACCGGAGCTCAAAGCCGTCCTGCTGCGCAAGCAGGACATCCTGGAGCAGCTGGCAGCCCTCGAAGACCGGCGCATCAGCTGGCTGGGGCGCTACTCCCGCAAGCACGGAGTGGACCTGGAGACGATGACCTTGGCCTCGATTATCGAGAACAGCGGACAGCCCGATCGGCAGCTCCTGACGCGCCTCCACCGGGGGCTGCGCCGGCGGATCGATCGAGTGGTGGGCATGAACGCCGCCACAAAGGCTCTGCTCGAGAAGATCCTGGGCTCGATCGACGTCTCGCTGCGCTTCCTGCTGGCCGAGGACGGCTCGGGCCAGACTTATGGCGCCCAGGGGCAGCTGCAGGCCGGGGCCGTGCTGAACCGTCAGCTTTTGGAATGTCAGGCGTAAGGATTTCGTAATGCTTCCGACGTTTTTTGGCCTCAACACCGTTACCCGCGCGCTGCTGGCGCAGCAGGAGGCGGTGGATGTGCTCAACCAGAACATCTCCAACGTCAACACGCCTGGCTATTCACGCCAGGATGCACAGCTCGAGGCCACCGATCCCTACACCGTAGTTGCCTTCAACCGGCCGTCCCTATCGGGGCAGCTTGGTACCGGCGCCTTCGTGCCGCGCATCAACCGCTTCCAGGACGAGCTGCTGAACTCGCAAATCCGGTCCACCAACCAGAGCGTCGGGCAGCTGCAGGTGATGGATAACCTGTTCACCCAGATCCAGGCCATCTACAACGATCCGTCAAACGTGGCGCTGAACAGCGCTGCCAGTACGTTCTTCCAGTCCATCCACGACCTGACCAATAACCCTGAGTCCGATTCGGCTCGGCAGCTGGTCACCCAGGACGGCGCCACGGTGGCGCACGCCGTCAGCACCCGCTACCAGCAGCTCACCACGCTGCAGCAGGACCTCAACACCAAGGTGCTGGCCATCGTCCGCGACATCAACAGCACGATCAGGCAGATTGCGGGGCTGAACAACCACATCGCCGAGAGCCAGGGCATTGGCGATAACCCCAATGACCTGATGGACAAGCGCGACTCGTTGGTCGACCACCTGTCACAGCTGGTCGACGTGCGCGTGGTGAAGAACCCGGACGGCACGGACACGGTCCAGATGAACGGCCGGTTCCTGGTCAAGAACGACCAGGCTTACACGCTGGCGACGCTGACCGATGCCAGCAGCCCGGCGCTGGTCAAGCCGGTAAAGGTCTTCTGGCAGGACGACGTCACCAAGTTTCTCAACGTCAACCCCGGCTTCGACCCGATTACGGGCAACAACATCACCACCGGGGTACCCACTGCCACGGTCCCGCTGAAGGTGCCTCAGGCGCTGATCAGCACCGGGTCGCTGTTCGGCACGATGAAGATTCGCGACGACGTCATCCAGAACACGCTGCTGCCCGAGTTGAACGAGCTCTCGGATTCGCTGACTAACACGCAGGTGTTGAGCCGGACGACCGGACTGAAAGCGACGACGGCGCTCGTGGGAACGGGCATCGGTGGACAGGACGACTTCAAGATCACGGTCATCACACCGCAAGGGACCCCTGGACCGAGCGCCGTCCCGCCAGGCCCTGGCCCGGGTCAGCAGGTGACGTTCAACGTCGGCACGGTCCTGACCGGTGGTGGCGACACCGTTCAGAGCGCTATCGACGCCATCAACAGCAGCGTCGTCTCGCCGTACGTCCACGCTTCGCTGAATGCTGCGGGCCAACTGCAGATCGACACCATCACCATTGGCGCACTGGTCAAGGTTGATCAGGCGAATGGAGCAGCCAGCAAGGACTTTGGCTTCTCACAGTCAGTTGCCGACGGCTTCAATATGGTGCATGTCCAGGGCTACGGTCTCAACACGCCACCGCAGTGGAATGGCGGCATCAGCGGCCTGACGCTGGACACGGCGATCACGATCGGAGACCAGATCTCTGTGACGGCGCCGGACGGCACCACGACGACGGTCAAAGTGCCGCCAGTGGTAACGAATGTCTATCCCGTGCCGACCACGACCACGGTACGCAACTTGATCGATGCCATCAACGCCAAGGGCTTGTCGCATGGTTACCAGGCCACATTGGATCCCCAGGGCCACCTGCAGATTTTCGCGACGCCGACTGTTTACGGTCAGGATGGCACCCTTGTTGGCACAGCCGCGCAGGTGACCACCGACAACACGACTGCCGCGCTGACAACGAGCACCACGTTCACGCTAGCCAGCAGCTTCCAGATCACCACGAAGGTCAGCGGCGGCGCTGTTACCTTCAGCGCCGCGGCCGGGTCGACGCTTGGCAGCCTTATCACGCAGATCAATGCCGCCAACATTGGCGTCACCGCCAGCATCAACACGGCCGGCCAGCTGCAGCTCAGCAGCACGGGCACCGGCGGCAACCAGTTCATCACCATCGCCGCCCCGACGGGCGACTTCGGCGCGGCAGGAGCGATGCCCCTCGTGGCCGGCACGACCAACGGGCTGGATCACGGGTTTCCGCCCAGTGCGACCCTGACGGTAGCGAACGGGGCCATCACCGGCAAGGAGGCCCAGGACTTCTTCGGCGGCGGCGCGTTCCCGCCGTCCGTTGTCTCCACCAATTCGAACCAGTTCTTCTTCCAGGGCTCCCAGCAGAGGCTGGCAGGCCAGGTTGTGCCTGCCACCAACATCACCGCAGGTGGCGCCGTCAGCTTCACGCAGCTGGCGTCTCCCGCGCAGCTCAAGCTGGCGGTCTTCCCATCAACCCCCGGACTAGCGGCGACCTATCCCGTGACGGTGACAATCAATGGTGTCGACGCGGCCACTGGCGTCGCTGCGGCCCCACAGACCATCACCTTCACCGCGGCCGGCCCTAAGGTCCAGAGCACGGCCATCGTGTTCAGCTCAATTACGAGCATCAGCACGACCGCGGCCGCTAACACCGACCTGCAGGTCGTAAGCGCCGCACCGAGCACCCAGTACGACACGGCGGGCGCCGTGGTGGTCGATCAAAACATCATCACCAACCCGAGCGAGATCGCGGCCAGCAGCCAGCCGGGGATCGCTGGCAACGCGCTGAACGCGCTGGCGCTGCTCAACGTGCAGCAGCAGTCAATCGTCACCGATGGCCGCACGGCGACGACGTTTGGCGACTTCTACGGCATCGTCACTGAAAACCTTGGCGGAAACGCGCAGCAGACCAACACGGACCGCATCTCGCAGGAGCAGTTGGTGCAGCACTTCACCGCCCAGAAGCAGTCGGTGGTGGGTGTGAACCTGGACGAAGAGGCGGCGCACCTGGTAGCGCTGCAGCACGCCTATCAGGCGGCTGCGCGGGCCATCACCACGCAGGATTCCATGCTGGACACCATCATCAACGGCATGGGCCTGGTGGGCCGCGCCTAAGGTCCTAGACCTTCCTAGGCGCGGTTAAAGCTTTCCTCCAAGCGGACGATTATCTACGTAGCCTCATGGACGAGGCGTCGCTTTTTTTGAACAGGGAGTAGTTCATGACGGGAATGCGGATCACGAACCAGATGCAACTGGATACCGTGATCAACGCGTTTCAGCTGAGCCAGCAGGCGCTCGAAGTAGCCGAACGGAAGGTCACCACCGGGCACAATATCAGCCAGCCCTCGGATGACCCGTTCGCCGCCTCGCAGGCCATCCTGTTCCGGCAGCGCATCGGCGTCAACGGCCAGCTCCAGCGGAACCTTGACATGGCCAAGGGCTGGCTCGACGCGACCGACAGCTCCCTCAACTCTATGGACGTCATCCTGCAGCGGGCGCGGCAGCTGTCACTGCAGCTGGCCAACGACACGTATACGGATACCGATCGCCAGAACGCCGCCAAGGAAGTCCACCAGCTGCTGCTGCAGGCCGTAGACGTGGCCAATAGTCGCTTCGGCGGGCAGTACGTGTTCGGCGGCACCAAGACGACCGTCCAGCCGTTCATCCACGATGGCAGCGAGCAGTCGCCCAACCTCAGCGGCGGCAGCCGCCCGCCCGTGGTGTACAACGGCGACACTGGGCGCATCACCCGGCAGACCGATCAGGCAGCCCAGCTGCAGGTCAACGTCTCGGGTGACCATCTGAAGAATGTGTTCGACGACCTGGCGCAGCTGGAGTACGACCTGAACAACAGCCCAGTTCGCTCCTCCGGCGCCATCAGCGCGCTGCATCCGGCCAGCAGCGTCACGTCGGGCGCGCCGGGAACCGTGATGACGTTCTCGATCAACGGCGTCAAGATCGGCAATCCCCTGACGCCTGTCCCAATCACGATTAACGGGACCAGCTACAACGTTGTTGGCTTCCCGCCCAACACGCCCATTACGAAGGTCGTCGACCAGATCAACGCCCAAAGCAATCAGACTGGTGTTGTGGCGAGCATCGACCGCAACGGCGTGCTGGTGCTGCAGAACGGGACTCCGGGCGCTAGGCCCATCGTCGTCAACATGGTGGACAAGGTCACTACCGACGTTAACGGCAACGACGTAACTGGCGGCAGGGGCGTCCCGGTGCCCACCGGCGGGCGCACCCCCGAGGACGTAGGGCTGACCGATGCCATCGACAACTCCATCGGATCGGTAGACGTGGTGGCGCTGGACTCCGACCTGGACAAGATGCAGTCGCTGCGGGCGCAGATCGGGGCCAAGACGAACCGGGTGGATGAGGGCCAGGCGCGGCTCACCAGCCTGGGCCTGACCCTGACGGGGCTTGATTCCAAGATTGAGGACATCGACATGGCGAAAGCCATATCTGATCTCGCGAGCCGGCAAACGGCGCTGCAGGCAGCCCTGGGAGTAGCGGCAAAGACGCTGCCCCCGACGCTGCTGGATTTCCTGAGGTAGGTAGGTAAAAAAGGAGCCGCATGATTACATTTAGCAAGGAAGCGACCGAGAAGATTGCGGTCGACTCGCGCCAGATCGTCACCTTCAACTCAGGCCTCATCGGCCTGCCTCAGCTCAAAGTGTTTGCGCTGATCGAGGACGAAGAGAGCCTGCCCATTCGGCTGCTCCAGTGCGTGTCAACGCCTGAGTTCGTGTTCATCGTGATCAATCCGTTCACGATCTACCCCAACTACGACGTGGAGATCTCGGACGAGGACGCGGCCGAGCTGGGCGTGGCCTCGGCGGCCGATGTGCTTGTGCTGGCCATTGTGACCGTGCCCGAGGACATTCGCTTCGTGACGGCCAACCTGCTTTCGCCGATTGTCATCAACATGCGCAACAAGCGCGCGAAGCAGATCCTGTTATCTGACACGGACTACCCGATTAACTACCGCGTGCTGCGGGATGCCCCGGTGGAGAGGAGGAGCGGCCGCCTCCAAGTGGCTAGCTAGAGCCTATGCTCATCCTCACACGTAAAGTCAACGAACGGGTCATCATCGGCTCGGAAGTCGAGATCACCATCCTGAAAGTAAGTCGGGATAAGGTGAAGCTGGGCATCAAAGCGCCGGAGTCGGTGATGATCCAGCGCAACGAGCTTCTGCAGTCCATAGGTCAAGAGAACCGCCGCGCCGCGGTGGGTCCTCTGAACGGCCTGGAGCGGCTCCTCCCAGCGCTCCGCCAGCAGCTCCAAGGAGCCTGAATACAGGGATCAGCGTCCACATATAGGGAGGCTCCCTAATGCCTCCCCAACAACCGGACGAGATACTGGTCTCGCGGCGCAGGAGGCGTCGACCGGGTTGAAAGGAGGTCAGCAGGCATCGCTATTTCCATTGAGCACGCTTTGGATCGAGCTGTGGCTGAGGACTACTTCGGCCAGGTCGCCGAGCTTACTCGATCGATCGACTTGCTGGCTCTGCAAAGAGTCGTGAGCGTCCTGCGCGATGCGCGGGAGCGCGGCGCCTGCGTCTTCATTTTTGGTAACGGCGGGAGCGCCGCCACGGCCTCCCACATGGCTGCCGACCTGACCAATGCCCCCCGGCGCGCCGGCCAGAAGCCGCTGCGTGTCTTCAGCTTGGCGGACAACATGGCCTGCCTCAGCGCGCTGGCCAACGATGAGGGGTACGAGCACACCTTCGCCAGCCAGCTGGACGCTCACGTGCGAGCCGGCGACGTTGTCGTGGCTATCTCGGCCAGCGGCAACTCACCCAACCTGCTCGGCGCCATCGAGCTGGCCAAAGCGCGCGGAGCCACCACCGTCGGCTTGGTTGGCTTTGATGGCGGCGACCTTCGCCACTTGGCCGAGGAAGTGGTATTCGTGGCATCCCCAATCGGCGCCTACGGACCAGTCGAGGACGTGCACCTGATGCTCGGCCACATCATCACCACGTGTCTGTGCAATGCGTAGCCTGGTAACTGGCGGCGCCGGTTTCATCGGCAGCCACCTGGTAACGGCGCTCATCGAGCGCGGGCAGCAGGTGACGGTGATCGATAACTTCTCCACCGGCCGGCCCACTAACCTGGGCCACCTTGACGGCTCGCCACTGCTGAGCGTGGTTGAGGCCGACGTGGCCGACCTGGCTGCCATTCGGCCGCATCTCCACGGTGTGGATTGGGCGTTCCACCTGGCAGGGCTGGCTGACATCGTGCCCTCAATCAGCCAGCCGCTGGCTTACCACCACAGCAACGTGGATGGCACCGCGGCCGTGCTCGAGGCGGCGCGTCAGGGCGGTGTTCGCCGCTTTATGTACGCGGCCTCGTCCACCTGCTACGGCCTGCCGGATGTGTTTCCGACGCCCGAGACAGCAGCTATTCGACCGCAGTATCCCTATGCCCTGACCAAGTGGACGGGCGAGCAGTATGTGCTGCACTGGGGGCAGGTATACGGGCTGCCGAGCGTGAGCCTGCGGCTGTTCAACGTCTACGGCCCGCGCTCGCGGACCAATGGCACCTATGGCGCGGTGTTCGGCGTGTTCCTGGCGCAGAAGCTGGCCGGCAAGCCTTTCACCGTCGTGGGCGATGGTAACCAGACGCGCGATTTCACCTTCGTCACGGACGTGGTGGAAGCATTCATTGCGGCTGCCGAGTCGACCGTTGCCGGCGATGTGTTCAACGTCGGCTCAGGCGGGACGTACAGCATCAACCGGCTGGTGGAGCTGCTGGGCGGCCCAGTGGTCCACATTCCGAAGCGGCCCGGCGAGCCCGACTGCACGTTTGCCGACACGAGCAAGATCCGCTCGACGCTGGGCTGGCAGCCATCGGTGAGCTTTGAAGCGGGTGTAGCCGAGATGCTGAAGCACATCGATAACTGGCGTGAGGCTCCGGTGTGGGACGTCAACTCGATTGCCGAGGCGAACCGCGATTGGTTCGCGTTCCTCGGCAATCTGGAGCAGCCAATCAGGAGCGCAGCGTGATCACACTCGAACCGGTTGTCCGTGGCACGAACGGCAAGAACGGCCACTGCTCGAAAACGAGCAAGACGCTGCCGATCGAGGAGCTAGGGCTCCGCCTGGATGCGCTGAAAGCGGCGGGCCAGCGGGTTGTCCACTGCCATGGCGTGTTCGATCTGCTCCACCCCGGCCACATCCGCCATCTGCAGGAAGCCAAGCGTATGGGCGACCTGCTGGTGGTGACCCTCACGCCGGACCGCTACGTGAATAAGGGCCCCCACCGGCCGGCTTTTACCGAAACGCTGCGTGCTGAGGTGCTCGCCGCCCTGGACATGGTCGACTTCGTGGCCATCAATCGCTGGCCTACGGCCGTCGAAGCCATTCACCTGCTGCGGCCCGACATCTACGTGAAGGGTAAGGACTATCAGGAGGCGACCCAGGACGTCACCGGCGGCATCCTGCTCGAAGCCGAGGCAGTCGCTTCGGTCGGCGGCCGGATCCAGTTCACGGACGACATCACGTTCAGCAGCTCGAACCTGATCAACCGCTATCTGCCGGCGTTCTCCCCTGAGGTAAACGAGTACCTGCAGCAGTTGCGCGAGCGGTATTCGGCGGACGACATCAAGGGCTACTTGGAAGAGCTGGCCTCACTCAAGGTAGTGGTCCTTGGCGAAGCGATCCTGGACGAGTACGTCTACTGCGAGCCGCTGAACAAATCAGGCAAAGAAACCATCCTGGCCATGCGGCACTTGTCGGGAGAGATGTACGCCGGCGGCAGCCTGGCCGTTGCCAACCACCTGGCGGACTTCTGCAGCAGCGTCGAGCTGGTGAGCTACGTCGGCAACAGCAACGCTCATGAGGACTTCATGCGCGCGAACCTGAGGCCGAACGTCAAGCCGTTCTTCTTCGGGAAGGCTAACTCGCCGACGGTGCTCAAGCGCCGCTACGTGGACGGCTACTCGCTGACGAAGCTGTTCGAGGTGTATGAGATCAACGACGAACCGTTGGCCGAGAACGAAGGGTCGCAGCTGTGCGCGGCGCTGGAAGATCGCCTGGCGGATTGCGATCTGGCCATCGTGTGCGACTTCGGCCACGGCTTGATCACGACACCAGCCATTCAGCTGCTGCAGGAACGCGCTCCCTTCCTCGCGGTGAACACCCAGATTAACGCTGCGAACCTCGGCTTCCACACAATCTCGAAGTACTCGCGGGCCGACTACGTGTGCATCCACGAGGGCGAGCTGCGGCTGGACTATCGCAACCGTAAAGAGGACATCCGCAGCCTGGTGGCCAACCTGTCGAGCCAGTTGGAGTGCCCCACCGTGATGGTGACGCTGGGCAAGCGCGGCAGTGCCGTGTACCGGCCCGACGAAGACTATGTGGAAGGTCCGGCGCTCGCACTGCGCGTCGTGGACCGGGTGGGTGCGGGTGACGCCGTGTTCGCCATCACGTCGCTGTGCGCGTCCAAGGGCATGCCCTTGGACCTGATCGGCTTCCTCGGTAACGTGGTGGGCGCCCAGGCCGTGAACATCGTGGGCAACAGCTCGTCCATCGATCGGCCGGCCGTATTCAAAACCATCGATTCCCTGCTGAAGTAACTGCTGACCATGGCGGGACTTCCGAAAGTACTTGTCACCGGCGGCGCTGGCTACGTCGGCAGCGTGCTGGTACCCAAGCTCCTCGAGTCTGGCCATGAGGTGCGCGTACTGGACCTGTACCTGTATGGCGATGGCGTGTTGGACGGGGTGGCGGACCATCCTTGCCTGCACCAGATCAAGGGCGACATTCGCGATCGGGCGCTGCTCGAGCGCGTGCTGGTGGGCTGTGACGCCGTCATCCACCTGGCGTGCATCTCCAACGATCCCAGCTTCGAGCTCGATCCCGATCTCGGCAAGTCGATCAATTACGACGCCTTCGGACAGCTGGTGGACATCGCCAAGGACAGCGGCGTCAAGCGCTTCGTGTACGCTTCGTCGTCCAGCGTCTACGGCATCAAGGACGAGCCGAACGTGACGGAAAAGCTGCCGCTCGAGCCGCTGACCGACTATTCGAAATACAAGGCCATGTGCGAGGACGTGCTGCACGCGAAGCGTGCGCCAGGCTTCGCCACGCTGATCCTGCGACCGGCCACGGTGTGTGGCTACTCGCCGCGGCTGCGGCTGGACCTGACGGTCAACATTCTGACCAATCTGGCCGTGAACCGGCGCGAGATCACCGTCTTCGGCGGCGGCCAGATGCGGCCCAACATCCACATCGAGGACATGACCGATCTGTACGTCCAGTCGCTCGAGTGGAGCGACGAGCAGATCGACGGCAAGGTCTACAACGCCGGGTACCACAACCACACCGTCAGCGAAATCGCCGAGACGGTGCGCACCGTGGTCGGTCCGGACGTGGACATCGTCACCACGCCCACCGACGACAACCGCTCGTATCACATCTCCTCGGAACGCATCAAGAACGACCTCGGTTTCGAGGCCCGGCACTCAATTGAGGACGCGGTGCGCGACCTCACGTCGGCCTTCCAGGCCGGCAAGATCCCCGACTCCCTGGCTGACCCGCGCTACTTCAACATCAAGCGCATGCAGCAGGTAGCGCTGAGGTGACGGTCGCGACGGCCGTCCCGTACGTCGACCTGGCGCTCCAGCATGCCCCGCTCAAGGCCGAGATCCTGGCGGCGGTCGAACGGGTGCTGGACAGCGGCCAGTTCGTGCTCGGCCAGGAGGTCGAGCAGTTCGAGCAGGAATTCGCTCGGTTGTGTGGCACTAGCTACGCGGTGGGCGTGAACTCGGGGACGGACGCGTTGGTCCTCGCCCTGCGAGCTTTCGACGTTGGGCTG
>Ga0099830_10001317_pt1 | contig 12462 bp, 9 predicted proteins | sample CZO8metaG_4_FD_79337 | JGI IMG/M metagenome (GOLD analysis project Ga0099830, IMG submission 79337) | Vadose zone soil microbial communities from the Eel River Critical Zone Observatory, Northern California, USA - CZOApr15con2H3.8 metaG | ecosystem: Environmental > Terrestrial > Soil > Vadose...
AAACCACAGGAGAGGGAAGAGACGCCCGACTTCAACGCCCCGAAATAATAGCCGCACCAGGCGGTCATGACGATCAGCGTTGTCACCCGCAGCTTGATCAGTTCGGCGTAGTCACGGACGAGCGTTATGACGCCGTTACGGGGGACCGCCAAAGGCTGTATCGCAGTGCTCATGCAGCTACCGGCTTTCTTTCCGGGCTTGGAACTGGTTCTTCAAAAGCGACCGGCACGTGCCGCCAGACCTGGATGGCGAGAATCACGGCCGTGGCCAGCAGCAGCGCACCCACAGCCACGTGGGCGACGGTCGAGATCACCATGGGCAATTCGGGCTGGGCCGCGCCATGACCCCAGACGACACGAGCCTCAAAAGCGACAAAGCCAAGGCATAGCTGCGCGATTAGCAACGACAACATTGTGATTGCCGGTCCCCTGACAGCTTCGATCTTCGAATATTGCGATAAGGCGCGAATGGCCGTCCAGGCCAGCACAAATGCCACCACTGCGGCATTCGCCACGTGCGGCCACCAACTCATCCCTTTGTGGCGGAACATCGCGCCCAAAAACAGCTGAACGTACAGCGCGAAAATAGAGAGCAGTGTGAGCGTGACAAGAGACGGACTGCGTGTGTCCCATTGGATCCGCGGAACTTCTTCCACCCACCTGCGGCCCGTGAACAGGACGATCGCGACGGTGGTGCAAAAGAATGTTTGTCCTACGGCGGCATGGAACGAGGAAATTGCCGGAGGCAAGTAAAAAAGTACGGTGAGACCACCCAGAATGCCCTGCGCGATGACCAGCCCAAGTGCCGCAACTCCCAGGTGCTTCATCCAGCGGCGAGGTTCGGCGCGCCACATCCAAATCGCCAGGATGATGGTCAGGAATCCCACAAACTGCGCGATTATGCGATGGGTATGCTCGAACTTCACTCCACCTACCAGGCGCGGAATTTTGTAAAGGGAGCCGAAGGACGTGGGCCAGTCGGGGACGGACAGGCCGGCATCGTTGCTGGTCACCAGGGCGCCAGCAATGATGAGAAGAAAAGTCGCACCGGCGGTGAAGACGGCGAAGTGGTGGAGTGCGGAGTTGTATGGTGTCGCAACGGCCTTCAGAAGTGACTCCTTTAGGGGTTGTGGTAGCGCCGCCGGGGACGGCGGCGCTCCAAAAGAAACAAGCGGGCCGCTTTCCGTGGTCAACTCACAAAACTGGTTAGTTTACCAAAGCTCTACTGTTTGAAACTTGCGTCTACGGACTTGCTATCCTTGGCGGCCAGCGTGACCTTCTGGTCCTGCTCGCCCAACTTCTCATGCACGAAGGCCAGGGTGTAGTCGCCCGGGGGCAGGCCCTTGATCGTGTACTTGCCATCCGGTCCGGTGACCGCGTAGAAGGGGCTCTTCACTACGTTGATGTACATCTTCATCCAGGGATGCTGGTTGCACTTCACCGGCAGCATGATTTCTTCGCGGGCGAAGCTCTTCTCCAGCGGAGCCGCCCTTGGCGGCTGGGACTCGTTCCACTCGCGGTTGTCTTTGGGCGTGGGATGGATGTTGTGGGTGGTGGGATCGTCGTTCTTGATTTCGATGTTCTGACCCGCCATCACACCCATCACGTGGGGATGGTACCGGCAGCCGCTCTGGTCCAGCGTGACTGAATCTTTCGGCACATCGAATGCACGATTCCCCAGACCGTCTTTCACGTAGACGAAAACATTCGCCAAGCTGCCATTGTCGGCGACCACGGTCTCAGCAGTGTTGGCGCCCTTGCAGGCCGGGTCCTGGCTCATATCAATCTTTGCCGGTCTTGGAGCAGTACCATCGAATTTTACGCTGCCGCTGACCGAAGCCACGGTGCTGGGATTAATTGGGGTTGCTGGCGCTGCCGGCTGTGCGGAGGTGGGTGCGGACGCTGGCTGCTCGCTGGTGCTTTCCTTCTTGCCGCAGCCCGCCAGGAGCCACAAGCCCAGAAGGCAGAGGAGTCCGAACATTACCCAAGTCTTTCTAGTCATGATGTCGCCCTTTCTTGAAGGTTGTTATCTGTACAAACAAATCTTGATGGAGGCACGGGCGTCTCACCCAGGTGAGCACTTCTAGACGGGCGAGGGCGCCCGTCGCTCCATCGGAACATTGGCTGAATACCCAATATTTTACCGCGAACCTCCGGTGGCCGCTCGCCTGGAACTTGTCGCGCTGACAGCCCGCTTGTGGGTGCGTGACGGCTGCGCCGAGGCACTGGTTCGTCCCATGGCCGCCGCGACCCGCCGCTGTTCTTCCGGCGTGAGCTGGAAGATGTAATCCACCAGCAGCTTGGTGTGATCTTTGTCGTAGCCGTGGAAAGAAGGCGGAGTCGGACCGGCAAAGACCCACTGATTCTTATCCCTCCGGAACAGTCCGGAAGGCATGGAGGTGCCCGGGCTGATGGCCTGCGGGTCAATGATCCAGCGTTCCACCCAATCAGGCTTCAGACGCTCCTTGGCCAGCAGGAAGTTGGGTGCAGTAGCGATTTTGTCGTGCTGCGGATCGCCGGTAGCGTGGCACTTTAGACAAGGCGCCGCGGTGCTCGAGAACAAACTGCGGGCCATGTCCGTTTCTTTCGCGGTCAGCGTCGGGACCTGCTCCGGAATGTACGGCATCGGCTGCTGCGAAAGTGCCTGGAAGAAGCGCACCAGCTTGCGCAGTTCGTTATCTGAGAAAGAGAACGTAGGCATGCGGACTTGCAGGTACGAGCGCACGCCGTTGCGGTTCGTGTCCGTTCCGCTGAGCGATGGATTCGACAGGAAGCGTCGCAGCCACTCGGGATCGACGCGCGCGCCTTCCGTCAGGAGCTTGGGCGGAAGCTGCTCCTGCGCATCCTGATAGCGCTTCACGCCCATCAGCGTGGTGCTTTGGCCGGGGATGAACTGATGGCATCCCATGCAGTTGTATTTCTTAACGATCCACCAGCCTTCTTGAATGTCGTGGCGGGCGTCGCCGGGCTTGTATTGATAGCTGGCGGGCAGGGAAGTCTCCTGGCTGCCTAAAAGGAAAGTGGTGAGTGCGCGGATTTGCTCCTGGGTCAGGTGCAGGCTGGGCATGCGCAGCTTTTCGCTTTCGCTCTTAATTTTGCCCTGATCGTAGATATTCGGCTCGGCCAGCTTGTGCTCGAAGAAGCCCTTGTGGTTGTACCAGGGTAGCCCCTTCGCCGCATTGTCGTCGGGCAGGCGCTGCCGGTCTTCGGGATCGGTGATCGGTTCTTTGCCCCCGCGCTGCGCGGTCTCCGTAAACAAGGCGAAGTCGAGGCGCTCGATCGGCTTGCTGCCTTCGGAGGTCAGCTCGGTGCCGATGCGGCCTTCATCTTCAAAGCCGGAAATCTCGTGGCAGCCAGCGCAACCAAAGTGGCGGACCCACTTCTTGCCTTCATCTTTCAGCTTGGGATCGTCCATGAAGGATGCAGCGGCGTAAGCAGATGGTTCTTGCTTTTTCTGCGTCATCAAGTACGAGGCGATATCCTGGCCGTCCCCCGCGCTGAGGCGCAGGCTGGGCATCACCGTCATGTTCTGGACTTGCAGTTCGTGGCCGTCGTTGGGGCACTGGCTGCGCTGCAGGTCGAACTGATAGGGCAGGCCCTTCTTGGCGTAATCCTCGGGGCCGATGTCCTTTTTCTCGTACGGGCAGTAGGGACGCGTGCGCTCGCGGGCGTTGTGAATCCAGCGCACCAGATAATCGTAGTTGGCTTTCTCTCCCACGCGGGTGAGGTTCGCGGCGAAGGTTCCGCCCTGCACCTGGCCGCCTTCGCCAATGGAATGGCAGGCCAGGCAGCCGCGGCTCTCGAACAGTTCCTTGCCGTGCTCGGCGTTGCCGGGTTTCTGTTTGGGAAGCGAATCGGTGAATGCCGATTGCCACAGGTATGCAGAGATGGCCTGGATCTGCTGATCGTTCAGGCGGAAGTTTGGCATCTTCGTGGTCGGTCGGAAATCAGTCGGTTTCTTCAGCCAGACCGGAATCCAGTTCTTGTTCAGCTTGAGGCGGATGTCTTTTAGGTTGGGCCCAACCTTCTTCATGTCCTGCATCAGGCTGTGGGACTGGAAGTCGAGCTGCTGAACGCGGCCATCGATTTTGCTGTTGCTGACTTTCAGCGCCACGGCTTTCTGGTTCAGGCGGTTCGCTTCTTCGTTGCTCTCGGCCGTGTCGGCCTGCTTCATCAAGTAGGCAGCCTGCTTAATGTTTTCGGTCTTCTGCTGCTCGAGCTGCTTGAGCTGTTGGCTGACGGAATTCAGATCCTCGGGTTCTTTGTCATAGCCCTCGTAGCGATGGCAGCCCATGCAGCCTTTTTGGCGGAAGAGATCCTTGCCCTCGCTGAGCGTCCAGCCCACATCGCCACTGACCAGCACCATGTCGGCCGCGTGACAGGTCTGGCAGCCGGCTTCCACGTTTTCCTTTGGAAAGAGCGGCCACAGCCAGTGTTCGTAGTTTCCGTGTGCTTTCTCGACGCTGGTGGTGGCGCGCCCATTGCCCTGATGGCAGGGGGAGCAGCCAAATTTGTCGGGGTCGTGCGTCTTCAGAAGCTCTGGCTCGGGATGGCTGACGAATGCCTGGGCATATTCGTCGGGCTTCTTCTCGCCTTTGGGCGTCATGGAGGCGGAGGTGATCTTCAGCGGCTCACGAACGCCCATGTGGCAGGACTCGCAGCGGTCCACGATGTTGGCATCCGCCACGTTGATCTGCTGAATCATCGGATCCCACTCGGCGGTTTTCTTCCGCAAGCCCTCGATCTGACTGGGCGTGAGGTCGACCATATGCTCGGACACGTACTCGGAGACCTTGGTTTGAGCCGCGGTGACGGGTTTGAGAACTTCGCCCAATTCCGCGCTGAGCTTGGTGCGCTCGTCTTTTAGTTCGTTGTATTTCTCTTCCAGTTGGCGGAAGTCGTATTTCTCCTTGTGTCCGTCGGGATAGTCGACCGTCCATATTTTCTTTTTGTAATCTTCCAAGTCTTCCTGTTTGCTCTTTTTGCCCGAAATGCTGGTGTCGGTCTCGATCTCGTAGGTGAGCGCATTCGCGTAAGCACGCTTGTCGGTGAAGACGTTCTGCACCGCCAGAATCTTTGCGTTTAAATCGCTGATCGCTTTCTGCAGTTCGTCCTTGCGCGGCCTGGCTTTCGCTGCAGCTTGCTCGGCGGCTTGCTCGAGTTGCTGATACCCCGAGTTCCTCGCGAGGTCGGTCACGGACTGCGCTGACTTCGACTCGGTCGTCTTGAGGAACGCGGTGTAGCGCTGCTTCCATTGCTGCTGAAACGCTTTCCAGGGGCGCTGTCCGAAGGCCTCGTCCCACAGCGCCCAAAACAGCGATGCCATGAGCAGCACCATGGCAACCGCGTAGTACAGCGCGTAGGACTTGCTTACAATCGGATCATTCTCGGGGGTTGGTTGTTCGGGCACCACATCCTCCCAACAGTCGTTGAACAGGATTGTCATTCCGAGCGGGCGTCAGCCCGCGAGGAATCCCTATTCCCGGCAATTTGCCTGAGGGTAGGGGATGCTTCGACTCGCCCAGAGTTTCGCGAGTGAAACTCTGGACTCGCCCAGCATGACAACTCAAAGTCACAGCTTAGGGCACGGCATGTGTCGCGCCCTCCCGCATCACACATTGAACCAGGGCGTAATCCACACGTACTTGATATGCCACAACAATCGTAAGAGCATCTTGATGGGCAGCCCCACCATGGTGAGCAGGAAGAACATCATGATGGAGTATTGCAACAGGCTCATGCGCTGATAGTCCTTGGGATTGTAGCGGCGGAACAATGCGTGCGCGATGAATCCGCCCAGCAGGTAATAGCCCCCAACCATGATGGCGCCAAAGACGCCTTTGGCGATGAAGCCAGCCCAGTTTTGCAGGCTGGTGGGAAGCCAGTGCGCGACCCAGGTCCCGTTGATCCCAAAAATATCGGGCAAGTCACGGTTCACCTCATAAATGAGCCGGTTGTGGTCCCAGGTCTGCCCCGGCCAGAACCACTGCCAGCCCGGGCCACGGATGAAGGTACCGATGATGATCATCGAGACCCATAGAATGACGAAGCCGAACAGAAATGTGCCGATGGCGAATTTGCGCTGCTTCCACGTGTAGTAGCCGCCGCCCAGCGGATTGGTGTCAATGTAGGGAATTGCCATCAGCCCGATGATGATAAGTGTCGGCATGACCACACCGGCGATCCAGGGATCGAAGTACACCAGCATTTCCTGCAGGCCGAGGAAGTACCAGGGCGCTTTCGCCGGATTCATGGTGAGGTTGGGATTCGACGGCTCCTCGAGCGGCGCGCTCAGCGTGATGGACCAGACCATGAGAATGATGGTGACGATAATGGCGGCGAGAAACTCAATGCGCAGGAGGAACGGCCAGACGTGGACTTCCTTCTGCCAGCCTGGCCGGAAGGGCCAGGTCTTGCGATGGTGGGTTTTGGCCATCGCGGGACTGGTTTCCAGTTCGCCGATGAGTGCGTCGTTGGCCTTGGCCTGCTTCCATGCCAGGTAGATGTAGAAGGCCAGCAACGGTATCAGGGCCACGATGGGTACGTTGTCGGGCGCAGAAGCGATGTCCCAGAGTTGTCGCCAATCCATAAGTGCTCCAATATCACGTGGGGACAGCCGCCCTCGGCTGTCCGTGTCGAGCGAAGCTCGACAGTTTTCTGCCGGCCTTGCACCGTTCTCAAATTCTGCCCGGCCGCATTTTAACTAACCGCATCGTCGGCGGGGCTGGCTTCTTGCTCGCTCGTGGCCCCAAATCAAGTAATCAAGCAGTCTTGGGGTCAGGTGCGGATACCGCGGCCGCAATATTTCGCAGGCCTCAGTAAGCAAAGGCTGGACTTCCTGGAGCCCGACATCTCGGCCTAAGCAGCGCTGAAGGAAACTTGTAATCCAGCGGTCAGGTTTGACGAAGTCTTCGGTGCCTGTGAGCATGAAGAAATAGCTTATTGAAATTCCTGTTCCTTGACCTGGTATCCGGCGAAGTTGCGCCTCGAGGTTGCCGTCGAGGGCCACTGCCCGTGCATCCTGCAGGAAGTTGATTCCGCGCTCACGAAGGACGGTCGAGAATCGGAAAACGGCGTCGGACTTTAGGATTCCACCCCGTGCCGAGGTCCGCTGACTATTCCGAGCAACTTCCCGGGCAAATCTCTCAGCTCCCAGCCGGACCAGCTGTTCAACTAGCGCCGAGAGAGGCTGCTGCTCGCTCGTCGCTGGCATACGGTCACGTGGCTGACGAAATTCCTGGAGACCAAAATGGTCACAATAGCGCCTGACAGCATTCTGAACTCCCTCGTATCTAACGCCGATTGAGTAGACAGCATCGATGACGCATTGGGGCAGACTCTGATAAAAGTACTCATTACCGAGCTTCGCGCCTTCAAGGCGCAGCTCGGCCACGCAACAAGCAGCTATCGCATGGGGCTCACCTATTTTGGCTGCGGCGGCCGCGAGATCACCTTGCGGTCCGACCGTGGGGTTGTTCTTAACTTGGAACTCGGCCTTAGAGCACCCAGCGGGCTGCGTCATATCTGCCCTGCCGAGACTGGCCGCACGACCGGAAAAAACACGATACAGCCCCGACCGAATCGGGTTGAAAATTTGGTCCTTCGTTCCAACGCACCAGCAACAACTTTTGTTCCCAGATCCGTGATCATTCGGCAACAGACTGCCCACGTTGAATTGCGGGAACCCCCGCAGGACGATTGCCCTAATCTGCGCTGTTGTCAGGGTCTCACCACGGTGGCCTTGCATGGCAATCGTAATCATTTCGTGATTCGTCATTCTCCCTGCCTAATCTCATGCCGATCATGCAATTGCCTGACTGAGCAGCCTGAAGGCCTACTTAATTCCCCCGCAACCATTGGTCATCTGCGAGGCTTGTCAGCTTCCGAGGCCAGCATCACCGGCGCCGGTCCGGAGATGCCACCGTCCTTCCGCACCCGCCAGAAGTGAACCATCATAAGAACAGAAGCGACGATCGGAATCCCAATGCAATGCCAGATATAGGAACGCAGCAACGCATTCGCATCCACGATCGAACCGCCGAGCAAACCGAAGCGGACGTCGTTGTAAGGGGTCATCCCCAACTGTTTGCCCAATGGTCCTTCGTGTCCCAGCAACGGCGTGGCGCGGGCCATGTTGGTGCCCACCGTCACCGCCCAGAATCCGAGTTGATCATCTGGAAGCAAATAGCCGGTGAACGAAAGCAGCAGAGTCAGCACCAGCAGGAGCACGCCCACGTTCCAGTTGAACTCGCGCGGCTTTTTGTAGGACCCAGTCAGGAACACGCGGAACATGTGCAGCCAGACCGCGATTACCATCAGGTGCGCCGCCCAGCGGTGCATGTTGCGCAGCAATTTGCCGAAGGGAACATCGTGTTCGAGATAGAGCACGTCGCGAAACGCCTGCACCTTGCTCGGGTGGTAATAGAACATCAGCAGCACGCCGGTGAACGTGAGCACGATGAATAGATAGAAGGTGATCCCGCCCATGCCCCAGGTGTAGCTGTAGCGCACCGCATCGCGGTTGATCTTGGCCGGATGCAGGTGCAGGAACACGTTCGAGAGCACGCCCAACGCGCGGTTGCGCGGGGTGTCGTCGTGCTTGTGCCGGAAGATCGAGGTGTAGACCAGGGTCTTGGTCGGGTCCTTAAGCCCCTCCACCTGCTCTTTCGCTTTAGCGGGCAGATCGGCCTTGAGGGATTGCACATCCTCTTTAACACCGGCCTTTACCCGCTCCAGCAGGCCAAGTCGATTGCCGTTTTTGCCATTTCCTTTTTCTTCGGGCATCGCGTCCTCTTAATCTCTGTTGGTCGAGGGCAAGATGCCCTCGCGACAGCCGGCGAGACGCCGGCGCTACAAAACTACGCTGTTAGATACGCTCCGCTCCTGCCGTCTCCCTCGTTGAACTGGCTGGGCTGGCCCTTGGGCCACTGATAGAGCCGCGAGACATCTACCAGAATCTGGCCGTCGGGCGCGACTTCAATATGCGCCCGGTCCATGGGACGCGGCGCCGGACCCTCGAAGTTGACGCCTTCGCTGTCGTATCCGCTGCCATGGCAGGGGCACTTAAATTTGTTCTCGCTTGGTTTCCAGTCGGGGGTGCATCCCAGGTGGGTGCAGCGCGCATAAATAATGAACAGGCGATCCGGCGTGCGGTCCACCCAAATGCGGTACTTCTGCTGCCACTTGGTGTCAACACCAAGACCGTAATCGGCGGGATAGCCGATCTTGAAACTCGTTGCCGGCTCGAACAAGGTGCGGGGCAGAAAGAAGCGGAAGAAAGCGATTAACCATGCCGTCAGGAACGCAGCCACAGCGCTCCACACAAAGCGGCGTCGCGCTTGGTTGATGTCACTATTTTCCGGTCCAACTGTCGCCAGACCTCCCGCCGCTGCTGCTTTGGAAGTGCCGACGGCAGGTGTGCCGACATACGTCGTAGATTCTCCGCTACGCGCCACTGAGGTGCCGGTGGAGACCGCGGCAGCCTGTGCAGCCGCGGGACGGGGCGCTGCGGCAGCGGCGGCAGGAGCTGCAGCAGTGCCAGGAGCGGCGGCCGGAGTGGCGGGTTCCCCGAGCAGTGCTGTGGCTTCCGCATCGGTCAAAGCAGGCAGCCCTTTGCGGCCACGGCGAGCTTGCTCTGCCGCGATGGCAGACTTGCTCCACTTGCGGCCTTCGGCGACCCACTTGGCGACTTCCGGACTGATGGCGGTCGATGCCACGCTTGCTGGTGCGGCAGTTGCTGGTACTGCCGGGGCGGCTGCTGCTGCAGTGGCCGCGGGCGGCGCGGCAGGGACCGGCGGAGGCGAGGCCGGGGCCGGGGCTGAACCTGGACCTGCTCCGCCTTCCTCCCAGGCCATCGGCTGACCGGCCTTCAGCGCCTCAATGTCTGCATCACTGAGAAGCGGCAATCCTTTGCGCTGGCGATAGGCCTGCTCCATCCCAACGACCGAGTTGTTGAGCGCCGGTCGCGGCCAGGGCGGAAGGTGCCCGAGGAAGCCGTTGACTACGCTTTTGGACTCGTCTGCCATCCGTCCTTATTCCTTAATCCTTGGCAGCGGTTGAAGCCACCTGGTTAAGCAAGCCATACCGGGCGCCCTTTCGTCTTCGCTCAAAGCAGGCTCCAAAGCCGTGCCCTCCCGGATCCTCAGTCCGCCGCGACTAGGCAACCGGCGCCGCGTTGTTGCGTCAATTCCACGCCCACGGCGGTGGCCACCAGTTCGGCCAGCGCCGCAATGAAAGTGGGTGAATCGTTCAGACCCGAAGTCATCTCAAATCGGTTAATCCCCAGAGCTTTAGCTTCCGCCCGCGCCGTGTGGTCGATTTCGCCGAGAGTCTCCATGTGATCGGAGACGAAGGAGATGGGAACCACACAAACTTCTCGGATTCGTTCCGCCGCCAAATCACGGAGAGTGCGATGCAGCGAGGGCTGCAGCCACTTGCTGGCGCCAACCTTGCTCTGGTAGCAGAGGCGGTAGTGGTTCGGCCATCCGCCGTGCTGCATGAGCAGTTCGACGCTCTCTTCGATCTGACGTTGATAGGGATCGCCCTTTTCGATCACCGCGAGCGGAACGCTGTGCGCACTGAAAACGATCTCCGCGCGCTCCGGCGCGGGGAAGCGGGCCAGTGCTTCGTCGATTTTTTCTGCCAGTGCTTCCAAATAAAGCTCGTGGCGATAAAACGGCTCCACGCAATGCACGGGGATGTCATCCCGGAACAGCCGCCGCCATTCGTTGAGGCTGCTGCCAGTAGTGGTGCTGGAGTAGTGCGGGTACAGAGGGAGTAGCACAACCTCGTCGCATTGAGCCGCGCGCAGGTGCTCGATGGCTTCAGCCGTGAACGGATGCCAATAGCGCATAGCAACAAAGCAGTAAGCATCCAGGCCGGAATCCATCAGCTTGAGCCGCAGGGCTCGGGCTTGCTGCTCGGTGAATCGCCGGATGGGTGAGCCCCCGCCGATAGAGGCATAGTGGTGCTGAACTCTGCGGGCGCGCGTGCTGGAGATCAGTTTGGCCAGGGGCCTGCGTCCGATACGGGCAAAGGGAAAGTCGATAATATCGGGATCGCAGAACAGATTAAAAAGAAAGGGTTCGATCGCTTCCAGCGTGTCAGGCCCACCGAGCTGGAACAGCACCACACCAATACGCCGTGTTGTGTTAGCCATCCCCCGGGTTTCCTTGGCAGAAAAAGAATGTTACTGAAAATCTGGAGGGTTCGTCAACGCGGAAGCGTCCAAGTGCGCCGGGAAAAAAGGAACGTTCTCCCATTTCAGGCGCGGGAGGGCTCGGCTGCCGGCTCGACCCCGGCAGAAGATTCCATAAACTCGATCACGGAATCGGCGAACTCAGAGGTGCCCGCCTTGCCGCCGACGTCGCGGGTGAGTTTCTCGCGGGTGCGATAAACCTTCTCCAGTCCATTGCGGATTTTGAGAGCTGCATCGTGCTCGCCCAGATGGCGCAGCATAAGCAGGGAAGAACGGATTACGGCCGTGGGATTGGCAATGTTTTTGCCGGCGATGTCGGGAGCAGAGCCGTGGACCGCTTCGAAAATCGCGCAGTGATCGCCAAAATTGGCTCCCGGGACGAGTCCCAAACCGCCAACAAATGCCGCGCAAAGGTCCGAAATGATGTCGCCGTACAGGTTTTCCATCAGCAGCAGGTCGTACTGGTAGGGATTCATCACCAGTTGCATGCAGGTGTTATCCACGATGTGCTCGCCGTAGGTGATCTCCGGATATTCTTTGGCTATGTTGCGGGCGCAGCGCAGGAACAGACCATCCGAGAGTTTCATGATGTTGGCTTTGTGGATGGCGTGAATCTTCTTGCGCTTGTTCTTGCGGGCGTACTCGAAGGCGAACCGCGAGATGCGGGTGCACGCTTTCTCCGTCATGATTTTCAGGCTCTCCACCACGCCCGGCACGACTTCGTGCTCGATGCCGGAGTACAGGCCTTCGGTGTTTTCCCGCACGATGATGAGGTCCACGCCGGGATAGCGGGTCGGGATGTGGGGCAGGTTGCGGATGGGCCGGAAGTTAGCGTAAAGCTCGAATCGTTGCCGCAGCGCCACGTTGATGCTGGCAAAACCTCCGCCGATGGGGGTAGTGACCGGGCCCTTCAGCCCGACGTGCGTGCGTTCGATGGACTCGATCAGTTCTTTGGGAATGTATTCGTGGTACTTCTCAAAGGCCTCGGCACCCGCCTCGAAGGTTTCCCACTCAAACTTCACCCCGGTAGCTTCCAGAATGCGCACCGCCGCCTGGGTCACTTCCGGGCCGATGCCATCACCGGGGATGAGTGTGATCTTGTATGCCATAGGCTAATTGAGCGATTGAGTCATTGAATCATTGAAATCATTTAACACCGCTTTTGGACGTCCGCAAAGAAGCCCCGAAAATAGCCAAAAGCTCATTAGCCTCTTTCAAGAGGTCTTGAATTCGCTCTGGGCGAACGATCCCGGTCTCTGTCAAGAG
>Ga0099830_10001318_pt1 | contig 12457 bp, 10 predicted proteins | sample CZO8metaG_4_FD_79337 | JGI IMG/M metagenome (GOLD analysis project Ga0099830, IMG submission 79337) | Vadose zone soil microbial communities from the Eel River Critical Zone Observatory, Northern California, USA - CZOApr15con2H3.8 metaG | ecosystem: Environmental > Terrestrial > Soil > Vadose...
CAAAGGCCGATGCCCTCGGCGCCAAACTCGATGGCTTTGCGAGCGTCTTGCGGCGTGTCCACGTTGGTGCGGACGCGCAGACGGCGCGTCTGGTCAGCCCACTTCATCAGGGCTTCGTAGGACTTAGGAAATTCGGGAGTAACGAGGGGCATCGCTTCGATGTAGACGACGCCTTCGCTGCCGTCCAGCGTAATCCAATCCCCTTCCTTGACCACTTTTCCGGCGGCGGACATGGTTTGCGATTTGTAATCGATGTCCAGTTTTTCCGCACCGACGACGCAGCACTTGCCCCAGCCGCGCGCCACTACGGCGGCGTGGCTGGTCTTGCCGCCGGTGGCGGTGAGGATGCCCTGCGCGACGGCCATGCCGCCGACATCTTCGGGGCTGGTTTCGCGGCGGACGAGGATCACTTTCTCGCCGTGCGCGGCCCACTCTTCCGCTTTTTGCGCGGAGAAAACCACTTTGCCTACGGCGGCGCCGGGCACGGCGTTGATGCCGGTGGCCAGAATTTTCGAACTGAGAGATTTTTTGTCGACTTTCGAATCGATGACCGGATAGAAGAGGCGCTCGATGTCTTCGGGCTTGATACGGAGGAGAGCTTCGTCTTTCGAGATGAGCTTTTCGTTGGCCATGTCCACGGCGATGCGAAAAGCGGCAGCAGGGGTGCGTTTGCCGGTGCGCGTCTGCAACATGTAGAGCGTGCCGTTCTCGACGGTGAACTCCATGTCCTGCATGTCGCGATAGTGTTTCTCAAGTTTTACTCGAACTTTCTCGAGCTGGGCATAAACCTTGGGCATGGTCTTGACCATTTCGCGCAGCGGCATGGGTGTGCGAATGCCAGCGACGACATCTTCGCCCTGGGCGTTGACGAGGTAATCGCCGTAAAACACTTTTTCGCCGGTGCTCGGGTCACGCGTGAAGCAGACGCCGGTACCGGAATTGTCTCCGGTGTTGCCGAACACCATCTGCACAACGTTGACGGCGGTGCCGAGAAGGCCCGTAATTTTTTCGACGCGGCGGTAGGTCACCGCTTTCTCCGCCATCCACGAACCAAACACTGCTCCGATGGCTCCCCAGAGTTGCTCCATGGGATCGTCCGGGAAGTCCTTGCCGGTCTTTTCCCGGAAGAGCGACTTGTATTCGGCGACCAGCTCTTTCCAGCCTTTGGCGGGCACGGCGGTGTCTTCCTTGACTCCCAGCCGGTCCTTCATCGCGCGGAGGCGGTGTTCGAGGTCCTCCTTGGACATTTCCATGACGACGGTCGAGTACATCTGAACGAAGCGGCGATAGGCGTCGTAGGCAAAGCGCTCATTTTTCGTGACCGCGGCGAGGCCGGCCACGGAGCGATCATTCAATCCGAGATTCAAGATGGTTTCCATCATGCCGGGCATGGAGCGCGCGGAACCGGAGCGAACGCTGACGAGTAGTGGGTTCTTGGGATCGCCGAGTTTTTTCTTTGTGACCCGTTCGAGTTTTGCGACGTTGTCAGCGACTTGCTTTCGGAGTTCCGGGGGATACTTCTTGCCGTGCTTGTAGAAGAAGTCGCAGGCTTCGGTCGAAATGGTGAAGCCAGCGGGAACCGGCAGACCGATCTTGGTCATCTCGGCGAGTCCGGCGCCTTTGCCTCCAAGGAGATCGCGCCAGGTGCCATCGCCTTCGGCTTTGCCTGCCCCAAAAAAATACACCCATTTTTTCACTGTGTCCCTCGCTAGAGATTTTTTAGTTGCCGAGCTTCTGTTGCCAATGCACGTTCTAGAGCAAAAATCCGGAGTCTTGTCGGCGCGCCGACAGAAACGTACCTCAAGTAATACTTGAAATAGCTAGCGCCGCTCTTCTCCGCCAATTTCGGAGAAGTCGGCGACTGTAGTGAACTCGCGGAGAAGTTCCGCAAGGAGAGCCAGCCTGTTATTTCGTACGGATTCATTCTCCGCCATGACCATGACGCCATCGAAGAACTGGTCCACGGCTTTGCGCAAGCCGGCGATGACTTCAAGCGCTTCCTGATACTTCCCCGCGCGCTTAAGAGCCTGAACTTTCGAGGCCGCGTCGCGGACCGCAGAGTAGAGGTCGCCTTCCGCGGGGCTCTCGAATAGGTCCGGGTTCACGTGATGGCCGTCTTTTGCAGGGATATTGGCCTTCTCCAGAATTTTGCGGATGCGCTTGAAGGAAACCGCCAGCGGCTCGAAGTTCTTGGACTTACGGATGGCTTTCAGAGCCACGAGGCGCTTCTGGGCATCGACGAGATCATCGGCACCGGCACGGAAGACAGCGCTGACTTCGTCGTAGCCAAAGCCTTCCCTTTCGCGGAAGACGTATTTCGCGCGGTCGAGAATGAACTCGAGAATCTGCGCTTCCTGTGCGGGAGTGACGCCGCCCTTCGGCTTAAGCGTGACTAGCGCTTTTGCGGCCGCACCAATCGAAAGCGAAATCGAGAGGGGGAGCTTCTTGTCGAGAATGATCTTCACGATGCCGAGCGCGGCGCGGCGCAGCGCGTACGGATCGCTCGAGCCCGTGGGGATGACGCCCACGGCGAAGCAGCCCACGACGGAATCGAGTTTGTCCGCGAGAGCCACGGCGCACCCCGTGAGATTGCGGGGGATGGGATCGTCGAGCCCGACGGGGCGATAGTGGTCGTAGACGGCGTCAGCGACTTCCACGGGCTCGCCCTGGGCCCGGGCGTAGAGACCGCCAACGATTCCCTGCAGCTCGGGAAATTCGCGTACCATTTCGGTGGCGAGGTCGCACTTGGCGAGCTCGGCGGCGCGGTCCGCTTCGGCGACGTGGGCCTGGAGCATGCCAAGGTTGAACCACTGCTCGGTCAGCCAGCGGGAGATGGAGCGAACGCGTTCGACTTTGTCGCGGTAGCTGCCGAGGCGAGATTCGTAGGTAATGCGCTCAATCTTCGGCAGATAGTCGGCGAGCCGACATTTCTGGTCGGAGGTCCAGAAGAACTGCGCGTCGGCAAAGCGCGCACGGAGGACACGCTCGTGTCCGGCGCGGATGATGCCCCTGGCATCGCCAGCGACGTTAATCACCGCGAGGAAGTGCGGGGCGAGATCGCCGTTCCTTTTCTCGACGGCGAAATACTTCTGGTGATCGCGCATGACGGTAACGAGGATTTCATCCGGGAGATTGAGGAAGGCGGGATCGAAGTCCCCCTGGATGACGGTAGGAAACTCGTTGAGATAGGCGACGAGCTTTCGCAACGCTGCATCTTCATGGATGTCGAGACCGCTGCGCTTGGCATGAGTGGCCAGTTCCCTGTCGATTTTTTCCTGGCGTTTTGCGGGACGAACGATGACGCCGTTCGAATGGAGCCGCTTTTCATAGCCGGCGAAGCTCTTGACGCGGATGGCGCTGGAGCCGAGAAAGCGATGGCCGCGGGTCGTGTCACCCGCAGGAATGCCGGCGACGGAAAGTTTCAGAGGCTTGCCTTCGAGTACGGCGACGACCCATCGAAGGGGACGGATGAAGCGCGCACCTTCGATGCCGGTCCAGGTCATGGAGCGCGGCCAGGTGAGATCGTGGACGGCGCGCGGAAGGACGGCGGTGAGGATTTGCGCGGCGGTGCGGCCGAGTTTGATTTGCTTGGCGGCGAGGTACTCGCCCTTGGGAGTCTGGACCAGGTAGAGGTCGCTGACGTGGACGCCCTGCTTTTCGGCGAAGCTCAGCGCGGCACGCGTCGGCGCGCCGACGGAGTCGTAGGCGACGGATTTGGGCGGGCCGGTGACTTCGGTCTCGACGTCAGGTTGCTTGGCAAGGAGGCCACGAACCCAGGCCGTGAGCCGGCGGGGCGCGCTGAAGGTTTCAACCTTTACGCCCTCGGACAGACTTTCAGCGGAGAGAAGCTTTTCGATGTTGGTGCGAAGTTCTTCCTCGGCCTTCGGAAGCATGCCGGCGGGGATTTCTTCGCAGCCGACTTCGAAGAGGAGTTCGACGCGTTTCTCGTTAGCCACGGGCTTCACGCGCGCACCTCTCTCCGTAGAGTTGCGCCCCTGAGCTGTTCGAGATAGGCGGCAGCCGTGCGGCAGGCAATGGTGCGGACCCGGGCCATGAGCGCGGCCCGTTCCGTCGTGGAGATGACGCCGCGCGCATCCATCAAGTTAAACAGGTGCGAACACTTGAGGCAGTGGTCGTACGACGCGAGGAGCGGCCAGCGGACGCGGTCCTTCCCTTCCGCGGTCTTGAAACCGTCCAGGAGTTCCTTGGCCTGTTTTTCGTGGAGTTCGAATTCGGCGCGAATGGCGGCGGCGTCGCTGCGATCAAAGCTGTACTCCGAGAGTTGCTGCTCTTCCATGAGGCGGATGTCGCCGTAGGTTTTGTCCGCGGACCAGCGCAGATCGTAGACGCTCTCGACGCCCTGGAGGAATGCGCAAATGCGCTCAAGCCCATAGGTCAGCTCGACGGAAATCGGATCGAGGTCGATGCCGCCGCTTTGCTGGAAGTAGGTGAACTGCGTAATTTCGAGGCCGTCGAGAAGCACTTGCCACCCAATGCCCCAGGCGCCGAGCGTCGGGGATTCCCAATTGTCCTCTTCGAAGCGGATGTCATGTTCCTTGAGATGAATTCCGATGGCGCCAAGACTCTTGAGGTAGAGATCCTGGACGTCCGCAGGCGAGGGTTTGAGGATGACTTGAAATTGCGAATGCTTGTACAGGCGATTGGGATTTTCGCCGTAGCGACCGTCGGCGGGCCGACGACTCGGCTGCACATAGCCGACGCGATAGGGATTGGGACCGAGTACGCGGAGAAACGTTTCCGGATGCATCGTGCCTGCGCCAACCTCGACATCGTACGGTTGTTGGAGGACGCAACCTTGCTTCACCCAGAACTGGGAGAGTTGCAGGATCAAATCCTGGAAGGTGAGCCCCCGCTGTCGTTTCTCAAGTTTTACTTTAACTTTCAAGGCTGCTCCAAAAGTTCGCGAGTAATCAGACGGCGCTCGATATTGTGCTCGATCCAGGTCAAGGAAGCTTCGCGCAGTTCCCCGGCGCTGGGCTGCATCGATTTTTCAAACGCGATGCGGTCGAGCCGCTCGCCGGTAAAGCGCTCGGCGAGAAGGCGTGCCTCGTGGTGCAACGGCTTCATCCCGGAGCGACGGCACTTCTCGCAGAAGAGGCCGGGTTGATGCGCGTCATAAAACGCCGGCTTCGACCCGAGCGGCGCATCGCACCCGGCACAGCGATCGAACCTCGGCAGCCACCCGCCGAGCCGCACTGTCCAAAACGCGAAATAACTGAGCGGCAGGTTCCAGTCGCCGGTGCGCTCGACTTCCCGGGTCACGAGCAGGATCAGCCGGAACATGGATTCCGAAACTTCGTGTTCCGGTAAAACCAGTTCCGAGACTTCACTCACCACAGCCAGACCGGTGCTCAGACCATAATCGCTCTGCGCCTTGTGAAAAGACTCGAGCGATTCGGCCTGTTGGATGCGAACCAGCTCCCGGGTTTCCTTCTCGACGTACCAAAGCTGGACGTGCGAGAGAACCTCGAGCGTGGAGCCGTAGCGATTCTTCAAGCGCCGGGCGCCCGCGGCCACGCCGCGCACGCGCCCGGACGACCGTCCGAGAAAGCTGACCAGGCGGTCCGCCTCGCCCAATGGAAATGTCTTCAGGATGATGGCTTCCGTTTCCCGGGCAGGCATGAGCTGTCGGCGTGCCGACCTTGCGTCGAACGAACTCCCGCATCCCGCTCGAAACGCGCGCACACGCGGAACCATTGTAAATACCATACGCGCACTCGCGGCGCAATCTCCGCGTGAAGAATTCAGAAAAATCTCGCGAAGGGCAGGTGCGCAGATTTTTAATTTCCAAAAGCGATGCGAGGATTTCTGGACGCAAAGAATTGCGAAAAGCCCAGCTATTCGAGGGGTTTCCGGGCAGAAAGTATTCTGTTAACTTGCGAATCCTTAAGGCGAATATTATCGGACGCGCCCCGCCGGCCTTATTCCCTCCTCTTTTCATTTCCTTTTCTTTTGCGATTCGCTACTCTGCTGTGGACTACTACTCATGCTCATTCCGCTCAAGGACAACAATCCTTCTCGAAGCTATCCGGTCGTAAATATCACGCTCCTTTTTGCGAATGTGGTCGTATTTCTCTACCAGCTCGCTCTTCCCCCCTATGACCAAAAGCTATTCATCCTGTCCAACGCCACCATCCCAGCCCGCATCCCCGCCTTCCTAGACGGGCACATGGGTTTCGAGGCCGCGTTCCTGCCGCTGATCACCAGCATGTTCCTTCATTCGGGCTTCCTTCACCTTGCAGGGAATATGCTTTTCCTTTGGATTTTTGGCGATAACGTGGAGGATGTCTTTGGCCACTTGCCGTATCTTTTTTTCTACCTGACTTGCGGGCTCGGGGCGGGATTGCTTCACGTTCTTTTCAATCTCGGCTCGACGATTCCGGCCCTCGGTGCAAGCGGGGCGATTTCGGGGGTCATGGGCGCGTACATGGTGCTCTTTCCTCGAGAACGGATCCTCACTCTCGTGTTCATTTTTGTGGTTCCGATCCCGGCGGTCTTCATTCTTGGCTATTGGTTTCTGCTTCAGTTTCTTGCAGGGATTGACGCGTTAGGAAGCAGTGCAAAAGGGGGCGTCGCAGTATGGGCGCACGTCGGAGGATTCCTGCTTGGAGTGCTCTTGACGCAATTGGTGCGCCGCAGGTAGGCGCCCCAAGTGTGGCCGATTCGCTACTTAAAGTATTACTTTAAGTGCGGTTGGGGATGTTTTTGACGGCTTGATCGGCGACCCAATCTCCAACGCCTTGCGTTCCCTTTTCGCCGCCGAGATCGGGTGTCACGTAGTTCTCCCGGAGTGCTGCGCGCACGCCCTCGCGAAGCGCCACGGCCTCCGGTTTCCAGCCCAAGAATTCGAGCATCATCGCCGAGGCCAGTACGGAACCGAGCGGATCGGCGATTCCCTTTCCGGCAATGTTCGGGGCGGAGCCGTGCACGGGTTCGAATAGCGACGTTTTTCCAGGATGGATGTTGCCGGAAGGAGCGAGGCCGAGGCCCCCGGCGAGCTGTGCGCCCAGGTCGCTGATGATGTCGCCGAAGAGATTGCAGGTCACGATGACGTCGAACTGCCGGGGATCGCGGACGATCTCCATCGCCAGAGTGTCGATGTAGAGATGGCGGGAGTCGAGCTCCACGAATTCCTGGCGGACCTCCTTGAAGACACGCTGCCACAGGTCGTGGGCAAAGTTCATAGCATTGGATTTGTCGCTCATGCACACGCGCTTCAGGCCGCTCTGCCGGGCGTATTCAAAGGCGTAGCGGATGATGCGCTCGACGCCTTTGCGGGAGTTGACATCTTCCTGGACAGCAATTTCGTCGGCGGTGCCCTTCTTGAAGAATCCTCCGACGCCCACGTAGAGGCCTTCGGTGTTCTCGCGGAAGACTATCAGCCGGATGTCTTTTTCGGTGCGGTCGCGCAGCGGTGTGAGCCGATCGTGGAGCAGTTCGACGGGCCGGGCGTTGACGTAGAGATCCAGTTTGAAGCGCAGCCCCAGCAGGATATCGGCGGCGTGCTGATTCGAAGGAACGCGCGGATCCCCGAGCGCGCCAAAGAGAATGGCGTCGAATTCGTCGCGCAGCATTTCGACGGCACCGACTGGGAGGCTTACGCCCTCGCGCAGAAACTTGTCCGCGCCCCAGTCGAATTCGATGAATTCCATGGGCCGCTTGGCTGACCCGGCAACCGCCCGCAGCACCTTCACCGCCTCAGGCGTGACCTCCTTGCCGATGCCGTCGCCGGGAATCACGGCGATGCGCGCAGCGGTGCCGCCATTTCGCAAAGGGATGCCGGGCAAGGTCTTGCCTCCTCGACGGCTGGATTTCCTGCCGTCCGGTCAACTGTGTGGAATGAAACGGCCGAGTATCTTGCTGCTGCGATGCCGCCGCCACGCTATTCTTCCATCAAAGCGCAGTTCGCGCCACCTGCTTTGCGGTGCCTCCCCCGGGCGATTCTCGATGGCATCTTGCGGGGATTCGACCAATCCGCCGAGAACAGGTAACATTCCCAGGCTGACCAACCCAATACGATGGAAAGGTCCAAAAAAGCAAAAGACGGATTCTTGCTCCTTGGTGCACTTCTGATCGCAGCGACAGCACTGTTTGCTTTCGGGTGGCTGGCGGAAGAAATGCTAGAGGGAGATACCCAGAAATTCGACGAGTTTGTCCGAAATGCAGTCCATCGTCACGCCACTCCCGCTCTTACCTGGCTCATGCACGGGTTCTCATTCCTTGGATCCGTCGCAATGGTAACCACATTGTGCGTTCTGGCGATCGGTACCTTTCTTTACTTCCGCCAGGCCCGCACGGCGGCGTTGCTGGCGATAACGATGGTCGGCATGGCTGTGCTTGACATAACGTTGAAGCTGGCATTCCATCGCCCCCGGCCTGTTGGCTATTTTGGACCGACTCCAACCACATTTAGTTTTCCGAGCGGACACGCCATGGGCTCAGTCTGCTTTTATGGGGTACTTGCGGCGATTCTCGCGGCACGCGCAAGCGGGCGCGCGGCCAAATGGTGCATCTGGACGGGCGCAGTGCTGCTGATCGGAATGATCGGATACTCGCGAATTTATCTGGGAGTGCATTACCCGAGCGATGTCATCGCCGGATACTGTGCCGGCGCGGTCTGGGTCGTGGCCGTAGGTTTTCTCAACAAGATTCATACGAACGGACGCAAGGAAGAATTGGAACGCGGCAAGCACGGCTAAGTGGACGCGGGCCGAGCAGTACATTTCGGATAGTTCAATCGAGGCCGCGCGCAACCGCAGGAGACCGAAAGCGGCGCTGTCCCCGGCATCATTTGCGGTTGAGCCGATCGTCGAGCAGCAGAACCGCGCGGTAAAGAACTTCGGCGCCGTTGGCCACGTCTTGCCACGAAGTGAATTCCTTGGGAGAGTGGCTTATTCCGTCGCGACTGGGGACGAAGATCATCGCCATCGGCGCAATCTTGGCAATTTCCTGAGAGTCCTGACCAGCCTCGCTGGGCAGATCCATAGTGGCAAGGCCGAGCGACTTTGCCGCGTCGCGCACGGCAGCCTGTAAGGCTGGGTCGGCGTGGGCGGGGTCTGATTTGTCCAACGCAATGCAGCGGGTTTCGACGCGCTCCTCTCTGTCAATCTGCTTGAATCTTACTTGCATGCGTTCCCACATGCGGTCGATTTTTGACGCGTCCAGGTCGCGCAACTCGACCGGGAATTCGGCACGGCCGGGAATGACGTTAACCGCGCCAGGCTCGGCCCGCAAGTAGCCGACGGTGCCCACCTGGTGGCCGGTCTCCGCGCGCACCACTTCGCGCACCACAAGCAATTCACGCGAGGCTGCCGCGAGGGCATCCTTCCGGCGATTCATGGGCGTGGTGCCGGCGTGGTTTGCGAAACCTGTGACCACACACTGCCACCGTTTGATACCCACAATTCCCTGCACAACGCCGATGGGAATTTTGGATTCATCGAGGTGCGGGCCTTGTTCGATGTGCAATTCGAGAAATGCTGCCAAAGCCCCGCGTGGGATGCACGCGTCGGTAAGATGCGACGGATCCTGGCCGTAACGGCGCAGCCAATCCGCAAGGGTGAGCCCCTGCTCATCCTTACGATCGAGAATCTCCGGTCCGAGCGTCCCAGCGGCGACACCCGAACCCAAAGTACCGATTCCGAAGTGGTTGCCCTCTTCGTTGGTCCAAATGACCACTTCCAAGGGGTGGCGAGTCTTCACGCTCGCGTCGTTCAGAGCGCGCATTACTTCGATGGCGCCCATGCTGCCGACGTCTCCATCGAAGTTTCCGCCATGGAGAACGGAATCAATGTGCGAGCCGAAGAGCAATTTCGGCAGCTTCTCCGAGCCTGCGCGCAGACCGAAGATGTTTCCCGCGGGATCGACGTGGACCTCGAGCGCGGCTTGCTTCATCAGGCCGATGACGTACTCCCGAGCGGCCATATCAGTCTCCGAGAATCCGGTGCGCGTGACACCGCCCTCGGGATTCCGGCCGAACTCGCTCAGTTTCTCGAGCGTGCCTTGCAAACGATTAGAGTCGACGCGAAACTTTGGAGAGCCCATCGCCTGGGGACGCAGTGTAGGCGCGGCGAAGGCAACCATCCACAGAATAGCCAATCCGAGGAGAGAGCAGGTTCGGCATGAGTTCTTGAGAGTGCTTTCATGGTGCCTTGCCATCATTTGGCTCCTCCCACCCACGCAATGCCCTGCTACCGAAGCGCTGTAATGGATGTTCGGGCGCTATTCTTCCATCAAAATAAAATTCGCGCTACCGCCACTTGACTTACGCGGCGGCCGGGGCTTTGCTCTGCGAGCCGCTCCCGGATGCCTGCTGTTCAGCTACCGATTTGAGCGTTAGACCTCGACGTGAATCGCATGGAATCCACTTTATCCTGAAAAGTACTTGACAATAGGAAGCAGCGCTGTAGCTTAGTGCTATCAGCCTCGCATAGGAGATGGGGGACCTCCATATGGAAACCGCACATCCAACTCAATTACAAGGTTTTGGCGAATCGCCATCTGGCCCGTTTCGAGGGGTCCTTGTCGACGCGATCCGATTTTGGGAGCCGCGTCGCCTGCTATATAACTTTGTCCTCGGCGCGGTCGTTGTTGTCTGGCTTGTAGCGACTTGGCCCCATTTCCGCGCGGAAATGACGTTACATTCGCTTCTGCTTCTTGCCATCCTGGCATTACTAGCCAATGTTTGCTACTGCGGCGCTTACCTCGTGGATATTCCAATGCAACTCTCACCTCTTAGCACCACCTGGAGACGTCGACGCTGGGGGCTATTATTGATGGGAACGCTCTTCGCAATTCTTGTGGAGAATTATTGGATCGCTGACGAGATCTATCCCTATGTCCGCTGATACAGGGAGGAGGCCAGCGGCGCTTGGGAGGACCATATGAAACTGGCGCGCCCGGAGAGACTCGAACTCCCGACCCTCTGGTTCGAAGCCAGATGCTCTATCCAGCTGAGCTACGGGCGCGCGCAGCCATTATACCTATAACCCGTCAGTGGAGAATCAGCGACTCCTGCCGGATTCGATCCAGTAGACGCCGGCGAGCGCTAGAACTCCGCCTAGCGCTTGGACCCATGAGCCCTTCTCACCAAGCCAGAGAATCCCGAGGATGGTTGCCAGCACCGGCAAAAGATAGGTGAAGGCGCTCAATTGCGAGGCTTCGAGGTAGCGAAGCAGCCAGAAGTAAAAGACGTATGCCAAGGCGGAACTGAAAATTGCCATGTAGATTGTGGCGGCCCAGGCTTGCCAGGGGAGCGGCCAATTTCCGGCGCCGTACATCTTGTTGGCCTCGTAGATAGCTAACGGCAGCACAATAAGCGCTCCGGCGAAATGATTGAATGCCGTCATGGTTAGAGTGTCGTACTTCCCCGCCACGCGTTTGCCAAGGACGACGTAAATGGCAAAGCCAACGGAGCCCGTCATCGTAATGGCGTCGCCTTCGAGCGACGCGGAATGAACCGAAATACCGTTCTCGGAGGCAAGCACCGCAATGCCAAGGAGCGCGATAAGCATTCCAATTACCTTGTGCCCTGTGGCGCGCTCCAAACGAAGCACCACGGCCAGCGCCAGGATGTAGATAGGACCCATGCCGACAATAACGGCGGCATGGCTGACGGACGTGAAATGAAGCCCGACCGTAAAGCAAAGCTGGTTTACGACCACGCCGAAAAAACCCAAATACAGAAATATTCAGAAGTCGCGCGCAGCGAACCCGCGACGCCGCAAAGCCGTGGCTTCCGAGAACGCCGGCATTCGCGAGCAGAGGAAGTACGTGGGAACCATGAAGATACCCGCGAAAACCACGCGGAAAGAAGCCATGGCCAATGGCGGCAGGTACAACAGCCCGATTTTTGCCGCGATGAAGTTGACGGCCCACACGACGATAAGAAGAGCAATCGATGCAGTGATGACGCTGCGCGAAGGCGCTCGCCCGGCTGACGGTTCGATTTGCACGGACTCAGGCCAGCCGTTCTTTTCGAATGGTAAGTTTTTCGATGAGTTCGAGGCGCGGTTCGAATCCGATGCCGGGTCCGGTAGGCACGCGAATCGTGCCTTGCGGCGAGACGGTCACTTCGGGATCGATGAGGTCTTCCACCCAATAACGCTTACTGGCGCTCACGTCGCCGGGCAGGGTGAAATTCGGAAGCGTGGAGAGAGCGATATTGTGCGCGCGGCCGATGCCGGATTCGAGCATGCCACCGCACCAAACGGGGACGCCGCGTTGCTGGCAAAAATCGTGGATGCGGCGCGCGACCGTGTAGCCGCCGACGCGGCCCAGCTTGATGTTGATAATCTTGCAGGCGCCGAGTTCCACGGCGGCGCGCGCCTGCTCCTCGCTGTGAATGCATTCATCGAGGCAGATCGGCGTGTCGAGTTTCTTCTGCAGCTCGACGTGGCTGTAAAGATCGTCCCAGCCGAGCGGCTGCTCAATCATC
>Ga0099830_10001319_pt1 | contig 12440 bp, 8 predicted proteins | sample CZO8metaG_4_FD_79337 | JGI IMG/M metagenome (GOLD analysis project Ga0099830, IMG submission 79337) | Vadose zone soil microbial communities from the Eel River Critical Zone Observatory, Northern California, USA - CZOApr15con2H3.8 metaG | ecosystem: Environmental > Terrestrial > Soil > Vadose...
ATCAGGTTCTGATCTACCGGTGTGAAGCGGCTGGCGTTCAATTGCAGGATGTGCCCGAGAACATCGCCCTTTCCCTCGCCCGCCAGGTTGAAATAGGTATGCTCGGTCAGATTGACAGGAGTCGCTTTGTCCGTAACGGCCTCATAATCGATGATCCATTCATTTTTGTCCGTAAGAGTGTAGGCGACTTTTGTCTTCAGATTTCCGGGATAACCTTCTTCGCCATCCTTGCTGGTATAGGTCAAAATGATTCCGACTCCCGCCGGGCCTTCGAAGGGCTCGGCTTGCCACACTACTTTGTTAAATCCCTTCAGCCCTCCATGGATTGAATTCGGGCCGTTGTTCCGGGCCAGCGTATATTCCTTTCCGTCGAGCGTGAATTTCCCATTCGCAATGCGGTTCCCATACCGTCCAATGATGGAGCCGAAATAGGGAGTGTTCGCGAGATAACCCTTGAGATCGTCGAAGCCGAGGGCGATGTCGTCGAGATTGCCTTTCTTGTCCGGCACGCGCAGCGAGACGACGATTCCACCGTAGTTCGTGACGCGGATTTCCATCCCATGCACGTTCGTCATGGTGTAGAGGTCAACCGGCGTACCGTCGGGCAGCGTCCCGAAAGACTCCTTTTTCACGCCCGGTTTGCCGGTTGGAGGAGATGCGAGGCCTGTCCGGGGAAAAAGCGAGGCCACCACAACGACTGCAAAAGCCAAACCTGCGTATTTCATAAAGTCTCCTTCAGGCACGCGGGGATAAGCCGTGTTCGCCATCATGCCGTTTCCTTCATCTCGCGGAGACGTGCGGCGGCGTTCTCGGCTGTGATATCCCGTTGCGGAGTTCCTAACATCTCATAACCGACCATAAACTTGCGAACCATTGCCGAACGCAACAGCGGAGGATAAAAATGCGCGTGCAAATGCCACTCCGTGTGGGACTGGCCGTCACTCGGGCTTTGGTGAAATCCCATGGAATAGGGGAACGAAATCTGGAAGAGCTGGTCGTAGCGAGTGGTCAGACGTTTCAGCGCGTCCGCCAGCCCATCTCTTTGTTCTCCCCGAAGTTCAGTTAGAGAGCCAATGTGTTCACGCGCAACGACCAGAGTTTCAAAAGGCCAGACCGCCCAGAAAGGTACCAGAACGGTGAAGTGCTGGTTTTCGCGCACGATTCTTTCGCCGCGCTCTCTTTCCAGCGTCAGGTAGTCGCAAAGCAGGCACGAATGCCGCGTCGTCTGGTACTCCTGCTGCGCCAACTGTTCCTTGGCGGGCTCGTCGGGCACGCTGGCGCTGGCCCAGATCTGACAGTGCGGATGGGAATTGCTGGCGCCCATCATGGCGCCGCGATTCTCGAAGACCTGAACATAGTTGACGAATTGCAGCGACCCCAGATCCCGCGACTGTTCAGCCCACAGATCCATTACCGGGCGTAGCTCTTCAAGAGACATACGCGCGATGGTTAGGTCGTGGCGCGGAGAAAAGCAGACCACCCGGCAGATGCCAGACTCGCTTCTGGCCACGAGCAGGCTGTTCACATCAAGCTGGCCCTCAGGAGTGTCAGGAAGCAACGCCGGATAGTCATTGTCGAATACAAATGTCGTCTTATAGTCTGGGTTATGAGCGCCTGCAGCGCGCTTGTTCCGAGGGCACATGTAGCACGCCGGATCATAGGCCGGCTGGATTTCGCCCGCGACTTTTTCCACCTGTCCGAGCCAGGGACGCTGGTTGCGGTGCGGCGACACCAGAATCCATTGCCGGGTGAGCGGGTTAAAGCGCCGATGGGGATGTTCCTTCAGCTCAAACGCCATGTCACCTGCTGTTCATTTCTCGAGAGATAAAAATCATCCGCCGTATTGGAACCCTTGGACCCGATCGAACGTCATAGTCTCACCTCACCCGCGCCTTCGGCCGCAGCGGAAACGAGAATCTGAGGAGAGAGGCCGGTGGCCTTCTCATACTTGCTGGCCACACTTCGCTGGAACTCCGCGACGGCTCGCTTGTCCACCAGGTTGACGGTCGATCCTCCAAAGCCCCCGCCGGTCATACGAGCGCCGTACACTCCGCCAACTTGCCCCGCGAGTTCAACCATGAGATCCAGCTCCGGACAGCTCACCTCATAGTCGTTTTTCAGGCTGATGTGGGATTCGGCCATGAGCCGTCCAAGTGTGGCCAGATCTGCTTTCTCGAGCGCGGCGGCAGCGTCACATACCCGAGCATTTTCGGTAACGACGTGACGACATCGCTGGTAAATGGTTTGCGGCAGATCGCTGCAGTAACGATCCAGGTCCTCGACACGGACATCCCGCAATGCACGTACGTGGGGCATCCTAAGGGACAACCTTCGCACTCCTTCTTCGCATTCCGCCCGCCGTGTGTTGTACTCGCCGCTCGCCAGCTCATGCTTCACCATGGTGTTGCAGATTACCAGGCTTACGTCGGCGGGAATCGGCAGCAAGCGATAGTCCAGCGACCGGCAATCGAGCATCAGCGCGTGCCCGGCGTGCCCACAGCAGGAAATGAACGGGTCCATGATCCCGACGCGCGCACCGACGAATTCGTTCTCGGCACGGCGGCAGAATTTGGCGAGTTCGACCCGATCGACGGGCACCCCCGAGTTTTCAAGCAGGGCAATGCCAGCGGCAACCTCGATGGCTGCCGATGAGCTGAGCCCGGAACCGATTGAGACTTCGCCGGAGATCAGCAGGTTGGCGCCCCGCAGCGAATGGCGGGCTTTCTCGATCATTATGGCGACGCCCTGCACGTAGTCAATCCACTGGTTCCTGGGCCGCGGATCGCGATCGTCCAGGTCGATCTCAGCGCTCTCGGAAAAGTTTTCGGAGTACACAACCAGCTTCCGGTCATCACGCGGAGAGATGGCAATCCAAACATTGAGTTCGATCGCGACCGGCATAACGAGGCCGTCGTTGTAGTCGGTATGTTCGCCGATCAAATTGACGCGTCCCGGCGCCCGAAACACACGAGCTCTCATACCGTAGCGCTCGCGAAACCCGTTCTGCAACTTCGCGGCGATGGTTTCGTCTGCGATCTTCACTTCCATACTCTTCGTCTTCTGAATGAATGTCTTCTTAATTAGTGCCGTTTGCCCGAAAGTGGAGACGGCCCCGGCCTTGCTGCATCCTCACTCGCCTTCCCCGGTTTTCCCCACCGGGCGAGGGCAGCCATGATCAAACCGAAAGCCAACAGGACTACACCCCAGCCCAGGTTCACGTTAATCCCGAGCGAGCGCTGGTAGATGCTGCTATCTCCAAAAATGCCGTAAAGCGTTAGCAGCAGTCCAATCGCAATGAATAAACCGCCAATCGGCAAGCGAATATCGAGACCCATTCGACGCTCCTTCTACCAGAAGACCAGGTTCAGGAAGACGCTCGTTGCAATAACAATCGCTCCGAGAACTACCGGGCGCTGATACCATCGCAAATATTCTTCGCTTGGCCGGCCGGTTAGCGAATAAACGAGTCCGACCAGTTCCCTTTCCTCGCGGGGCTTGGTCAGAAGGCTAATGAGAATGGTCACGACAAAACACGTAGACCATGCCCAGATCGCGGTCCAGAAATTCTGCGCCATCTCGCTGGGATATTGGTGCACCACCGCTCCCAGCCATCCGCCTTTAATTCCTGCGACGGCGCCCGCGGGCAGCGTAAGACCGTGATGCAGTGCCGCGGCGGTTGTGCCCGAGATCAATCCCAGGAATGCGCCGTGGCCGGTGGCGCGTTTCCAGAACATGCCAAGCAGGAAAGTCGCGAACAACGGCGCGTTCACGAAGGCGAAGACCAGTTGCAGCATGTCCATGATGTTGTTGAAACGCGTCGCCGCGTAGGCTGCAACCACCGAAAGCGCGATCCCAAAGACCGTTGCCAGCCGCCCCATCATGAGGTAATGCGCGTCGCTGGCGTTCGGCCGGATGTAAGACTGGTAGATATCGTAGGTCCAGACGGTGTTGAAGGCAGTCACGTTCCCCGCCATGCCCGACATGAAACTGGCCAGCAGCGCGGTAAGTCCCAGGCCGAGAATTCCGGTCGGGAAGTAGTGCAGCAACATATTGGGAATGGCGAGGTCATAGTCGAGAACGACATTGCCGTCCTTGTCGACCCTGGGCAAACCCGTGTTGGCATCCATCTTCGGAGGAATAATCCCGGCACCGCGGGATTCCGCAGGTTGCGCAATGGAAGCGGAAGCCCCCGAAGTCTGCGGCGCGCTGTTGGGGAGGGCAATAGCGATCAGTCCCGGCAGAATCACCAGGAACGGAAAGAACATTTTGGGAATTGCAGCGATCAGCGGGGTACGACGTGCCGCGCTCATCGAGTCGGCTGCCATGGCGCGCTGCACCACCAGAAAATCCGTGCACCAATATCCAAACGAGAGTACAAACCCAAGCCCCATCACCAGCCCGAACCATTCCACGCCCAGCCGGTTAGTATGCGGACTTGCCATGCCGACCCAGGAATGGGTGTAACCTGCCGGCAACTTCTGGGTAAGGCCGTGCCATCCTCCAACATTCTTTAGACCAAGCCATACCAGGGGCAGAAAACCAGCCACGATCAGGAAGAACTGAAGCACCTCGTTGTAAATGGCGCTGGAGAGTCCGCCGAGGAAGATGTAACCGAGGACAATGCCCGCCGAAAAAATGATACTGGCGTGAAAGATCCATTGCGCAGGAATCGACATCCGCTGGAAAGGCGCGTCCAGAAGGTGCAGCGTCTGGATCAACCGGGCCATGGCATACATCGAGATGCCGGAAGAGAACACGGTCATGGTGGCAAAGGAAATCGCATTCAGCCCGCGCGTCTTTTCGTCAAAGCGTAACCGGAGATACTCAGGAACCGACCGGGCACGCGATCCGTAGTAGAACGGCATCATGAAAATGCCGACGAACACCATGGCCGGAATCGCGCCGATCCAGTAGAAGTGGCTGGTCGAGATGCCATACTTCGCGCCCGAAGCCGCCATTCCGATCACTTCCTGCGCCCCCAGGTTGGCGGAGATAAAAGCCAGGCCGCACACCCAGGCCGGGATGGCACGACCTGCCAGGAAGAAATCGGTGCTAGTCTTCACTCTGCGCTTGAGCACGAATCCGATGCCCAGCACAAAAGCGAAGTAGACGAGCATGATGATCCAATCAATGCTTGTCAGGTTCACAGGCCAGGCCTCCCGACTGGTCGACCGTCAACACTCTTCGTCCGACACCTCGTTGTCAAGTCTGCCCTGCCGGAAAGACTGATACAATTTTTGTCCAAGTGGCAGTTCGTCCTTATTAAAACGTTTATATGCTGGCTTTCACCGCGACAAAGTTGATGACGCCAACGGCGACTGTCGAGCATCCGCTGGTGCTCGTCGCCGAGGGGAAGATCGTCGAAATCACCGTCCAGCAGGCGCGGCCGGTTCCCGCTGGGACTCAAACCCTCGATCTGGGCGACAGCGTGATTGCACCGGGCTATATTGATCTGCATATTCATGGCAGCGCTGGCTTCGATGTCATGGACGATAGTGCCGATGCCCTGCCCGCCGTCGAGCGACTGCTCGCTCGGCATGGAGTCACGGGCTATTACCCAACCACTGTGACGGCTCCCCTGGATACGACTCTGCGCGCGCTCGGACGATTGGCAGATGCGATCGAGCTTCGAACGCACGCTGACAAGACTGCGGAGCGCCGGGCGTGCCCGCTGGGCATTCACCTGGAAGGACCTTTCATTAGCCACACTCGCAAGGGAGTGCATCCCGCAGCGCATTTGCTTCCGCCGAGGGTAGAGACTTTCGAGCGCTTTTGGCAGGCGACGCGAGGGCATGTCCGGATGATGACGATTGCTCCGGAATTGGAAGGTGCAGCAGAGGTCATCGTCGAGGCGGCGCGGCGCGGTGTTTGCGTTAGCCTGGGCCATTCCGACGCGGATTTCGACGCTGCCGAGCGCGGCGTTGCTGCCGGAGCACGGCACGCCACTCATACTTTCAACGCTATGCGCCCGCTGGATCATCGCGACCCGGGTATTCTGGGGGCTGTGCTCACGGACAGTCGCCTGAGCGCCGACATCATCGCAGACGGCGTGCATCTCGATCCCGCTATCGTCAAACTTTTCGCCCATGCCAAAGGCTTGGAGCAAACTGTGCTCATCACCGACGCGACTGCGGCGACGGGCATGCCGGACGGTCGCTATCACCTGGGATCACTTGAAGTCGAAGTCAAGGACGGAAGATGCATGGCGGATGGCAGGCTCGCGGGCAGTGTCTTGACGATGGACAGGGCGGTCCGTAACCTGTCGCGTTTCGCCGGGTGGAGTCTATCTCACGCGGTGGCCGCCGCCAGCCGGAATCCGGCGCGGATCGCGGGGTTCGCGAACAAGGGCTTTCTTGCCGCCGGAGCCGACGCCGACTTTGTTGTCTTGAATTCCGCGGGCGAAGTGCTGCGCACTTTTGTGGGCGGCCTGGAATGTTCGGCATAATTAAAGGAGAACGATGGTTGAGAAACGCCAGTTTCCGCATCACCTGATTCGCGAAATTTTCGAACAGCCGGATGGCCTGCGGCGGACGATTGAGCCGCGCCTCTCTCTTGAGCAGGGGCTGGTGCGTCTTGAAGAAGTGCAGATCCCGCGCGAAGAACTGCGTGCCGTTCGCAGCATCAACATCATCGCTTCCGGGACCAGCCGACATGCCGGCATAGCGGGTCAATTCATGGCCCAGGAGCTCGCCGGTGTCCACGTTGATGTCGACTATGCAAGCGAGTTCGAAAATCGCAATCCGGCGATCGGTCCATGCGAGCTCAGCATCTTTATTACACAGTCGGGCGAAACCGCAGATACCACGGGTGCTCTGCGCGAGGCCAAGCAGAGGGGCTCGCGCACCATCGCCATCTCGAACGTTGTGGGGTCGACCATTGCACGGGAGGCCGACGGCGTCATCTATACGCACGCTGGGCCCGAAATCAGCATCGCCTCGACCAAAGCGTTCACAGCGCAGATCGCATGCCTCTTCATGTTTGCGTTGTACCTGGGACAGGTGAAAGAGAAAGTCTCGCAGGCGGTTGCCAAGCGCTACATCGGCGAACTGCTCGCATTGCCGGGGAAGATCGAGACGATTCTGGCATCCGCCGACCAATGCGAACAGTTGGCGGAGCGCTATCACCGGGTCGAAGACTTCATGTTTCTCGGGCGCGCCATTCATTACCCGATCGCCATGGACGGCGCACTTAAGCTGAAAGAGATCTCGTATATTCACGCCGAAGGCTATCCCACCGGCGAAGCCAAGCATGGACCGAATGCACTGATCGACTACCGCCTGCCGCTGGTGATGATCGCGACCTGCGATCCCGATGATGCCGGATCGGTCCTGCGTTACGAGAAGAATGTCAACAACATGGAGGGGTTCAAGAAGCAGGGCGGAACGGTGATCGCGCTAGCAACGGACGGAGACACGAAAATCCCGCAGCTGGCAAATCACACCTTGTTTATTCCCAAGGCTCCCGAGCTATTGTCCCCGATTCTGGAGATTGTTCCGTTGCAGCTGTTGGCGTACTACATTGCGGCTAAGCGGGGGTTGGACGTGGACCATCCTCGGAATCTGGTGAAGTCGGTGACGCTGGAATAGAAAAGCAGGTCTCGGGTGTCAGGTCTTAGTCTCAGGTTTTAGGTCTCAGGAAAGACACTTCCCTTTCGAAGAACCGGTTTGTTCTCCTTCCAACTCTTTCTTTGTTTTCCTGAAACCTAAGAACTGACACCTGACACCAGCTCCTCATCTCCAGCAAAATTCCTGACGATTGCTTATCATGGAAGATTCCATTGCTTTCAAGCGTGAGGTCAGTGTGGCTGAGACGCAGCAGACGCAACAAACGCAACCGACGAACGGGCTGGAAGTTGTAGAAACGCGCGAGTGGCTGGATTCGCTTGACTACGTGCTCTCCAAAGGTGGCGCCGAGCGTGCGGGCCGGCTGCTCCAGCAACTGGCGCTACATGCGCGCCGGGCCGGCGGCATCAATCTGCCGTTTACCGCGACGACGCCCTATCAGAACACGATTTCTTCCAGCCAGCAGCCGCCCTTTCCTGGCAGCCAGGAGATGGAGCGCCGGATCAAGAGCCTGGTGCGGTGGAATGCGCTGGCGATGGTCGTTCGCGCCAACAAGATTCAGGAAGGCATCGGCGGGCACATCTCTACGTTCGCCTCGGCGGCGACGCTCTACGAAGTGGCGTTCAATCATTTTTTTAAAGCGTCCAATGAGAGCGGGGATCGCGACATCGTCTATTTCCAGGGACACGCCGCGCCCGGCATCTACGCTCGTGCATACCTCGAGGGCCGCATTCCAAAACAGAAGCTCCAGAATTTCCGCCGCGAGCTGAACCCGGGCGGAGGGCTCTCTTCGTACCCGCACCCGTGGCTGATGCCCGATTTCTGGGAGTTTCCGACAGTCTCGATGGGCCTGGGCCCTATTCAGGCGATTTATCATGCGCGCTTTATCAGGTATCTCGAGAACCGCGGGCTGAAGACTTCGACCGGCGGCAGGGTTTGGGCGTTTCTGGGTGACGGCGAGATGGACGAGCCCGAATCGCTCGGCTCCATCACGCTCGCATCGCGCGAGCGACTCGACAATCTGATCTTCGTCGTGAACTGCAACCTGCAGCGGCTGGACGGCCCCGTCCGCGGCAACGGCAAGATCATTCAGGAACTCGAGGCCATCTTTCGCGGCGCGGGATGGAACGTGATCAAGTGCATCTGGGGCGGCGACTGGGATTCGCTCATCCAGAACGATCGCGACGGTCTCCTCGTCAAGCGCATGGGAGAGATCACCGATGGCCAGTATCAGAAATATTTTGTCGAGAGCGGCGCTTACTTCCGGCAGAACTTTTTCGGCACCGATCCGCGCTTGTTGAAAATGGTTGAGCATTTATCCGACGAGCAACTCGCCCGCATGCGGCTGGGCGGACACGATCCGATCAAAGTGCATGCCGCATACAAAGCGGCAGTCGAGCACACCGGGGCGCCGACGATCATCCTCGCGAAAACAATCAAGGGCTACGGGCTCGGTGAGGCGGGCGAAGGCAAGAACATCACCCACCAGCAAAAGAAGCTGAATGACGACGAATTGTCGATCTTCCGCTCGCGCTTCGGCATTCCGATCCCCGACGGCGAATTGCACAACGCACCCTTTTATCGTCCGGCCGATGACAGCGCGGAAATCAAGTACATGCAGGAACGCCGCAAGCAGCTGGGCGGATACATGCCGGTCCGCAAGAACCGCAGCACCGCGCTGAAGTCCGTTCCCGAATCGCACTTCGAGGAGTTTTACAAGGGCACCGAGGGTCGCGAAGCTTCAACGACCATGGTCTTCGTTCGCATGCTCTCGAAGCTGCTGCGCGATCCCGAAATCGGCAAGCTGATCGTGCCGATCATTCCCGACGAAGCCCGCACCTTCGGCATGGAGGCGCTGTTCCGGCAAGTTGGCATTTACTCCAGCGTTGGCCAGCTTTACGAACCAGTTGATATGGCCACCCTGCTCTATTACAAGGAGGCGAAGAACGGACAGATTCTTGAAGAGGGCATCACGGAAGCGGGCTCGATGTGTTCGTTCATCTCGGCGGGCACAGCTTATGCCAACCACGGCATCAACACGATTCCGTTCTTCATCTATTACTCGATGTTCGGATTCCAGAGGATCGGCGATCTGATCTGGGCGGCGGCCGACATGCGCTGTCGCGGGTTCCTGGTCGGCGGCACGGCTGGTCGGACGACCCTGGCAGGCGAAGGCTTGCAGCATCAGGACGGTCACAGCCACGTGCTTGCGCTGTCGGTTCCGAACCTTATGGCCTACGATCCCGCATTCGCGTATGAGATCGCCATCATCATTCAGGACGGCATCAAGCGCATGTACGTCGATGGCGAATCCATTTTCTATTACTTGACGGTCACAAATGAGCCGCTTCCCATGCCCGAAATGTCCAGCCAACCGGGCATTCGCGAGGGCATCCTGAAAGGCTTGTACCGGTACCGCGCTTCCGACAACAAAGATGCAAAACTGCGTGCACAGATTTTCGGCAGCGGCACCATCATGTATGAAGTGCTGAAGGCGCAGGAGATTCTCGAAAAGAATTACGGCGTGGCAGCAGACGTCTGGAGCGTGACGAGCTACAAGGAGCTCTATCGCAATGCTAACGACTGCGTGCGCTGGAACATGCTGCACCCCAAAGAGACGCCAAAAGTCCCTTACGTCACGCAGGCTCTGCAGGGCGCGCCTGGACCGTTCATTGCGGCTTCGGATTACATGAAGGTGCTGCCGGAGAGCATTGCGCAATGGGTGCCGGGGAAACTGCTCTCCCTCGGCACGGACGGCTTCGGACGCAGTGAGAGCCGCGTCGCACTCCGCGACTTTTTCGAAGTCGACGCAAAACACATCGTGCTGGCGTCCCTGACGGCGCTGGCCCGCGAGAAGCAGGTTGAGCCCGAAGTGCTCGAGAAAGCCATTCGCGATCTCGGCATCAACCCAGAAAAATTGAACCCGGCGATCAGCTAAGGAAGAAAGAGAAAGAATGGCAACGGAATTCAAACTACCTGAACTCGGCGAGAACATCGATAGCGGCGATCTGGTGCGCCTGATGATCAGCCCCGGCACGAGCATTGCCGAAGGTCAGGCGGTCATGGAACTCGAAACCGACAAGGCCGTGATCGAAGTGCCGTCATCGATCAGTGGTACGGTGGGCGAAGTACGCGTCAAAGAAGGCGACAAACTCCGCGTCGGGCAGGTTATCTTCACCGTGGAGAACGGTGCTGGTTCCGTGGTCGCGCAGAAGCCAGATGTCGCCCCACCGCAACCGAAGGCTGTACCGGTAGCTCCATCCAAACCCACTCCGGAGATTGCGCCCAGGGCGGAAAGGCGGGCATCTTCGCCGCAACCAGCTTCCGGCCCAGGCGAGTTCAAACTTCCGGAACTGGGCGAGAACATCGACTCTGGAGACCTGGTGCGCCTCATGATCGCGCCGGGCACACGCGTCTCCGAAGGCCAGCCCATCATGGAACTGGAGACCGACAAGGCTGTCGTTGAAGTTCCATCCAACGTTAGCGGCGTGGTGCGTGAGGTAAGAGTCAAAGAGGGCGAGAAGATAAAAGTCGGGCAAGTTATCTTCACGCTGGAAGGCGGCGCCGTCGCCCCGGCGGAGTCTCCGAAGAAGCACGAACCAGTGGAACACGTTTCGGGACAGCAGGCCGCTCGCCTTTCTTTTCAGATGGCCATGCAGGCCGAAGGCAAGACCGAAGAACAGGCGCTCCCTCCCGACCAGCCTTTCACGCCGCCGCCGTCATTCACCATGCCCGTGCAACTGGGCAAGGTGGCGGGCACCGAGCACCGCGATCCGGTTCCCGCCGCGCCGAGTGTGCGACGTCTGGCGCGGGAAATCGGAGTGGACATCCACAGCGTTCAAGGCAGCGGGCCGGGTGGCCGCATCAGCGATGACGACGTCAAGCTGCACGCCAAGAACATGCTGGCTGCAGCGGCCGCCGCCGCGCAGGCTCCCGGGGCTGCCTTCGTCGAGCCCGAACTCCCCGATTTCTCCAAGTGGGGCAAGATCGAGCGCGTCTCCATGCGCGGAGTGAGGCGCAAGACGGCCGAGCATTTGCGTCAGGCGTGGAACACCATCCCCCACGTCACGCAACAAGATCGCTCCGACATCACCGAGCTTGAACAACTACGTGCCAAGTTCGCGCCTCGCGCGGAAGAAGCCGGCGGCAAGATGACCGTGACTGCCATCGCACTTAAGGTTGTCGCATCGGCCCTGAAAGTTTTCCCTCAGTTCAACGCTTCGATCGACATGGGGAAAGAAGAAATTATTTACAAGCAGTACATCAACATCGGCGTGGCGGTGGACACCGACCGCGGCCTCCTGGTGCCGGTCATCCGCGAAGTGGACAAGAAAAACATCGTCGAACTGGCTGCCGAACTCACGCAACTCTCCAAGAAAGCGCGCGACAAGAAACTGACTCCGGAGGAAATGACAGGCGGCACATTCACGATCACGAACCTGGGCGGAATCGGCGGCACCGGATTCTCGCCGATCGTGAATCATCCCGAAGTTGCGATTCTTGGTCTTTCGCGTTCCCGGATGGAACCCGAGTGGGTCAACAACAAATTCGAGCCGCGCTTGATTCTGCCGCTCTCGCTCTCGTACGATCACCGGTTGATCGATGGCGCCGACGCCGCGCGTTTCCTGCGCTGGATTGCGGAAGCCTTCGAGCAGCCATTCCTGCTCTCGGTTCAGGGATGACGGCCCGCGGCGACAGTCGGGACCGGGGCGACAAATGAACCATATCTTCATGGCGGCCGTGAGTCAGGAACACTCTTTCATCATTAGGCTGGGAAAATGGTGGCAGGTGCTGTTGATCCTGATTGCACTGATTGGCATCGTTTGGTTGATAGCGAAGATCTCCGAGAGCAAACAACCATGAACCTGATAGATGTAA
>Ga0099830_10001326_pt1 | contig 12423 bp, 9 predicted proteins | sample CZO8metaG_4_FD_79337 | JGI IMG/M metagenome (GOLD analysis project Ga0099830, IMG submission 79337) | Vadose zone soil microbial communities from the Eel River Critical Zone Observatory, Northern California, USA - CZOApr15con2H3.8 metaG | ecosystem: Environmental > Terrestrial > Soil > Vadose...
CAGGAATATACTGCCGATATAGTCGATCCTCGCGCCTGGAGCGGCCGCCACCACGGCCACGTCGAAGCTGAAGGCCGCCAGCAGGTCGTTGCCCCAATGCCGGGCAAAGTCGTACGTGTTCTCGTCCAGGCAGGAGACCGGGTCGAAGCCGGCCAGGGGCTTCTGGTTGTCGAAGCCATGAAGATGCAAAACGAAATCCGCTCGCCCAAGAGCGGCAGCGTCGAACGCGTCTTAGCGAAAGAAGGCCAGCCCGTCAACGCCGGCGATATCCTCTGCATCGTCGCGTAAGCCGGTCTCAGCTGCCACGATCAAAGTGTCATGAAGTCTACATATAAAGGAGGGATCAAGACGAATCACTTCAATGATACTAGCTCAGCGTCGAAATCCAGGATTAGTGCCCGCCGGACCTCTGCGGCATGATGGTCTTCGCCGCGTCCGGCAACTTGCCTGCTGCTTCGATGACCTGCTCGGCGAGGAAGTTCTTCACCTGCGCCCCATCCCGAGCGACCGCTAGATACGCCAGGCGCAGCAATTGTTCCTTGCGGTTGCGCAGCGTGTCGCGGATGGTTTGCTGCACTTGCGGTTCGGCGATGCCGCGCAGACCGGGGGATTCACGCGTGATGAGCTTTAGGATGAGGATGCGTGCGCCGTCTTTCGGCTGTATCTGAATTGGCTGGCTGACTTGCCCGGCCTTCAATCCAACCACAGCCTTTTTCAGCGCTGGGTCCGATTGGTTCAGCGCCGATTCCGGGACGTACCCCAAGTCGCCGCCCGTTCCCGCGGTATTCAAATCTTCGGAGTAATCCATCGCCAATTGCGCGAAGTCCGCGCCGCTGTTCAGCCGGTCCATCAGCATTTTCACTTTTCGCTGGGCCTCGGCCTCGTTGGTTGCGTCGTCGTTCTTTCGGTTGCGGATCTGCTGTTCTTTCCGGGGCGTCACCAGAATCTGCGCGATGTGGTATTGCGGCTCCGCAACGTTGAATTGCGCCTTGTTCGCATTGTAAAAATCCGTGACGTCCTGGTCGGTGATCGTAATCTTTGCCACCACTTCGCGGTTCAGCAATTTCTGGATCGAAAGCTGCCGCCGCAACTCCAGCTTCAGGTCCTCCACGGTCATGGCCTGATCTTTCAGCCGCCGCTGAAACTCGTCTTCGGTGTACGGGCTCTTCAGTTCGGTGAATTTGTCTTCGACTTCGCCGTCGCTCGCCTCGAGGTTCAGTTTCTTGGCTTTTTCGAGAAGAATTTCGTTGTTGATCAGCTCGTCGAGCACGTTCAGCTTCTGGGACAGCGATTCTTCCTGCGAAGGCTCCTGGCCCTCCGGGTTTACCCGCGTGCGGTAGTACTTGTCGACTTCTTCCCGCTTGATTTCCTTCCCGTTTACGACCGCCCACACGTCGGGCGCATGCCGAGCCTCCTTGTTGCAGCCCGCTACGGCAGCGAACAACATCGCCGCCAGCGACAGCCATGTTGCGGCGCCCTTCCTTCTTCTCGTGCGCTTCATCGGATGCCCCACGGAACGCAAGTTTGCGGCGGTCAAATTCAACGTTGGAGGCTCAGGCGGCTTTCTTTACCTTGCCGGCGCGGATGCACGCCGTGCAAACGCGGACTTGCTTCCTCACCCCGGCCACGACCACGCGCAAGCGCTTCAGATTCGGGTTCCACCGGCGCCGCCGCGTGTTATTCGCGTGGCTGACCACATTTCCGTAATGCGGCCCTTTGCCGCAGAATTCACACTTCAATGCCATTTTTCTTCCTGCTTCAGTTTTTATTTGGGTTTGGGTTCCCTGCTCGAAATATCGCCAAACCAAGCTCTTCATTCTAACAGACCCTCCAGTTCGGGCAAAGCACGCCTTTTGCGTCCCGGATGTTTCTGCGGGGTACGCCTTTTGTATCCCGGAGGTTCTTCGGGATACGCCTCTTGTATCACGGATGGTCTTGCGGGAGCGCCATTTGCACTCTGGACGATCTTGCCGGACGCGCCCTTTGCCTCGAATCTGCATCTCCGAGGCAAGGCGCATAATCGCGTGGCTCTGCCACCTTCTCTTAGCCCCCTGTTCTTTGGTACGGGATTCACACGCCCGCCGCGTACCAGTTACTCCTCCCATCGTATTGATACTACAAGGTTTGTCTTCATGAGAACGCTCTGCTGGCCCCGCGTACCATTGTTGGCCTCGTGTCCTCCGCTTAACTTGCCTCTTAGCGCGCGCATAAGACGGCGCGCTCGCGTGCCCCATGGACGATTCGTTGGAAGACATCTCCGGCGCCCGTCAGCCCGCTCCAAACATGGAGCGGGCCGCTCATCGCGAATCGGAAACTCCGAATCGCTTGCCGCGCTGTGTATCACTCCTGATTTCGTTCGCCGCCCTTTCCACCGTCACCGGTTATCAAGTTGCGCGACTTGAAATGTTCCGTACTACTGCGACACCGGCGTCTGCCCTTCTTCACGCCCCCGCTTTAATGCACACCTCCAATCCCCGCGCCACTGATATCGAAATTGAAGCAATCAGCCACTTGGCGCCCCAACAGCAAGCCGAGCGCCTTCTCGAACTTGCCATCCACAGCCCGGACCAGTCTATCGGCTTGATCCACAAGAATCTGGATTCCTGGCGCGGTCATTTGGAAGACACGGATCGACTCTTCCATCTTGTGCTTGCAGCTCTGGATTCCGACGATCCTCGCGTGCGCGTCGCCGCCGTGGAAGTCGATCTCGTTGCCAACAACCTCAGGAAGTCGCCGCAGGGCCTCGCAAAACTTCTCGATCAAATCCACAACGATCCCGACAGCCGCTATCTCGCGCTCTGGAGACTCGGCGCCCTCGGCAATCGCGGCGTCGAGCCTGCCACGGTGTTGGCCACCCTTCTTCGCTATTCTCGCGATTCGAATCAGCAGACGCGTTTCTGGGCCGTCGAGGGATTGGCCATGCTGGGCACCACAGAGTCCATTGATCCGCTTCTTTCGATTCTGGCCCACGATCCCGCGAAACAAGTTCGCGAACGCGCAGCCACCAACCTCGCGCGTTCCGGCATGCTTACAGGCCAGCAGCGCCTCACCGCCGTTCCCCAACTCCTGAATCTCCTGGAAGATGATTCCCTCGACCCTGCGACGCGGGACTTGGTCTACGCGTCATTGCAAGCCATCACTGGCGCCTCGTTCGGCAAAAATCCCAGCGCCTGGCGCGAGTGGTGGGCCCATCACGATCAGCACGAGAAGCGGTCGCATGTTCCCGCAGGCCTCACCCAGATTTGAACTAAACCCGTCTGCCGAATAATCAAGCATTTTTCTTGCACGCCAATCGAAGAGGCAGGCCGCCTCGATCGTTTGCCGCAGCGAGATTTTATGAATCGCTGCGCCGCCGCGTAGTGATCGCGCCGCTTCAATATATTCCAGTAGCCAACCCGCACCGATTCAGGGTAGAATTTCGTTGTTCAATTTGTGTCCGTGAAAGTTCGGACATCGGGCGCGGTCGTCAAGCAAAGAAAGCGCCAAGGACAACGCCCATGTTCCTCCCGCAAGTCGCTGTACTCATCTAATCCGCTAGCGCGGACCTGATCTTCTCTGGCTTCCACTAGTTCACTACCGCAGCCGCGTCGGCTCTCCAATTCTGGGAAGCGCCCACGCAGAACGTAAAGGCCTTTATGTCATTGGAACAAACTGCTCTCGCAGCGCCGCCGCCCACATGGTGGAGCTCCGTCCGTGAAGCCCTTCGTGGCTCGCACCAGGACTTCACCACCGGCAATCTCAATCGCGCGATTCTCTTGCTCGCCATTCCCATGGTTCTGGAGATGGTGCTGGAATCCCTTTTCGCGGTCGTCGACGTTTTCTGGGTCAGCCGCCTTGGCGCAGACGCAGTCGCCACCGTCGGCCTCACCGAATCGCTTCTCAGTCTTGTTTTCGCTATTGGCCTGGGCTTAAGCCTTTCGACCACCGCCATGGTCGCTCGCCGCATTGGCGAAAAGAATCCCGTTGGCGCGGCCGTCGCAGGCGTTCAAGCCATCGCCATTGGACTCGCTGTCTCGGCCATCCTCGGCATCCCGTGCCTTTTCTACGCGCCAGACTTGCTTCGCCTGATGGGCGCGTCCCCGCAAATCCTCGCCTCCGGTTCCGGCTACGCGCGCATCGCCCTCGGCGGCGGTGGCGTAATAATGCTTCTCTTTCTTAACAACGCCATCTTTCGCGGCGCCGGTGACGCCGCCATCGCCATGCGTTTGCTCTGGGTCTCCAACATCATCAATCTCGTCCTCGATCCTTGCCTCATCTTCGGTTGGGGTCCATTCCCCAAACTCGGGGTCACCGGCGCGGCCCTCGCCACGCTCATCGGCCGCAGCATCGGCGTTCTCTATCAATTCTATCGTCTCCTCCGGGGCTCGGAGCGCATCCGCATTCTCCGCAGCCAGATTCACCTCCAGTTCAGCGTCTTGCTCCGTCTGCTGCGTGTCTCGTTCACTGGCATCCTCCAATTTGCCATCGCTCATACCAGTTGGATCGGCCTCATCCGCATCGTCAGCATCTTCGGCTCGGCGGCCCTGGCCGGCTATACCATCGCCATTCGCATACTCATCTTCGTCCTCCTGCCGAGTTGGGGCCTCAGCAACGCCGCCGCCACCCTGGTCGGACAGAACCTCGGCGCCAAGCAGCCCGAGCGCGCCGGAACTTCCGTCTGGCGCACCGGCCTCTACAACATGATCTTCCTAGGCGGCATTGGTCTCTTCTTCGTCCTCTTCGCCGAACCGGTCATCCGTCTCTTCACCAGCGATCCCTCCGTCGTCCCGCTGGCCGTCTCCGCTCTGCGCATTCTCAGCTACGGCAACATCGGCTATGCCTACGGCATGGTCATGCTTCAGGCCTTCAACGGCGCGGGAGATACCGTCACTCCGACCATTGTGAATTTCTTCGGCTTCTGGCTGGTGGAGATTCCCCTGGCTTACTTTCTGGCAATCACCCTCCGCATGCGCTCCAGCGGCGTCTCTTGGTCCATCGTCATCGCCGAAGGCTCCATCGCCGCCGTCGGCATCGTCCTCTTCAGGCGCGGCCGGTGGAAGCGCCAGCAAATCTGACGATCCGGACTTCTTCGTTGGAAAGTGGGCGCGATTCTCAAAGTGTTTCAACATGCCAAAGAACGCTTCCATTTTTGAGCCAACGCAATCTTTGAGCTTCTGCGGCTATAGAAAATTTACTTTGACAACAGTAAAGCGTTTTGCTAATCTCAATTTCGTGAACTTCCGGGGATAAACCCGCGGGACGGTGGGAAGGCCTGGGCCACGCTTTTCTTGAGCCCAAGTGATTCGTTGATCCCATCCCCTCCTCACCTGTCTAACTCTCCCTTTCCATTCCAGCCCCCGGAATCGAAAGGAGCCTATGGCAAATTACAAAGAACACATCCCCCTCAAGGGAAGCGAACGAGTCGTTGTTTCCGGAGCGAAGGCAATTGGCACGGCCAATCCCGATGAGAGTCTTCAAATTACCGTGCTCTTGCGCTCCAGGGCCCAAGCCCAGGATGCAAAAACTCGAACCACGGAGGCGACCGCCAAAGAGAAGGCGGCCGTCGAATCCTTGCTGAAACAGCGTGCGGCAGAACGCCAGCATCTGACGCGCGAACAGTTCCTGGCGCAGCGGGGAGCATTGGAAGAAGACGTACAAAAGGTGGAAGAGTTTGCCCACGAGTATGGATTGAGCGTCTCGGAGGCAAACCTGGCGAAGGGTTCCGTAACGCTGACGGGCACAGTCGCAAACTTCAGCAGAGCGTTTAACGTCGAGTTACTCAATTACGAGACTTCCAGCGGATCGTATCGCGGCCGCACCGGACCCATTCACATCCCATCCGAGCTGGATGGCATCGTGACCGCGGTGCTCGGTCTCGACAACCGTCCGCAAGCAAAGCCGCACTTTCGCATCCATCACCCACCCACGACCTCGCATGCCCGGACGACACAGCCCGCCGGAACATTTACCCCGGTTCAAGTTGCCCAACTCTATGACTTCCCCGCGAAAGCGGATGGCACCGGCCAGTGCATCGCCATCATCGAGTTAGGCGGCGGTTTCAAAGCCAAGGACATTCAGACCTATTTCAAGAACACTCTGAACATGACTCCTCCGAAGGTCCTGGCCATTTCCGTGGACGGCGCGCACAACAAGCCCACCGGTGATCCTAATGGTCCTGACGGCGAAGTCATGCTGGACATCGAAGTCGCCGGCGCTGTCGCTCCCAAGTCCACTCTTGCCGTTTACTTCGCCCCTAACACCGACCAGGGCTTCTACGATGGCATCGCGGCCGCTCTCCATGACACCAAGAACAACCCCTCCGTCATCTCCATCAGTTGGGGCGGCCCGGAGTCATCCTGGAGCCAGCAATCCCTCAACGAATTCAACACCCTCCTCGAAGACGCCGCAACCCTCGGCGTCACCGTGTGCATCGCTGCGGGCGATAATGGTTCCACCGACGGCGTGGCTGACAAACTCCAGCACGTGGACTTCCCGGCTTCCAGTCCCTTTGCCCTCGCTTGCGGCGGCACGAAACTCAGCGCCGCCAACAACAAATACAGCAGCGAAGTCGTCTGGAACGAAATGGCAAATCAGGAAGGCTCGACCGGCGGCGGCGTCAGCGACTTTTTCGCCAAGCCAACGTATCAGGCGAACGCCCCCAACCTGAACGTGCCGCCATCCGTCAATCCCGGCAATTTCATCGGGCGCGGCCTCCCGGATGTTTCCGGGGATGCCGACCCGGTCACGGGATACGATGTCTACGTTGATGGACAGGCTTCGGTCATCGGCGGCACCAGCGCTGTCGCTCCTCTTTGGGCTGGCCTCACTGCGTGCATCAACCAAATCCTCGGCAAGAAAGTCGGCGCGCTTTCCTCGCTCATCTACCTCCAGATCGCGCCGGTCATCGGGACCTTCCACGACATCACCAACGGCAACAACGGCGCATACTCCGCTGGGCCCGGATGGGACGCTTGCACCGGCTGGGGAAGCCCGATCGGTTCAGCGATCATCTCGGCGCTCGCTGGCAAATCCGCCGCCAAGAACTGAGGGCCTGCTTGATTTGAAATAAAGGCCTCAGATAAGCGAAGTCAAGAGAGCTGGTCTGCGAAAGAAGGCCCTGTCTTCATAGGATCGGAGGATGGGGCCTTTTCTAATTAAGACGCGTCCTCTCGCTCCACCACCGAACCTTTCATTTTCGCTGTTTGATACAGCGACTCCGAAGTCTGGGCCGAACAGAGGAAAGACGGCAGCCGCATAGTTGTGCTGCAAACGCCTTCGGCTCGATCGCACAAATCAGTTTTAGAAAGGCTGGTAAAGTGCGCGGAAGGGTCAGCGATGTGCCGCGGTTCCCACGCCGCCGAGCTCCGATCCATTTCACCGTCTTCCCGTCGGGGGTATGATGAAGGAAGATCTCATCCTAGTGATGGGAGATTCGCGGAGAAGTCCGATGATCAAAGCAATCGCCATTTGCGGAACGTTTTTGCTGACTGCCGTCGTCACTAAGGCCCAGGAAAAACCCGCCGTGCCGCCGCACGACATGAAACACATGCAGCATGGTGGTTTCATGCGGGAAGGCATGCACCATGCGGTCGCGAAAGGCGTCACACTCGATGCGAAAGTGGACGCCGCGGCGCATACGGTTACGCTCCGTGTTGGCCCGATGAATTTGCCGGCGAACACCAGCCACATGAAAATGCCGCAGCCGCCGGATCTGCTTTGGGAAGTGCCTGTGGAGGGCTGGCTGCTCGCGTATCATCCGAAGCTCGTGGATTCGAATGGGAACGCCGTGCCGGGAACGGTGCTGCATCACGTAGCGTTCTGGAACGAGAACCGCCCCGATTTTCTCTGCCCCAACAAAGAGGAACATATTTTCGGCGCGGGCAGCGAGATGACGGACTGGGCTGAAGTGCCCGGCTACGGCTATCGCGTGCGAAAGGGCGACAACATCCGCATCGAGACGATGGTTCACAATCCCACGGCGATTTCATACGACAAGGCTTATCTCGAAGTTGTGATTCCCTTCCAGGAGGCACCGGGAGATGCAAGCGCCGCCGCGCCGCGAAAAAATGTTTATCCCGCATGGATGGATGTGGCGTCCTGCGGGGATTCCAGTTATGACCTGCCGGCCGGGAAAAGCGAGAAGACCGGAACGGTGACGGTGAAATACGACGGTGTACTGCTCGGTGTGGGCGGACATTTGCACGACTACGGAAAGCAGATTGTCCTGCAGGATATTTCGCGCAAAGAAACGGTGGCGACTCTTGATGCCAAGGCGGACGCTCAGGGACTCCTTGAGTCTGTGCCCGTGAAATTGTTTGTCCAGGAAGGCGGGTACAAATTTGCGAAGGGCGATGCCCTGAAAATTTCTGCAACATACGACAATCCCACCGGGAAGCTGCTGCCCGACGGCGCGATGGGCATCGCCGTCGGCTATTTTGTCGCCGCCGATGACGCGAAATTGGCGGCACTTCACCGCGTCGCGAAGCCCGCGCATGACATGGCGCGCATGTCTCATGACCACTGAAGGAAAGTGATCCGTGGTCAGTTGCCGGCGCCCGGGCTAACTCTAAAAAGCGAACCTTTCCTTTGCTAATGGCGCGCTCGCCAAAATGGTTTGACGCGGCAGCGGCAGGGCCGCTACGCTCGCAAGGCGGATTCATCGAGGGCGGAATGGATTGGTCCGGCGGAGAGTCACAAGAGCGACAGGCGGAACGCGGCGCTTTGCCCCCATTTCCGCGTATCTGGATTGGTTATCTGTTGGGAGTCGCGACGCTGATCGCGGAAATGATTGCGGTCACCCTGCATCCGGAACTTGCTAAAGGACCTCTGATCATCCCTCCTCTGTATCTATTTCTCGCGAATTTTATCAGCCTGGTTTATTGGCTTGTTTGCGTCTATGAATATCATGTCCTCCTCGCGCAGGCCACGGCTGGCTCGTACTCCACTAAGCCGTTGCGCGCGGCGTGGTTTCATTTGATTCCCATTTATAACTTGTATTGGGTTTTCAAGTGGCCGCGCGAACTGGCCCGGTTTGTGAACAGCCGACTGGAAGCGCCGCTGATGAGGCCCGATCGAACGGGGTTGGCGGTCTTTATCGCCTTTGCCGTGTTTCTTGTTCTGGACCGGGGAGTTGGCATGATTCTGCTGTTCTGGGCCGCGTCGCATCTATCGCGTTGCCTTCGATATGCGCTGGCGGCGCGTCCGGCGTCGCCGACGGGGCAACTGCCTTTTTCGTGAAAAAAAACGGCCCGGAGAAGAGGTCTTCTCCAGGCCATAATACATACGTGAGTGAAGAGTCTAACTAGGGTTTGCCGGGTGCTGCCTCGGCGGTTTTCGGATCAGTGGGCGTCGCCGCGCTGGCGGCAATGGGTTTCGAGGCCTCCGCGCCGTAACGCGACAGGTACGGCATGAACGGCGTGATTTCGAACGGCATCTTCTCCCGTTCCGCCACCGCGCCCACCGGCTTGCTCTTGATGAGTTCCAGCTTGTCGTTCCACGGATCCAGCTTCACGCGCCCGCCGATCGGAAGCGCCACGATCTTCTGAGGATTCTCCTTCTGATCGACCGGAAACGAGGACCTGAGATCCCCAATCACCGGCACGCGATCGCCGAGGTGCGGGCTGATCAAATTCGGAATTTCCTTTTCGCGCGTGGTGAGGGCCGTGAGGAACAGGCCCGCGTTGCCGAGCTGGTTCTTGTACGGCGAATTGTTCAGCAACTGCATCGCTTTGGCGTTCGCGGCCTTCTCCTCTTCGGGAGTCCGCGCAAATCCAAAATGGCGGAAGGTTTCCTTGTCGTCAATCAGCAATTGATTGAAGAAAGCATAGGTGGAATCGAGGCGATGGCCGAGAATGACGTGGCCCAGTTCGTGCGCGATCATCGTCGCCAGGCTGGCCTCATCCGGCAGCACGTCGATCAACCCGCGGCTCAACACGATGGTGTGGCCGACGGTGTAAGACTCGAGGGTGGAAGTCATCATCACCCGGCAGCGCACTTCCGGTTCCACGTCGATGTTGTTGGTCACCTCCAGGTTATTGACCACCGTCTCGAGCACCTTGTCGACTTCGCCGTGCGGTGCGATCAGCCCGATGCGCTCCAGCCGATCGATCACGTTATCTTCCGCCTGGTGGTCCCACGAGCGTTGCGCCTGAATGGGGGAAAGGTCGTTCGCCGTCTTGGTGTCGTCCTGCACCGGCGTTTCTACCAGGATCTTGCTCAATTCCTGTTCCTGGCTGGCGTGGCCGAGGTTGTAGCCCCACAGCCGCGTCTGCGATTTGAAGTCCAGCTTCTTGGACAAGGCATAGTGCAGATCTCGTTCCTCGCTATACACGAAGGATGGCATCCACTGGCCCGGCTGAACATTGGTGCGCCAGCTATCGAAATTGAAATACCAGCTGGTGTGCCCGCCGCCGCCGTAGCCGCCGTTAAAGCGGACAATGTTGAAATCCTGATCTTCGACCCAGATGCGCCCAAGGAACCGGCCCTTGCCGGCCTTCTCTTGCGGGGTGACGTCGAACACCAGGCAGCGCACTTCACCGAGGAATTCCCGGCGCACGTAATCGAACTTGTAGTGCTGCTTGTCGAAGCCATTGGTGTCGATGAAGATCATCTGCAGGAAGCCGTCCGGCAGGAATTGCAGCGCGAACGAAAAGAAGTTGCCAATCGAGCCGAAGATCTTCTTTCCCTTGCTGTTGGTGTCCGTCAAGGAGACCAGGGCCACGCCCTTCGAGAAGTCAGCGCGGCCGAGGAAATATTTGTCGCCCGCGGGGGCGTAGCCGAGATCCTTGTCGGGCTTGAGGTTTTGGATGTACGTCTCCACCAGCGGCGAATACTGCTTGATCTGCTGGTTGGCCCGGTTTTCATTGGTGATCACGCGGTCGATGACTTCGTCCATGGTCCGCGGCTGATCGGCCGGCTTGGGGGCCGCCGCGGCGGCCATTGCGCCCAGCGCGCTCAAAATCAGTACGAAAATAGTTCTCGCTACCTTGCACATTTTCTCTCTCCCCCTCAGTAAGCCAGACGGAATTCGATTCGTACGCGCGCCGGGAAATCCACTGGCTGGCCGTCGCGTCTTGCCGGTTTGAACTTGATCTGCTGCGCCGCGCGAGTTGCTGCTTCATCGAGGCCGTGGCCCAGACCGCTTACCACCCGGCTCACCTGAATACTGCCGTTTGCGAGGAATACCATCTCGAGAACCACGTCGCCTTCTATTTTCAGACTACGCCCTTCCCCAGTGTACTCCGGACGTGGTTTGTCCAGGATGTTAACAGGCGTTGTGGCGCCTTCGCCGGCCGAGGCTTTTTTCTTGGGCGCCTCGGTCGCCACCGTTTGATCCGCGAACCCCGTGCTTTGCAGTGTGCCACGCTTGCCGCTGCTTGGAGGTGGAATCGCTATGCCGTTTCCGAACCCGGTGCTCGCCACTGTGCCGCGAATTCCTTTGTCGCCGCCGGTGCCATTACCGTATCCCGGTCCACCTGGCAATGCGGGTGAGCCTAGACGATTGACGTTCGTGGCTTTGTTCGGATCGCCCTTGCCGGGGATTCCGTTGGGATCGCCAAAGCCACCGGTCTGTACTTTCTCCAGCGGAGCTCGAACAGTCGCCGGAGCGGCGCTGCCGGATCCCAGGTTGCCCACTTTCACTTCGTCTTTCGGCCGCTTCGGCTGACTCGTCGGCGTGTCGATCTTTACCCGGTCGAAAACAGGATTGAGTTCCACGGGCTTGGCTTCAATGGTCTTGATCTTGGGTGGCTCGGCTTTCGGTGCGAGAAAAACGTGCGTCTGCTTGGGGTTCAGCTTCACCGGTTCGGGCGCGACTGGCTTTGGTTCCGGCGGTACAACCTTGGGCTTCACTTTCGGCGGTGGGGGAGGCGGCGGCGCAACCGGGATTTCCGTAACTGGCTGCATCAGCTCCACGATGCGGTAGTTCAACGTCGTTTTCATCTGCTGCGGGAACAGCAGGGGAATCATGAGCAGGAAACCCAAAATCGCGAGTTGTCCAAAGGCGCTCAAGCCGATGCGGTCCCAGCGTGATGTGGAATCAGGGAGCAAAGCCAGGCGCGCCGCCACCGGTTTGGTTCCAATCGCTTTCTTCCACGCTTGCGGATCTCCTGCGCGGCTGCGGTTGGCCTCAAAACCGACGCCCATCGTCGTCTTCCGTGGTGGATCAGCAAGCATGGTAGTCATCCGCGTGCCGCCTCGTGAAATTTCCGGCCTGCGGACGAGAGTAGTCTTGGGTTCCAAGCGTTCCCAAGTCCGCTTGCAAAGTAGGAAATGCGCTCTAGCAGTACGAGAGTACTGAGAAGGCTGAAGGAGCTCGAATAGAACTTTCGTACTAGCGTCGCGAAGTCGCTAATGTACCCGCGAACGCACCGTCGCGCATCATGTTCCAACCCGGCGAGGCAGTTTCGGTTGCGGGTCTGGGGACGCAACAAGCCACAAGCCATA
>Ga0099830_10001334_pt1 | contig 12400 bp, 6 predicted proteins | sample CZO8metaG_4_FD_79337 | JGI IMG/M metagenome (GOLD analysis project Ga0099830, IMG submission 79337) | Vadose zone soil microbial communities from the Eel River Critical Zone Observatory, Northern California, USA - CZOApr15con2H3.8 metaG | ecosystem: Environmental > Terrestrial > Soil > Vadose...
CGCCATTCGCCAGCAGCGCCAGCGCCAGGTAAGAGCGCGTCTGCCACGACTTTGGGTTAAGCCGAACTGAGGCGCGAAACGCTGGAATTGCGCAGGCATAGTGCTCGCCTTGTCCAAAATATGCTCCGAGCTCATCGTAGGCGGCAGCAGAGGGGTGGGAGGCTATCTTTTTCTCAAGCTCGGCTGGCGCGTGGCACTTTGGACCGCGCGACTGCGCCAGCGCCAAGCCAGAGCAGAACAGCCACACCAGCAAGCATGCAAATGCCCGCCACAGCAACCAGCGGCTGCCCGTCTTCAAGAAGGAATCCGCGCTCAAGTTTCCTCCGCCACACTGTTCTGTTCGAGTTCGTGCTGCTCCTTCCCGTTCATATATTTCTGCGTCCAGCTGACGCCCGCACCAATCAAGGGGGCGCGCTCGAACAAATCTGAAACTCTAAGCTGGATGCTAAGATCTGCCAACTCCTTTTCGGCGGCAGGCAGGAAGAATTCCGCGGCGCGCGAAATTCCCCCTCCAAAAACGATTCGTTCCGGAGCGAAGGCAAGGCATATATGCCGCAAGACCTTGCCCAACTCGCTGCCGAAACACTCGAAGGTTTGCCGAGCCTGCTGCTGCTCAGCGGCCAAAGCGGCAATTTCACGAACTTGCGCATGGATTCCAGTAAGCTCCTGATACAGTCGCTGGATCGCGAGCGTGGAGATGAAGTTCTCGATAATGCTTTCCCGATAGGGAAGATTCCATATCTCGCCGCCCGGCGGGACGCCGCGGCCGTGGACAACAATCTTGTTGTCGACCGCGAATGCGGATCCCAAGCCGGTTCCCAAAGCAATACCCATGGCGCGATGCGCGCCGGTTGCCGCCCCCTGATACAGTTCGCCGATCAAAAAGGCGGCGGCGTCATTCAAGAAATGGACCCGGACTGGGTCACATCCGAGCCGTCGTGCCAGCTCTTGCCGCAAATCGTTTCCGTAAAGCTGCTGATACTTATGCTGCATGTAGCTGACGCCGCAGTCATAGTCAAACGGATTTGGAATTGCGACGGCGACGCCACTCAGCGCGACAGTAGCCGGCAGCATGGTCCTGGCAAGCGACTCAAAGGCGGCAAAGAAGTCTGCGGTGCAGCCGGTCTCGAGGACGGGGAGGGTGCCAAGCGTACCCAGGCTCATGCCCCCGGGATGGAACACGCTAGAGGCAATGTGGCTGCCACCGACGTCAAAAACCAGAATCTGAAGCTTACGGTCCTCGGACAAGAAGCCCCCACTGATAGCGATATCAGTATACGCGCCCGCACTTCTTCTGCGGAAGAAGATGAGAACGCGGCCGGAAGTGGCCCCCTATCCCGACTCAAACGATCCTGGCGGCGAGAGCAGGTTTGGCGTCAACCGCGATTTTCCGGATGGGCTCGCAGCCGCAGGAACGGCGGATGACAAGTTCGGTAGGCAGCACAATTCGGGTGCGGGCAGAACGCATATCGGATGAGCGAGAGCGAACCCAGTCCAGCACCAGACGGGTTGCGCTTCTGCCCAACTCGGCGGCCGGCTGGCGAACCGCGGTCAAGGGCACAGCCAGCAAAGGCGCCAGTTCAAAGTCGTCAAATCCAATGATGGCAATCTCGTGCGGAACCTGGATGTTCTCCCGCTGCAGCGCGCTCAGGACCTGGGTGGTGGTGACATTGTTCAGGCTGAACAGTGCGGTCGGCGGCCGGGCCGAGCGAAGTCGTTTGAGAACCTGCCGTCCCACCATGGCGCCTTCATCGACGACCACGAACTGCGGCTTGAGCCCGGCTTCGGTCATGGCTTTTTCATAGCCCTCCATGCGTTGACTGATGGAGTTGAACTCGCTGTCATATCCGGCGCACAGAATGCTGCGATGCCCATGATCAATCAGGTGATTGACGGCATTCTTCGTTCCTTCCCTGTTCTCCACCATGACCTCGCCGGCATCCAGGCCGGGGAAGGTGCGGTCGAGCATAACCACGGGAATTCCACGCGCCCGCAGTTCCTGCAACTGGCTGATGCAGCCCGGATTCGAAGGCACGATAAGAATTCCCGCGATGTTCCGCGACTTCATCATGGCCAGTTCCCTGGCCTCGCTGTCCCGATCTCGTTCCGAGGCCAGCAGCAAGGTCATGTAGCCGTGTTTTGCGGCCATTTGCTGCACCGCGTGGGCGCAGATGGAAAAGAATGTGTCGGCGAGGTCGGGCACAATCAACCCAATCGTCCGTGGGGCTTGACCCTTGAGAATACGGGCGGCTTCGTTCGGCTCGTAGCCAAGCTTTCGGATGGCCGCCAGGACCCGCGCGGCGGTGGCTGTGCTTACTAATTTTCCACCGTTCACAACCCGGGAGACGGTCATGGTGCCGACTCCGGACTCCCGGGCCACATCTGCGATGGTTGGGTTACCCGATGGCTTTCTTGACATGAACTCTTTTATAGACTATGAGATGCGGCCTTTGCTGGCAACCATCGACCGGCGCCGGGATCGTTACCATCGATTTGAACCCAGAATCATACCGCCGATCTCGCCCAGGGGGCCGGAGAATGATACGGGAAACGGGTCTTAACAGTTTCCCCTTGTACCCTCGAAGACCATTTTGAGGGCCTGCCGACATGCTCCTAGGTTGGTCCCGGAATGCAAAATAAACCTGGTGCACACTTTTGTGGTTGACAACGTTAATTCAAAACTACTATAAGGTACGCCATGAATGGTAGCGTTACCATTCTAGCTTGGCGATCTCCGTGACGATCGAATGGGAGGCAGTATGCGAAGACTGATTGTCCTAACCACCCTGTTGATGTTAGTACCGTTTACGTTGGCGCAAACCCCGACCGGGACCATACAAGGAACGGTCGCGGATCCCTCGGGCGCCGCGGTAACCGGCGCGACTGCCACCATAACCAGCAACGCAACCGGTATTTCGAAGCAACTGACGTCCGATTCATCAGGGCGGTTTCAGCTGCCGTTCGTCGCCCCCGGGACCTATAAGGTTAACGTCGAGGCGCAGGGGTTCCGTCCGGCGCAGCAGGAGGATGTTCTGGTCGAGGTCTCCCAGACGCGGTCGCTGATTTTCAATCTCACGATAGGGAAGACCAGCGAGACGATTGAAGTCCAAGCGGCGGCCCCGGTGCTTGACACCCAGACCTCGAGCTTAGGCGAAGTGGTCCAGACCAGGACGATCAGCGACTTGCCGCTCAACGGCCGCAACCCGTTCTCCCTCGCCACCCTGGTGCCCACGGTCGTCGATGACAGTGGCAACGCCATGATCCCGCATATTGGTGGCTCCCGGGATTCAACCAGCGAGGAGCAGATCGACGGCATGACCAACATTCTGCCGGAGAACAACGTCGGCGACAACAACACCGCCTACAACCCCATTGTGGATTCGGTCCAGGAGTTCAGCGTCCAGACCAACGTCCTGTCGGCGGAATACGGCAGATTTGCCGGTGGTACGATCAGTCTGATCACTAAGTCCGGCGGAGAAAAGTTTCATGGAACGGGTTTTCTATTCGCCCGGAACGGGGTCTTGGACGCGCTGAGCTACTTTGCGAAACCAACCGACTCCAAGGCCGATCTCCATCGCTACCAGAGTGGCGGATCCATCGGAGGTCCAGTCCCGCTGGGTGGCGAGAAGAAGCGCACTTTCTTTTTCTTCGCCTATGAAAACTCGCAGGAATCCAATGCCGCGTCGGAGAACGACAACCTTCCGTTGCCCCAATGGTACAGCGGAAGCACGGCCGGGGATTTCTCGAGCCTGGTCCCGGCGGGAACGGACTGCAATGCCACACCGGTGGCGGGATGCATTTACGATCCCCTCACGGTCGATCCGTTGACACACGTCAGGCAAGCCTTTCCCGGCAACATCATCCCCGCCAATCGCTTGAACCCGGTTGCGCAGAACATGCTGGCTTTCTATCCTGCGCCGAATACCACGGGCAGTGGTTTTAACTACACCGTGGTGGGCTCCACCAAGAACACCTACTCTCATTGGGACGCCCGGGTGGACCACGACTTCAAAGCCAATTGGCATTCCTTCTTGAAGGTATCCCACCTTGATGGCCACAGCGCGCCGCTGAGCGACTATAACAACCAAGCTTCGCAAGGTTTTGACGGTCCGCAGCATTACAGTGCGTGGACCGGGGCCTTCAACAACACCTTCACTTTCAGCCCAACTCTACTAGGCGAGCTTCGCTACGGGGTCAGCCGGGCGGCCACCAAGCGCACTGGTTCAGGCGGAGACTTCGATCCGACCACCCTTGGTTTCCCGGCTTATGTGAGCCAGACAGCGGGACCTCAGGGACAGATCTTCCCACGGCTCGACGTGGGGAACGGCTTCGCCGGCTTGGGTCCGAACGGATTCAATGCGTTCTCCCAGAACCCGTTTGCCCACGACGTTACAGGGAGCATCGTAAAAATCGCCGGTTCCCACTCGATTCGAGTTGGCGCTGAATTTCGCAAGCTGTACTCGAACTTCTATCAATTCGGTCGCCCGTCCGGATTCTTTAACCTCGATCAAAGCTGGACCCAGTTGGTGGCCAATGACACCTCGGGAAGCGCTGGCACAGGCAACCCATTTGCGGGGTTCCTGTTAGGACTCGCGCAAAGTGGCAACACGGACCACACCCCGTCAGGGGCTAGTTCGAGCGGTTATTTTGCAACCTACGTCCAGGACGATTGGAAAGTCACCAGGAAGCTCACGCTGAACCTTGGCCTGCGCTGGGACGTGGAGATTCCAAAAACAGAGCGATTCAACAAGTTGTCCTATTGGGACCGGACGCTACCTTCGCCGTTGCAGGGCCAGGTCGTAGTGCCGGCCGGTGTCAACTGTCCACACTGCAACGATCTCAACGGCCAGATGATCTTCGTCGGCACCTCGGCCAGCAAATTCGGCCGCAGACAGGGACCGACTCAATGGAAAGACTTTGCTCCCCGAATTGGCTTTGCCTACGATGTGGGTCATAACCTTGTTATCAGAAGTGGGTTCGGGCTTGTTTTTGCTCCTTCCGCTCTGCAGGCTGCAGGCACCTCGGGTGGTGTGGGAAACCAGGGTTTCCAAGGCCAAACCCAGTTCGCCCCAACCTTCGACAACCAGCTGACGATTCACGACATCATCTCTAACCCGTATCCGGCGGGCTATAACTTGCCACAAGGCGCGGCTGGAGGTGCATCGACGCAAATTGGCAGCGGCATCGGCGATTCCTTCTATAGTTCTTACCGCAATCCGTACAATGTGCAGTGGAACTTTAATATCCAATACGGATTGCCGGGTCAGACCACCCTGGAAGCCGGCTATCTGGGTAACCATGGGCTGTTCCTGGTCGATGGAGACCCGGGAGAGAACTTTGACCAGCTGCCCACCTCAGATCTTGCCCTCGGCAATGCGCTTTTCACCCAGGTTCCAAACCCGTTTTTTGGTCTTATCACAGTCCCTGGTTCTTCACTCAGCCAACCTACAGTCCAGGCTAACCAGTTGCTGAGGAAATTCCCCCAATACAATGGCGTGCAAAGCTTCCGCAAGCCGATCGCCGAATCCAAGTACAACGCCTTCACCATGAGAGTTAATAAACACTTTTCTCAGGGGCTGAGCCTACTCGCTTCCTTCACCACATCGAAGGAAACAGACAACTCGGCCGCACCGGTCAACTTCATTGGTCAGGTCGGTCGTACACGGGCTGACCAATACAATCCGCGGGCTGAATGGTCGGTCGGAGCTCAGGATGTCTCCCGTGTCTTCGTGGCCGGCTACACTTACGAACTCCCCTTTGGCCGCGGTAAGAGGTTCCTAAACACGAGCGGTGTGGTCAACCGTCTGGTCGGGGGATGGCAAACCGTCGGTATCGTCAGATGGACCACCGGAACCCCGGTAGTGGTCGCCGGTGTTGGGGATCCAACGGGTATATTTGCTGGCATCGACCAGGGCCAACGGCCGCTTTGGAATGGTAAGAGCGCGAAACTCAGCCACCCGACTCACGACCAGTGGTTTGATACTTCGGTGTTCTCGAAACTTCCCAACTTTACCATTGGCAATGCTCCCCGAACCATTCCCAATGTTCGGGTTCCAGGGCTGTCCAACTCTGACCTCTCGTTCTTCAAGAACAACTACTTCGGCCCCGAAGACCGATTCAACGCGCAGTTCCGTGTGGAAATGTTCAATGCGTTCAACCATGCGCGCTGGGGCGCGCCGGACGTAAACGTCAACGACTGTTCCACACGCGATCCAGCTACTAATGGATGCACTGATGGTAACTTCGGCAAAATCACCTCGGTGAGAAGTACAGCAAGACAGATTCAGCTAGCGGTCAAGTTTATCTTTTGACTGGGCCACGAGCAAAATGAGTCGGCGACAGACGACTCGTTTGCGTGCCGTGTACTCCGCGCTACGGCCCATCGAGAGGCATGTCGGCCAATCCCTGGTTCGCTCGGGCCTGTCGGAATACAAGAAGCTACGGGTTCATCGCAGTCGAGCTTGGGAATGGCTGCTCAGGTTATCGATCGACAGCCCGATCTACTCGCCCGTGGGAGCGGCAGCGTGGAGAGGCTTCACCACAGGAGCGCTGTGAGTGGAGAGGCTCACTCCAGTTCTAGAAGGGCCTCGGGGTGAAACTCCCCAGGGCTACTTAGCCCCGCTTGAAGGCAGGGTTGAGAGGCCGACAGTCAGTCCCGGCTTCCCAGCCCTGCATTTTTTCTGTACCAAGACTCAATCTCATAGCCGCTTACGTTCCGCCGAGCGCGCCCAGTTTCCCGTCGCCGAGGAGAGGGAAGGGAAGCAGCTCTCCGAAGGACGGGCGCTCGGTTCATCGGCTCAGGCGCGGAGCTTCCTTCAGCCACGCGTTTGCCAGCACAACCTGGATTAGGAGACACTTCCGCAATCGCGCACCAGCCAAACGCACACGCGGGTCATGGGGCAGGATGGAAAAACGGATGCGACCAATTATCCCTTTCGGCGTCGCGGTCATGCTGATCTTCCCGGCTTGGTTTTGTTTGGGGACGGCGCACGCCCAGTTGGCTCTGACACCTTCTTCCTACGGCCCTTACAGCGGAGTGTTCCGCCCGGGCGGGAACGGTCTCAGTAAGCCAGTGGAACCGACTGACACGGTATTGCAGGCAACTTCGCCGTGGTCCATGTACTGCTGGTTTCAAAGCCAGGAGCCCGGACCGGTCTCCGCTTTGCTTGCGGGCGTTGGCAATCCGCTGGAAGAGTATGCACGATACTTCGCACTTCGGGAGGGCAATCTGATCTTCTGGATGGGCGAAGAAAACAGCCTGGCCGCAGCCGCCGCATTCCCAGCCGGGGAGTGGCATTTCGTCGCGGCCACGTTCGACGGTGCCCGCGTGCATCTCTACAGCGAGGGGCAGGAAGTTGCCACGGGGACGCTGGCACTCGGAAGAGTGAGTCCAAACATACAGATGGCGCCCGAGGATCTTCCGTGGAAGGGCGCGAATCACTTTGGAGGCCGGATCGCAGCACTCACCCTTCTTCGGACGACATTGAATGAAGCGCAAATTCGCCAACTGTCCGCGCAAGCCCCGAACTCCTCGCTGATCGAATTCGAAGAGGGTTCGAAGCCCTGGCCCATCCAGACCAGGGAACAAGCGGGTTACAGGGCCCCACAGGATCCGTCTTCTTTGCCGCGAAGTGCCGCTCCGTTTTCTCCTCCGACCGCGCGAGCCCTTCCGCCCTCGCGCACCTCTTTACCGCCGCGCGGTGAAAATCAGTGGACGCTCGCAGGCGGCTGGAAGCTCACGCCGGCTCCCAAAGTTAGTGCCGACGGACGGGTCATTGCCCAGGTTGGTTTCGATACCAGCGATTGGTGGCCGGCAACCGTTCCGGGAACAGTTCTAACCACCATGGTGGATCGCGGTGTTTATCCTGATCCCGACTATGGCCTGAACAATCTTGCCATCCCTGAGCTTCTCAACCGGCAGGACTACTGGTATCGGGTCGAATTTGCTGCCCCCAAGTCTGTCAGTGGCCGTCACCTTACGCTTACCCTGAACGGCATCAATTACGCGGCGGCAGTGTGGTTGAATGGCGAGCATCTGGGAGAAATTAAGGGAGCCTTTATCAGGGGCAGGTTCGATGTGACCGAGTTGTTAAAGATCGGCCACCTGAATGCTCTCGCCGTGCGGGTTTCGCCACCGCCGCATCCGGGAATTCCGCACGAGCAGTCGATCAAAGCGGGACCTGGGGAAAACGGCGGAATCATGGTCCTCGATGGGCCGACGTTTATGGCGACCGAAGGATGGGACTGGATTCCCGCCATCCGCGATCGCAACACGGGAATATGGCAGGACGTCGTTCTCTCCTCCACCGGCCAGGTGCGGATCGGCGACCCGCAGGTGATCACTACCCTGCCGCTTCCCGACACCAGGCGAGCCGATGTTGAGATCGAAATTCCGCTTACCAATCTTTCGAACGCTCCGGTGCAGGGAAGCGTCACGGCGTCCTTTGAGCAAACGACGGTGACGAAAAGCGTTACTCTGCCGCCGGGCGAGAGCACGGTGAAGCTTGCGCCCGCGGAATTTACCCAGCTTGCCGTCCAGCATCCCCGGCTATGGTGGCCCAACGGCTACGGCAAACCCGAGTTGTATACCCTCAAACTGGCATTCAGTTCTGCCAACGGAGCATCGGACACCAAGGAACTCAATTTTGGCATTCGCGAAATCACATACGAGCTGAGCCTTTATGACTCCGCGGGCCATCTGCGGCGGGTTGAGATTTCTCCCACAAGGGCGAGGGAAAGAAACGAGGAAATTGTTGACGTCCGCCATGAGGGGATGAGACAGATTCCCCACGGATGGGCAGCCTCGCTGGTCCCAGGCGGTGAGTCCTCTCCGGCAGTCAAGCAGGTGGACGACGCGCAAAAAGGCCCCGCCCTTCGAGGAACGAAAGATAAAGATGAGGAAGCCGCCACCACGGACCTGGTCATCAAAGTCAATGGTGTCAGGATCGCCTGCCGGGGCGGCAACTGGGGGATGGATGACTCCCGAAAGCGCGTGGCGCGCGAGCACCTTGAGCCATTTTTCCGCCTGTATCGTGACGCCAACCTGAACATCATTCGCAATTGGGTTGGTCAGAATACGGAAGAGGTCTTCTACGATCTGGCTGATAAATACGGTCAGCTCGTCTGGAGTGACTTTTGGGCAACTACCCAGGACTACAACCTGGAGCCGCAGGATGCCGATTTGTTCCTAAGAAACGCGCGCGACACGATTCTGCGATTTCGCAATCATCCCTCGATTGTGCTCTGGTGCGGCCGCAACGAAGGTGTTCCTCAACCCATCATCAATGAGGGCTTGGCGAACCTGATTCACACCTTCGACGGTACCCGCTACTACTCGCCGAGTTCAAATCGCGTCAACTTGCGGGACAGCGGTCCTTACAAGTACCAGGACCCCGTCACCTACTACAAGATCAATCGCGGTTTCTCGGTTGAGCTGGGTGTGCCCTCAATGCCAACCCTGGAGTCATTCCGCTACTGGATTCCCAAAGCAGATCAATGGCCCATCAGCGACGATTGGGCCTACCACGACTGGCACCAGGCAGGAAACGGTGACGTCGCTCCCTTCATGCGGGAGGTGGAAACCGAGTTCGGGGCAGCGACCGATCTGGAGGACTTCGAGCGGAAAGCGCAGATGCTCAACTATGTGGAGCATCGCGCAATTTTCGAAGGCTTCAACGCGCACCTCTGGGCGCCCAACAGCGGGCGCCTTTTGTGGATGACGCAGCCGGCATGGCCCAGCTCGAGTTGGCAGATTCTCAGTTCTGATTACGACACCCAGGCTTCATTCTATGGCGTAAAAAAAGCCTGTGAGCCAATCCATGTGCAGTTGGACCTCTCCAGCTACGAAGTAGACGTCGTGAATACCACCGCAGGTCCGCGGCAGGACGTGTCTCTCAGCGCCAAGGTGTACTCGCTGGATAACAAGTTGCTGTTCGAGAACAGCCAGAAGTTGCAGGTTGCCGCCAACGCGCTTACCCCGGGCTTCAAGTTGGAGCTGGCTCCGTTTCTCGCCTCCGGAATGGTTTTTGTCAGGCTCGCTCTCAATGATGGGGCCGGCACGCGGATCTCGGACAATCTGTATTGGTTGGGCGGCGGCGAGGGAGCGTATCGTCGGTTGAACCGGCTTCCACCCGCTTCACTGTCCGCGACTGCCACCGCGAGGCGCGAGGGCGACGAGATCAAAATCCACGTCCAGTTGGAGAACCGTGGCCTAGCCGCCGCGTTGGCCAACAAGCTCACGCTGGAGACCGCTTCCGACGGCGCGCGGATTCTGCCCGCTTATTGGAGCGACAACTACATCTCCCTCTTGCCCGGAGAAACTCGTGCCATCGAGATCGAATTTCCGGCAACCGCGTCCCCGGGACCAGCCAGGATCGAAGTCAGGGGATGGAATTTGTCCACCATGGCGATCCCAATTTCGAATCGTTGAGGTGTAGTGGCGAACATTGATTCACAATCGACTTATAGTTACAAGGGCAGCAACTCCAAATGCTGCTGAACTGCATCGATTGAGTGTTCTCCGTCGAGTATTCTCTTGTTGACCGCCCCCCGCTCCACATTGGTTTCTAACACTCCGATCTCGGGCAGGCTGAGTTTAAGCTTAAGTTCTTCTGCTAACTCGTGACACCGGGTTTGCAGAGCCGAGGAACTCTCCTCCGCCATCCGTAGCCAGTAATAGGCGGATCTGGTATTTTTCTCAACCCCCGATTTCCCCAGATAGGCGAGTCCAAGAGAAAACTGGGCCGCAGCGAAACCCGCCTCAGCGGCTTTCAGACACCTCTGGACATGACTATCGGGGCGAGCGGGTTTGGCGAATTCCTTCCGGCTGAGATTGTCGCGCGCGTTATACAACAGAAAAAGCAATTCAAACCGGTTCGACACGCCCACTTTGTCAAAGATGCGGAACAAGTAATTCTTGACCGTATGCTCGCTAAGATGCAGTTGATCGGCAATCTGCTTGTTGCTTTGCCCCTGGGCCGCGCACTCCGCCACTTCAAGTTCTCGCTTGGAAAGTACACTGACTTTCTCGTCGTCCATGCCGTCACAGGAGGGGCTGTTCCGCACCGCCGCCAGCAAGTATTCCGCTTCTTTCCGTCCGGCCCAAATCTCCCCGCGACTCACGCGCTCGATGCAGGCGCGAAACTCGGCGGGTGCTTCACTGCGGCTAAACACTCCTTTGGCTCCACACCGAAACGCAGCCAGGACTGAGCCTCTCGCGTTGCCATCAATCAAGACCACGATCTCAATTTTCGGATTGCGCAAGCTCAGGGCGCGGACAATTTGCAAACCGGTTTTCGTTCCGCCATCAAATTCGGCGCTGATCACGGCAACCTCCGGTTTGTGGGCCAGGGTCGAAGAGAGAACCTCGTCAGCCGCGGCAACGCACGTCACCTCTAAGTGGGGATCGCGGCTTAGCGATTCGGCCAGCAAATGGCTGGCCATGCGGTTGCGGTCGGAAATCAGGATACGTACACGTTTTTCTGGCGTACTCAAGATGGGGGATGGAGATAACACCATATTCGGGCCCGTAGTCGATTTACTTAATATGGGGTGATCTCACCCTGGCCAGAGTGAGGGAGAACGGCCCCTGCATTGTCGCGATTAGAGGCGAAGGATTCTTGCATGTTGCGAGGTTACGCTTAAATCCCCAACGAAACGGCTTCTCGAGTGTGTGAAGTCGTTGTCTTCTCCTGCCATGGTTAGAGTCTAACGCCTCTGGGCGCGGTGTTCAAATCTAAAATTCCTGTAGGTCGCATACAGGATTCCACCGAGGAAGATGACTTCGTACCGGTGGATGATCGCCCGCTTGCGGGGCCCCGCGAAGCCAACTAAGGTGACGGCATCTCTCCTTAGCAGGAATAGATCTGTGGATACCTCGAACGGGCGGAGGGCATTCCGCCGATTCCAGCTAGCTGTACCCGCGCTGTTTCGATGGAGACAGGGACAGGAGTATCGCGAAGTAGGCTGCTGCACCAGTATTGGAACGGGCGGGCTATTTGTACTTACTACCCGGTATCCGCCAGTGGAGACGGAGATTCAGGTTGAAATCGTGCTCCCAGCCCTCTACCCGGCAGCACGCGAAGTTCGAATTAATTGTGTGGGCCGAGTCATCCGCACGCAGGACAGCGGACATCTAAGTTCGGCAGGATTTGCCGTCGCAGGATGCTTTGAGTAAGGAAGTTGCTATCTGCGTGAGGACGAATGCCTTACCAGGCGCGCTATATGCGGTCCCACTTGGGACTGAGAGGGCGAAGCTACACTGTAGCGCTGCGGCCATCAAGCATGATTCGTGTGGCACGAATGCAACTCCAACCTGGGAATGCGACTCGAAAATCAGATACTCGAAACCGAGGAGGGTTACCGTGATTACCGCTCAATTCGTTAGCGCGGTCTTGGTTAC
>Ga0099830_10001335_pt1 | contig 12400 bp, 12 predicted proteins | sample CZO8metaG_4_FD_79337 | JGI IMG/M metagenome (GOLD analysis project Ga0099830, IMG submission 79337) | Vadose zone soil microbial communities from the Eel River Critical Zone Observatory, Northern California, USA - CZOApr15con2H3.8 metaG | ecosystem: Environmental > Terrestrial > Soil > Vadose...
CATTTTGGCGCCACAAGCATACACCCGAACCCTAACCCGCCCAAACTACAACAGTAAAGACTGGGCCAACCGGGGTGGGCTTCAGGCCGCAGCCGCTCCGCTCGACGGTGGTTCCTCGGCCGCTTGCACGTTGATGTCTTCAAACCGCTGTCTTCGGTGCAAAAAGAAGTAGACCGCAAGAAGCGTCAACATCAGCAATGCGAAGACCACCATGAGCAAAGCGAAGCGGCTCAGGCTCAATAGAGGAGTGAGGGCCTCCCGTTCGTCCTGGCTCGCCAGGACGAGCCAGCCCAAGTTGGGATAGACCCGCTTAAGACCAGTGTCCGCGAAACCGACAATCCGGTCTCCTCCCCTCATACTGGCGACAGCAAACCCCGCCTGCCTCCCCTGAGGCGTACCGAGGGCATCGCGCACGGTAGCGTATTCGTCCGACTTCAACCTCAGAGAGGGGTCCATGTTGGGCGCACTAATCACCGTGCCATCATCCTGTACCAGCATGATGCGCGCGGTCGGGCCGATTTCCTCTCTTTGGAAACGAGACAGGAGACTGGAAACATCCACCAGCGCATTGACCGCACCAATGAATCGGCGCGTGCCTTCTTCTAGCACGGGCATGCCGATTTGAAGATAGGTGGCCTTGGTTTGATCGTCGTAGCGAATCTCAGAAACGTAGATGCCCCCTCGACCCTCGCCATACACGGCCCGCCAGTACACTTCGTTCGGTTGAACGTAGTGCAAAGGCTTATCCGTCGCGGCCACCGTAGCGCCGGTCTCATCGGCAACAAGAATCTTGAGGATCCTCGGCTCCGCCTCACGGTGACGCCGCAAGACCTCCGAGGTTGGCGACAATAGTATGTGCTTGACCAGAGGATCGACCTGCGGTGTTTCCCATATACTTTCGATCTTCCCGACTCTTGCTGAGTCGTCGAGACCCTTACGGGACTGCTGCGCTGCGGTAATCGCGTCTACCAACCCTGGGTCGCTCGCAAGTGCGGCAACATCGAGTACCCGATCGTTGATAAACTGAGAAGTGGCCATACCTTCGCTTTGTGCAATGCTCCTGAAGTGTGTACCTAAGGTCTGTTCCAGGGAAGCCTCGGCTTGAGACGCCAGGTATAACCCAACGAAGCTCAGCGGAACGATAACCAAGGTCAGTCCGATCAAGAGTTTTTGGAGAGAAATCCGGATCTCCAGCGTATCGAACGGCATTGTGGGCCTCCTTTCAGGTGGGAGGCGGTAGGTCGGATGTCTTAAAGGTGAGCTTAGGTTAGCTGCGGTAATTATAGCTCCGCTACTACGGGTGCTCCCCGTTTTTTCCTTGTATAATTTAGCGTTGGTAGCCTGGAAGAATTTGGCCCACAGGCCCGGCTCCAGTAAACTAAATTCAATTTGTAACAGGAGTTCGCCTATGTCCGCACCGAGCCGCCGGCCTGAGATTCGCCGCCGCCGTACCCGCACTGAGAAGATTGCCAAGCTGAAAAAACGCCACACTGCCGCTTCGACAGAAGCTGACCGGGCCCGGATCGCGGCCAAACTGCATCGCCTGGGCTTGAACTCTCCCGGACAGCCGCTGCTTAAGAACGCCTGAGCCGGCGATCTAATCGGTCAAGGGTTCGCGGCTCGTGACCTGACTGGTTCGTCCGCAAGCTGCGTCCTTACAGGCCGCTTATCTGCTACCTCGTGATATATGCCGAGAATCTGCCGAGCCGAGGCGTCCCAGGAGAATCGTTTTGCCTGCTCGTAGCCCCGCATTTTGAGTTTGTCACGCAGCGGCTGGTCCAGCAGTACGCGATGCAGCGCGCGCATGATCTCAAAAACATTTTCCGGATTCACCAGCACGGCGGCGTTGCCCACCACCTCGGGCAGCGACGACGTATTCGAAGTCACCACTGGCGTGCCGTGCGCCATGGCTTCCAGCGGCGGAAGTCCGAATCCCTCATAAAGCGAGGGGAAGACGAAAATCTTGGCTGCGTCGTAAAAGATGCGCAGCATTTCGATGGGCACAAAACCCATAAAGCGAACGTCCGTCTGCATCCTGCTGCGAATTACAGTGCGGCGCAAGTCCGGATGCTTGGATAGCTCATCCCCGATGATGATCAGCTTCAAGCCTGGGAACATCCCATCCTTTTCCAGTTCCGCTTTCAGGGCGGAGAAGGCTTCGATAATCCGCACCACGTTCTTGTGCGGGCTTATCCGCCCAGCGTAGAGCAGGAAGGGATGGTTGATCAGGTAGCGTTCCGCCAGAACTTGCTTGTCGGTCTCGTTGGCGTGGCCGCGCAGGAAGCGCTCGTCAATTGCGTTGTAGACCACCTCGATCCGCGCGGGGTCAATGCCGAACAGCTTCTCCACCTCGCTCTTCGTGAAATTGGAAACGGCGAAGAGCCGGGCCGCTCCCTTCAGAGCTCGCTGGGTCAGGAAAAAATGCAGTGAGCGCCTCAATCCCGACTGGTCGCGGGCTCGATACATGTGATCGAGCAGGTCGTGGACCGTCATCACGTAAGGACAGGGCAAATTTCGTGGCAGCCAGAACAGGTGGGGGATGTGCACCAGGTCGCAATTCAAGCGCTTGAGGATGGCGCGAAAGTCAAAATAGCTCTTGATGGTTGCGTCGCTTCCCAACAGGGGTACGGCATGAAAATTGGGCGGCAGCGGACCAATCTCCGCCACTTTCTCCGGAGGGCCGATCAGGAAGAACCTGCTCTCGGCATCGAGACGGCCCAGCGCCCGCACGATATTGCGAGTGTAGGTGCCGACGCCGAATTCAGTCATGCGCCGGATGTCGATGGCGACTCTCACGGCACGAATTTAACCACAGGGGACACAGAGGCACACAGAAAATTCTTACAGTCTCCCTCTATGATCCTTTGTGTTCACGATTCTTAAGCTCTCAGTTCCGCCTGAGCCTTGGCCCTGCGTTCGGGATACAGCGGGAAAGCCTCGGCCAGGCCCAATACCTGTTTTCGAATCTTGCTGAGGACAGCGCCTTCAGTACGATGATGCAATGCCTCGGAGATCCAGAGCCCGACCTGCCTCATCTCTTCTTCCTTCATGCCGCGAGTGGTGAGAGCAGGCGTGCCGATCCGGACGCCGCTCGGCTTCATAGGTGGGTTGACGTCGAACGGTATGGCATTCTTGTTGACGGTGATGTTGGCCTCGCCCAGGGCCTTCTCAGCCTCGCTGCCGAACATTCCTTTGGAGAACACATCCACCAGCATCAGGTGAGTGTCGGTGCCTCCAGAGATAATGCGGAAGCCCTCGGCGGCGAGCGTTTCGGCCAAGACCTTTGCGTTGGCTACAACCTGGCGCGCATATTCGCGGAATTCAGGCTGCATCGCTTCCAGGAAGCTGACCGCCTTGGCTGCGATGATGTGAACCAGCGGGCCGCCCTGCATTCCAGGGAACACAACTTTGTCGATGGCCGCCCCGAACTCCTGCTTGCTCAGGATCATGCCAGCGCGAGGTCCGCGCAGAGTCTTGTGCGTGGTTGTGGTGACGATATGGGCGTGCGGCACCGGTGAAGGATGCGCGCCTCCCGCAACCAGTCCGGCGAAATGCGCCATGTCGACGAGGTAAAGTGCGCCTACCTTGTCCGCGATCTGCCGCATGCGGGCAAAATCAATGATTCGGGGATAAGCGCTGCCGCCGCCGATAATCAGCTTCGGGCGCTCCTTTTCGGCAAGCTTTTCCAGATCGTCGTAATCGATCGTTTCTGTTTCCTTGGTCACGCCGTAAGGAACGATGCGGTAGGTCTTGCCGGAAAAATTCAAGTGATGGCCGTGGGTGAGATGTCCGCCGTGAGCCAGATTCAGTCCGAGGATGGTATCGCCCGGCTGCAACACCGCGGCAAAAGCTTCCATGTTGGCTTGTGATCCGGCATGAGGCTGTACGTTGGCGTATTCCGCGCCGAAAAGCTTCTTGGCGCGCTCCCGCGCCAGCTCTTCCACGACATCGGCAAATTCGCAGCCGCCATAGTAGCGTTTGCCGGGATAGCCTTCGGCATACTTATTAGTAAAGACCGAGCCCATGGCTTCGAGCACGGCTTCGCTGACAAAGTTCTCGGAGGCGATCAGTTCCAGTCCTTCGTGCTGGCGGCGAACTTCGCTGTCGATGGCCGAGGCCACCTGCGGATCTGCTTCGTAGAGGGGGCGGGACATACTGTCATTCTTCATCTCAATGTATCTCCAGGTGGTGGATTCCTTTCGGGCCAGCAGAAAAATCGCTAAGTCGGTCCATATCGATCCACTCGCTTCCCTTGATGATCTCTCCGGAACTGAACGAAGGTTTTCCAGTAATCTTCTTTTCTGATGTTCCGGTGGAGATCATAATCACCGCAGACGGGCGACCCGAAATAAATAGGTCAGCCTCGACCAACGGTAAACCATACTTGCGATCGTCGGCAGGACTCGTTCCTTCCCGTACGGCCCAGCTAATCACGGCATCGCCACCGGCTCGAAGGCTCAACCATTTCTCGGGCATGACAGGTGACAAGGCTGTATCCAGTTCTGACACCCGTGTGGTCTTGACTCTGGCAATCATCTCTCTTACGTCAGTCTCGGTGATTTGCGCCGAAACAAGAACGCTGCCGAGTACTAAGCAAAGTAAAAGGCCTGTTAGGTTTCTCACAAGGAACTCCGCTGGTAAACTTCCGCATCGTGCAGTTCCATATACTTCTCCGGCGTCTTGAGGGCCGTGAAGCCGAATTGCGTGTATAGCCCGTGTGCATCACCCGTCACCAGGCTCCAGCGGCGTAGTCCTTGTAACCAGGGATGGCGCATGATGCACTGCATCAGCCACTTCCCCAAGCCGTGCCTACGATACGATTCCAGCACAAACACGTCGGCGATGTAAGCGTAGGTCGCGTAATCTGAAATTACGCGGGCAAAGCCCACCTGTTTACCGTCGCCATACACTCCAAAGCAGAGCGAATTCTCGATGGACCGGACCACAGCTTCGCGCGGGATTCCCTTGGCCCAATAAGATTCCGTCAGAAAACTGTGGACGATATCCTGATCAAGGCGGTCTCTATCTGTGCTGATGACGAACTCGCCTTTGCGATGCTCTGTGATCTGTCTCTCGCTGGCTTTCACTCTGCCGTCATTCTATAGCTTTTAGCCTTTAGCTCTCAGCTTTTAGCCAGAAGACCCATGATCAAGACTTGGGGTGCGGAGGATACGCGCTAAAAGCTAACCGCTAAGAGCTTTCAAATGCCGTTCGCAAAAACGAAGCCAGTTGCCAGCCATCCATATATTTGTAAGGGGTTTCGCCCGTAGTGTAGTGGCCGCAAGGCAGCACCACGACTTTGTGGTCCAGGCCGTGCCGTTCGAACTCCTCCACCGCGTGGCGCGAAAACTCTGGCAGGAACGTAAGATCGTATTTCGCATAAATGATGAGCGACTTTCTGGTCCAGCGGGCAAACTGCTCGAAGTACGAAATCGGGCTAATCCCGCTCCAAAGCGAGCGCAGCCGCTCGAGATCGATTTGCGGTTCCAGACCCTGGCGAATGTGGCGGGTGGATTGTCCGTGCCAGACCACGTCCGCAACGTAAGTGGCGGCATGGTTGAAGGCGGCTACACGGATGCGCGGGTCGTGGGCAGTCACCAAAAAGGCATAGCAGGACCCCAGGCTGGTACCCAGAATGCCCAGGCGGCTATATCCCTGCTGCTCGAGCCAGTCCAGGCAGCAACGGGCGTCAATCACAGCCTGGCGACAGGCATCGAGTGTGCGGCCAATGTTGGCGGAGACGGCGTAGTCGGCACGCCGGGTGTCCGCCGGCATGCGGACATCGTGATACGGCATGCTCAGACGCAGAACAGCGATGCCCATCAGGTTGAGAACCCGGCAGAGACCGGTGTATGCGATCGCGTCGGAATTCCAGTGCGGCAGCAGCACAATGGCTCGCCGCCCGCGGGCGGGAAACCAGCGCGCATTGACCAGGTTGTTTTCCGGATAAGGCGTTCGGACCGGCGAAGTGAACCGCAGGAAATGCGCGTGGGTGCCGCGAACCTTCGTCTCCAGTTTTGGATCTGGCACTTCCCGCGTGCTGAAGACCTGAATTTCGCGATGTTCCGGGCGAAAATCCGCCGGCTGAAGGTAGGAGTAAAACTCGTCGCTCGATTGCACAATGCGCCGGTTGTACTCGCGCAGGAATTTCTCCATGTCCCCGTTTTGAGGCAGATGGCCGGGTGGAAAGCCGTTGCGGCAGGGCCAATCCCGCGCCCACTCGACGCCCCATTCCATGGGACGCACCACGCGGTTGTTGTCCACCGACGTGAGCCTGGTTTCCCAGTCGTACATCCATTGCTGGTAGCGGCAAGACATCAATGTTTAGAAATATATCAGGAGGGACGTGAATCGCTTTGCGGGGACAATTGAATGGTAGCAATCAGCATTCAGCGCTCAGCATTCAGCCCCTGAGCTGTCATTGGCACAATAGTTCGGACGATCGCTTGGGTTGGCAATCTTGGGTTTTGCTGAGTGCTGACGGCTGAGTGCTGAATGTTAACTACCGTATTTCCTGGGCACCCGCTTGGAAATGGCGCAAAGGATTTCGTACACATTAGTATTTGCGAGCACGGCGTGCTCGTGAGCGTCCACGTTTAAACCGTCCTGCGAACCGAGCAGGATAACTTCATCACCCACGGAAATCCCGGGCAGGCCGGTTACATCCGCCAGCGTCAGATCCATGGAGATGCGGCCCACGATGGGGGCGTAGTGTTCGCGTACGATCACCCGTCCGCGCGATGACAGGGCACGGTTCAATCCGTCGGCATATCCGACGGGAAGAACTGCAATTCGAGCCGGGGCCTTGGTGACATAGGTGCCGCCGTATCCCAAAGGCTGGTTGGCTCGCACTTCGCGCAAGGATAGGATGCGCGTGTTCCACGTCAGTACCGGCTTCACCGCCAAGCGCAACTTGCTCCCGCTAACTTCCCTTCCCGCCCGCTCAAAGGGCAAGTGGTAGCCATACAGGGCGATTCCCGGGCGCACCATGGTGTTCCAGGATTCCCGCCTCGAAATAACCGCACCGGTGTTGGCGGTGTGAATGAGCGGCGGATCGAATCCTTCCCTGCGCAGAAGAAGACGAGCTTCATCGAATCTTTTCAACTGGTCGTCGACGGAAGGCGCGTCCAGCACTTCGGAAGAAGCCAGATGCGTGGAAAGTCCCTCCAGCAGCAGGTGCGGCGACGACTTCAGGGCGGAACAGACCTGCAGCAAGTCTTCCAGTGCGACTCCCAGGCGGCCCATGCCGGTGTCCACTTTCAGATGAACGGGATGCCTTGGCAATCCCAGGGCGGCAGCGGCTTTCTCGAGCAACTCTACTTGCCCTGGTTCCCAGACGGTGGGGGTCAACTGCAGGCGAATAATTTCTTCTTCTTCGCCTCGCCAGAATCCGGTCATCAGCAGGATGCGGGTGTGAATGCCGGCGTCGCGCAGAGGAATGGCTTCGTCAAGCGAAGTCACGCCAAGCCAGCGTGCTCCCTCCTCCTCGAGGGCCCGCGCGCACTCCGTCGCGCCATGGCCGTAGGCATCTGCCTTCACCACAGCGCAGATGGTGATCCCGGCACCGATGTGCCGCTGTACCGTACCAAAGTTATGGCGCAGGTTTGCCAGCGAGACCTGGGCCCAGGTAGGTCGCGTCGCGGTCCGCTTCAGGATTTCGGCTGTAGCCACTGCAGGCGATTATAGCGGGCGCATCCGCCGGCACGACGTTACCCCCGTGCTACTCCCGAGTCGCGAATACAATTCGCTATCCGCCCGATAGTACGAAGTTCACCGTAACCTCGGTTTCCACTTCTATGGGCTCGCCATTGAGTACATAAGGACGGTATCGCCACTGCCGAACGGCGTCAACGGCAGCTCGCACCAGCATGGGATGGCCGCTTAGCACCTGCAGGTTTTCGATCGCTCCGTCGCGACTGATCATGGCTCGCAGAACCACTTGCCCTTGCACCCGCGCCTGCCTGGCGATAGCGGGGTAGTCCGGTTGAACACGAAGAATGAGATTTCCTTCCATCATGTGTGAGGGCGCAGGGCGATGCACCGCGGGTGGAGGTGGAGGTGGCGGCAGCACCTGCCGGGAGCTCAGCATTGAGCCAAGAACGGAACCTCGGCTGAACGGATCGTAGGCTCCGTGGCAAATCGCGATCATGCTTGAATCAACCATTGGCGGTGGCGCCACCGTTTCCGTCAGCATGTCTACGTGCGTCGGAATCTGCGAAGGACTAAGCAGCCTGATCCCGATCTGGTTGCTCTGCGGCGTTGAAGGTGAAACGGGATGCGGTTGAGCGGGCTGAACTGCCGCAAGTGGCTCGGGCGCAAGCAGGGGCGCGAGCAAGGTCAGCCGCGGCAATCCCTGAGTGTAGAGCAGCGGCAGCAGAAGCAGGCAGCCTAGCAGGAGCGCTTGCAGCGCAAACGAAACCAGGGTTGTCCAGCCGCGGTGAGAACGACTCGACCATCCGGAATCGCAGAAGGAATCGGCAAACATAGTGTCCTCCTCAATGTGAGTACGACTATGTTTATGGACACCGGCGAATGCGTCTTTGGACAGATTTTCGAGCGCGGTGCGGGCAAAGAAAAAGGCCGCGTTAAGACGCGGCCTGTGGGAACTTCTTTACGGTTCAAGGTGTCGCTAACGGTGTCGTCAAGTTATTTTGGTTGGGCGGTCGGCGCTTTCGGCGCTGCCGGCGCAGTGGTTGCCGGCCTGGTTGCGGACGGCGTGGTCGGCCTGGCTGTGGCCGGTCTCGCGGGCGCTGCTACGCCTGACTGTGCATTGTAGAGATCAACTACCGACTTGGTGATGTCCACGGCAGGCCCGGCCCAGAGCACGGGCCCATTGGGCCAGGGATTGGAAGTGTCGATGATCACCCCGAAACCCTGGTCCGCTGCGTACTTCACCAGCATCGGTCCCATCTTTTGCAGAATGCGCTGGGCGATCTCGTTCTGCTGGTTCTGGGCATCGTCACGCGCGTCCTGCACCTGACGCTCCAGAGACTTCTGCTTCTGCTCGATCTGCTTCACCAGCGTGGCCCGGCTATCGTCATTCAGCTTCTCGCCCTGGGTATTGAGCTGCTTCTTCAGGGCTTCCACTTCGTCGTTCACTCCCTTGAGTTCGTTCTGCTTGGGCTCGAGCTTCTTGCTCAAGGCCTCGAAATCACGCTGGCCTTCGTTGGTGGCAAAGATAGCCTGCTCGACATTGATCGTCCCCATCCTGGTTCCGGTAGCGTTGGTGGCCACGGGAGCGGCGGCGTTGTTGGCAGCGGCGCTGGGAGCCGCGGGTAACGCGGCATTCTGGGCCAGTGCCGCAACCGATGCGGCGAGTACAGCGGGCATGAAGAATCGCGCAAACTTGCTTGTCATGTGGTTGATTTGAACTCCTTGGAAATTTGTCCCGGGAACCCGGTTAGATTCTCTGTGCGAACCAACACCTCAGCACGAACCCGACCGTTCGTTGTCAACGGAAGAGGCTGGGCCGGATTTCCCAGCGCCTCACGCCAAACCTGGACGGCGTGATGACTACCCCGCAGGCTGCTCTCACGGGGCGTTGATACTGCCATTATAGGGATAGGGTGTGAGGAAGGTCAAACCGGTCGTCAGTCGTCGGTCTTCAGTCGTTAGCAAGACAACCTTCGCCTGCCAACCTGCGCTTGGTCATCCGTCACAGACGAAGCCCCTCCCCGAACTGCTACACAATACAATCTACAAGGGAGGTTCCCGGCAATGAGCGGTTCTTATCGGGACATCAAAGCTTGGCAAAGAGCCATTGAGCTGGTGGTCGAGATCTATTCCTCCACTCGGAGTTTTCCGAAAGCGCAAGTGTACGGGTTGGCTAGCCAGTTAAGGCGTGCTGCTGTGTCCGTTGCCAGTAATATCGCGGAAGGAAAAGGCCGATGCACCGACAAGGAATTCCTGCTCTTCCTCCATCATGCTCGCGGATCAGTCTTCGAAGTTGAGACCCAGCTCACCATCGCCGCTCGGCTCGGCTACGTTAACCAGGCCGAAGTACAAAGGATGGAGACCCTTGCAGGAGAAATAGCCAGGATGCTCAACGGGCTCATCAAGGCCATAAAATCTGATGGTCGAGAACTAGCAGCCTGAGCACTACGGCGAGGTTTTGTGACGACTGAAGACTGACGACCGACGACTGCCTTTAGAACGTAGTTGCCACGCTGAAGCGGAATGTCTTTCGCGGCTCTCTCAACTGGAACTGGGGGGCGAGACTTCTCGAGGCTTGCTCGAAGGTAAAGTCCCCTGCAGCTCCGGGCGGGAACATGTCGCGCGTAATGGGTACCGGTCCTCGGGTAACGCTGTCCAACCGCAGCGGGTTGTAGGCCCAATAGACGCGGAACGGGGCGTTGATGATCGGTAGAAATACCTGCACTTCCAATCCAGTGGACATCCGCGGAATCCAGTTGGTGGAACCTACGATTTGCAGATTCTGTGAAAATGCTGGGGTCTGAGGGTGTCCCCCGGTGCAGTTCAAGGCGATATCGAGGGCGGGACAGCCAAATACGGTGTTGTTGATGTCGGCGAGCTGCCCCGGATTGATGCGCAACTGCGAGCCCCTGATGATGGGATTCATACCCACATCCACAAAAGGCGCCAGAGCAACCGGCCCAGCGATCGTGAACCTGTATTCCAGATTCGTGACCAGGCTGGCATCCCCGCCTGGGAAAACAATCCGCTCCACTGGAACCGGAATGGTATAGGCGCCACGCAGCGGGTTGCTGGGATCCTTGGGGACCGTTGTGCCATCCGGGTTCTGCAGAGTGATGGTGCTCTTATCAGGAAGGAACGCTACGGGAGACACGGAACGGATGTCGAAGCCGCGTATGTCATTTTCGCCGCCCAGGTAGAAGCGCTCGAAGGGCGGTGCTACCACTCCGCCGTACCCGGCCAGGAAAGAACCCTGTACGTTGAATCCGATGGTGTTGCGGCCCTTCTGCATCGGTTTAAAGTGCTTGTACTGAACAATCGGGCGTACGGATCGCACCGTTCCCCCAAGCCCGGCGATTTCCCCTCCGAAAAATACGCTGGTCCCCCTCTTCGGTGAAATCGGGCTATCTATGGTGCTGAACGAGAAACTGGGGAGGATCTTGCTGGTGATGATTCCCTCCAGCGAGTTGGGACCGCTGATGCCGCGGAATGCGAGGTCCGTGAACAGTATCTTCGAAGCATTGCTAACCGCGACGATGGAAGACCGGTCAAAAGAATAAGTCAGGCCCACGCGCTTGAACGAATGGTGCAGCTGGTAGCTGAGCGAACCGGTAAAACCCGAACTCGACTGCGTGTAGTTTTGCAGGTTCTGTAGAAAGGTGGAGGGAAGGTTGATTTGCTGGCCGGTAAGGATGGCTTCCTGCCGCGCCTGGTTATAGTTGTACTTCTGCGTGAACACCGTAAAGCCAGCCTGGATCGGTCGGTCAAAAAGGTACGGCTCGGTAAATCCAAATGACAGAATACGCTGGCTGTTGCCAATGCTGGCCTGGACCGAAAGGGTCTCGCCAAGGCCGAGGAAGTTGTTGGTGCTGTAGTTGATCCCGATAAACGCGCCCGCCAGCCCGCTCACGCCGCCATTCAGTCCGATGCTGTTCTTGCCCTTCTCCTTGACCTTGAGAGTGAGGTCGACGAGGCCAAGTTTTTCGTCCAAATGAGTTTCGGTGACGTTCGGATCGTCGGGTTTCAGCTGCTCGAAGTACCCCAACTGATTGAGCCGCAGGAGGCTCAGCTTCCATAGACGCTCGTCATAAACTTGCCCCTCCTCCAGCGCCACTTCCCGGCGGATGACCTTGTCGCGGGTTGTGGTGTTGCCAGCGAATTCGATTCTTCGTACAAAGAACTTCTTGCCCTCATCGATGTCAATGGTGAGGTTCACCAGCTTCTTGTCTTCGTCGAAAGTGGTGTTGGGAATCGAAGTAAAGTTGATGTGGCCCAACTCGCGATACGCATTGCGCAGGTTTTCGAGGCCCTTGGCCACCTTTTCCCGGGAGAAAATGTCGCCGTCCTTCATGGGAAAAAGAGAGCGCAGAGCCTTGACGTTGCTGACTTCCTTGTTCCCGCTGAACGTGATTCCAGCCAGACGATACTGGTCGCCTTCATCGATCGGAATGGTGATGTCCACTGCCTTGCCCGGTCCCTTCGCCAACAGCGGGATATGGAATCCCGGATGGCCGGTGTCATGAATTTCCGTTTTGGCGTCCGGCACCAGCGCTTTGAAGTAACCACGGTTCTGGAATTCGGCCCGTACCCGTTCTATGTCTTCATCGAGCTTGGTGGCGTCGTAGGTCTTGGCAAAGATGTTTTCCAGGAAGATGGAGTGCGGGATCCCGATCGGCTTCAGGTTCTTCATGGAGCCGCGAAGGATTCGGGAACTAACGTGCTTGTTGCCCACAAAGGTAATCTTGCC
>Ga0099830_10001337_pt1 | contig 12384 bp, 13 predicted proteins | sample CZO8metaG_4_FD_79337 | JGI IMG/M metagenome (GOLD analysis project Ga0099830, IMG submission 79337) | Vadose zone soil microbial communities from the Eel River Critical Zone Observatory, Northern California, USA - CZOApr15con2H3.8 metaG | ecosystem: Environmental > Terrestrial > Soil > Vadose...
CACTGGAGTGCCGCTCGCTCGATATTCTGCCGGCCGCAGTGGACGTCTATATATGAAGAAGAGCTGGCTGGCGTTGCGCAGCGCGATTCTCTGGATCTTGAGCGGCCTGCATTTTTTCATTGTTGCGCCGCTGCTCGTCTTTCTCGGAATTTTTCTGGATCCGCACAAGCACGACTGGCTACAGCGTACTTTCTGCCGCCGCATTGTGTTTCTTTCGGGCGCCAGCGTGGAGGTCCGTCGCTCGCCCGGCTTCGACCCCAGCCGGACCTCTTTCTTCGTGTCCAATCACGTCAATCTTTTCGATCCTTTCATGCTCTATTGCGCCATTTCGCAGTTCGTCCGAGGCTGGGAGCTGGAATCGCATTTCAAAATTCCCGCGTATGGCTGGTTGATGAAGCGCTTTGGGAATGTTCCCGTGCCGGACATTCGCCGCCCGTCGGACCTGAAGCGCATGTGGCGGCTGACGCAGGACGCCATTGGCGGCGGCACCAGCCTGATCATTTTTGCCGAAGCCAAGCGTACACGCGACGGCCATGTGGATCAGTTCCAGGACGGCGGCTTTCGCGTTGCGCAGCAACTCGGCGTTCCCATCGTGCCCGTGAGCCTGGTGGGATCCTTCCAGCATCACCGTACCGGTCACTGGATGCTGTGGCCGGCACAAGTAACCGTCATTCTGCACGACACGATTGACACCAAAGGGCTTACCAAAGCCGATGTGCCGGCGCTGCGCGATCGAGTGCGCGAAATCATCGCCGCGCCGGTGGAAGAGCAGCTGAAGCGAGAGGGGAGCTGAATATGGGGGGTACACCCCCCATCCGATGCATGAATATCAAAACAAGGGACTTAAAAGAAGGGCAATTCGTAATTGATTGATTCTAGAAGGCCGAGATTTGCCGTTGCTTCGGACCAATTCGCAAGCCTATCAAACGAAAAGAGTTGAGTGCGAATGGGGATGGAAGGTTGCCGAGGCTGAAAACAGTCCCAATTCGGGAAGGCGCAGATATATACAGAAGTAAGTATATCACAGGTTAACTGAAAGTCAAGCTGAGAATCAACGTGTCATCGACGTCTGGCGAGGGATAAAAATTCTCACTAAAGCGACAGTTTGATCCCCGGAAGGGTGCGCCCCGCACGCGTTTCCCGCCAGGTGTAAACAATGCGGTGAATGACGGTGATGGTGGAAACCACGGCGATCACCCAGAGTACCGGTCCCATGCGATTGAAGAGGCCGCCGATGATCAAGAGCACCAGCCGTTCGGGCCGCTCCATGAATCCCACTTTGCAGAGCGGAATGAGCGACTCGGCGCGCGCGCGCGCGTAGCTGACCATGACCGAACCGGCCGTAGCGACAGCGGCGAGCACGACATAGGGCGTGCGGCCACTCACGGAATAATAGACCAGCAGGCCCATGTACAGAGCCATGTCGGCATAGCGGTCGAGTGTTGAATCATAAAATGCGCCAAACGCGGTGACGCGGTTCTGCCGCCGCGCTACTTGTCCGTCCAGCATATCCAGGAAACCAGCAAAGAGAATGATGAGCGCGCCTAGGAAGAATCCACCTACGGCAAAAAAGGCCGCAGCGATGAAGTTGACGACCAATCCGAGAAAGGTCAATACGTTTGGATTAATCCCTGTGGCCGCGACGGCCCCGACAATCTTGTCGAGCAGCCACTTGCTGACGGTTCCGATCGCCCCTGTGAACGTAGCCATGGCTGTATCAGTGTCTCAAATGGTGGCCAGTTTCGCGAAATGGCCCGGCGCTTTCCAAATCTGCGGCATCCTACACTAGCTTCGCTGCATGCGGCAAACAACGAGTGACACAATGCCAGCCAAAATGGAAGATTTGAAGCGCTCGTATCTGGCAATTGTTCTTGACGGTATGTCTCCTTCAGCCTACAGTTTGCGAGTTCAAGGAACTTTCATCTACCATGATCAACGAACTGAGCCGGCGTACCTTTCTCCTGCGCGCAGGCACGGGCATCAGCGCCGCGTGGATCTCGGCAAATTGGCCTGCGCTTCTTTCTACCTCAAAACACGCGCATAGCGCCGCTGTGGCAGCCAGACCGCCGAAGCTGGAATTCTTCACGCCGGAGCAGGCGACCGAGATTGACGCCATCACCGCGCGCATCATTCCCACGGATGAAATGCCCGGAGCGCGCGAAGCGGGCGTCTTGTATTTCATCGATCGGGGACTCGCCACGTTCAGCGCGGATGACCAAAAAACGTATCGGGAGGGTTTGCCAGAGTTGCAGGCGAGAGTAACTGAGATGTTTCCGAACGCAGCCAAATTCTCCTCCTTGACGCCCCAACAGCAGGACGAGGTCTTGCATTCCTTGGATGAAAATGCGCCGTCCCCCCAGCGGCCCTTCCGGGCGAGTCCCGGCGCCCAGAATTTCTTCGAGACAATGCGGCAGCACACCATCGCCGGATTCCTGATCGATCCCGACTTCGGCGGCAACGACAGTGGAGCGGGATGGAAAGTCATCGGCCGCGAACGCGAACACATGTTTCAAGCGCCGTTCGGTTTCTACGACAAGGATTATCCAGGCTGGCAACCCATGCCGAAAGAGGCAGACAAGAAATGATGGTCGACCAGCCGAAGTACAAAACTTCCGATGAAGTCGATTTTGTCATCATAGGCTCCGGCGCGGCCGGCGGAATCCTCGCCAAGGAACTTTCGACCAAAGGTTTTCGCGTGGTTGTCCTGGAGCAAGGGCCCTATCTGACGGAAGCAGATTTCACGCACAACGAAGTCGAAACCCTGGCTCAAGACAAGCTCACCAACCATCCGAAGCTCCAGCCAAACACGTTCCGCAAAACGTCCAGCGAAAAAGCCAAACCGCAGCGCGCCGTCCTTTATGGCCGGTGCGTCGGCGGCACCAGCGTGCACTTCACCGCGAATTTCTGGCGCTTCCACGAAATTGATTTCATCGAGCGCAGCAAGATTGGCCCCATTCCCGGCACGACCTTTGCGGATTGGCCCATCACGTATGCCGACCTCGAGCCGTACTACACGAAAGTGGAATGGGAAATCGGGGTCTCTGGCCTGGCCGGTGCCAGCCCTTTTGATCCGCCGCGTTCGAAACCGTACCCGATGCCGCCGCTGCCGGTGAAATCTTCCGGAGTGATTTTCGAACGTGCGGCCCGGAAGCTGGGATGGCACCCGTTCCCCGCGCCGATGGCGATCCTGTCGCAGCCGCGCCGCGGACGAAGCGCTTGCGTTAATTGTGGTTTTTGTCTGGCATTTGGTTGCGAGGTTGGCGCCAAATCGAGCTCGCTGGCGACCGCCATTCGAATGGCGGAGAAGACCGGCCGCTGCGAAATCCGCCCCAATTCGTATGTCCATCGCATTGAGACGGACGCGAATGGCAGGGCAACTGGCGCCGTCTATTTCGACGAGAAACGCAACACGCACCTGCAGAAAGCCAAAGCGGTTGTAGTTTGCGCGAACGGCGCGGAGACTCCGCGCCTGCTGTTGCTCTCCGCCAACAAACAATTCCCCAATGGCCTCGCCAACTCCAGCGGCTTCGTCGGCAAGAATCTTATGCTGAACAGCGGCGGTGTTACCGTCGGGGTGTTCGAACATCCGCTCAACGACTACAAAGGCTTCGCTGTGAGCCGCGTGCTGCACGATTTCTACGAGCTTGATCCGCAGAAGGTCGGCTTCTACGGCGGCGGCGGACTGGATGCGCGATTCGATCTCACGCCCATCAACTTTGCATTAAACGCTCTACCCCCCGGGACGCCCCGCTGGGGGAAGGACTTCAAGACCTCCCTCGCGCACTATTTCAATCGCACCATGGAGATTTTCTGCCACGGCACTTCGTTGCCTGTCGAAAACAACAGCTTTTCTCTCGATCCAGATTTGAAAGACGGCTGGGGTCTGCCGGCGCTTCGCATGACCTACAAGGATCATCCCGATGATCTGAAGCTGTGGCGTTGGCAAAACGAGCGGGCGCGTGAGCTGTTGGATGCTGCCGGTACGCAAAAGCAGTGGTCCCAGCCCGTTGGTGAATCACAATTCGCGGTCCACCTCCTTGGCACCTGCCGGATGGGGAACGATCCGAAGACTTCCGTCATCAATGCCGATCACCGCACGCATGACGTTAAGAATCTTTTCCTTTGCGATGGCAGCAGCCTGGTAACCTCCGGCCGCGGCCAGCCCACCATGACCATCGAGGCGCTGGCATTTCGAGCCGGCGACCGCATCACCGCGCTCGCGAAGCGCGGCGAGATCAGCGCCTGATCTCACCTCGGCCCACAGCACTGAGCCGGGTTCTTCGAAACCGTGCTGCCCGGGTGTTCGTCACATCTCCTGCGAGGATTCCAAATGAGTTGCAATGCTCTGAAACTGTGGCTGTTGATTAGTGGAATGGCCTTGAGCCTCTGTCTCGGTTTTTTCGGCGTGAAGGCGCAATCCAGTTTGCAGCAATCGGCCCCGTCAGGAGCCCCTCCCAAGCTCGCCGAAGAGCAATTCAAGAATATCCAAACTCTGAAGGGCATCCCTGCTGACCAGGTGGGTCCCTCGATGCAGTTTATCGGCGCTTCGCTCGGCGTCGAATGCGAGTACTGCCACGTGCACGGCGCGATGGAGAAAGACGACAAGAAACCCAAAGTCACGGCGCGCAAGATGATTGCCATGATGATGGCCATCAATAAAGACAATTTCGAAAACCGTCGCGAGGTGACTTGTTTCTCCTGCCACCGCGGGACGAAGGATCCGGTCGCAACTCCCATCATTAGCGACGAGGAGGCCAAGCCGGGTAACGGTGAGGGAAAACAGCTTGGCGAAGCAAAGCCCGCTTTGCCTGCGGCCGAGCAATTGTTGGACAACTATCTCGCGGCCCTTGGTGGCGCCGGGGCACTGCAGAAAATTTCGACACGCGTGCAGAAGGGAACGGTCACTGCGTTTGGCGGGGAGCGATTTCCTGTGGAGGTTTATTCGAAAGGACCGGACAAGCATCTCTCGATCATGCACCTCAAGGGTGGAGACAGCATCACGGCATTTGACGGGAATCAGGGATGGCTCGGTATTCCCGGGCGGACGCACATGATGTCCGCCGCGGAAAGCGCCGCTGCGCGCATGGACGCCGACCTCACCTTCGCGGCGCACTTGAAGACGATGTTCGCAAAATTTCGCGTGCATGCAGGCGAGAGAATCGATGGCCGTGAGACTTTCCTCGTCGTCGGACGCAACGAAGGGCAACCGCCTCTCCAACTCTATTTCGAGCGGCAATCCGGGCTGTTGCTCCGCCTCGTTCGCTATGCGGAAACTCCGCTCGGCCGCAACCCTACCCAAATTGACTACGCCGACTACCGCGACGCCGGGGGAGTGAAGCTGCCTTTCCGCTGGATCCTGGCGCGGCCCGGCAATCGCTTCACGATTCAAATCGACCAGATTCAGCAGAACATTCCGGTGGACGATGCCAAATTCGTCGCGCCTCCGCCGGCGCCTCCCGGGACGGCGCCGAAACCGCCGGCTCCTTAGTGACTGGGACCAAGTTTCCAGTTGCACGTCGCTCCGATATCCATGAAACTCGGTGGGCTTTTCAGAACCATGGAGGGTTCATGATCCGGCTTCGCGCGTTGCTCCTTGCAGCGATAGCCTGCGCGGCTTCGGCACACGCGCGGCGGCCACAAACGGCAGTCGCCCCGAAGACGGCTCCCGCTCCAGCAGAAGCGAAGCCTCCCGCTGCCGTTCCGACTCCTCTTCCGCACGCTCTCGAAAAAGCGGACCTCGAAGCATTCTTCGACGGAATCGTTTCGCTGCAATTGGAACGGAGCGACGCCGCTGGCGCCACGGTTTTAGTCAGGAAGGACGGGAAAGAGCTGCTGAAAAAAGGCTACGGCTTCTCTGACATTGCGAAGAAGAAACCCGTGGATGCAGACTCCACGATTTTTCGTCTGGCTTCGATTTCCAAGCTCTTTACCTGGGTCTCCGTCATGCAGCTCGTCGAGCAGGGCAAGCTGGATCTCGACGCGGACGTAAATAAGTATCTCGATTTTCAAATTGCTCTCGCCTTTGGCAAACCTGTCACGCTCCGCAATCTCATGACCCATACCGCAGGCTTCGAAGAGGAGATACGCGACATTCTCCTCACCGATCCGAAGAAAGCGACGCCCTTGCGGGAATTCCTGATCGAGAACCAGCCACGGCGAATGTTTCCTCCCGGTGAAGTACCCGCTTATTCGAATTACGGCGTCGGTCTCGGCGGTTACATTGTCCAGCGCGCTTCCGGGCAACCGTTTGAGGACTACGTGGCCGAGCATATTTTTCAGCCGCTGGCGATGACGCATTCCAGCTTTCGCCAGCCCCTGGCCGAAAACCTCTCTCAGTTGCCTTCCGAGGGCTACCGGGACAGCACGGAAAAGCCGGCGGTTGGTTTTGAGATTTTTACCCCTGCCCCGGCAGGCGGCGTTTCGTCCACAGCTTCAGATATGGGCCGGTTTGCAGAGGCCCTTTTGAACGGCGGGGAACTGGACGGCCACCGGATTCTGAAGCCAGAAACCTTACAGGCCATGTGGACGAAGCAGTTCGGCACGTCCGATGCGCTGCCCGCAATGTGCATGGGCTTCTATCAGACCTGGCGCAACAAGCTGCGTTTCATCGGTCACGATGGCGACCTCATCGCTTTTCACAGCATGTTTCTCATCGAGCCGAAAGAGAAGCTTGTGATTTTCATTTCGTACAATTCCGCGGGCGCAGCAAGCAAAACGCGCACGGAGATCCTGACTTCTTTCGCGGACCGCTATTACCTGTCCGCGCAGGCGCCTAACTTTCAGAAGCTGCCGCCGAAGAAGTCAAAGCCATCAAGGGAACCTACCAAGCCACTCGACGCGCAGACAGCACCAAGCTAAGCCTCGGCAATCTGATTTCACAAGGAGACGCCGATGTGGATAAGGACGGTGTCCTGAAGGTAGCCGAATTCAAGGACTTGCGCGGCCACGTGCGAAAGTGGAAACCGATCGGCAAGGATTTGTGGCAGGACGAAAACGATCAAAGGCGGATGTTCGCGATCCGCGACAGCGCAGGGAAAATTGTGCGTATCGCGGTGAATTTTCCCGGAGTTCAATTCGAACGAGTCGTTTGGTATGAAAACAGCAACAAGATTTTGCCGGTTCTGGGCGTTAGCCTGGCGATCCTAATGCTCGTAATCGTGGCTTCTTTGGTCCGCCTGGGCCGGCGGATCATCATGCCCAAGCGAGCGGCATTCAAACCGCAGCCAGGAACGCTTGGGCTGACGCTGGCGCCACGGCTGTCCGCAATCGCTTGGATTGTTCTGGCGATCGGGACGGCGGTCCTCATGTCCCGCTTGGAGAATGAATCCATGCTGCCGAGTCACGACGTGGACAAATATTTTGTGATGATGAATCTTGTTACCGGGCTCGCAATTTTCTTCAGCGTGTTCGCGGTCGTGTCTGGCTTGCTCGTTTGGCGGCGCTCCGAAATCCGCGTCATCTCTAAGCTGAAGTTCTCGCTGGTCGCGTTTGCCTGCCTGTTTCTCACATGGTTCTCTCTGCATTGGCATTTGATCGGCCCAGCGCATCGATTCTAGAAAGGGAACTGCCTTGGCATCACCCTAAGTGAAGAATCGGGTCGCACCGATAACCGTATATTTTCCTAAGGTTGAGAAATTTACGAGAGAAACTGGTGGGCCTCGGTGGACTTGAACCACCGACCTCGCCCTTATCAGGGTCATTTATGGTGCTATATGCATAGTATCGTGGTCATTCGGAAATATAGCGTCAGGTTGGACGCCGTAAACGTCGGTTCAATTCAGCGGGCCGGCTCCCACAGGAGGCGCGCAGGTCGCACTTTCCAGCAGCAACCCGGGGGCAGCCAGCGTGCCTTCCAGTGTTATCGTTCCTGCCGGAGCCACCGGTGCCACCTTCACGGTGAACACATCCATAGTTTTCTTCTCAACTTCCGTCAGGATCTCGGCTTCGTATAGGAGCAATACTCTGACGGCAGATCTTACCGTTTCCTCGTTGCTCTAGTGGCAGCGGCAACGCCGAAGTATTCGCCAAGGTCAAGAGAGTTGTGCGAAATGTGCGGCTTAGTTTTTTCGAGCCGAACGGGCGAGCCGCGAAACCCCGAACATGCGCAATCGCGTGATTTACGTGCTATTCGCTCCTCGATGCGAAAGAATTCGGTCCCTGCGGGACGCCGACCTATTCTAGGGCAGCCACTAGAACAGACGGTCGACGACAACTGCTTGATGCTCGAGAGAGAACGTGAAGTTCTGCAAGCGATTCACGGAAAATATCGACGTCCGATTCATACTGCCCTACTTGATTTCTGACCTAGTTGGAAGGCGCGAAGAATCCCCGCGCCGGCCATTCAACCACCGGCACCAACCAAGCCTCTTGCCCAATTGACGGCTTGTCTTTGGAATTGCAATCCCACGGCAAAGTGTCCGTTCGGGAGCCGCTGACAGTACACGACGCGAGCGAATGTTCGGAGATCACCCATGAGTGAACTAATCATGAGTCGCTCGTTCAGCTCTCTAGCTCGCTGGGTCAGAACGCGCATTCCCAGCGAGCAGATGTTTTCTGTAGTCGTCCGTTCGGCCGCAGCCGGGTCCAAGACGCTGGAAATCTGCAACGGAACCATCAGCGGAATCCGCTTCTCAAGTCTTCCAGACCGCGCAGGCATTTCTGAAGTGACCTTCCAATCTGGGCTTTGTTGGCTGGCACCGGGCTGGGCAGTGCCAAAAAGTTGCCGAAGCCAAAAGAATTCAAGCGACGATTGATTCTCTAAAATCCAAACTGCCTGTTGAGATTAAGCACTGGTCGCCATCTCCATAACTGGCGCCGATCGGCGCCGTTTCTGCTCGTACATGGCCTGATCGGCCTTGGCCATCAATTTTCCAATCGAGGTGCAGTTGCGCGGATCGAATCGCGCAAAGCCTATACTGAGAGAAATTTCATGGTGAGATTGTTCGGCATTGATTGAGTCCAAGCCATCGAAGAGTCGAGTCTGGATTGTGCGCTCGCAGTGCCCGGCTGCCTCGATCGCAAGAACCGCGAACTCATCTCCTCCCTGGCGAGCGATAACATCTGAGTCCCGAAATGTTTCTTCAAGAACCTCTGCCGTACGCTTTAGTACGCGGTCACCTTCCAAATGGCCGAAGGAATCGTTAATCTGCTTCAAGCCGTCCACGTCCATCATAAAAAGCAACATTCCTCGGCCGGTTCGCCGCCCAAGTCTCATTTGGCGTTCTGCCATGGCCATGAAGCCACGGCGGTTATACAACCCAGTGAGTTCGTCGGTGAGTGTAAGATTACCGAGTTCTGCCTGCAACATGTATTGTTTTGCGGCACAGCGGACTGCGCGCATCAGCAGCGCGCTGACCTGCCGGCTCCGGGCGTCGCCGAGCACCGTGCCGCCGGATTCCGTGCGTACATCGCGCAATAATTTGGCCAGGTCTCGATTAGCTTCTGAAAGTAAAGATCGGAAAACGTCATCAATCGTTTCATTTTCTCTGCCTGGCGACAAGACTGGCGCTCTGCGGCGAAACAATGATTGGGAATCGACGGCCATGTTCAGGATTGCGACATCAGTCGGATTGGATTCGCATCCCATTCCGGCCTGCCGCTTGCGTAGGCAACTACTTAATCGAAGTCTATTCGATCCCATGGGCATCTGCGTTCATCCTCGTTCTACGGATGACCCTCCGCGGTGATCTCGATTGCTCTTGAGACAATTTGTTCCACTGGTGGTTTCGTGGAACTCCGCTGTTTCAGTTCATCCAGCAATAGGCGTCCATCCCCCAAGAATGAGAGGCGGCGCGCAATACTCCCTAGATCATAAAGATCGTTCAGAACCCCGCACCTCTGCAGTCCCTTCCAAACAGAAGGAGTAACAGGCAGCAGAGCGCGCCCATGCTTCATCGCGAGAAGAACGACCTGATGCCAAAGCAAATGAAACTCCGCTGATCGCCAGTCAGATCGGTCAGTTTGCGCACCAGGAACCACATTTCCATTCGCTGGCTTCGTCTGCTGAACTCCTTTTTCCATCGACCCCTCCAACGCCGTGAGTTCGGCCCGCCCCCGTGTCAGCGCTTGTTCGGTAGTTTGGTGTGATCGAGGTGGGGGCTCTGTCCACGGAGGCGGCCCGCTCCTCTGCTTGCAACATAGCCGGTTGCCAAATGATTTCAATCCGGTGAATCACCCATTTCGACGGAGTGAAATGACTGAAAATTGCCTATTGGCGATCCCTTTTGGCTGGTGGTGTCAGGCCTGGATCAAACCGCGGCGAATGGCGTAGCGCACCAAACTCGCGGTTTCGTGGATATCAAGTTTCTTCATGAGTCTTGCTCTGTGTGATTCGGCAGTTTTTACGCTAATCCCCAGGTGCGCGGCGATGGCTTTCGTGGACTTCCCTTCACCAACTAATTGAAGAACCTGGCGCTCGCGCCCAGAAAGAGGATCGGCCGAGTCATCTGTTTTGGATAAATACGCATCAACAACAGCGCGCGAAATGTTCGGGCTAAGATAAATGGACCCTCGACAGACTTCTTGTATCGCATGCACGAGCTCGTCCCCCGCCTGGCTCTTCAGCACATATCCTCTGACCCCGGCACGCAGTGACTCGGTGACATACTGATCCTCATCGTGCTGCGTGAGAACTACGACCTTGGTCTTCGGAGAGGATTTATTCAGTTCGCGAGCAGTATCGACACCATTCAAGACGGGCATGTTGATGTCGATGATGGCGACGTCAGGTGCGGTCTTCTCTACCGAGCGCAGTGCTTCTTGTCCGTCCGAGGCCTCGGCGACAATTTGAAACCCTTGTTTTTCCAGCAATGCCTTAAGTCCCTGGCGGACCAGGGCATGATCATCGGCAAGTAAAACGCGTGTGGGCATCTCCCCGGTAGGTTAAAAAATCCCTCCAACCTGGGCAATCGGGTAGTCTCCTCTATTCCTGTGGGGTAAAGACCCGATCAGTGGCGCGGCTGAAGCAGGAGATGATCTGGCAGCAGTCTCTTTATCCTCCTGAAATCGCTCCATTTGCAGTGCGCTGACGGGAAGCAAGTCCACAGCTTCCATCAAAATCCTTCGACAGTGACAAAATGCATCACTCAGAAGTGATGTGAAATGCCGTCGTCAAGAGAATTGTGAACAGGCGCGAGTACTGCTGAGGGCGGCATCGAGAGGAGGAAACGTCGAAGCTTTGCAGTGGTTACGGAAATGTTTTCCATTCAGGGTTGCACCAACCCACGGCGGACTGCATAGCGCACAAGACTTGCTGTCTCGTGAATATCCAGCTTCTGCATGAGTCGCATGCGGTGAGATTCGGCCGTTTTCACGCTGATACCCAAGAGGGAAGCAGTATCCTTGGTGGATTTTCCTTCTGCTATCAGCTGCAGCACCTGTCGCTCGCGCACAGTCAAGGGATCTGCAGGCCTATCCGATTTGGTTCTGTATGCCTCCATCACCGCGCGGGAAATGCCCGGGCTTAGGTAGAACTCTCCCCGTGAGACCTGTTGAATTGCATGAACCAGATCGCTTGCGACCTGATTCTTCAGCACGTATCCTTTCACGCCGGCTTCGAGCGCCTCGTGGATATATTGTTCCTCTTCATGTTGCGTAAGGAGAATTGATTTTGTCTTTGGGCAGGAACGGCTCAGTTCGCGAGCCGCATCTATGCCGTTCTGTGTCGGCATGCTGATGTCTAGGACCACGATATCCGGGTGGTGCGCCTCCGTCAGGCGGACTGCATCTTGCCCATCGGAGGCTTCCGCAACAACTTGAAATTTCTCCCGCTCCAGCAATGATTTCAGGCCTTGACGAACCAGCACGTGGTCATCCGCGTTTCGACTGCCATGTTAAAGCCCCCTCTTTTGTGAGTCGGCGCGAGATGGCGCCCTTCTCGACGCTTATACCATATCTGCCATTTGCGAGAGACTTCGAGCAAAAACGATCTGCACGCGATTGCGTGATTGCATGGCCCTGCCCCAGACCGTTACCCGGATAGTTGGCAAATCGTTGGCAAAACGCCTTTTTGGCGTATTCATATCATCTCGCCAGAAGTGAATAAAACCCGCATAAACAGTGCCGAATTTGGATGGTGGGCCTGGGTGGACTTGAACCACCGACCTCGCCCTTATCAGTATTGAGGTCCTTGCTCCCAGAGCATTATTCTTCGCGATATCGAATGCGGTCCGGCTCGACAATCCAAAGCTGATGCTTTGGCGAGAATTGCAGCAACGCGGGGACCAGGCGCTTCAAAAGAGCAACAAGCGTTGGCTTGTCCTGGGACTTAGAGCGAAAGACCACGATTCCCGGATGGGATTTTGGAGGGTATGCTTGGACATTCGCGAAGTCCAGGTCCAGCGTCATCAACACACGATCTTCCGCGCGGCAACGCTCGGAGAGCAC
>Ga0099830_10001339_pt1 | contig 12377 bp, 10 predicted proteins | sample CZO8metaG_4_FD_79337 | JGI IMG/M metagenome (GOLD analysis project Ga0099830, IMG submission 79337) | Vadose zone soil microbial communities from the Eel River Critical Zone Observatory, Northern California, USA - CZOApr15con2H3.8 metaG | ecosystem: Environmental > Terrestrial > Soil > Vadose...
CGCCAATTCGTTCTCCCGGTCATTAATGGACGCGAGCAAGGACCGTGCTGCCGCCACGGCGCCGAAAATGATCCGCGCGGGCTCGCTGCGACCCATTGCAGAACGGTCCCGACCAGAGGTTGCCTCCTTCCGACCGGGACCGCCTCAGCTGGAGGGAGGGTCGTGCCGGGTCACAGAGGAATCCGCGGGCATAGGCGATTGCGCATTGGGTAATCGGGCTTGGATCGCGCGGCTAGGTCGCGCCGGAGAATTCAACGCATTCCGGCCGATGATCGTGAGGTGCCAAGCCCTCACACCAGGGAACCCATCAAAGCATCTCCACTCGACCCACCCCCGGACTTGGCAGGCGCGCTTCGTGGAGTTCCGGACAGCCGCGGTCTGCCCGTTGTCTCGAGGCCCGAGCTCCCGCAGCGTTTCCAGAAATTTGCGCTGATCATCCGACGGATGTTCTCGCGGCCTGTGCCGCTTCGCGTATCCGACCATCCCTCCTCCCGCTCCCCGACCGTGGCACGCTTAATAAGCTTTGTGGCGACACGGTGCGGTGATCAGGTATTTTTATGGCGGCGGTCCATGAGGCCGTTTTTCTGTCTACTCGTTGCAAAAACGTCACAGCCACGGTTTTCCCCGCGTCTGCTGGAAAACGCCACAAAGCAGCTGTTAGCTCGCGCTGCCGTGATTCGGGGGTCGCAGGATGGGTAACGAAGCGCCAGAAAGCTTGCCCATTGTCCGATGTCCCGGCTGCGAAGAGCCGATGGAGCCCAAGGGCGCCGCGCCAGTCACCAGGGAACTGGATGACATCAGCTACGTCTGCCCGAAGTGCGGCGCTGAGACGAAGCGCACGATGAAGCAGGGATAGTGCGCGTCCGCCAATTTCGGGGTCGTGGGTTTCGGACCCGATTTTGATCTCCACCGTGCTCATGCCCGGTATTGAAGGGGGAGGGGACGGCCGCCGATGTTAACAGCGCCGTGGCTTAATTGTTAATGGGCCGACTTTCGTTCTCCGATGGAACGCATCAATGACTCAATTTCACAACGCACGAGAGATCCCAGAGTCCCCGTGTGGAGTTCCGTCCCCGCGAACGCCACCTGCAAGGCCCCCGAATCGAGTCTCATTAAAACCGTTTTCAAGTTACAATCGTTTCACAAGCGTCATCATCTTGGCGGGCAAAATTGTGGATTGCGGATTTGACTGCCGCGTGTTCGCCATTTTCAGCTGTTCACCTCCAGTTGCCACTGCGCATTTAAGGGGCTCGCGAGCGGGCCATCGGGTGAATTGTGGCCACGCCACCTGGCGACTATTCTACTAACCCGCTGATGCGAGAACATTTTGGATCGATGATCAAACCAGGTTCGCTCAATGGGTTATTTGCACAGGTTGAGACCGCCCAGGCGGCCGGACCAGCGATCGATTACTATACGCTACTTGCCGGAGCCGTTGACGGTCTCAGTGAAAACACCACCGCTATGCGGCATGCGCTGTATGCTAGTGCGGAGACGGCGCTTATCCGCGAGCTGCGGAGCCATGATCCGCCCCTTCCGGAATCCGAGATCACGCGCGAACACCTGTCATTCCACAGAGCCATCTACAAAGTCGAAACGGAGTGGGTGTTGCGACATACCCTGCCGCTGAGCAGAGCCACGCTCCGGCGCCATACATCGCCTTCTGATCCACCCGCGTCATTGCCCGAGATGGCCGCAGTCACGCCTGAATCACAAATGGGGGAAAGTGGCGCGAGTGAGTCGGCCGTTGAGTCCTCCGAGACCGGAAACGATCCACCACCTCCATCTTGGCTGTTGGCTAAAGAAGTTGAGCCTGAACGGCCAGCCAGTCCCCTCAAAGGGGCCATCTGGGCGTCAGTCTTAATATTCATCGTCGGGATCTTAGCTGTTACACTTTTTCTGAAACCAGAAAGAATGAGCTTTTTACTAGTTCGGACCCATCTAGTGCAGGCGTTGGTTAACATCCCGCCGTCGAAACTTGTGGAGCTCACAGACTGGGGTTCATCATGGGCGCTTGAAACGATGCGAAGCTTGATGGCGCCTGTTGCGCAAAGTGCGGTCCTATATGAGGAAGATCCGACCGACCTACGAGGAATACGTTACGTCGGCTCGGTGATGTGGAGGAGCGAGAGGCCAGACGATGGGAGCGCCTTCGGGCTCATCAGTCTGGCCTCTATCAAGATCCCTGAGCTCAACATGAGTGTAACGATTCGGTTTCGCCGTAATGCCGATGAGGCATTGGCGGAAACCCACATCATAGAGATGATATTCAATTCGACCGATCCAGCATTCGGCGGCATCTCCGATGTCTTGGATATCATGTTGAAACAGTCGGAGGAGGCCCTCGGCCAGCGGCTCGCCGGAGTCATTAAGCATGCGAGTTCTCGGTTCTTCATTGTGGCGCTTTCAACGACTGAGACGGACACACGACGCAATCGGGAACTGATGAAGGAACAGTGTTGGTTCGATATAGCAATCGTCTACACTAGTGGTCGACGCGCAATACTTGCTTTTGAGAAAGAAAAAGAAGCGTTTGCCAGGATGGAGTGAGTAGTGAGGACTGGTGTCCTTTCCGAAAATTCCGATGAAAGACAGTGCCTTGGTGAATGGGAGAAAGGTAGTCCGGAACTGGCACATCTCGGAAGAGCCAATCGGCGTCCGAAATGTCTGCTTACTGAGGATAAAGGGACGTGCTCAGGAAAGAGCGGACGCGCCGCCAGCGCAGTCACTCGCCAGGGAAGCAAGTTTAACCACCAGGGCCTAGTTTTTGGCTCTGACAATTGGATGTTATCGGAGGTAATCCCCTTTCGCCGAGTTCGCGACGCGGGTTATAGCTAACCCATCCAGGGCGCAAACAGGTCCCCGATAGGTTTCAGCGATGACCCGCTTCGCGGCTGGAGCCGGGTGGCCGTGCGGGCCCGCTCGACAACCGCAGTGGAAAAACCCAGAACCGCGCCAGAACGACGGGTGGGTGGTAAAAAGTACGTCGACAAAATACGAGCGTAGCACTCGCCGATTTAATAACGAAGTCTCATCGGGGCGGCTGATGAGTTGCTCCGATGCTCGTTCCCCAATTGGGCTGTTTGGACTTCCCGGTCGTCGCCGGGAGCCCCTCTCTTCACGGCTGCCCGCGACCTGACACGACCTCTTGGAGCCACCCCTTCACTCGCCTCTCGTCCATGGGCTTGGGGATCAACGGTCGACCGGCGAATGCCGGATCGATTCCGTCAGCGGCTCTGGCAGACACGAATGCGAACGGGACGTCACGACTCGCCAGCTTCCGAGCCGCCGGGTAGACGAACTCGTCATTCTTGAGCCATATGTCGAGCAGTGCCGCGTCGACGTGACACGAGTCGATGAGCGCACACGCTTCGCCCAGGCTGCCGACCGGTCCCACGCAGACGTGGCCAGACTCTTCGACGATCTCCTGGACCAGGAGGGCGACTAGAGCTTCGTCTTCCACGACGAGTATGTTCATGTCAGAACCTCCGCGCGTCCCGGTGCTGCAATGGCTCGTCGGCCGCGTTCTTCGGCCACGGAGGCGGCGAAATTGTGTCAAATGAATCAGATTCCGTCGAGACGTCGCGACAGAAAAGAGGCCCCGGACCGGAGCTCAAGGCCGAGTCCCCGCTCGCCGCTGCCGCAGCGATCCACCTGCGCCCAAGCATCGAGCACCGGTCCCAGTCATTGACGCGCCCAAGGCACGCGGCGGCTCAGAGAGACTCTGATGCAGGCCCAATAGCGGGGCTCGGCCAGGTAACCGCCTTTTATGCGAAACTGATGGGTCATTCCGCAGTGTGGACAGCTGAAATCCATCATCTCATCTTGAACCGATGAGAGGCTTTGCAGATCGGTTGTCACTCCGGCATCGACCGCACGGCCTGTTTGTGGGCAAGTGAACGTGAGATGCGCATGGGCACTTCCAGCGAATTGCGCCAGGTTGTAAGGAGTTCCCAACTAGGGTTAACGATGGGTTAAGATAAACCAACTCGCGATGAGGGCGGGTAAGTCCCCGGGAGAACTTGGCCCGATGACCAAGGTGTCGAAAACTGCAGCCTGGAAGCGATGGTCTTGGCTGCCCTGCGGCGTGCTCCACATTGCCAAGGTGTATCGAGTGTTACCGTAGAACGCGTCGACGAGACCAGATTTAATCACACATGGGGGGTGAGTTATATCGGCGGCGATGTAGAGCCACTGGCATGTGAGGTTGCTCTTAAGGAAATCTTGGCCTCCGCTACAACACCAATACGACCTGACCTATGGAGGCTGATCTGCTCCCCGATGAGGTGAGAGGGACGCCCGCTTCCGGCGCATTCAATGAGGGCCACTGTCAGCCGGGTCCCCACTGCAGACCATAAAACAATTTACCAACCTAGGGCACTCAGGCGCGCCGCCGCGATGCGGAGTGATCGAACGGAGGTGGCAAGTTTCGCAACCAACGACGAACGCGTTCAGGACCCGTGTCCCGCGATTTCTGCCAGCAGTTCGTGGGTTGTGATTTGACGGCAGTAGCCCCGATTGTTGGCGAGCGAGGAGGCGTGGCGCTCCGGGGAGTGCGTGGCGCAGGCGTCGGTGACGAGGGTCACAAGGTATCCGAGATCGCGGGCGTCGCGGACGGCAGAATCAACGCATTGGTCGGTGAGCAACCCGACAATGACGAGCGAGCGAACGCCAAAGTTGCGCAACACATAATCGATATTGGTTGAGATGAAGGGCGATGAGGAGGTTTTGCGGATCACGATCTCGTCGTCGAGCGGAGCGACGATATCCGGCACCTGGGCGTCCCACGACCCTTTTGGCACGTTAATGCTCGAAATCTTGTAATCGAGGCTGCGGTCGCGGCCGTCGCGCGTGAGATTCTCGATGACCGTGTAGATGACTTCGATCCCGGCGCCACGACAGGCCTTTAGCAGGCGCGCCTGATTCGGAAGCGTGGTCGTCTCGAGAAGATGGACGAAATTCCTGCGGGCGTTATTTTCCGCCTCGTCCAGCCCGGCGAAGGAGCCCCCGGCAGGATGCGCGCTGTAATTCTGCACATCGATGAGCAGCAGCACCGCATGGTCGCGGTCAATCGGAATATCGCGGCTGATGCGATCCATGATCAAAATCGCTCAATAGGCCGCTGCATAGCGCGAACAGATTGCTTCGTCGCTTTGGCCCTTGACGGCACCGATCTCCGATATTTTGAGACGCAGATAGGCGTCGAGAAATTCGGGGCCAAGCCATCCGCAGACCGTCTGATTGGCTTTGAGCATGTCGAGCGCTTGCTCGAGCGAGCCCGGCAATGGCATGAGGCCAAGTGCGCGCCGCTCGTCATCCGACATGTCCCAAAAACTCTTGGGCGGGGGTGCGCCGAGTGTCATGCTCTTCCGGATGCCGTCGACGCCCGCATGCACGAGGGCGCCCAGTGCCATGTAGGGGCTGGCTGTCGCGTCGCTTACGCGAAACTCGACATTGAACTGGCGCGCCGCGTCTTCCAACGCCATGTCGAAGATCGCGCACACCCGCAACGAAGCCCCGCGGTCGCGGTCGGCGAGGTTGGTCCAGACCGGCGCCCAGCGATTGGGACGCAGGCGGAGGTAGGACACGATCGAGGGCGCGGTCAGAGCTGCCAGTGCCGGCAAGTGATGGAGAATGCCTGCGACGAAGGGCTCCGCTGCCTCGGATAGGCCGTATGGGCGCGACGAATCATGCGTGACCGGCTGTCCAGCCGCGTCCCAGAGGCTGAAATGGATATGCGTGCCGTTGCCGACCGCGTCGAGATCGACCACCGGCGTGAATGTAACTCGATGGCCGAGGCGAAAGGCCACCGCGCGCGCCATCTCGCGGACGATGACCGCCTCGTCGGCTGCGCGAATTCCTGCCGTCGGTGCGACCGTCACTTCGTACTGGCGTGGCGCATATTCGGGCAGGAAGGAATCTGGCTTTACGCCGGCGCGTCGGATCGCCGAGACAAAAGCTTCGCCGAACGCTCCCTGATGCCGGTATGAGTCATAGCCGTAGGTCGTTCCCGGGCGGGCGTCCGTATAGACCAATTCTTGCTCGAACGCGGAGAAAATCTGCAGTCCGGCCTCGCGCTGTAGATCCTCGATGGCACGGCGCAGAAAATTGCGCGGACAGCAAGACCACGGCTTGCCGTCCGGTGTGCGGATGTCGGCCAGGTAAAAGCGTTCGGAGGGAAAACCCTCGAATGCGACGTCGATCTTGGTGGACGGATCCGGAATCAGGGCGAGATCCCCAACGGTTCCGAATGGATTGTCATAGATCGGACCGAAGGCCGACATCATGATGTTGGCCCCGGTGTATCCCATGCCCTTGCGCACCCGGGACTCAAGATCCACCGCGGGGAACGCCTTGCCGCGCATGTGGCCGGAAAGATCGCAGACCCCGACAAAAATGACATCTTCATGTTCCATGAGAAAGAGCTCCGGTGCTCTCGATAGAGGGACGGTAGCTGTTGTCTGCCGGCCAGCAGATCGCCGTCACACGCATCAAAACTCAGCCTCGCTTGCGTCCTCATGCACCGCACCGCCTCGCATGAGCCGACGGGCGACTTGGGCGGTCTGATGACGCGTCCGGGGCGTTGGAGAATGGGCGGCGAGATATCGCGCCGCGGCGATGAGAATCGGAGCTGCTTCCGGATCGCCTTGCCAAGCCAGGTACTGTCGCACGCCGGCTTGAAGATTCTGCACCATGTGGAAGCCAGCATCCTCGCGTAGGAGCGCGTGCCCTAAGACGGCAATGAAATCGGCAGGCTGATGACCGGCGGCAAGATGGGATGCCACGATCCGCGCGGCTTCCGCGACCTGATGCTGGCGGTCGCAGGCGTCGAGAAACCGGCGACGAAGCTTCGCTGGCGTGTGGGCTCGAAGGTCGCCAAGAGGTAGGCGCGCCGGCGGGACGTTGAGGTAGCGGTCGAGATAGACCGCGAGCGCGCCGTGAAATGCGGCGCGCACGCATAGGGCCTCAATCTCGACGTCCGCGCCGTCGCCGGTCGCCCGTATGATGAGCCCAAAGGCGGCATTGGCGTAGCTAAAGGTGTGGTGCGCGCTGTCCCAGTCTGAATGATCGTTGCTAGTCCCGAAGTGAGCGATGCGCAAGGCGGCAGCCAATGCCACCGAGCGCGCAACATCGGCGGGTGAAGCACCCTCCTGCAGCGCGTCCAAAAGTGCCTGAAGGACCACTTCCGGATCGTCGCCGAGCACTGCGCGGCCTAAAACCGCGTGCTCGCGCCAGGAACCGCGTAGCGTCCGGGCCGCCCTCAGTAACTCGGCTACACCGCGCAGTGCGCGCTCGGCAAGCGCCACGAGATCAACGGGATGACGCCAGCTATCCATCTCCTCCCTGCCAAGCGTTGCGGTGAGCACGGGCACGACCGAGGGCAATAGCGCGTTGGCATGTTGCCAGCCAACGAGGTCGATCGCGGCAAAGGCTTTGTCGAGGAAATCGAGCGCATGACCGCCATCGGCGAAGTAGCGATCTGTGACCGCGGTCAACGTCACAGCCGCGAGCCATTGCGGCGTGGCACCCGCGACGAGCGCAGTTCGCAGCGTGCGCTCTGCACCGGTCCGGTGGCGCACGCGTACCCAATGGCGGAACCAACGCGCAAGCGTATCGAATGAGACGTCTGCGCCAAGGGGCTCCGTATCAATGCGCGGCGGCTGTCCCTCGCAATCATCGGCGACGGCGGCAATGCCGTGAAATAGCGCAGGGTAGCGGTCGTCGGCGTCGAGCACCGGAAGGATATCAGCCAGCGCCGTAAGGGTCGTGAGCCCCGCCCCCCAACGCTCGCGATGGGTAGCCCCGTAAAGCAGAGCGTCGCGCACTATTTCCATGGGTGGCACGCCTGCCGCGATGGCTCCCAGCACCGCCTTTCCGATCACCAGGCTGATGTTGTGGGCGAGGCCGTCATGCAGCCGGCGTTGCCAATGCGCCGCCTCATCGCGCGGCGCGGGCGTGGCCGCCACCCACACCTCGCCGTCGACAATGCGTACGGCTCGCAGCGGCACGTCATCGGCCCACAGGTCGAAGGTCGAGCCGCTGCGCACGTCGAAACGGGCATGGTGCCAGTGGCAGGTGAGAATGCCGTCCAGAATGCTGCCCCGGTGGAGTGGAAAGCCCATATGCGGGCAGCGATTGTCGAGCGCGAGGATGTCATCGCCGTCGGCGATGATGAGCACCGCGCCACTAGGCGTGCCGATCACCATATGCCCGCGGTCGCGTAAATCGCCGAGCATCCCGACGCGAATGAAATCACTGCCCGCGTCTTCCATACTAATACTCCTGCAACACTCACACGGAAAACGTCCACCGCCGCCTTTAGTTGACCTTGCCCGTCGCGCGCCTCATAAGTAAGCGATTCAACGTACCTGAAGGACGAGCTTACCCCTAAAATGGCGCGATTCACTCAGTCGATGCGCATCTGCGGCTTCAGATAGGCGATAGAGCTTGACCTCGGGAGGCCGTATGGCTCTTGCCTCGAGCAGTTCGGCGATGCGCTCGAGAGACTGCCGCGACCGTCCAACCGCAGGCCTGAGCGATATCACATCATTGCGATTGGGCTTTGGCGCTTGCGCGCCGGAAGCGATAAAGGCCGCTCGGCCCCCCGGCTTGAGCACCGCGAAGGACTTCTGCGCGACGTCACCGCCGACGGTATCGAAAACGGCGTCGCAACCCGTCACAACCTTCGTGAAATCCTGCGCATTGTAATCGATGATCTCATCGGCACCGAGGTCACGCACATAGTCACGGTTCGCTGCACTCGTAGTCGTGATCACACGTGCACCGATATGCTTTGCGAGCTGAACGGCGAAACTGGCGACGCCTCCTGCGCCGCCCTGAATCAGAATGGTCTCACCGGCCCGCAGCTTCAACGTTTCCTCGATGGCGCTTAACGCTGTAAGACCAGTAAGCGCCACGGCAGCGGCGTTAACGTGCGATAGCCCGTGCGGCTTTTTGGCGATGATCGCAGCCTTGACCGCAACCTTCTCAGCATAGGCCCCTTCTTGACCCGCCTCGCAGACCCCAAAAACGGAATCACTTTTTTTTAAATCTTCGACGCCGCTGCCGACGGTGCTAACCACCCCGGAAAAGTCTCGCCCCAGGACCAAGGGAAACTTCGATTGGGCATACTGGCCAGCGCGCGCTTTCCAATCGGCGGCGTTGACGCTGGCCGCAACCACGTCAATGACTACCTCGCCGGGCGCAGCCACGGGATCCGGCAAATCGCCGTATTCCAAGACTTCTGAGCCGCCGTAGTGTTCAATGAAAACAGCTTTCATCGATTTGCCTATGTGATTTAGCGCATGCGTTTAGGGTCATAAGGGGACGTCGCTGAATGCTAAACGGAACCTAGCATAATGCCACGTTGGAGGCGTTTAACAGGCATGCCGGCACGAGGCTAAACGTGGAGGTAGCCAGCCTCGCGAGTGCGTTCGCTTATTCCAGCTTCCATGATGACCTACCAGGCCGATCACGGGACGTTCGCTATAATCCCGATTTGTGGCTCTTGCGTCAATTCCGTTCGTCTTTAACGCAGGAGCAGCAACAGCTCTTGAAGCGGCCAACTGGGTGCGATCGACAAATGCTTTGCATCCAAACAAAGGATCCGGTTTTGGTCTTTTTCCGACTGGGAGGTAAGTCACAGACGCCATCCCCGAACGGGTGCTATTCTTTGTTTCATTGCGCGGGGAATGATCTCGAACGGAGGTAAGATGGCTAACTCCACCGACGGCGCGATGTCATCAGGCTTGCTGAAGCTGGGGCGTTTTCGGGCCATCATCAGATGTCGTGCAGACGAGGAGGGCCCGCTGCCAAGTCAATTCGGCACCCGCCGTCATGTTCCGATCGGCCTAGCCCTTAAGCCAATTTTCCTTCCACAGCGCCACCTCTACGCATCGGGTCGCCTCCGTAATATCGCCTTTCCCGCCGGTCCTGGCTGCGAGCAACAGCATTTCCGCGCACCGATTCCAATAGGGCCGCGCCTGCCGGAATTGTTCAAGATCCGCGATGAGCTGCGCGGCGTCGGCAAGCGTCTCAAGCTGCGCGGATCTGGAGCGATCCCCCGTGCCAGGGCCACTGAGCCAATTAGGTTCCAAAACTTCCGCAACCCCGCCATAAACCTTTGCAACGATAGCGCCGTCGAGGGAGTGATTCGGCACGCTGACCTCACCGTACCGAGCGGTCCCGGTCCGCATGATCCCCTCAGACCGGGACCGATCTGCACCTGAAAGTTAAATGCATCAGAATTTCCGACCCCCGGCGCCAACTCGCCGGGCCCCGCGCAGGATAGCCAAGCGTCGGATCGACAAGGCCGCCCGCCGGAAACACGGGCGGCCTTTGCATCTTTGCGGCCCGGAGCCGTTGGAGCGAAATGTCAAAGTTGAGTTGAGCTTTCAGGTATTATTCCCTTCGGTCCAGCACTTTGACGATCTGCTCCTCGATCATTCTCGGGCCGCGGCGTCAAGACCGCCATCTGATGCGGAGAGGCTGGCATTCCTTCCAGCGTGAGCGTGGGGGGCGGCGCCCGCTCTTGAACATGGGCCGATCCCACCACCGAGACCTGGTACGGGGTGATTGGGAAGCCCATAACTTCATAGGTTGGAAGCTCTGCAGCCGCTGCACCGGCTCCGCCTGGTGCGCCGGCTTCTCACAGCAGTTTTCCGCGCGCCTGCCGTTCCGTAAAATCTTAGAACCAGTCTCGATGCCGACGGTGGAAATTGCGGGCCGGGCCCATAAAGAACGGCTCAGCGGTTATCGGCCAGCAGCTTATCCGGATTAGGAGCCCCGGCTGGGTTCACGGAGTGGCGTCCTCAACCCAACCGGGGCCTTGCCGCCCAGTGCGGCTGAGCGGCATGCGCGGCGTACTCCAACCCGGGTCGCGGCGCGAGAACCGTGCGAGCATGGGCCAGCAGTCGTTTAACTTCCGCGATGCCCGTCGATCTACTGCTATCGCTGAGATCAACTAGGCCCTGCAAAGCTTCAGTTAGCTCGTCGATCCGGGCCTGTGCAGCTTCGAGGGGATCAGGCCCCACTTGGTACCTACGCATTCGAAGTTTATCGAATAGACCATGCATATCGTGGCTCCCTAAAAGAGCGATGCGGAGTTAGCCGAAGGCTTACTGCCGATCCTGAGCGCCTGAAACGGTCTCGATCGGCAGGGGGCAACCTGCGACCGGGACCGTCCTGTTGGGGAGGACAAAGGGCTGACAACGACTCATCCTCCCCAACCGCGGTACAATCCTCGAATTTTGTGGCGCTGGTGCGGTGATCAGATGAGTTGATAATGGCAGTTCATCCTGCGAACGGATTGGTCCGCCAGGATAGTAAAGTTGAGAGCCGCCGGACCAGGCGCCAAGTCACCGGACGGCTTTCCTCAGCTTCCCGGTGTCCAAGAGGACGGCTACGCCGGAGTGACCGGCAGTGACGTAAGGTGAGACACCCTTCGTTAATCGCGCCGTGGGGTAATTCGTACCGGGCTGGCTTACGTTCCCTGTACGGAGTACGCGAATGACCGAAACTTGGTGCCCCAACCTCAAGGCGCTCGACGCCCATATCGTCACACCGAAAACAAGGGCACAAGAAATGCCCCAGGCAGCGACGTGGAGCCAATTGCAGGAAGAGCTCGAGCGCATTATTGCAAGGTTTAGCAGCGACTCGGAAACTCCACCGGCAGTCACGAGTAATCTCATCAAGCGGCTCGAGACGGCAAAGTGGACGGCCGAGGTATTGTTCGGGTTCGCAGCTGCAGACTGGCTGTTTCTTGTCGTCGGTGTCGCGCTTGTGACGGTTTTCGCGGCGGTGTTCGTTCTCTAGAGAAAACCAGGGTCACGCGAAAAGGCCGCTCGAATTTCCGGCGAGCGGCCTTCTCGATCCGACGCTTGGCCATCCTGCGCGGGGTCCGGCGAGTTGGCGCCGGAGGTCGATCACATCAAAGCTACTGTGGGAATCAAGCCGCCGAAGGATCTTTTTCAGTGTACAAGAGTCGATTTTCGCCAGACGTGGCATTTGCGCAACAAAGATAATGGCGCTAGCATGCGTGCCGGTTGATTCGCGTGGGGGTGGCCTATGTTGCTTGGGGATAGTTTGGGTTTCAGCTTACGTCGAAGCGATTTGCTCGTTATGGTTGCGGGCGTAGCATTGGCGGTGCTGGGAGTACTTGCTTTTTAGTCGCGAAGATCCGCCCGGACTGAAAAATTATAAAACGAAGATTGCTGCGAAAAGCGCGGCAAGCAGAATACCGCCGACGAGCACTAGCCAGTCCGCAGCCGAGCCCCCGAGCAGTCGCGCTCGTTTCATGACGGACACCCGCTTATTCATTACAGCATTGTCCATAGCGGAAATGGATTGAAGAGAGATGTGACCTCGGTCACACACAC
>Ga0099830_10001340_pt1 | contig 12376 bp, 14 predicted proteins | sample CZO8metaG_4_FD_79337 | JGI IMG/M metagenome (GOLD analysis project Ga0099830, IMG submission 79337) | Vadose zone soil microbial communities from the Eel River Critical Zone Observatory, Northern California, USA - CZOApr15con2H3.8 metaG | ecosystem: Environmental > Terrestrial > Soil > Vadose...
GTGTGGACCACATCATTATCTTGGGCGAGGCGCATTTGCGCCGGATTCTGCGATCGTATGCTTGCTACTACAACGGGATCAGAACGCATCGGTCGTTGGGCAAAGACGCCCGATCTCTCGCCCGGTTCAGCGGGCCGGAAGCCTAAAAACGTTCCCCATCCTCGGCGGACTCCATCACCACTACTTCAGAGTTTAGGTTCTCGCGTTGTCGATGTGAACCTGATCGGCGTGTTTTTAGGCCTCAAGCACGTTATCCCCGCGATGGCGGCGACGGGCGGCGGCAGCATCATCAACAGTTCCAGCGTTGCGGGCTTGACCGGCACGCCGAGGATTTGCGCCTATAACGCCACGAAGCATGGCGTGATCGGCCTCACGCGCAGCGCTGCGGCCGAATGGGCGGGTCGCGGCGTCCGTGTCAACTCGATCAATCCCGGTCTGATCGCCTCGCGTATGATGGCTTCGCTCGAGGACGGCATGGCGCCCGGCAAGGCGCAAGAGATGCGCGCGCAATTCAGCGCAATGATTCCCGCTGGACGATATGGGATACCGGAAGAAGCGGCGGCGGTGGTCGCGTTTCTGGCTTCCGACGACGCGCGCTATCTGCATGGCGCGATCTTCACGATTGATGGTGGATTTACGGTGAGCTGATGATGGATCGCGTCGCCGATAAAATCGCAGTCGTTACGGGCGCAGCCGCGGGGATCGGGCGAGCGACTGCCCCGGCCCTCGCGCGCTAGGGTGCTTGCGTCCTCGCCACGGACATCGAAGGGAAGGGCGCGCGCGCGAGTAGGGCTAACCGCCAAGATAGGCGCGGCGCATCGCGTCGCCGTGGCGCAAAGTCTCGACATCACCCTGGAAGCTGACCTGGCCGCTCGAAATGACAACTCCGCGCGTTGCGACCTTGAGCGCGAATTCGGCGTTCTGCTCAGCAATGACAATCGTCAAGCCAAGGCTCAAAAGCTTCTTGAACATTTCTACCATGGTAAGGATCACCGCGGGTGCCAGCCCGAGCGTCGGCTCATCTACGACGAGCAATCTCGGATCGGCCATGAGCCCGCGCGCAACCGTGAGCTGTTGCTGTTGGCCGCCCGAGAGCGAGCCTCCGGCCTGCTTCGCCTTCTCTTTGAGAATTGGAAACAGGGCGAAATTGCGCTCTAGAAGCTCTGCGACGCGCTTACGGTCGCGAATGCGCACGGTGGCGCCAACCAAAAGATTATCGAGTACCGTCATTTCGGGAAAAATTTGACGGCCTTCCGGCACATGCGACAGGCCGCGCATAACGATTGCGTGGGGGCGTTGCGCGACGAGGGACTCACCGCGGAAAATGACGTCGCCGCCCGCCACGGGCATCAAACCACTGACCGCACGCAATATCGAGGTCTTACCCGCGCCGTTCGGACCGAGGATAGCGAACGCGCTTCCCTCCTCGATCGAAAAGCTTACGCTGCGAACGACGCGGTTGACGCCATAGGCGAGCGTTACGTTGCGAATGTCCAAGGTCGTACTCACAGCGATGCACCCAAATAAACGGAAACGACTTGCTCATTAGTCTGGATGTCGGCGGGCTTTCCGGATGCCAGAAGCGCACCGTGGTGCATGACATACAGATACTCGCAAATATTCATAACGACTTCCATATTGTGCTCGATCAGCAATATCGTGAGCCCACCGCGCTGGCATTCGCGCAAGATTGCGATCAATTCCTCCGCCTCTTCGCGGCTGAAGCCGGCGAAAGGTTCGTCGAGCAGTAGCAGCTTCGGTGCGAGAGCCAGGGCCTGTGCAATTTCTACGCGCCGCCGCACAAGATGGCCGAGTTCGTTCGGCATGACGTCGCTATAGGCCTTTAGACCGAAGAGCGCGAGCAATGCCTCGAGACGCTGGTTTTCGGTGCCTTGCGCACCGGGATAGGTCAGGTTCGGACGATGCGCACCGCCCGACCAAACCAAGCCGGTGCGGATGTTTTCGCCCACCGTATCCTCGAGGAATAGTCGATTCTGCTGGTAGGTACGACTCACGCCTTCTCGAGCGACCTTAAACGTCGGGTAATTCTGGATTGGCTTGCCGTCGAGCAGGATCTCGCCGCTCGTCGAAGTCTGATGCGCGGAGATGATATTGACCATCGTCGTTTTGCCAGCTCCGTTGGGACCGATGAGCCCCACCAGGGCGCCGCGCTCGACTTCGAAACTGACTCCCTTCACCGCCTCGACGCCGCCGAAACGTTTGCTGACATCGCGGACCTGAAGAATAGCGGTCATCGTGCCAGCTCCTCGACGTCCTTAGCCGTGGCGGGGGCGGCGGCTGACCGCCTGCCAAAGAAGCTGCAAAGCGCCCCATAGACCACCGCGGAAGAACAAAACGCAAAGCACGATCAGAAGACCAAAAACGATTTGGTTCCATTTTCCGAAGTCCTGGACGGCCTGCTGCAGAACCGTCACGAAAATCACGCCCAAAGCTGGACCCACTAGGGTTCCTGATCCACCAATGATGACGTAGATAACAAACTGGAACGAACTCCACACTGTGAAAGTGCTCGGGTCGAACGAGATCTGCATCGGCGCATAGAGTCCGCCCGCGATACCGGCGAACACGGCAGCGTAGACGAAGATCAAGCGTTTATAGAAAAGCACGTCGAGTCCTCTCGCCGCTGCGAGGTCTTCATCCTGCCGAATTGCGCGCAAAGCGAGTCCAACGTGGCCGCGCGCGAGCCACCACGAGGTAAAGGCCGAGATCAGCAGGAAAACGGCGCCAAGCAGGAACAGGCGGGAGTTGTCTCCGAACTCATATTCCCCGATGGCAGGTGTTGGAATCCCGCTGACGCCGAAAGTACCACCGGTGAACCAGTCCCACGATTTAAAGGTGAGATAGGCAAGTTGACCGACGCCGAGAGTACCGATAGCGAAGTGGTAGCCTCGCAGGCGGAAAAGTGGAAAGCTCAGCGCATAAGCGACTGCCGCGTTGACGAGTATGACCGCGAGCAGCGCGAGCCAATAATTCTCCTCGAAACGCAGAGTCGTCAGATTGCCGACCACATAAGCGCCCAGGCCGAAAAAGGCCGCCTGGCCCATTGCCAAATAGCCCATATGTCCAATCAACAGTCCGAATGGGATCGTCGCTACCATATATGCAGCACCGATCATCATCAGCCGCAGATAGAAGTCATTGTGAACGAAGAGCCATGCTGCAAGGAGGACCAGGACGATTCCCACCCATGCGGCAACCTCGCGCAATTGTATCGTGGGCATACCACTCATGCGCGCCTCACCGGCAGTCCAAACAGGCCCTCCGGCCGAAGTACCAGAACGATCAGCAGCACGATGAAGGGAAGCAACTCGCCCAACGTCGAGCCGACATAGAAGACAGTCAGGTTATAAAGAACGCCGATGATCAGCCCCGCGACAAGCGCACCGTTGATACTTCCCATGCCGCCGAAGACGATGATGACCAGTGCCATCAGTAAGGGTTGGAATCCCATGCTGGGACGAACATTGAATAGCCCGCCGAGCAGCGCACCGGCTGCGCCGCCGAGTGCTCCACTGAGGAAAAAGACGACGGCCGCGATGCCCTGTCGTCGGATGCCCATCAACATCGCGGCTTCCTCGCTTTGTGCCATCGCGCGCATCATGCGGCCGATATGGGTCCGGTAGACGATGACGTACAGCAATCCGAAGAGGATCAGCGTAATAAGGACGGTATAAAGGCGAGAGGCATCGATACGCAGGCCGGAGAAGACCAAGGCGGAATCGCGCCCGGGCATGTGGACAGCGCGCGCTTCAAAATCGCCCCAAATGCGGAGAGCGATCGTGCCAAGAACCATAAAGACGCCTAGCGAGGCCAGCATTTGGTCCGTGAGTGGGCGTTTCTGCAGAAACTGAAACACGGCGTATTCGAGTAAGACACCGAGTGCGCCCATCGCAATCATGGCGGCGAGGAAGCCGACGAAATAGGGAGCGCCGAAAGCCGTAGAAACAACATAGGCGGTGTACCCGCCCAGCATGATCTGTTGCCCATGGGCGAGATTGACCACCCGGTACACACCGAACAGCAGCGCGAGTCCGGCGGCCGCCACGGCGAGATTCATGCCGTAGGAGATACCATAGATCAACTGCTGTACGAGAACTGTGAAATCCTGCATCTTCACCCCCGCTATCTACCAAGGTCTTGTCGGCTTGGAGAGCGCGACGTCACCGTAGGTGACGTCGCGCTCCTCACTAACCTCGCTCAGAGTTCATATTGAGGGAGAAAGTCACTGCTTGGGGAGCTTACTGCCGTACACCCATTGGCCATAGAAGATGTCCTTATGGTAGTTCAGGCCCGTATAGACGGACTGGTCGCCTTTGAAGGTGGTGATGTATTCGTAGGCATAGAGCTGACCAGTGGGCTCGCCGGTCTCGGGATTCACGAAGAACTCCTCCTCAGGCCCACGCAGTCCCTTGAGCTTCAGGCTCTTCCAAGCCGCCGCGATCTTTTCGTTGTCGGTGATGGTGCCCGCCTTCTCAATCGCGAACAGAAACCACATGGCAGCGTCATATGTGCCACGATCGAACGGGCTCGAAGTGCCGACGTCGGTCTTGCCGTATTTATCGTTGTAGATCTGCACATACTGTTTGAGTGCAGGAGTTTCGGCCAGCGCAGGATCGTGCTCGGCGAATGCATAGGCATAACCGCCGTTTAGATCCATGCCCTGCTTTTTCGCTTCCCCAGCGAAGTAGGTGAGCCCGAATACGTCATTGCCGAGCAGAACGATCTTTCCTGTCTGCCAGTCAAGGCCCTGTTTCACCATTTCCTTCATGATGGCCAGCATATCTGGAATGACATAGACGTCGAGCAGAACGATGTCGGGCTTTGTTTCGGCCAGCTTGGCCACGAAGGGGGCGAAGTCGGTCGTACCGAAGGGGTAATAGATAACGTCCTTGCTCAAGTCGAAGTTGAATTTCTTACCTTTCTTCATCGCTTCGTCCCAACCAATTGCGCCATGAACGCAATAAAGCTCATCGCGAGCGATGATAGCCGTGCGTTTGCGGCCTTCGAACAGTTTCGGATCGACGCCATGGCTTTTCAGCACATCGGGCGATTCGTTGATGAATGCGCCAATGCCGTGTTTTTCGATTACGCCCGTGTCGGTGATGTCGAAACCCATCTTTCGACCGATTGTCATGACTGGGCTGGAGCAGATCGAGCAGATGTTGATGATCTTTTTCGGCTCTAGGATGCGAGCCGCGGCCAAATCTGCGTCGTTCATGCGCGGTCCCCAGATGGCGCGGGCGCCATCCTGCTCGAGAAGGCGGGTGACGTCGTCGATGGCGTCCTTCGCTTCTGATTTATCATCATAGGCTGTCCATTTGATCGGGATCTTCTTGTTGCCGATTTTAAGGCCACCGCCGTCGCAGGGCTGCTTTGGAATCGATTCGACAATGCAATCACCCTTCATGAACTGCTCTACCGCCAAACGGACGGCGGCTTCTTCGAAGAGCCCGAGAAACGACGCAGGACCCGACAATGTGAACACACCGCCGAACTTATAAGTCTCTTCCTCGGCGGAGGCGTTCTGTGTACTTGCACCCAATAGCAGCGCTACGCCAAATGCGGTTGCAGCGAATTTCAAAGACGCCCGTCTGATCATTTTCTCATCCTCCTTTGTTAAATCTGCCGTTCCTCACATTTTTGGTTTGCCGTTTGTGCCTTTACCGGCCGTCCCTCGTTTCCCGCGATCCGACGCACGACGGGCGGAGCTGTCAATGCACTAGATAACGCGGAGGCCTCAGGCGACGTGGCTTGGCGGCGAGAAGGGTCTGATAATGCTACCGCCGCCGACGGACGTGGATGACGCTTATGCGGATTTCAGTTGAGCTCTCGATGCTTCCTGCTCGAACAGGCCTTCCGCCAAATAGTCTTTGACGACCTTCCCGAGTGGCAGCGTGAAATCAAGCGTCTGGACATGGCCAGAAAGAACTTTCCGTGGCGCGAGCAGATACCAAGGATCGACGATGCTTGGAGAGTCCATCGTCACCGAAGCACGCCCCGCCCACAGGACCGGCCCGAGGCCGGGTGTTTCATGCATCGCGGCTTGAACGTCGAGCCGAACCAGCTCGGCCGCAGCTGGGCGGCGATCCGGATCCGATGGCGGCAGATAACGTAATGATAGAACCGGCAGCCCCTCCAACTCATCGACGGAAGCGATGCGGTCACGGACCATCGTGAAGGTCGCGATTCGCTTGCCGCGCGGCCGGTCGATCGTGAAGATGATTTGCTCGGCTTCCTCGCGCCACTCCATCGTCGCTAGCTTCTTGGCAAACCCCCAAATTTCGCGACCTGCTGCTAGAGCAGGTTCGCGATCGGTGAAGATAACGGGCTGATACCAATACCGAGCATCGTCGACTTTCACCCGCACCATTATGAAGGCCTCTAGATATGGGCCAAACGTGGTTGATGGATAGTCGCATACGCAGAGTTGGCAAATCGGAGGGTCGCTGTCCGGCACGACGCCTGGTGGCAGCATGGCGCGTACCGAGATCGCCTCGGCCTCGTAGGTGGCGAAGGCCTGGCGGGCGCCGTGGAAATGATGCGGCGGTTCCGGATAAAGCGACGCGCCCAAGGGCATGGAGAAGCCAGATGCACCCTTTAAATCGAGTGTCATTACGTATCCCTCCCGGCTTTTGGATCGCCATTTTATTCTTTTGGTGAAGGCCGTAGGCGGCCCGGCGAAGAAAGCCTCTTACAAGCCTAACAAGATTGTCCGACAATACAATAGGACAATAATTAAAAAATGCGCGTCGACAACGAGGGTTGCACGCGCTTCCCGGACGGCATGCGGCCATGGATTCTGATGTTGCGGAATTTTTTTGTCACACAACGAACGCACCGTAGAGAATTGTTAGCATGGGAGGCGCGCAACGGCGGTCACCGTAGTGTCAAGGAGAATGGCTTCGCCATAGCGACGCGTTTTGGCTAGTGCGTGCCGACGCTTTTCTGGCCTAGTGGCGTGACACTGCCGCGGCTGCGAAGGCTTGTTCGGAATTTAAGGACCGTGTGCGTCCTTACGCTATCGAGGACGATCTGCGCGCGCTAGCGGCGTCCACCTCCTAACCCCGCGAAAACAGATCGGCTAGATCTGCTCGTGCACGGCGCGGTGAACGTGCTTGTTATCCGCTACTTGTTTTTGAGTCCTATGAAATCTGCAAAGCGACCGTGCTGAACGGCACATCGATCGCTTTCATAAACGTTGAAGAATCTCTTCGGTACCGCTTCGGCCAATCTTTTCAAACAGTCAGCGCCGAAATCCAGTCCGTCCGTTCGAGGGGCGTCAAAGATGAAGACTACACGAGTATGATGTAATTTTTTGCTTCGTCCGAGGCTCCGAACGGCGGCGCCAATGTTGGCGCCTGAGAGACATCGGCGCGCTATGCAGGTCACGCACTGGGCCTGATCAGCACCTTGATTTGGCTCTTCGGTTTGCGCAAAGCCTCGAAGACAGCCGGCAGCTCCTCGAAACCGACGATGTCTGAGATCATCGGATTGGCATTGATGGTTTTCTTGGCAAGGGCGTCGAGCACAATTGCGAATCGTGCTCAATGTGGTCACGGGGAAACGCTACAGCATCGTTCCTGATGAGGTGATCCAGTACGCGGCAGGATTTTACGGGGAGACCGTCGCGCCGATCGAGCCAAATGTGCGCGATATGATCATGTCGGCACCACGCGCAAAGCAGGTGGCGGGAAATCCACCGGAGCAACCGACCATCGAGGAATTGCGTAAGCGCTTCGGTACTGATGACGATGATGAGTTGATCTTGCGTGCCCTTGTGCCGGAACCAGATCTCAAGAAGATGCGCGCCGCCGGCCCGGTGAGGCGTGACTATCCTCTATTGGCCTCACCCGAGCTTGATCAGGTGCGGAAGCTCATGCGGACGGTGAAAGCGCCGGTCGTCCAGCTCCGGACCGCAAACCTAACCCTAGACTTGCAACGGAAGGGAGATTAGCCAATGCGCCGCGCTGTCATCGTCGACGTTGTCCGCACGCCGTTTGGCCGAGGCCGAGCAGGTGGTGCGCTGTCCACGGTCCATCCCGTCGATCTGTATGCGGGCGTCTTAAAGGCGCCCGCAAGAATGTCGTGCTCGTCACATTCAACTATCGAACCGGCGTTTTTGGTTTCCTGGCCCATCGGTTGCTGACGCAGGAGTCGTCCCGCAACGCGTCGGGCAATTACGGCCTGATGGATATCGTCGCGGCTCTTAAGTGGGTCAAAGAGAACATAGCCGGCTTTGGCGGCGATCCCGGCCGAGTCACATTGTTTGGAGAGTCGTCCGGTGCCAGTGCGATATCTCTGCTACTGACTTCCCCTCTGGCAGAAGGATTATTTGAACGAGCTATCCTGGAAAGCCCCGGAGCAATGCGGCCAATCTCAAATCTTGAGATGGCTGAAAAGGTTGGCGAAGTCATCGGTAACGATCTCGAGCGGATGCGCAGTCTTTCTGCCAGTGAAGTGCTGGCCGTGACTGATCGGATGGTCCCTGCTGTCCGCAGTTTGACGACTCCTCGAGCACTCGGGCCGATCAACGATGGCTGGGTGTTACGAGGAGATGAGCGAGCCGCCTTCGCATCCGGGCGTGTGCTTCCCGTTCCTCTGATCGTCGGGGGCAATTCCGACGAGGGCAGAATTCTTGTCGGGTCTTGGCCGGTTCACAATGTCACGGAATTTCGCGCGTTCATCGCAGACAATTTTGGGGATGCCGCGCCTCGGGCAATGCAATTATACGACGCAGCCTCGGATAGCGAGATATCTAACGCGCTCTCGTACGTTTTTGGTGACACGCAATTCAATTTTGGGGTCCGGGGTATGGCCAGAGAACAATCAAGGATCCAACCAAAAACGTTCCGATACCTTTTCACCCGCACCCCTCAAGGTGAACTGCCAGCCGCAACACACACGGAGGAATTGGCTTATGTATTCGGCAATTTGTCGGCCCCGAGTTTCGTGAGGCGGTCCGGAGTGGACGCAACAGATCGAATCCTTTCAGAGCAGATGATGGATGCCTGGGTACGATTTGCTGCTAATTCTGATCCAAATGGAAGCAATCTACCTTATTGGCCGCCATACCGGATTGCGTCCGATCCGTACCTCGAACTCGGAGATCATATCGTTGCAAGAGCGGGATATCGGACCGAGTATCTAGACTTTGTCGAGGCTTTCTTTGATGGCAAGGTCGCTAAGTAATCAACCTTCCCGCAGCTCGATAATAAGCGACGCCCGATAGCTGATCGTTCAGCCTACGACTTACCCGTGCCGAAGCATCTATTGATCGAATTACCTAGACTGCCGATGCGACGGCGACGACATCACCCACGCGCGTGAGCAAGGATGCGCTTCGCACCGATGGGGGCGTCGCTATTTGTCGTCGCTACTTATTGTGATCATGTGCGATCCTGAGTGCGACTGCGATGAAGTTGCCGACCGCCGCCGATCGCTCATTCCGAGAGGCCAATCCCAGGGCCGCCTGCGGCGCATCGCCGGTCAGCCGAAGATAGGCGATGTCGTTTGTTCTGAGATGCCTCAGCGATTCCGGCACGATCGAAACGCTGAGCCCGGCTGCCACGAGGTTCAAGGTCCAGGTCAGTTGCGGGGCTTCCTGGCTGAGCCGGGGGCGGAAGCCCGAACGCTCGCAGGCGGCGATCACGGCATCGGTCAGTCCCGGCCGCACGTCTCGATGATAGAACACGAAGACCTCGTCGGAGAGGCCCGCGAGTGTCGTTGCCATGCGCGACGCCAATCGATGTCGGAGGTTCGAGTTTCTGCCACCGACTCGAATCCCCGACGGGTCGAATCCGCACCGGATCAATCTCGCGACGCTTCGCGCTTAGGCGGCTTGCCTTTCCGCAGGAGCCCCATCAAAGCCGACTCGCGGGAAGCGCAGGTTCACTTTGCCAACCGAGGGGTCTTCGTGCCGGATGACAATCTCATCGGGCGTCCAGGCAAGAATGCTTCCGCACACGGGATTGCCATAGTCGTCGGGAGTTACGCTGACCCAGTCACCGCGCCGGAGGCCGACATTCTGCGCCTCTGACGACCATTCGTCGGGCTCACTCGGTTCATTCGCCTTGGCAACTTCGATCGCTTGGTCGGGTGTCATTTCGGAGAATTTGCCGTGCCCAATGGCCGCAACTCTCTTATACCACGGGTCGATCACGGTTGCGAAAGAGATCAGCTCATTTACCTCGCTGCCACCATTCTGCCGTGCAAACCAAATCGGGTGGTAAGCTGACAAGTCTGCCGCCGAGGGATCTGTCCCGAATATGAACTTGCGACCATCGGCCAGGACTTCAGCGAGCCATGCAATGTGCGCGTTGACCCTCTGCAAGTACAGCGCTCGCTTGGGACGTAACGCCTCCGGATCCAGATTGACCCGGAAGAGCGGACGTCGTTCCTCGACAAGCTCTTGAGGGAGCCCTGCCATGTTGCCGATCGTGAGACACACGGCATTCATGAAGGAGCCTTTCTCGATCCACCAGCCAAGAGCCTTTGCAAGACCTTCCTGACCTTTCGGATAAAGCGAGCCCGAAGAGCCCAATTCTTCGATGGCTCGGAGAATGTGAAGCGTATCGCAGTAGAACTCCGCCCCGACTTGAAGGATCGGAGTTCGCCGATAGCCTCCTGTCATCGGCGTCAGCTTGGGACGCGGCGTCCATACCGGAATATCGACTGAGTTCCAGCTTACGCCCTTGAGACCCAGGGCGAGGCGTATCTTTTCCGAGTAAGGCGAAAGTGGGTAGTGATGCAGGATGACCTGTGACATGTGTTTCCCTCCCTGTGTTATCTGCCGGACATGCCGTTCCAGCTAATCGTTAAAGTCCGCCCCCGTCCGTTCGAGAGCGCTCGTTCGCGGGCATTTCGCGAGAGTGGGGCCCGGGCAAGCGCGAGCCCTTAAGCGAGATCCCAGCCGCCGCGCTTAAGGGACGGCGATGAGGAAACGCTTTTGCACGGTGGAAGCTGCCAACTACCTACTTTCGCAGCACCGGCATATCGAAACCGAGGAATTCAAACGCCGCGTCGCCGTTGACCCAGCCGTGCAATGTCTTCGGCTGGAAGACGATTACGTCGTCCGGCGTGTATGTAATTTCACCGATCTGTTCACCGCCCTTGCCGTTCAGGGTCATCTTGCCGGTGCCGGCGATTACGTAGAGAATATATTGTTGCGTGCCGTCGTGAACGGCAATCGAGCCTTTGGGGTCGACATGCCCGCGCATTACTTGGACGCCTGCGCCAGGCAATTCATAAAGCGATGCATAGGTGAAACCTTGATTCGCTTTGCCGTCAGCCATGGTCGGCACCGACGCCAGTGCAGACGTATCCTTTTTCACGGCGATCGGCTTACTTCCTTGGCTGGTCTCAATGACGTAAACCTCGCCGGCCCAAGCGGGTGCCGCGAGTGCAATCGCCACTGCCGAGCTTAGCGCATAGAATAGAGCACGCATTTCTTGCCTCCCCTGTTGCTACATTTGCTTTGAGTTATGATCGAGCGTTGTTCCGGGCCGCTCCGGAAGTAGCGACCCGCCGTAGGATAGTATCCGGCAGACTCTGCTTAGCCGCCCGTTCGCGCATCGAGGAAAAGCTGAGTGAACGGCTTTGCCAGAACGGGCTCGAGCTTTGGCACGATTGCCTTGATCTCCGGGGTAACCATGTGCCCTTCGAGGGCAGCCTTGTCGGTCCAGCGTTCGAAGGTAAGAAAACGCCCTGGCTCGCCGATCACTTCCATCAGCGTGTAGACCAAGCAACCTGGTTCCTTGGCAGATTTCTCGGCGAAGGGCACGAGCAGCGCGCGGAGATCATCCGCCTTGTCCTTCTTTGATACGATTTCAGCAATCACGAAGTAGCCGGTCTGCCCCGCCGCCATGGCGGATGAAACAGCAAGAACGGCGGCCGCCACGCCACCCACAGCGGTGGCGCCAACGAATGCACGGCGATCCATATCGGACATGATGGTTTCTCTCCCTTGCGTTTGTTTCCTGTGATGACCAGTGGCCGCCTTAAGGCGGGGCTGGTTTGCCTCCCAAACAGTCGTTGACAGTTACAGAAGACACGATTACCTTGCACACGATATAATAAGAGTCAATGATATGCGACACTATGTAAAAAGAAAAAGCTCGAATGTTAAAAGCTCGATTGCTCCGGTAGAAATGCCAGGGCTCGACAGCCACCTTTGCTTCGCGCTCTACGCCGCCAGCAATCATATGACACGTCTGTTCGTGCCCTTCCTTCAAAAGCTCGGCGTGACCTATCCCCAATATCTGGTTCTCGTCGTGCTTTGGGAGCGTGGCGCGCAAGGCGTGGGAGACCTCGCCTCACTGCTGCGTATGGAGTTCGGCACTCTTTCCCCAATGCTCAA
>Ga0099830_10001351_pt1 | contig 12342 bp, 7 predicted proteins | sample CZO8metaG_4_FD_79337 | JGI IMG/M metagenome (GOLD analysis project Ga0099830, IMG submission 79337) | Vadose zone soil microbial communities from the Eel River Critical Zone Observatory, Northern California, USA - CZOApr15con2H3.8 metaG | ecosystem: Environmental > Terrestrial > Soil > Vadose...
AGATACGTTCTTGCCAGCGTTGGTGTCGCTCCCTTTATGGATCGTTGCCACTGACTAATCTGTTGGGAGGAAAGACTATACATCCAGAGTCCGCGCGCCGCAACACTGAGATAAATTACTCCATTATTACTCTGTTGGACAACAACAGGATTGGCGACAGTTGGTGGGCTTTTCGACTGATAATTCGCGTCCAAAAGCACTGTGGCCTGTTTATTTAACAATTTCGCGGCAACTTGACGCACCATTGCAACATCATACACGAATGCCGTTGCCGAGACATTTACCTGCACCCTGACTTCATCCACGGCAGCATCAGGCGGACTATCTGACACAACTTTAGTGATATAAGTAGGCTGCACAGCCTCTACCTCGTTCATAGCTAATTGTTTCTGAAGTTGGTGCAATACTTGTCCCCGAAGTTGAGCATATAGTGTGTTTTTAACCCTATCCAGGTCAGCCTGCGTCACAACATGCACAAGTTGTGAATCCGCACCGCCAGTGAAAGGCGCTGGATTACTGATTGTCACCTGGTCACCACAACAGGTGGTATTGAGAGCATTCGCGGCGATATTTCCTGATACGCCGGGGAAAACGGCTACAGCCGAAGCGGAAATCGTACCATCCTGCCCGTCGCTGCGCGGAGGCACCTGTACTGACTGCGTTAGCTTGACCTGTATTGCGGTAGTCGTTGTAAAAACACTCCCTTCTGGCAATGAGTAAGTTGATTTACTGCTATTATCAAGCAGAACTGTACCTCCTGCCTGTACCCCGGGAAATGATTTGGTGCCAGAGGTTGCTATAGTGCGACTAGCCGTAGCAATATCGTAGATAAGGCGATCAGGGATAACCCGCGTTGCAATATTAGACTCTGTTATCTGTGGCGAGGCAGTTAAAAGATAAGTATCCTGCAGCGTTTTGCTCTGGACCGTTATCGAAATGGTAGCAAAAGGCGTAGCACCAAAAACCGGAAACCCCGACGGAAAGAAACTAAAGCCAAGCACTCGCGGCATGATGAGCAGAATCAAAAGGACTAGTGGAACCAATGTTGCAGCCACTACTGACAGCGTAAAACGTCTGCGGCTCTTGCTAATTGAACTCTTTATCTGTTGCTTCATATACGGAGGAATAGGAGGAGTAGCTCGTCGGCGTTTCACTTGTGGCGGAGGCAGAGATTCCTCTTGTTCTAGTGGTGATAATGGTGTCGAGTTGCGATGAACTGCTGATGGTGCAGGGATAAATTCATCCACCTCCTGTAGTTCATTATTATCTTTGATGGCAGACATCGGCCCATCAATTGCTGCCAGAAATGCCTGGCGCATTTCAGCTACACTACCAAAGCGATTTTCTGCCAGTTTCGCCATGGCTTTACGCACCACGTCCCCCAGTTCGGAGGGAATGGACGCATCGCGATCACACGGAGATGGAACTGGCGCATGCAAGTGCATCTTGACGACTTTCACGTCATCAGGATCGTCGTAAGGAAGTTCTCCAACCAGCATTTGATAGAGCAACACACCCAGGGCATAGATGTCTGTCGCAGTAGTAACAATGCCTCGTGCTTGTTCAGGAGCCATGTAGTGTGGCGTTCCAGGTATTTGATCCAAGGGAATAGGTTTACCAACTTGCTCCGTATCAGCCTGCTCAGAATAGCGCACCAACCCAAAATCAGCGAGATAGACATATGGGGACCCACCGCGCCGGGCTTCTAATAGCACATTGGAGGATTTGATATCGCGATGAATCAGCCCCTCTTCGTGCGCATACTCCACAGCATCCAGGAGTTGCAGGAAGATAGCAGTAACCTCGTCAAGATCAGGCAGCGCACGTCGCAGGTAGCCAGTCAGTGTTCCCCCTTCGATATATGGCATTACCAGGTACAAAATCCCATGCTCATCGCCAAATTCTATCAGTGGCAGGATATGAGGATGGTGCAACTGCGCTACTATTCGCGCCTCCCGCGCAAAGCGACGGCGCATCTCGCGGTCAGCAGCATAGTCACCAAGAATGACCTTGATTGCCACGCGCCGGCCAAATGCCGTACGCTGCCTTCCTTCATAGACAGCCCCCATGCCCCCTACACGAATGCGCCGGATGACATCGTAGTTTCCGAGTTGTGTCCCCTCAAGCGTGAGCATTACCAGTGTCTTTCCTTATCTAGATACCTCCCAACCCCTGAGTGGGAGTAACGGGCGGAGTAGCTGGTGGGGCTGATGCCCCAGTGGGGACTATGGTAGGAGTACCTGGCAAAGGTGGCGTCGTTCCAGGTCCGGTCGCTCCTGGTACAGGTTTTATATCGATGGTAATATGCGCTGCATCAGGTAAGGTATTGCCGCTGGAAATATCGATCTGAACACTACTCACACCCGGCTGACTCACGAGATATTTTATGGCAACTTCCTTGCTCTTATTGGCAATGTTTTTCGCCAAATTCAGCTTCGTGACATCGCTGAACAGGTAGACCCATACGCCCTCTGCCCTGACAAGCAAGGATAGGGTCCCCTTGGTATCGACCAACATGGTTTTCGTGACTCCGGTCACGATATCACCCGTCAGGCTATGTGCGGAACCAGGTTTAAAGCCCTGCGCCTCAAGTAGAGTGCTCGCCTGCGCCTTAAGCAGATTCGCAGCCAATGTTAAAGCACCTTGCTGACCGTAAACTTCTTCTTTACAGGTAATCGCTACCGTTACCGTCACTGTCCTGGCCTGATCTCCTGCTATTTGATTGGCGGTAAAGGTGGACTTATTACATTGCATCGTGTCTGAAACAATTTGTTCATTTGGCTGTACCTGCTTCTGCAAACCTGACTGCGCCCCAGGTGTAAGCGATGCCACAAGCGCATCCGCTGCGCCATTGATGTCACTTTGCTCGATTACGGAGTTGGGTTGGGGATCCTGTCCCCCATCGAAGGCCCCATTTTTCACAGTAATCCCAGCAGCACAACAACTTCCACTGATATCAAGAGTCCCAATGTTTCCAGCAGATCCAACATTCACCGCAAAGCCAGTCACCGTAACAGAGGAAGGAGGAACAGCAGGAACCGTGACCGGCCCATCGAACGAAACTGGTACTCCAGAAGCACCAGTGAGAACAAGACTATCAAAAGTCCTTGTTGAATTAGAAGTATTCAGGAATGTCAATGCTCCTGTCGCCCGAAGCCCTGGTATAGACCCGGTCGCATCCGCGATCTTCGACTGCGCAGGAGTTGTGAAAGTCAGTATTCGTGCTGCTACTTCGCGCTTGGTAGCATCAGGATTACTTGTCACAGCGCTGATCACATAGGTATTTACCAGGTCTTTGCTCACTGGAGTAATCGTCACTGTGGCCGTGGGCATCGCCCCAGGCACAAACCCGGCAAGGGAACCTAATCCACCTCGAACGGCAGCAGCAGCGATACCACCAATCAACAACAGAGTGATGACGATCAGCAAAATCGCGACCAATAAGCGCGTTCGCCTGCGAGAGCCACCTACACCTCCACGACCTCCGCCAGGGCCACCAGGCCTGTTCCCGCCGGGTGGAAGACCTCCTCCACCAGCAGTACGATTATATACTGCGGCGCCTATATTTCCTCTCCGGCCAGTTGAAGCAGCAATCGATCCACCTGGCTTTGCCGATGATATAGGAGCAATCTCCGATCCAGGCATAGGAAACTTTCCAGCGATTGTGGGGTGAGGCGCAGGGGTAGGAAAGGCGATAATGTCAGGGTCAGGGTCAGCTTCGCTCCGCGAATCGCTGGAATCAGCAACTTTGGCTTGTTCACCTGCCTGTAGCGGTGTGTTATCTGATGATGTGCTCTCCCCTACTTGCAATTCTGAAGCAGGTGGAGACGGCGAATGCCAATCTGCAACGCTGTTTTCGATTGTGGAACTAGCATTCGGATCATTGGCGAGAGCATCGAGACCTCCATCCACAGCAACGCCCGCCATGTCTATAGCTGCAGCATTTGATCCATTTCTATCGTCCGCTGTATCACTATCTTCGTCAGGGTTAGGACGAGGAGAAATAGGTGCTTGTTGAGGCGCTTCTACAAATACACTCTCGGGCAGGGGCAAAGTTGGTTGATCCTCGATGCGTTTACTTGACGTGGTAGCCATGGTATTGGTAGTAGTCGGCTTAGGTTTGCGTCCGAAAAGCCCTCGTCTAAGGGAACCATTAGTAGTTCCAATGACCGAAGCTTCACCCTTAAGTGATAGTGAGAAACTCTCTAGTGAGGAGTAAACGGGAAAGCGACGTTGACGCGCAAACTCAGCAGGACCGGGGCCGCTTGGTGCTATAAAGGCTATTTGTGTCTTGAGGCCGCGCCGCATGTTCTTAAGCCCATCAAAATCCACTGGTCTTTGAAACGCTTTGCTGTTTTCCGGCAAGACAACTGCCACTTGTTTTCGACCGAGCTTATCCTGAGTTAAAATGGCGGTTAAGACACTCTGCCTATCATCGTTAGGATCAACATATATCACCCCTACACTTGCGCTGCGCGGGTCATTCGGGCCCAGCAGATCTGTGCCGTCACCCTGTCTCATCGCTATAAACCCTCTTAATACCTGAATTTAGCACATCTATGCCAATATTGACATTGTACACTAAATGAAAGAAATCGCAAGTGGGGATAGATGCTGTCTTATCAAAATGAATGGCGAATACAACATTTGCGTGTTTTCATTTTCTAGTTATCTCTCGTTCACACAGTTGAATCCACAGATGGTGAAACTGGTAGAATTTTCGTTGGAACAAAAAGTGGCCGCATGGCCACTTGAGGATAAGAGAACTGGCGATCTTTCGGATCGCCAGGAAAATTCACGTGAACATGTTACCTTGGACCAGCGTTACGCACCTCGTCGCTAGGCAACGTGAACTGCTTGAAATTCTTTTTGAAGCGCTCAGCAAGGTCAACAGCCTGGCGATCATATGCTTCCCTATCTGGCCATGTATTTCTAGGAATCAGTAACTCGCTCGGCACATCTGGACAATATGTAGGCGAATGCAATCCAAAGATGGGATCAGTAATCATCTCGACGTTGTCGAGTGCCCCGCTGATAGAGGCTCCCACCATAGCTCGCGTATAATTGATGTTGATGCGCTCGCCAATACCAAACGGACCACCAGTCCAGCCAGTATTGATGAGATAAACGCGTACGTTGTACTTTTCAATGCGCTCGCGCAAAAGATTAGCATACTCTCCAGGTCGTAAAGGTAAGAAGGCCCCCCCAAAACAAGAACTGAACGTTGCCTCTGGAGTCGTTATACCCGCTTCGGTTCCTGCCAGCTTACTTGTATAGCCGGACAGGAAATAATACATCGCCTGTTCTGTAGTAAGCTTCGAGATTGGCGGCAAAACGCCAAAAGAATCTGCCGAAAGGAAAATTATAGCTTTTGGATGTCCTGCCCTGCCTGACTCAACTACATTATCGATGTAGTCAACAGGATAGGCAGCGCGCGTATTCTCCGTAATCGAGTCATCGCTGTAATCCGGTTCACGAGTTTTCGGGCGCAGCACGACATTTTCATAGACGGCACCAAAGCGAATGGCATTCCAGATTTGTGGCTCATACTTCTTCGAAAGATTGATGCATTTTGCGTAACAACCACCTTCAAAGTTGAAAATGCCACTCTCACCCCAGCCATGCTCATCATCGCCAATCAAGCGACGACCTGGATCAGCCGAGAGACTCGTCTTTCCAGTTCCCGAAAGACCAAAGAAGAGCGCAACATCACCAGCAGAGCCGACATTGGCCGAGCAGTGCATCGGCAGCACACCATCAGCAGGCAACATGAAGTTGAGAACAGTAAAAATACACTTCTTCATTTCACCAGCATATAGTGTGCCAGCAATCAGGGCCAGGCGCTCCTCAAAGTCAATAATAATCGCTGCCCCTGAGCGTGTACCATGCATTCGCGGATCAGTGTGAAAATTTGGCACGCACAGGATGGTGAACCCAGGGCGATCATTAGTCAAATCGTTCTCGTTAGCACGCAGGAAGAGTTGGCGAGCAAAAAGATTATGCCATGCCAGTTCTGTAATCACCTGAATAGGCATACGATAATCTGGATCAGCGGCAGCAGCAGCATCCAGCACATAGACATCGCGCCCCTGCAAATAGGCCGCCAGGCTACGCCGTACACCTTCAAACGTCTCTGAAGACATGGGGTGATTATTCTCGCCCCACCAGATCTTTGCAGCGTACTCCTCATTTGAGACGATAAATTTATCCTTAGGTGAACGTCCTGTGTACGGTTCCGTTGTAGCAGCAAACGCGCCGTTTGCTGCTAATACCCCCTCTTTACGAGCCAGGGCATGTTCTACCAGGACCGCAGGCGCAAGATTCCAGTTAATATTTCCTAAGTTCACTAACCCATATTCTTCCAGGGCTTTTCTGCTCATCATCATTGTCATGATCTATTTCTCCTTTTAGGGCGCATGGTAACAGCGTTGTTCATATTTGTACTCTTTGTACTCCCTTACGTGGTACACGGCCATGCTTCTGGCCCTATTAATCGATAGTCTATCAAACTTATCACGGGTGCGCAAGGCAAAAATTAGCTATTGCCAAAGTATTCGAATGTAACTGGCTGAAAAATCTCACCACTACATCTTGATTTTCATTAGATTGGTCGCCCTAAATGTAGTAGCAGAACTGGCCTTTGCCCGCTCTATTCAAATCCATTGTAGCAAGCACAGTAAGAGGAGATATATCGTTGATAAAACATTTGTTATGGATTCGGAAAAAAACTTGAATATATTCACCAATATCGCTTGCTACTTTCTGAATAAGCAAGATACAATACAAGTGAACACTTTAGTTAGGAGCGCATGCCATGTTGCAGCACGGAAAAAACCACGCCCGGGGCTGGACTGGCTGGTCAACCATCTCGGCAAATAATGATCTCAGCTTCACTATCTGGCTGACTGGCTTGCCTGGCACAGGAAAAACAACGCTGTCAAAGTTGCTAAAAAAAGCAATTGTTACACGAGGTTACAAGGTAGAAATTATCGACACCAAGATGCTTTCTCGTTGGCTGAATCTCGAACTTCAGATTAGCGAAGAAATTATAGAAGATCATAGCCACACCTTGGGCTACGATGCCTTTATCACCCACATCTGTACTATCCTGTCACATAACGGCATTATTTGTATTACAGCCTCGGTTTCCCCCTATTCAGCAGCTCGCACATACGCACGCGAACAAATACAGCAGTTTATCGAGGTCTATCTACACTGCTCGGATGAACAAAGGCAGAAGCGTCTGAAACAACTCGAAGCTGCTTCTACTCTACCAGCAGACCTTTATCAACCACCATCAGCACCAGAATTGAGTATAGACACCAGTGTTGATTTCCCCGAACTCGGTGCTCTACGCATCATCTCATTTCTTGAACGACATGGCTACCTTGCTCCGTTATGCGAAGATGCGGATACCAAGGATGAAGAGATAGACATTATCAAGGCACGCTTGCAAGCAATGGGCTATTTAGAATAATTCTTTGAGCTGGCGCACATAGGCCACAAACTTATCACCCCTGTCAAATTCATTGAGGAACATACCGAAGCTGGTAAAGCCAGGCGAAAAGAGCAACACATCACCAGGGTGCGTGAAAGATACTGCTGCATTCATAGCGGCAGTAAAGTCATCAAACACGCCATGCACTGGACTGGTGATTCCAAGCTTCTGCGCTGCATCTTGCAAAGCTGGCAGTAACTCGTCTGTGCCTGTTCCTTTCAACAAAATCACATCGCGACATTGTGACACAATCGCCTCCGGCCAATCCTCCAACGGGAGAAACTTAGTGTTGCCTCCCACAACCAGAACTATCGGCCCATCAAAGGCAGCCAGGGCCACGCGGCCTGCCACCGGAGTGGTACTGGTGGCATCGTTGATGTAGCGAACACCATTCACCACAGCGACTTCTTCTAATCGATGTGCAACGCCATGAAAACTCCGCACAGTGGACGCAATAATCTCATCGGGTACACCAAGTAGCCTGGCAGTGGTTGTCGCCAGCAGAATATTTTCAAGATTATGTTTTCCAACCATTGGTGTTTCAGTAAACATGAAAGGGATAAGGTTTGCGGACCCCCGAGGAAAGCTGCCCCCAAGCTCCAGGCTTGTAAACCAGGTCTCCGCCACAGTCTGCTCACCGAAGCAGCGCGTCCACGGATTATCATAATTAAATATCGCGAGATCGGTTGTATGTTGATGGCGGAAGATATTTGCCTTTGCCTCGGCATATTCTTCAATATCCTGGTAGGTATCGAGATGGTCTGGATAGACATTTGTCATTACTGCAACGGACGGGCTTAGCTTATGAGGCGCAAGCCCTTCAAGTTGCCAGCTTGACAATTCAAGTACAACCAGCGTTTGAGGTGTTATCGTTGGGAGAAGAGACAGGGTTTCGATACCAGAAACATTGCCCCCTATCGTCGTGGGAGTGCCATTGGCACGTAGTATCTCGTAAATTAGCGTGGTTGTGGTGGTCTTACCACGTGTGCCAGTGACGCCAATGATACGTCCCATACATGCTTTGAAGAAGAACGCAATCTCCTGTTCGATAGACGCCCCGTTTTCACTGGCAAGGCGCAGATATGGCGAGTCTCGTCGAACACCAGGAACACGAATAACGATTTCGGCCCAGCGAAAATCTTCTTCCCGATGCTTGCCAAGCACATATTCGATTGGCAAACCTGCTAGCGATGCTATGCTCGGTGCAAGTACTTCTGCTGATCTCAAGTCGGTCACACGTACGATAGCACCTTGTTGCGCCGCATACCTGGCAGAAGCGATACCCGAACCGTGCAACCCCAATCCCATTATCAGCACTCGCTTACCTCGTAGATCCATGTCAAGTATTTCCTGGCTCATAGATTTTTACATTTTGCCGAATTATGATAGCAGAATTGCTCCAGAGACACAAACAATGATAATCACCCGAGAAATATGAAAATTTTGTTCTCACTTACAGCAAATGCGCTATAATATATTATGATAGTTCAGTTTCACGTAGCTTCGTTTAATATTCACTTGCGATATACTTCGCAAGTTTGCTCCGAGTACCTAGAAATCACATTAATTATGAACCCAGCGCAACCTGCGCTACTCGAACATATCCTGGAACGCATGCCGGTTGGGGTTGCCATCCTCGATTGTTCCGACCTGCGTATTCTGTATGCAAACTCGTACCTTCTGTCATTGCTCGATCCCGTATGGCGTTCTCAGAGTATAATGGGTCGCACCCTGGATGAGGTAGTGCCTCACGAGGTACGAATAGCAGCCGGACCGCTCTTACAACAAGTTTGTTCTACCGGTCAACTTGTAACCTTCTCCGATCTTCCTTATGAAGGTTTCCTGGAAACACGCGGCCGCACTTATTGGCAAGTATCTATTGAACTCTCATCGAATCTACTATCCTATGTACCATACGAGGGACAGACACATGCAGTAACGCACAACTCAGAGCGTGTGCTACTCATCACTATCGAGGATGTGACCAACCAGGTACGCTCTCGCTTGCACCTGGATGCCATCCATTACATCTCTTCTGCCATGTTAGGGCAATTTGCTCTACCACAAGTTCTCGATAGCATTCTTCAGGCCGTACAAGAACTGGTAGGCTCCAGTCGGTGCGCTATTTTGTTACTTGACCACTCGGTTCCAGGTAGCGAGCTGCGCACTGCCAATCGCCAGGAACAAATACAGGATGAAACAAATCATCGGGACGGCAATGCTCCCAGAGTCAAAGTGGCAGCACAAAAGGGCCTGCACCTTAGCTCACAGGATTGGCATCCAGAGGTTAGCGAGCAGTTGCTGCTAGGCCAGCTTATACGTAACCGCCACTCCTTGATCATTCCAGACACCAGCGCCTGGCCTGATATCGAGTTTCCTTTATTGGACGATGATGGTATACCTCGTCGCCCCGGTTCAGTACTCTCCGTTCCGATTTTCGAGCCAAATCCGAGTAGTAATTCTGGAAAAAGTTCGGGGGTAGGTTTAATACACGAGGAGGGCAATGGATCCACTGGAAAAACAATACTCGGTGCGATTGAGGTTTATCATCGACGAGCACGCGGCCTTCCTATCGAAGAGGTAGACTTATTGGAGCAATTTGCCCTACAAGTCGGACTGGCAATTCAAATCGCTCGCACGGCGGAACTGGCTCAACGCAACCAGGCGCTACAAGCCGCGCAAGCTGCACAGGAGTTGGAAAGTGCACGCATGCAACTTCTTATGAACCGCCTACCCTCTGGTGTAATGCTCATTTCAGCCAATGATAGGCGTATTACTGTCATCAACCGCCTGGCAGTACAGCTTTTGCAACGTATAGGAGTGCCATTAGAGCCATTTGATGACCCTGATCAGGCCGCTGAAAACGCCGTTGGAATAAATATCGAAGATGCTCTACGCGCTATTGCACTCTACGGAGCTTCCGGCTCAATCATCCCCTACGAGGAGCAGCCTCTATTCCGTGCATTACATAAAGGAGAGGCAAGTGAAGTTGAGATGCATGTTACACAATCTGACAATCAGACCCTCTTCTTACTCATCAATGCAGCACCTTTACAGAGCAATGATGGAAGGATTACCGATATTGTCTTAGTTTTGCAAGATATCACGAATCTCAAGGCATTAGAAAGAGCGCGAGAGGATTTCTTTACAACTATGGCTCACGAACTAAAAACTCCTCTTGCCAATATCCGCGCTCATGTAAGTGCCCTCCAGGCTGACGATTTACAGTGGTCGACCGAAGCACAACGCAATTTTTTGGAGACTGCTGATGAACAGGTAGAGCGCCTGGTTAGTATGATCAATCATTTTCTTGATGCCTCGCGTGTTGAAGCAGGAGCGTTACGTCTTGAACTCGAACCAATCCTGCTTCCTGAGATGTTTGAAGACCTGCAAGATCGCTTGGAAGCATTGATATCCTCTTCCCAACGCCGGTTCGAGGTACATGCCCCACTTGATCTACCTGCAGTGCAAGCTGACTATGAACTCATTATGAGTGTGCTCACCAATTTACTCAGCAATGCTTTCCGCTATGCACCCGAAGGCGATACTGTACGCCTTGAAGCCGAGGCCATTTTTGATCCATACTACGATCAAATGGTAGGCGTTGAAATACGGGTAATAGATCGAGGACCAGGTATAACGGAGGAACGGCAGGCGGAACTTTTCACACGCTTTAGCACCTTCGCGGCTATGAGGCGCCCAACAGCAGAACGTCCGGGACAACCTGCCGCAGGGAAACAACAAGAGAGCATTCGTTGGAGTCCAGCGACTGGTCTTGGCCTGTATATAAGTCGAGGCATTATCGAGGCTCATGGCAGCACACTACGTCTCAAGAGCAGTCCAGGAGAAGGAACCACTTTTGCATTTACTCTTGGTATAGCAAGTTCAATCAAGAGTGAGGTTTGATAGGAGAGCATGATGTCCACCTCAGACAAAAAGGCTCGTATCCTTTGTGTCGAAGATGATCTGCAGATGCGCACATTTCTGCTTGCCCAGTTAAAAGCCAGGGGGTTCCAGGCACAAGCAGTGAGCGATGGTGCTCAGGCCATCGATCTTGCTGCCACCTTTCGGCCCCAATTGATCCTGCTTGATCTCTCTCTTCCTAAGCTAGACGGACTAGCATTTTTGAGACGCTTGCGTGAATGGAGCAGTGCGCCCGTTATCATTCTGTCAGCCCGCGACGAGGAACTGGTGAAGATCAAGGCCCTCGATGAGGGTGCTGACGACTACTTGACCAAACCTTTCAGCTTGAATGAATTGCTTGCCCGTGTGCGCGTGGCGCTGCGCCGAGCCGATGAAACCGAGCGCCTCCGCAGTGGCTTAAATGATGTACAACGCCCTGTGTATCGATGTGGAGGAGAGAATGGGCTTACAGTAGATTTTGCCCATCGTATAGTTCGCTCAGGTGGTAAAGAGGTTCATCTTACCCCCACCGAATACGATTTGCTCTATGAACTCACACGCAGTGCGGGAAAAGTATTGTCACATCGCGAACTTTTGCAGCGAGTCTGGGGGCCAGATTATAGGAGCGAAAATACCTACCTACGCACATTTATGCGTCACCTGCGTCGTAAGTTAGAACCTGACCCGGCACAACCGCGCTTCCTCCTAAATGAGTTGGGTGTTGGCTACTTTGTCCCACCCCCTGATGCCTAAATGAGGCGTAAGTATTCGATAGCTAACCTGATGCCGGTGCGACCGGCAGAGATTAGTAGCCTTCTGTCTGCGTCAGGCGCACCTTGCCCCAGAAGAGACGATAGGTGACGACAAAGTAGATGATGGCCAGCACTATGCCAATGCTCCACCAGGCTAATCCTACCGCCTGGCCATACTGGGATCCCGAA
>Ga0099830_10001353_pt1 | contig 12339 bp, 14 predicted proteins | sample CZO8metaG_4_FD_79337 | JGI IMG/M metagenome (GOLD analysis project Ga0099830, IMG submission 79337) | Vadose zone soil microbial communities from the Eel River Critical Zone Observatory, Northern California, USA - CZOApr15con2H3.8 metaG | ecosystem: Environmental > Terrestrial > Soil > Vadose...
CGATGACGCGGCCGCTCGTCTCCTTATCTCTCCCCCGGGGGCTCCCGGACGCGGCTCGAGAGCAGAATCGCCTGTTGCAGCGATGCCGGTGAAAGATGCATCTAGCGCATCGTGGTGGTCAGGTCGGCGTGTCCGGCCAGCTCCTGAATCGCTCTGACCGCCGCGCCGCGCATCGCGAGATGCGACCAGAACGTGTGCCGCAGGATGTGCACACCCGCTCGTCACCGGAAGTCCAGCGCGGGCTTGCGCTCGCTGCATCCAGCTTCGCAGCGAGTTGGCGGAGACCGCGCTCCCTTCGCGCTGGTAGAGCACCCTCGGTCCGCGCACGGTGCCGGATCGCGTTCAGCGCGGCGGCGAGCGTCGAGGTCATCGGCACACGCCTCGCCTTGCCGCTCTTCGGAGCCGTGATCTGTTCCTTCCAGTCCGACTGGCGCACCGTGATCAGGTCGCGTTTGAAGTCCACGTGGTGTGAGCGAACAATCGAGAGCCGAAGGTGAGTCGAGACGGCTCGCAGATTTCGTGCGCGAGCATAGCGCCGAGATTCTCGCGGACTGGGAATCGCGTGTCCGCCGGCTGCAGGCGCAGCGTGACCAGGCCCGGGATCGCCTTGAACGAAGCGTTTCCGGTGCATCCGCTCTCGCTCCCGGTGACGATGAAGCAAACGAGAGTGGCGTCTCCGCGCCGGCGATCCCGATCAGCGCCGCCGGCGGATTTCGCCCGTGCGCAGACGGCTGTACACGGCAGTGGCGAAGAGAGGGCCCCACGGCGGCGAGATCTCCGCTAGGACGCGCGGGACGTCGACGAACGACGGCGTGCGCTTCGGCACACGCCGTGGCTGCTCTTCCGAGACGAGGTTGGGCCAGTGTACTGCTCGGCGGGGAAGGCTATATTGATCGCGGTCCGCAAGTATCCCGAAGGTCCGGTGTTCGCGAAAGGCGGGTAGTACATGGGGCCTTCCTCCGGCCCGCGTCTGTCTGAAGGCGCGAACGATCTCGGGCACGGTTAGCTCGACTTCTCTCTCCCCTATCTCTCCCCCGACAGGGACAAGTCCGGACGGACTCCGTCAAGACCTGTCGAGTCGTTGTTGACGGTCCGCGGCCTCGGATTCCCTCACGAATTCGGCTTTGGCGTGTGTCGTCGCGGGGTTGTCATTAATCGCCTGGTACAGTTCGAATCTCTGTGGGGACGCCACCTTCCTTGTTGATTTCCTTCCGGATTTCTCAGCCAGGAGTCTGGGTCTCCAGAAGGTCTCCACGCTCCTCCGGCGTGGCGGGCCGATCGAGGACGGCGATGGCCGCCTCCTTCGAGCCCTTGGCCAGGTGCATGTAGCGCATCGTCGTGGTCAGGTCCGCATGGCCGGCCAATTCCTGGATCACCTTCGCGGGCACGCCGCGCATGGCGAGGTGCGAGCAGAAGGTGTGGCGCAGGATGTGGATCTGGCCCTTGTTCACGGCGAGACCAGCTTGCCGCTGGGAGCGCTCCATCCAACTCCGCAGCGTGGTCTCGTCCACCGCCGAGCCATCGCGCTGGAAGAAGACGCGATCGCCGCGGAGGTGCCGCATGGCCGTGAGCGCCTTCTTGAGCGCCTCAGTCATGGGCACCACACGGGAGCGTCCGCCCTTCGGTGCGACAACCTCGCCTTCCCACTGGCCGCGGCGCACGGTGAGCTGACCGCGCTTGAAGTCCACGTCGGACCACTCCAGCGCGACCATCTCGCCGCGGCGCAGACCGGCATGGCCGCCAAGCAGGACGGCCGCAGTGGCCTCGGGCCCGACCTCCCTCGCGCCCGCGACGAGCCTCTCGAAGTCCTCAGGCTCGTAGAAGGGCAACTCGGGCAGTGAGTGCCGGAGCAGCTTCACCGTGACGGGCAACGTCTCCATGACCTGCCACTCGACCGCCACCTTGAGCAGCTTGGTGAGCACCGTCAGGATGCAGTTCACCGTCTTCGGATTGAGGTGGACGAGCTTCGCCTTCAGCCTCTGGACGTCCTCGTGCTTGATCTCGTCCAGTCGCTTCCGGCCCAGCTGCGGGACCAGGTACTTCTTCAGGATCATCTTCTTGCTGGCGATTGTGCTGGGCTTCTGCCGGCTCGCGATCGCGAACTCCTGGACGAATCGCGTCTCGAACTCCGCCAGCGTGGGCACCTCCTTCGGTTTCGTGCCGCGGTGAAGCAGCAGCTCGGTGAGGCGCTGCTGTCCCCAGCGAACAGCAGCGTCCTTCGTCGCGTCGGCGAGCCGTACCCGGCTCCGCTTCGTCCCCCCATCCGGCAGCCGCGCGACGACGTCCACTTCGTACCCCTTCGCCTTTCCGTCCTCGTACTTCCGTACTGACACGCTCATCGTCGGTCCTCCGACGACTGCGCGCCCTTCTCGTGCAACCATTCTAGCAGGGCGATCTGACGGACCAGCACTCTGCGTTGGACTCGAACGACGCCAGGGAGATGCCCGCGCTGGATCAGAGCGTAGACCGCCTTGCGCGTCGTCCGGAGCGCTTCGGCGACTTCGTCTACGGTCAGCAAGGGCGGCAGCGTCATGGACCTGGCGGCCGGAAGCGCTGGGCTGGCGCGCCCCTCCGGTACGTTCGCGATTCGATCGCTCCGGCGCCGCCCGCGGCCGAACTCACGGCTCGTAAACTTCCTCCGCTCGCTCGCTCGACGGTCCCGGACGACTCTCCGCTCAAGAACGGATCCACCCATCGATCCCCCCTACGAGAGCCCATATGCCCAGGTATACATCCGCATATGAGTGCACTTGCTGTCAATACTCGTAGGACGTATAGGTACCTTCATGCCCCGAGAACCAGACAGCGCCGAGTTCGTTCTCATCACCGCCCGAATTCCGCCGGACATGGACCGCCGCCTCGAGCGATGCCTCACGCGTCTCAACGAGTCTCAACCAGGAATGCAGGCAAAGCTGAGCACGATCATCCGTATGGCCCTCGCCCGTGGACTTGTTGATCTCGAGCAGGAGTTGTTCGCCAAGCCGAAGAAAGGGTGAACTCTCGCCCGCAAGACCTAGTCTGTTGGCCCAGCGTCGGCATGGCACAGTCGACGGGCTGAATAGACCCGAGCGAGGCCGTGCGCCCACGCAATTGACTTAAACGCCGATCAACAGTTCCATACGGCCGCCGGTAGTACACCCTGCAACGGGAATGTGATGCATGCCGACAATACGCTCTTCAGGTAGCCGAGCATCTCCAGGCCGGCGTCGCAGGCGACGGAAGTCGTCCGGAGGGTGGTTCGCAGGGTGGTTCGGCGCCTCATCAGAAAGGTCGTCAGCGCATGTACTAGCTCGCGAACCACCCTGGTGACGAGGCACGTGATGAGTTTGAACGACGGAAGTCCTTGATATGTGCGGGCGAGGCTGGTCCCCCGCCCCCCGCCAAAGAGCGCGACGTGTGAGCGACACCGGCCCCGACCCCTCCCTCCCAACGACCTGGATGGAGGGGTCGGGGCCGGTATCAAGGTCACCTTGAACGGCGGGGGGCGGGGTGGCCAGTTTGGGACTGGCAAGAAGGTGTAAGAGGGAGGTGGCTTTTTGGGGCCGGGGAGATCAGGAAACGTGCAAGAGGGAAGGGTGAGGGTTTTGTAAAGAGAAGGGCCGAGGAAGGCTGCCGGGAAGATCGGAGGTGGAAGCCGCCTAGGGGTTATGTCAGCGAGGAAGAACGGCTCGTGCGTGAGTGGCGACTAGGGACAGGGGAGATTCACGACAGCGAAGGAGGGCGCGTGCGGTCAAGGCATCGGTGACGACCGAGGAGAGGGAAGCGGCAGGGGGCATGCGCAGTCTGGGATGGTGGCGGATGATGAGGTTGGGCAGCGTTCAGACTGAATGAGAGGATGGACGCCGCGGTCGATCGGAGGGGGCGGTGGTCCAGGTAGCGCACGTGGTCGTGGCTTCCCACGAAGGACAGGACCGCGTGGAAGTGATGCGTCTGGGAGACGCGACCGTCATGGTCGTCGCCGATGGATCAGGAGGCATGTCCGGAGGTGCCCAGGCGGCGGAACATGCGTTACGAGAGATCATGAAGGTCGCACGGAGGAAGACATTGTCCGAGCAGGCCTCGTGGACCTCGATGCTCGCGGACGCGGACAGCGAAGTTGCTCGCCGTACTGGACAGTGCGCGGTGGTGGCCGCAGCCCTCGTTGCGGACCGAATCGTCGGCGCGAGCGTGGGTGATTGCGGCGCTTGGCTCGTGGGCGTGAATGGCATTGACGACCTGACCGCTACACAGGTCCGGAAGCCACTTCTTGGAAGTGGAGAGGCGCTGCCTGTTGCCTTCGAGGCCATTCTTCGCGACGCGACCCTGCTGCTGGCGAGCGATGGCCTGCTGAAGTATGGCCGGCGCGATCGTATCGCGGTCCTGGCACGGGGCGCAGACCTGCAGGTAGCGGTCCGGCAGCTCGCTGAGTTGCCGCGATTACGCTCCGGCGCTCTGCCGGATGATGTGGGCGTGATCCTGTGCCGCTCCTAATGCTCGACTTGCGCGTTGCGGTCTTCTCGTCTGCGGTGACGCTGGCTCTCGCTGCAGGAGCAGTCGAGCCGCGGCGCCCTGGACAGGACTCGTTCCTGACTCGCGCCGTTTTCGCAGAAGGCCGGTTGTGGATGCGCTCGGACGCTGGAATTGTATTCAGTGTTGCGCAGGGTGAGCTGCAGCGCCGCGAGGAATCGCTGCCAGGAGCGGTCCTGGACCTGTGCGCGAGGAACGGCCAGCTGGTCGTGCTCACGTCTGCGAAGGGCGCCTGGACGCTCCGCAGGCGCGAGGGCAATGACTGGATAGCGGAGACATCAATCGATGCCGGAGGGGGGTTCGGCACTCTGCATTGCACTGTCCACGACGTCACCGTTGTGACGCCGAACAGGGTGTTTCTCATTCGCGACGGCAGAACGAAAGCGGTCATGCTTTCCCGACCGCTCCCGGGCGCCCTGGCCTCGAGCCTCCACGTCGAGGGCGATCGGTTGTTCGTGGGCCTCAACCGGGGCGAGTTTGGCGGCGGACTCCTGCGAGTGGACCTGAGGACGGGGCGTGTCGCCGCGGTCGACCGAAAAGCGAACGAGCTCTGCGGGGGCCCGCTGAACTCGGATTGCGATCCCGTCCATGGGGTTGCCGCCGAGCCATGGAAGCCCGGGTGCGTCGTAGCGGCGATCGGCCTGGTTCACATGATGAGTCACGGCCGTCTCGTCGAGATCTGCGGCGACGACGTCCGTACGCTCCTGTCTCGGCCGTACAAGACCGGTACATCCGGAGGGAGGATTGGACGCGACGACTTCGTGACCGTGGCCTTTTTCGGCGTGGCCCGCTCAGGCGCCGAGCTCCTCGCCGCTGGCGTCGACGGTCTGTATCGGGTGTCGGCCCAGGGGGCCGAACGCGAGCCGCTCCCTGCATTCAAGGACGTCGGCGGGATCAAGGTGAGCTTCGAGGCACCGGGCGTTGTTCTCGTGCTTACCGACGTGAACGCCAGGAAATCACTGAGCGGTAGCGTGCCGCTGGTTGTCTCGCGCGACTGAGCTGCCACTGGCGATATTGGCTCCCCGGCCGCGGGATAGGATGCGAGCGACTACGATGTCCGGCACATCATCTTGTCCGTTAGTAACGGACATGGCATCATATCGGACACGATGTTGTCTGCTGATGAGCTCGAGCCCTACCTGGACCACCTCCGAAGCCTCCCCTTCGTGCGGGCTGCGAACGCCGAAGTCTCCCGCATCAGCCAGGCAGATGGGGGCCTGGATGCGGTGGTACGGCTGAAGACTCCAAAGGGCATGCGTCGGCTCTACGCGGAGATCAAGCGGACGCATCTCAGCTATGAGCTCGCCGGTCACGTGGTGTCTCAGATGCGCCACTCGCGGTGGAAGCCCTCCATTCTGATGACGCCCTACGTCCCACCGCGACTCGGTCAGTTCCTTGAGGAACGCGGTATCAATTACGTGGACAGGGTCGGAAACTGTTTTCTGTCCCTGTGGCCCGACTTTCTGGCGCGCGTCGAGGGTAGGCGTCGGCCTCCGCGCGATCTCCCGCGCGCGACGCTTCGGGCCCCAAGCTACCAGGTTCTCTTTGCGCTGCTGGCGCGCCCCGGGCTGGCGAACGCTTCCGTCCGAACGCTTGCCGAGAACGCGGGCGTTGGAAAGACGGCGGCGGCTGAGATGGTTCGGCGGCTTGAGTCCGAGGGGTATCTCGGTCGCACCACCAGTGGGCGCCAGCTGCTTGAGCGCGACCGGCTGCTGGAACGTTGGCTCACAGGCTACGCGGATGTACTGCGCCCATCGCTTGTCCTCGGGCGCTTTCGAACTCCGGAACCGAATGCCGCGGAGGTTGAAGCTACACTCGAGAACGTGCTCGGGGACGCGAAGTCTTGGGCGTGGAGTGGCGGCGCGGCTGCCTTCCGCCTGACAGGGCACTTCCGAGGCGAGGACTCGGTGCTCTGGATTTCCGAGCCAACGTCCGAGCTTCTGCGGAGGCTGAAAGCGCTGCCGGCGAAGGATGGGCCGCTGACCATCCTTCGGCCGAAGGGTGCCCTCATGCTGGAAGGAGCAAAGTTGCACACCGCTCACCCGCTCCTGGTCTATGCGGAGCTGCTGACCCGCCCATCCGACCGTGCGGCCGAGGCGGCTGAGGAAGTCCGCGTGAAGTACCTGAAGTACCTGGAGCCGGCCAAGTGACGTTCACCCCGGGACAGGTCGCTGCATTGAGAAATCTGCGCGAGCTCTGGCCCGACACGCCGTTCGTGCTCGTCGGAGCGTCGGCTCTTGGCTGTTTCCTCGACTTTCGCTGGCGTGCCACGAACGACATCGACATCTCGGTCTCGATCGAAGTCTATGAGCTGCCCGCGGGACCCGATCGGCTGCCGGGATGGGCGGCTGATCCGCGCGCCGAGCATCGGTGGCTGGCGCCGGAAGACGTCAAGGTCGACATTCTGCCTGCCGGTCCGAAGTTGCGCCGCGCGGGTACCCTTCGTTGGCCGCGCACTGGCAACGAAATGAGTCTGCTCGGCCAGCGGCTCGCATTCGAGCAGGCGCGCGACGTGCAAGTGGCATCGGACCTCAGCATCCGAGTTGCGCCCGTACCGGTCGTCTCTGTGCTGAAGATGGTTGCCTATCAGGATCAGCCTCAGGCGCGAACACGCGACCTAGAGGACCTGGCGCACATCTTCGACGGGTATGTCCCAGCCGAGGATCAGCGCCGGTACTCTGACGAGGTCCCCGAGGCGGGAATCGAATTCGAGGTGATCAGCGCGTACCTGCTCGGGCGCGACATCGGTGCACTCGTAAACAGCGAAGAGCGCGCAGCCGTCGCGAGCTTCACCGCGAAGGTCCGCGACGAGAACGACCCCCATGCCGCGCAAGCGCGCATGGCCAACGTTGCTCCCGTATCGTGGCGACGCGACCCTGAGGCGCTGCTCGCCCGCCTCGACGCGTTCGAACGGGGACTGAGCTCGCCTACCTCGCCTGGAGCGCCACCGTGAGCCGACCTGGGGAAGCGCCGATTCACTCCTACGGGTCGGGTCCGAGACAAGCAGCCGCTATCCTTGAGTCTCGAACGTGATAAGCGGGGACACTCCGCGCACGGAGGGGTCGATGCCGAGGAAGGGAACATCGCAGCCGCAGCAAGGCGCGCCGACCGTCAGCGCTTCGCAAGGCGTGCGCATGATTAAGCAATTGATCGATCGAGGCCGGACGCTGGCGCAAAGCCCGGTTGCGCGCGACGATTTCGAGCAGTGGAGAATTGAGGTCGAACAGACACTCTCGGACGCCCTCGGGCAGAACCATCCGGCGATTTGGTCTGTCGTCAATGCGAGTGCGAAGCCTGGACCTACGATCGTACTCGGGGACGACTACGTGAGGCCCACGGAGGCCGAACAGGCTGAAGAGCGAGCTGCCGATGTAGGCATGCAGATCAAGTTGCTGACGGGACACGTAACGAGTCTGGAGGCACGCGCAGCGGCGATCGAGAAGCCCCCGTCTGTAGTTCCCGCCGGCGAAGCGCCCCCTGCATCGAGTCCGGACAGTCCTGGAGCGCTTTCACGACGTTGCTCGGCAACTCCGCAGACGCCACGATGGACGAGAGACCCTTAGAATAGCCGACGAGTACGATGTCCAAGATCTTCTGCACTGTCTCCTGCTCATCGACTTCCAGGATGTGCGGGCAGAGGAGCACACGCCAAGCACCGCAGGGGCTCATGGGCGAATGGATTTGGTCCTGAAGCCCGAACGTATCGTCGTAGAGGTCAAAATGACCCGCGACAAACTCGGCGACAAAGCCATAGGCGAGCAACTCCTCGTCGACATTGGCCGCTACGAGAGACATCCCGATTGCGGGGCCCTCGTTTGCTTCGTGTATGACCCAGAGAGCCTCCTAAGGAACCCACGCGGATTGGAGGCCGATCTGACTAAGCAGGTGAGCCCGGCGTTCCACGTGATGACCGTTGTCCGGCCACGGTAGCTGCTTCGCCCGCGCCTCGAGGTGGCGCAGGCCGATGCCCATGCACCCGACGCCCTCGCTGCGGCGCAAGCCGATTCCCTGAGCGTGCTACGGGGCGATCGTCCCCAGGCGGTCAGGATCAAGAGGCAGGCCGCTTACCTCGAGGGCTTTTCCCTCCACGCCGGAGTGCACCTGCACGCGAACGATCGCGAGGGCCTCGCGCATCTGTGCGGCTATGGTGTGGGCGTCGATGTAGCGGCGGATCTCCGCGCGCAGCTCGGCGACGCTGCTGAACGTGCCCCGGCGCACGGCCCGCTTCTCCAGCTGGGAGAACCAGCTCTCAACGGCGTTGAGCCACGAGGCGCTCGTTGGAGTGAAGTGCAGCTTGAACCGTGGATGCATCTCGAGCCAGCGGTTCACTTCGGGCGTCTTGTGCGTGCTGCTGTTGTCGAGGATCAGGTGCAATTCGATGGAGTGCACGTGGGCGCGATCGATTTGCTTGAGGAAATCGAGAAACTCCCTTGCGCGGTGCTTTTCCGTGATCCGCCCGAGTACGTCGCCGGTCGCGACGTTGAATGCGGCGTAGAGGCTCGCCGTTCCGTGCCGCTTGTAGTCGTGCGTCCGCCGCTCGATTTGGCCCGGCCTGAGCGGCAGCATCGGCTGCGTGCGATCCAGCGCTTGAATCTGCGTCTTCTCGTCCACCGAAAGGACAACTGCATTGTCCGGCGGATTGAGATAAAGGCCGACCACGTCGACGACCTTCTCGCTGAAGCGCGGGTCGTTGCTGATCTTGAAGGACTTGATGCGGTGCGGTCGCAGGTCCGCGGCCTTCCACACCTGCCCGACCTGCCATCTGGTCACGCCCGCATACTTGGCCATCAGCGTGAGGCTCCAGTGCGTCGATTCACGGGGCACGCGGTGCGTGGTCCAATCGAGAATCTGCTTGGCCTTCTCGGGCGTCATCTTGCGGGGCTGCCCGGGCCGCGGGAGGTCCTTGAGCCCGTCGACGCCATCGCTCCGGTAGCGCGACCGCCACTTGTAAACGGTGAGTCGCACCACGCCGAGTTGCTCGGAGATCGCCTCCGCACTGAGGCCCTCTGCGCTCAGCAAGATGATCCGCGCTCGCTCAGCGTGGCTTCTCCGCGTAGTCGCAGCGCGCTGCCAACTCTGCAGCTCTCGTCGATCACTCTCGGAAACGGGAAGTCGTGTCGCCTCGGGCATCCGCAGCGTAGATCATACTCCATGGCGTATGGCAAGCGGATTAAGCGAATGGGACACTAGATGGCGATATGGGCGTCAGCTCGGGAGCTGCCCTGACTGCGTCGGCTGCGACGCTCCGCTGCCGCACCTCGTCGGGGTCGAGCCCTCGGTCGATACCGTGCGGGATAACGGCTTGGCCCGGTTCGAGGGTCAGCTTCCTGCCGTCGAGGTAAACGTCCACGATGTCTTGCTCGAACGACACGAACCCCGACACGCGGGCCACCTCGGGCCATGCCTCGACGTAGGACCAGGCGGCACGCTGGTTCTGCCCGATGTCGTAGTAGCTGGCCAGGCCCTTGTACGGGCAGAACGTCTGTCCCTCGACCGGCGTCAGGGCCGACTCGTCGACGTCGTCACGGGGGACGTACCAGCGGGGCGCGAAGCCCGACTCGTAAAGCACAATCGGGCGCCGCGTCTCGGCGATGACCCGGTTCCCGTCACGCACGACGAGGTGCCGCGAGGTCTGCCGGATGTCGTTGCGGTGGTAGAGATCCGCCGCATGACCCACGATGCGCTCGTCCTCTTCATAGAAGGCGTCCATCGATCGCCAGGCGAAGGCGACCCGGTCCTGCAACATGGTCGCGTAGCTCGGCAGGTCCGTGTACTGCCATGCAGCCCGCTGCGCATGCTTGTCCCCGACGCGAACGCTGAACCACGCGGTCGGCCCGAGATCGCGATGTCTCGTCGTGCGCGTCTCCGGCACGAGCACGTCCCCGCGGACGTGGTCCAGCGGGAAGAACGCGACCGGGTAGCGGTCCGGCTCGTGGAGCAGAACGACGTCCTCGCTTTCGACCACCCACTGCCCGCCGAACCGCACGCGCATCCGCCGGCGGAGCGGCTCGGCGAACAGCAGCCGCTCCGGCAGCGGATCAGCCACGAGGAACTGCCCCACCGACCTGGTCGCCAACGGTCCTTGCTGCCATGCCAAGCCCATCGCCTTCTCCTTTCCTCGCCACTCGAATCGCGACCATAGGTCGTGTCACCGGGTTCCGTTCACTCGACCCTGCTCGCTTGTGAGCCAGCCTCTCGGTAGAAGCTGCGGATCCCATTTCGAGCGCGCGGATGGACGTAACCGGCATGACGAAGCTCGTGTCGCGGCGATGAGAAACTGCCGCGGAGGACTCCGCCCGCGATACGCCGCCGGAGTTCTTGCTTCGGGGTGGAAGACTCTGACTCATGACCAATGTCCTCCTCCTACTGACCCCGGGCGTTGCCCGTGAACACCTGAGAACTGACAGGTCTCAGGGGGGTTACAGCCCCCACGTTAGGGCGCGACGTGTAACTTGTCAAGCACCACATTTCAGGTTACACTGGGCCTTACTTCAATGCTTCTGACACCGTGTCCATGAAACGGTCCCGCTTGAGACCGCCCGCAGAATCGCGCGCCCTGTTCTTGGCAGGTCATCCTGCGCTTGATTTTCTGAACACGCGGATGCGGGTGAATCGCGAGTTGGTGGACTTTTTGCAGAGCGACGAGGACGTGCTGCGTTGGCTCAAACAAGCCGGATTGCCTGTCGCAAAGATCCGCCCGTACACGGCTCCAATCTCCCTCGTGGATGCCGCGCGAACGCTGCGGGAGAACATCCGGTCGCTAATAGAGAGACGAAAGGCCGGGCAGCGAGGAGATCCGTCGGTCCTCAACGGTTTCCTGGCTGAGGCGCAGAGCCATCCCCGACTGGTCTGGAACAAGCCGCGCTCGCTGACGATTGAGCGAGTGAGGCGACAGGACACGGCGGCGGGGATTTTGGCACCCGTAGCAGAAGCTGCTGCTGACCTGCTGGCGACGTGCGACTTTACTCTTGTGAAACGCTGTGAAGACGAGACCTGCGTACTATGGTTCTCCGATCAGACCAAATCGCACCACCGCCGTTGGTGCAGTACAGTGCTGTGCGGAAACCGCCACAAGGTTGCCGCCTACCGAAAGCGACGTCGTGCGGAAGGTGCGTGACGCGTCGACGTGGATTTGTTGTCAACGCCGATCTCAATTGCACGCTCAGCCCTCAGGCAGCTTGTTCGACAGCAGGCGCCTTGGTGTGTCCCATAATGAGATCGGCTGCCTTCTGCGCCTGCGCCGCAGCGAGAACCACCATGCGCGTATCGTTCTGAAGCGCCTTCAGCCACCCCGCGATGTACGAGGCCGACTCGGCAAGGGTCGCCGCGTCGATGCCGCAGTGTCCGCAGATGAACGCCCATCCCCCCTCGCGGGCGCTACGTCGGCTGGCCGCTGCTGCGACTAGCGCCCTGACCGGCGGCGTGGCTTCCGCACGGCGCGGACCCGGCCGCTCTCGCCACCGCCGGCGTAGACGAGGTCGCCCTGGTCCGACTCCAGCCCGCTCACCCCCATCCCCTCGGGCATCGTCAGGCGGGTCAGCACCTCGCCTGTCTCGGGGTCGACCTGGCGGATGTCGGCGCCGTCGCCTTCCCAGGTCCCGTGCCAGAGCTCGCCGTCCACCCAGGTGACTCCGGTGACGAAGCGGTTCGACTCGATCGTGCGCAGGATCGCGCCAGTGTCGGGATCGATCTGGTGGATCTTCCGGTCGCGGTATTGCCCGACCCACAGCGTACCCTCGCCCCAGGCCAGCCCCGAGTCACGCCCGCCGCCGGGGGCCGGGATCGTCGACAGGACCTCGCCGGTCGCCGGATCGATCTTGTGGATGCGGTCGC
>Ga0099830_10001359_pt1 | contig 12307 bp, 14 predicted proteins | sample CZO8metaG_4_FD_79337 | JGI IMG/M metagenome (GOLD analysis project Ga0099830, IMG submission 79337) | Vadose zone soil microbial communities from the Eel River Critical Zone Observatory, Northern California, USA - CZOApr15con2H3.8 metaG | ecosystem: Environmental > Terrestrial > Soil > Vadose...
CAGCAAAACCACTTGCAGCAGGATGACTCCCGCGAGCAGCACCAGCGATTTGTGTCGAGAGGGAATGGCAACCATTGGCTTTGGTAGCACGGGCTTCAGCCAGTGCTCTCTTCCTTCAATCAGCGAAGACTTGTAAAAAGCTGCCGCCGCTCTTAGTCAATGCAAACCTGCCGCAGCAATTTGAAGTCGCTCAGCATTTTCCCAGTGCCCAGCACCACCGACGCCAGCGGATCGTCGGCGATCGAAACGGGCAAACCGGTCTCCTCGCGAATGCGCTTGTCCAGATTTTTCAAGAGTGCGCCGCCGCCCGTCAGCACGATGCCGCGGTCGCTGATGTCCGCGGAAAGTTCCGGAGGCGTGCGCTCCAGCGCCACGCGCACCGCGTTCAAAATCGTCGCCACGCATTCGCTCAGGGCTTCACGGATTTCGCTGTCGTCGATCGTCACCGTGCGTGGCACGCCTTCGATCAGGTTGCGGCCCTTTACTTCCATCGTCAGCGGTTTTTCCAGCGGATACGCGGAACCAATCTCCATCTTGATCTGTTCCGCGGTGCGTTCGCCGACCAGCAGGTTGTACTTGCGCTTCAGGTATTGCATCACCGCCTCGTCCATTTCGTTGCCGGCCACGCGCACGGAACGCGAGTACACGATGCCGCTCATTGAAATGACCGCAATATCCGTCGTGCCGCCGCCGATGTCCACAACCATGTTGCCGGACGGTTCTTCGATCGGCAGCCCCGCGCCGATGGCCGCGGCCATGGCCTGCTCGACGAGGAATACCTCGCTGGCCCGCGCGCGGTACGCGGAGTCCTGCACGGCGCGCTTTTCCACCGGAGTGATTTCGCTTGGCACCCCGATCACAATCCGCGGATGCACCAGCACGCGCCGGTTGTGCGCTTTCTGAATAAAATACGTCAGCATTTTTTCGGTGACTTTGAAATCCGCGATCACGCCGTCTTTCATCGGCTTGATGGCCACTACATTGCCCGGTGTGCGCCCCAGCATCTCTTTGGCTTCGCGCCCCACGGCCACGACTTCTCCGGTGGATTTGTTGATGGCCACGATCGAAGGCTCATTCACGACAATGCCTTTGCCGTGCGCGAACACCAGCGTGTTTGCCGTGCCCAGATCAATCGCCAGGTCGGAAGAAAACAAACTGAACACCGACCTCATGTTGTAACCGTTCTTGTTCATCCCCACATCCCCCTGCGGAGAAGCTCGCTCCGCTGCCCGGCCGGCAATAGCGCTGACCTTGGTTCGGCCAGCCCAAAGAACTATTGTCTCCGGACACTACGGCAAGTGCAAAGGCGCTGGCGTCTTTCCTCGGAAACCTTACTTCGGCACCACGATGGACACCTGTTTCATCGCCGTTCCACCCCGGCGATTCGACCCGATGATCGAAATCGTGTGCTGGCCCGGCTCCAGTTGCTGCGTGAAATGCCGGAACGTTCCGTCCGGTGAAATATTCGGCACCGACTGGCCGTTCACGATCAGCGCAGCTCCGGGTTCCGTCCTGCCCATGATCTCCGCCACGTGCCCGTGCAACTGCGTGCCGTCGATTTCCAGCACCATGGCTTGCGCCTTGCCCTGCGCGACCAGCGTAAATTTGAAGATCTCGCTCACGTCGCTGTTTTGTTTTTTTCCGTCCGTCGCGATGACATTCCAGAAGTATTCTCCCGAATCCAGCCCGCTGATGTCCGCCGATGTTCCGCTTACTTTGGCTTCCTTCACCGTTTTCGTGAACATCGCCGTCGTGCTCACCCGCACCGTGTAAGAGGCCGCGTTCGGCACTGCCTTCCATTCGAAATGCACCGGGAAAAGTTTCGGGCTCTCCGCAACGATCGGCGCCAGGTTCAGCGGCTCCACAAGATCAGGAGGCGCCAGCACGATTGATTTTTGAATCGCGCCGCCGTTGGGAATGGTAAGTTTTTCGAACGGTGCCAGATCGATCTTCTCCTGGCCGCGCTGCACCTGCGCACTGCCGCTGGAAACCAAGATCTCGCTTTCCCTCCTCTCGGGATCCGATTTTACAGCCGCGCGGCTGTTGGAGTGCAGTTGCGCATTGACGTCCTCGGTGCTGACCCCGGCCCTCGAATCCGGGGAGCTCCAGTTCGGCGTCCTTAAATCGACTTGGCCGTGGTTGATGCTCACTGCCACGCTGGTCGGTTTGTTGCTTTCCGTAGTGTTTTCTTCGACGGTCACGAGCGTATCAGGCTTCACCGTGTAAATCGTGCCGTCGGCAAACGTAATGCGCGCGTTGGCGTCGGATCCCGTTTGCACGAGGTCGCCTTTATCAAGCACGGTGCGGAAGTCCGCCTCCACCCATCGTACCGAGTTCACTTTTTTCACTTGGACTTTGCCGTCCAGGTTGACGAACTTGGCGTGTTTTTGGTCATCGCTCAGCGTTCCCTTGTCCGGGCCGCTCACTTGATCATTAATCTTCTTGAGTACCGCCGCATACAACTCGGGTTTCGCGAGGTACACACCCGCGCCGATGATCGACACGGCTAGCAGAACGTAAGCGATCACCGTCTTGTAGGTGACCGCCCTCCAGTACAATTCGACGTGCGGCGCCTTCTGGTGGGCCGGTGCCTGTTTCGTGTCCATGGGTGCTTGTGTTTTCACGGGCGATTGCGCTCCGAATGCTCCAATTTTTCAATCTAACACACCGGTTCGTCCGTGCCCATTTTGCGCGCTCGCCCGTAGTCAAACTGCAAATAGCGGATGCACACTGCTCCAAACTGTACCTTTGGCCAGTCCGGGAATCACTAACGGTAGGAGTCGGCTTGTTGCAGGCGCGGCGGGCGGATTCCGCATGCCGGCGAGAGATGGCGTCCCGCTTCTTGATTGTATTTGAGCCGCATGCCCGTATCTTCTATAATATAAAGTTTGTCCACGGACTCGGGAGACGCATCGGATGGCTGGCGCACTTGACAACAGGAAAACGGGGACTCGGATTCTCCTGGGAGCGGTCGTTCTGCTCCTTGGCGGCAGCATGCTCTTGTATCTTGTTCCGACGACCCCCGGAACCGGCGAGGCATCCACCGATACTGTCGCCAAAATTGGCGATCAATCGGTCAGCCTTCAGGAGGTGCGCCAGAAGGTCAATGAATACGAGCAGCAGCGCCAGATTCCCAAGTTCTTCGAATCCCGCCTCGCCCTCGAAATCTTGCAGAACCTTGTCTTTCAAAAGGAGATTGAATACGAAGCTAAGCGCCTCGGAATTACCGTTTCCGACCAGGAGCGCGCCGACCGCATCCGCCAGTTCCTGCCCACAGCCTTCAATGGCGGCACCTTTGTTGGCATGGACCGCTATGCCGCGGAAGTGCAGGCGCGGTTCCAATTACCCGTCGCGGAGTTCGAAGAGTTAATCCGTCAGGGCTTGCTCGAAGAGAAATTCCGCAAGCTCGTCACCGACGGCATCAGCGTCGGTCCCGCCGAACTGCAGGATGAGTTTCGCATCAAGAATGAAAAGGTGAAGCTGGACTACGCGCTCATCAAGCCCGAGGAATTGGAAGCCAAAATCACGCCGGACGAAGCCGAGATCAAAGCCTCCTTCGAGAAGAACAAATCGAAGTATCAGGTGCCGGAAAAGCGCGTAGTGCGTTACGCCCTGGTGGACGTGAATCAAATCCGGCAAAATCTCCAGATTTCAGACGATCAGCTCAAAGTCCAATACCAGAAGAACATTCAGCAGTATCAGGTGCCAAACCGCGTTCACGCGCAGCACATTTTGCTCATGACCGTCGGAAAAACGGACGCGGAGGTTGAGGAAATCAGGAAAAAAGCGGAAGACATCCTCAATCAGCTGAAGAAGGGCGCAAAGTTTGAGGATCTCGCAAAGAAGTATTCGGAGGACCCGGGAACAAAGGACAAGGGCGGCGACCTCGGCTGGCTCGTTCAGGGACAAACGGTGCCGGAGTTCGAAAAGGTGGCGTTCAGTCTGCAAAAAGGTCAGACTTCGGATTTGGTGAAAACTCAGTATGGCTTCCACATCATCAAGGTGTTGGACAAGGAGACAGCTCATACCAAGCCGTTCGAAGAGGTAAAGGATTCGCTGCGCGCCCCTCTCTTGTTGTCGCAAGCGGACAAACAAGCAAGTGATATCGCGGATCAAACGTCCGCCGCTATTCGCAGATCCAACAAGACCTCTCTCGACGATCTCGCCAATCAATACAAACTCGTCGTTGGGGAGACGCGCCCCGTCGGCGCCACGGACCCCTTGCTCGAGCTTGGCAATTCCACCGATGTGAAGGACGCCATCTTCCGCCTGCGCGCGGGAGAGCTGAGCCTCCCCATTCGAACGGACCGTGGGTACGTCGTTCTTTCCCTGAAAACCGTTCTGCCGGCGCACCAGGCCACTCTCGAGGAAGTCCGCGACAAAATCATCGCCGACCTGAAACGCGAAAAAGCAGCCGCGCTCGCCCGCAACAAAGCCGAAGAACTTGTCAAACGGGCCAAGGCCGGTGAGAAATTTGACGCGACAGCCAAAGCCCTCGGACTCGAGCCCAAGACCAGCGATCTCCTGGCTCGCGATGGTTCCATTCCGGGAGCCGCGAGTGGCAAACAGCTTAGCCCGGCCTTCAATCTGAAGGCCGGCGGCGTGGGTGCTCCCCTTAGCCTTGGCCAGAATTGGCTGGTTTTCCGAGTGGCCGAGAAACAGGAGCCCAACCCCGCCGATTTCGAAAAGCAGAAGAAAGAATTGACAGAGAGCGTGCTGCAATCGAAGCGAGAATTGGCTTTCCAAGCCTTTCGAACGGCGCTCGAAGACCGGCTAAAGAAGGAAGGGAAGTTGAAGCTGATGCCGGCAAAACTCAAGGGCTTCGGCACCTCCAGTTAATCTAAGTTATACAAACTAAAAGCTTTATTCGAATGGCAAGGCCCTCTTGTCTTTCTGCGTGCACCCCGCTACCCTATAGGTGTTCCCAATGGACAGGATTTAGACCCCAGGAGACCACCGCGAGATGAGGTTGGGCTCAGGAACTTCGGCCCGAATTTCCAAAGGGCTAGCGGCCAGGGAAAACCAGCTTCAGGACTCTCAAGATCGGTGAAACGCACATGGCCACACGTACTTCCTCCATTCGAAACGACTACCGCTGCAGCATCGAGCTCAACCAGGCTGGCAAGTATTGTGTTCGCGTTCAGGTGCACTACCCCCGTCACGCCTGGAAGCTCAGCGTCTTTTTTCTCGCCGGGTCCTTTGACCGGGCCATGAAGAAGCTCGAGGAGGGCCTGGATTTCCTCCAGCGCCAGGAAGAGAAGCTGTGGTTTTGGGGTGTGGACCGCGCCGAAGACATGGGCTTTTCGGCTGAGTTTCTCAAAGAGGCGGGATTAAAGCTCGACCGCCGCATTGAATTTCCAAGTAAATCCACCAGCGTCTCTCTGGCTCCGGAGCGCCAGGTCCCCGCCTTTGTCCTGGGGCCGATGCGCCGCGGACTCGCCGAATCCGTCGAAGTAGCTCGCAGCGTCGCCGCCGGCGACTGACCCCTTAGAGAGAAGGCTCAAAGCTGCCCGTTTTGCCCGATCCCTTTCCTACTTGACTTGTTTTCCATCCTTAGACATGATGCGCCCATTCAGGCGAGGAAGACCCGCGAGGCTCTCGAGAGCTACCTGCCCCCCCGCCCAACCACGCTTGATGCGAGCGTGTCCGGCAGGTTGGATCAGCCGCCGCGGGCGGAGGGATACCTCAAAATGAAAAGCATGAAGAGTGCGTATTTCGCCCTGCTCGTGGCCCTGCTGCTGATTTCCGGAGGCCTTACGCTCAGCGCACAGACCCCGCAACAATCCGGCGATCAGAGCCAGACCGATTCCACCAAGAAGAAGACCAAGAAAAAGAAGAAGGCCGGCACCGCCCCCGCTGACGCTTCGTCTTCACAAGCATCTGCTGATACAGGCACGGCGTCTTCGAAAAAGAAAAGCACGACCAAGAAATCCGCGGCCGCCGACGAGAAGGCGACTGCTGACAGTTCGACTTCGTCTGCACCCAAGAAGAGCCGTTCGAAGAAGTCTGCTTCCGCCGACAAAAGGGACGCGGCAGATTCTTCCGCTTCCGCGTCATCCTCTGAAACAGCTAAGCCCAAGAGGAAATCGAAAAAGGCCGCGGCAGCAGATGATGCTGCAGCCAGCATTGCCGTACCCGCGGAGAGCAGCGCTGCGGCCCCGAAGAAGAGCCGTTCGAAAAAATCCGCTTCCGCCGAGTCTGCCTCTGCGGCTGCGCCTGCCGCGACCCCGGCGGCTTCCACCCCTCCGGCAAGCAAACCCGCACCTGCGGCAACTCCTGCCTCAGGTGGCAGCGCTGCCGCAACTGCATCCACACCCGCTTCGAAACCGGCCACACGTACGCAAGCACCTCCAGCCAACAGCACGGGAATGGTTTGGGTGAATACAGATTCCGGTATCTATCACAAGCCGGGAACGCGTTGGTACGGTAAGACCAAGCAGGGGAAGTACATGACCGAAGCAGACGCGCAGAAGGCCGGTTATCGGGCAGCTGAAAAGGAATAGCGCAACGTTTCGGAACAAAAATCAAAAGGAGAGAAGAACATGAAGAAGCAAATGTCCCGTTTGTTGTTGGCGGCCCTCGTATTGGTTTTTGGCTCTTTTGTTTCCGTTTCTCAAGCGCAGACCAAGACTGCGGCTCCGGCAAAAACCGAGGCGAAAGCGGCCGCTCCCGCTGGTGATCTGGTCGATTTGAATTCCGCGACGCTCGATCAGTTGAAAGCGCTGCCTGGAATCGGTGATGCATACGCGCAGAAAATCATCGATGGGCGCCCGTACCATGCGAAGACCGATCTGACGCGCAAGAAGATCATTCCTGCGGCTACATACAAGAAAATATCCGCTCTCGTGATTGCGAAGCAGTCCGGAGCAGCCGCGGCAACCTCAAAGAAAGCAGCACCAAAGAAAAAATCCATGTAGTCGATACTTGCGGGGCGGCTTTGCGGCTGCCGGGTGTTTTTCCTGCATACTATTTTTCGCGTAGGATGACTTCGCCGTGTCCGACGAGTTGATCATTCAGCCATAGCTTGTATTTGTAGGTGGCCGCTTTGCTGCCGGGGCGGGGCGGGCCGCTGAGGAGGCGCATGCCGGCGGGCGCTTGAAAAACGTTGGAAGAAAAGGGACAGCGGTTTACATCAAATTCGACGCGCAGATTGCCGGCGTCGGAGATCCAGGAGACCTGGTCGCCGTCGTCGAGCACGACGGTTTGCGGGATGAGACCAACGAGTACGGGGCGTTCCGCCATTTTCTGTTTGGCTCCGATTCGGCAGCGGAGCCGATGCTCCTAACGTGATGATTGCAAAGGGACGATAGCATATTCCAGCCAAACCGTCCTCGCGCGGCGCCCTCGTGCACTCGGCAAGCCGCGGCGCCGCAAAAAGCATTAAAGGATTCTTACAACGGACCCGTACCAATGGGCATCCAACTCTGTGTAACCTGTACCTCGTTGCGCTTGACCCTTCCTCAACGCGTCCGTACACTGAGATTGTAGATTCGTGGCGCGAAGTTCCGGCTGGATCTCTTGCGCTCGCGGAAATCGCACTTATCGAACGTCCGCAACTGGACGCAAAGGATTTTGCCGGATGGCATCAGCTTCTCGCTATTTATCCATACCGCTGCCGAACGGCTCGCGGATTTCTCTTCTTCTCTCCTTGCCGTTTGCGCTCGTGCACATCGCTTCGCTGCTGATTTTTTTCATGTCGTTTCACTGGTATTACGTGGTCACCTGCCTGGCGCTGCTGTTCGTGCGCATGTTCTTCGTGACGGCGGGCTATCACCGCTATTTTTCACACCGCTCGTTCAAGACCAGCCGCGTGTTCCAGTTCGTGATCGCTTTCATGGCCATGACTTCTTCGCAGAAGGGCGTGCTGTGGTGGGCGGCACATCACCGGCACCATCACCGGCATTCGGACCAGGAACTGGATTTGCATTCGCCGACGCTTTTTGGATTTTTCTGGTCGCACGTCGGCTGGATTATCTCGGACAAGTACAACGACACGCGCACCGAATACATCGCGGATTTCGCGAAGTATCCCGAGCTGCGCTGGCTGAACAAGTACCACTTGATCCCGCCGGTGGCGCTGGCGGTGGTGTTGTGGCTGATCGGCGGATGGCCGCTGTTCATCTGGGGCTTCTGCCTGAGCACAGTGCTGCTGTGGCACGACACGTTCACCATCAATTCGCTCTCGCATCTTTTCGGTTCGCGCCGCTACGAGACCTCGGACACCAGCAAGAACAACTGGCTGCTCGCGCTGCTCACGCTCGGCGAAGGCTGGCACAACAACCATCATCACTTCATGGCTTCAGCGCGCCAGGGCTTCTACTGGTGGGAGATTGACATCACCTTTTACACGCTGAAAATTCTCTCCTGGTTTGGCATCGTGTGGGATCTCCGCAAAGTGCCCGTGCACCTGCTGACCCAAGACCGGCTCACCGCCTAGCGCGGCGTCAGTCCGTGGCAGCGGCTTCGCTTCGCCAACTATTGGATCGTCTTTAGCCATTCGCGATTCCTTCTCGCGTTCGCACGAAGCCCGTGCAGATCCGCAAGAATCCTCTGGACTTTCTGTGAATTTCCGCGCATAACCTCTACACCCATTGGCCCAACCCCAAAATTTCCACACGGAGGAAGAATCATGCGAACCAACAGGTTTGCCATTTTCACAACGGTGCTGTTGCTTGCGGCGCTCGCTCTGGCCGTTACAGCCGCGGCTGCCGATCAACATTCCGGAACTTGGAAGATGAACCCAGCCAAGTCGAAGTACAGCCCGGGGCCAGCGCCGAAAAGTGCCACCGTAAAGGTCGAGGCGGACGAGAAGGGCGTCGAGATCGACGCCAAGATCGTCAACGCCGACGGAAGTCCGGCGCACGTTGAGTACGACGCAAAATTCGACGGCAAGGACTACCCGGTTACCGGCCTCCCAAACGCCGACGCGGTTTCGGTAAAGCGAATTGATGCCGACACGATCGAGGCCACGATGAAGAAGGGCGGCCAGGTGACGATGATCGTGACTACGAAGGTCTCCAAAGACGGAAAGACACGCACTTCGACCTTCAAGGGCAAGGACGCGGAGGGACACGAAGTCCACAACGTCGTGGTTTCCGACAAACAGTAAAGCTGCTTGCTTAACCATACGGGATTTGGCCGGCGAGGCCTGGACAGGCGCGTTTCCAGTCAGTCCGCCGCCGGCTGACATAAGATCAACGGAAATGCCTGGGACAGACAGGAATGTCTGTCCCAGTTCTTTTTTGTGGATCAACGAGAACGTTCCGTACTGGAAGACTGTCTGGGTCGGCCCAACGAATAAATTTGCCCTTAAAGTAATACTCGAGGAGAATGAGGGGTACCCCCTACACCCCCATCCGATGCATGAATCTCAAAACAAAGGACTTGCAAAAAGGGCAATTCGTAAGCGCATGAAAACAAAGGGGTTGTTTTTTGCGAAGAAAGAGGGGGCAATTTGTAAGTGTATGAAAATACAGGTGAGGGGCAATAGGGTAGGGTGGAGGAATGGGATCGGCGGGAATTTTGATTGGCACTTCGAAGCTCAGTGCAAGCAAACATGCCGAGAATAGCATGAAAGTATACAGCGTGTCAATTACCTTCTGGGCATCATTCGAATGGAGGCGCAACACGTTGAAAGGTTTGCAGGTTACAGATCCCCAAGATGCATCGGGGATGTCCCGCAAGGACAGCCGGGATGCAAAGGGCGCACAAAGAGCGCGTTGAAGGTTGAAGTTCAAGAATGGGAATCGCGCCCCGTATGTTGAACCGCGCTACTCCGCGGCGGGCGTGATTTTCTCGACGTGAACGGTCTTCTTCGCGGAATCGAATTGGCCGGCCAGCACCACATGCGCGGCAGGGAAGTCCCTGACGGCTTCAGGATTTTCGACCATCCAGATGGCGTGATCCTCGTCCGCCACAAAGACAGTTCGTTGGGGTTTCCATTCCGGGTGTCCCACCGAAGCGCCTCCGCGCCAGCATTTCTGGACGCAATCGGCGCGCCCGGGCTTTGTGTGTTGGGCCCCACAGGCCTCATCGCTGATCCAACCGGCCCGATGTGCGTTCTTTTGCTGCGCCGGCGGTGAGCCGAGCGCCACGAGGCCGCCGCCAAGCATGAAAACAAAAACGATTCCGCCCCTGGTCATCTTTTGCTCCCTCTGTCTCCGCAACCCGCCTTCACGTCTGTCCCATCGGCCCGGCGGATCACACTCTAACAACGCGTGACGTGAGCGGAGATGGCCAGCCATCGGCCGTTCCGACGTGCCCAGACGTCGGTGTAGCGGCCCGATGCGGACCGTCCGTCCGGCATGGTGTATGTGGTTCGTGCGTGAATGATCGCGACGTTGCCCAGGAGCCGCACTTTGACGTCATGGGCTTCGAGATTCCAGATCTTCGCGGCCACCGCTGTGTGCTTCAAGAATCCTTCGCGGTCCAGAAGCGATCCGTTGGGTTGCGAGCAGAGAAAGTCGTCGGCCAGGATCTGTTGGAAACGCGAAACATCGGAGTTTTGCACCGATTGAATGTAGTCTTGGTTGAGGTCTAGAAGACAGTCGAGATCAGATTTCAAAGCAGGGCTAGTTTGCATTCGATTCTCCTTCTCAACTGGCATTCCCGCAGGATCGGGCGTTTGAGCTAGGGTGGGCCTTCATACAGGACTCCGAGCTTACAAATTGGTGCGTACTTCACTGCGGTAAAGGACCGTTATACCATGCCCTGAGAGCATTCGGCTCGCATGAGCCGGCTTGAATTCGGCCGGCGGCGGGCTTCAGAAAGCAGGTGGAGAAAATGATTCTTATTACTGGCGCCAGCGGAAGTGTTGGCAAGACGGTTTTGCAAGAAGCGATCGGGAAGGAGTCCAAGGTCCGTGCCATGTACAGGTCGAGGGAGGAAGCCGCGAAGGCGCCCTCGGGATGCGAGCCTGTGCTGGCAGATTATTCGGACAAGGAGAGCCTTCGCAAGACTCTGGACGGCGTGACCTCCGTTTATGTCGTGTGTTCTCCGATTCCTCAACTCGTCGAACTGGAGAGCAATGCGTTGAATGCCTGTAAGGAGTCCGGCGTGAAGCACGTGGTGCTGAATTCCGCGCTCGGAGCGGGAGATTACCCAAAGTCATTCCCGAGTTGGCACCGCAAGGTGGAAGACAAGCTCAAGGAAACAGGAATGAGCTACACGATCCTGCGACCCAACGGGTTTCTCCAGAACATCGTTACTTACAATGCTCCCAGCATTCGAGCGCAGGGAGCGTTTTACGTGGCCATGGGCGACGCGAAGGTGAGCTATCTGGATGTTGGCGACATTGCTGTTGTTGCTGTCAAAGCGCTTAAGGGAGGCGCCCACGCCGGGAAGACCTATGAATTGAATGGGTCGGAAGCCTTATCGAACCAGGAGATTGCGAAGCGAATTTCCTTGGTTACTGGCCGAACGGTGAATTAAGTGGACATTCCGGAATCGGCGCAACGTGAGGCCATGCTTGGCTTGGGCATGCCGGAGTGGCAGGTGACAGCGCTTCTGGAACTTCAGCAATATTACAAGCAGGGCGGCGGAGCGAAAGTGGACGGCTTGCTGCAATCCTTGATTGAACGCGCTCCCGTGACACTCGATCAATATTTGGCGGCGAATGTGCGGGAATTTCGAGATCAGGCCGCGTCTGCCTGAAAGGGAGAGCCAGGATGAACACAGCAGCGGAACGTTCGGAAGTCCAGAATCCCAAGACTGGGATGACGCGTGCGGAGATGAAGGAATTCATCCGCAATCATTTTGAGGAGTTCGTGAACCGGAAAAAGCTGCGCATCGGTGAGGCGAATTTCGCGCCCGACTTTGTCGATCACGGAGCCGATGTTCCGCCGGGACTACCTCCGGGACCTGCAGGCGCTATACAGTACGTCGGCGCCGCGCTCAAAAAGGTTCCCGACCTAAGCGTAAGCATCGAGGACCTCATCGCTGATCCAACCGGCCCGAGAGGCGTTCTTTTGCTGCGCCGATACCGAGCCGAGCGCGAATTGCACTCTTCAAAACAAAAGGCCGCGTGAGAGCAAGTTCACGCGGCCCTGGGTTGGATTTCGTTTCGCTTTATGGATACGGCAGATATCTCCACAGATCGTTTAGCAACCTAAAGCCCTTTCCAACTGAGCCCGTTGCATCGAAGCCTTCGCCGCCGAGCATCCAGAATTGCTGGTCTCCGGTTTGCGCAGGAGTGGTGGTCCAGTAGGCAGGGCCCCAGCGGGTTCCGGGGTTGTTCGTCACATGGGGCCAGACCCTGGGGTCGGCAGGCAAGCCATAAATGCCTGGCTGGCTGACCGCGTTGGGGCCC